>JAEEGL015737415.1_pt1 | contig 14719 bp, 12 predicted proteins | sample 9134231 | NCBI WGS metagenome assembly JAEEGL01 (sample SAMN16246548, study PRJNA631951) | gut metagenome | biome: gut microbiome; feature: rumen; material: fiber-attached | host: Bos | place: Iran: Karaj | collected 2018-10 | reverse complement strand
CAGGGTTGCATTGCTGTTCAGTTTTCAAGGAACCCAGCTTGTCAGCTTCGCTTCCAAGCCTACGTTTGCCCTTTCGGTCAAACGTTCTACAACTGTTTGCATCTCTCGACACAACTTTCACATAATATCACGGGTGATAGGTGCCGTCAAGACCTTTTTTCAAAAAAATTTGATAGCGCTTGCTCTTCTTATCCTTATAAGGAAAGAAACGGAGAAAGAGGGATTTGAACCCTCGCGCCGCGTGAACGACCTACACCCTTAGCAGGGGCGCCTCTTCAGCCTCTTGAGTATTTCTCCACTTAGCTGAATAATGCCACTACCAAATATTCAGTTGCACACTGCACAAAGAGCACTCCTTAGGGCAGTGCAAAAGTTATTATACCCGCGTAAATACTAAAAGTCAATGGGATTTTGAGGGAAAAATCAAGCAATTTTCTGACTCTCTAAATATAGTATCACTTCACCTGACTACCCCAAGATTTAGATCTGTTTCTTCTATATATATTGCATCGGATTAAAGCATCAAAGCAACATAATACAGATGAAAGAAAAAGACCTTTGCTTCAGATCGCAAAGGTCAGTTCAACTCCGTTAGACGGATGAATGAATTTCAATTTATATGCACATAGATCTATCGTCGAATATCCATGTACTTTGCTGTAGGTTATGGAATCCTTTGTCCCATACTTAAGATCCCCCAGAATAGGCATACCTGCATTGGACAGCTGAAGCCGGATCTGATGATGCCGTCCCGTAAACAGATGAATATCCACATCTGCGATCGAATAATCCTCCTCTAACTGAACATCCGTCATCTTATATTCCAATTCTCCGATCTTGGCATCGACCACTGTCTTATCACATATCGTACTCAGATTCTTAAGCTTATCAAATGAGATATAATCCGACAGTCTGACATATGAATCAGTGATCACCGAATTATGCCTGCTGTCTATATACACCTTAGCCCTGTAGGACTTCTCCATCTTATGCTCTATGAGTTGTCTGTTAAGGATAGCCGCCATCCCGCTGCTCTTGGCCATCAGCACCAGCCCTTCGACTTGTCTGTCAAGTCTGTTGATGAGTCCCACGTATCCGCCGCTTAAGTAGTTTTTGACATAACTGCACAGGTCGGGTTCTGTGACATTCTTAGTCTGAGTCGGGATCCCGGCCGCTTTATGCAGAACGATTATGTACTTGTCTTCATATATAATACGAAGTTTGTTCTCTGCACCCATTTCTCTATCCTCTGGTTGCAAGCCTCTTAAGCGTCTCTAATACCAGACTGTAGGTTCTTCCCACTGACGGGATGTTCATGCTCTCTCTGTATGTATGTATCTCCGACAGATCGGGACCTATCGAAACACAGTCAAGTCCAGACAGTTTATCGGCAAAGAATCCGCATTCCACACCGGCATGTACAGCCTCTATCACGGGATCGCTTCCATATTGTTCAGTATATACTTTCTCCATCAGATCTCTGAGCCGTGATTCCGTTCTGTATTGCCACCCGGGATATTCACCCTCGAACAGGACCTCTCCTCCTGCTATCTTCATGGCATCAGCAAGTCTTCGCTTAAGCATATCCTTCTCCGATGCCACTGAGCTCCTTACACAGAAGGTCAGGATCACTTTATCATTTACCTTCTTAAGTATTCCCATGTTAAGCGATGTCTGCACCAGCCCGTCCACATCGGGACTCATCCTCTGGATACCGTTAGGCAGGCAGGTAAGCATATATATGGCCTTATCTGTAGTCTCTGTATCTGTCACAATATCTTCACGGGAAAGATCAGAGCGGCTCAGTTCTTTACATGAAACAGTGATCGCGTTGTCCGTGGACGAATATTCATTCCTTATGTCACCGGTGATCTCATCCACAAGGGAAGCCCTGATCTCTTCACTAGCAGCTATCACTGCTTTTGAACTTACAGGTATCGCATTATCCTTTGCTCCGCCTTCTATATCGATCACTCGTATCCCTATATCATCTCGCAGTCTTTGCAATATTCTTCCGAGCAGCACTATGGCATTGGCCCTGTTTTTATGGATCTCTATTCCTGAATGTCCGCCTGTAAGTCCTTCTATTTTTATCTCATATATCTTGTCGACCGCATATCCTTCTTCAAAGGACATTCCGATACTTGCATTTGCAACCACACCTCCTGCACAGCTTACGGTAAACACTCCCTCCTGCTCGGAGTCTATATTGATCATTGTGCGGCTTTTGATATCTGATACATCTATATCAGCCGCACCAAGCATTCCTATCTCTTCATCCACTGTAAATATGGCTTCGATCGGCGGCAGATCCTTATCATCGCTGTCTAAGATCGCCAGAGTCATTGCAACAGCTATGCCGTCATCACCACCCAGAGTAGTCCCTTTTGCCTTAAGCTCATCGCCATCTATATACAGATCAAGACCTTCTGTCGCCATATCCTTATTGCATCCGGGCTCCTTCTCACAGACCATGTCCATATGCCCCTGCAATATGACAGGTGCATCACCTTTACCGTCCTTCCATATGATGACATTACCCATGGCATCCTGCCTGTACTTAAGCCCTCTGTCTTTTGCAAATCTTACCAGATGCTCGCTTATCGCTCCGGTATTACCTGAACCATGGGGTATAGCTGCTATCTCGCCAAAGAATCTGAAGACCTCCTTAGGTTCCGTCTTGTCTGTCATAAATATCTCGCTCATATTGATCCTTCTATGAAAGCGCCACGGAATATACCCGTGGCGTCATCATTATGTCTTATCAGGGCTTGGATGCCCGTTATATTCTAGTCGCTAATCTTCTCATACCTTTGGAATATCTTATCAGCTCCGCAGGCATGTTTGGTCCCGTCCGCATCTATGATGATATAATCACCTTCTTCGATGAACGTACGACCTCTCTTATGTGTGATATAAGGACATACCACCGTACCGTTATCTCTCGTAACCTTAACCAGTCTGTCTGTTACGATCCACATCTTGGTGACCACGTCCGAGAAAGGCTCCCAGCCATCCTCCAAATTGCTGCCTACCTTATACTCATAAACATCTGCCTCAATAGGTGTTCTTCTACATTTCATATGTTAACCCTCCTTGTAAACCAAACCCCGATTGTTTACATAATTATTTTATCACGTCAATGCCTGTTATATCAACAGATATTCTTACCGTTCATTAAATCTCTAAATCTGCAGGAATCCCTTCTCTTAACTGATCGCACAAGGTTTTGTAATGTTCAAGGAATACAGGGGTATCCTTCTTAAGTATATCCTTCTTACCTTCTCTTCCGGACATTTCCAGTTCCCTGGCTTCTTCACAGAGAGAAACAGCTCCGATGGATTTGGACATGCTCTTTAAGGAGTGTATGATCAAAGTGTAATTGTCCAGATCATCATTATCTAAAGACTATTTAAGCTGCCTGTATTTCTCATCAGAAGATTCTGCATAAGTTTTAAGCGCATACAGATAGTCATCAGCCTCTCCGCAGTACTCAAGACCTTTCTTCGGATCCAGTGAATCTATGGCAAGAATCTTTTCAGGAATAGCTATATCTTCTCTGTCTTCTGTACCGGCCTCTTCCGCCGCTGTAGCATCGGTCTCATCTGCCTGAAGATACTTACTTATGGTATTCTCCATATCTGCTATATTGATGGGTTTAGACAGATAATCCGTAAATCCTGCTTCTAAAAGGACCTCCCTGTCTCCCGAAACTGCACTTGCCGTGAGTGAAATGATGGGGATCTTTTTGTATTTTTCCGGATATATCTCCTTGATCCTGTTAAGTGTCTCGATTCCGTCAAGTCCTGGCATACGATAATCAAGGAACACTATATCGTAGTCCTTTTTTCCGAGCTTATCCAGGCATTCTTCTCCGTCCGCTGCCGTATCGATATTCATCTGCGTGCGCTTAAGAAGTCCTTTTATGACCTGAAGGTTCATGGCTGTATCATCAACTACAAGTATATTCTTGCCTGGAGCCGTGAATATTTTGTCTGATGTTTTGTTCTGTTCCCTGCCGGCAATATAACCTTCAGGCTTAAACGCTCCTGCTTTATCGGGATCCGAGATATCCTGCCAAAGAGAGAAGTAGAATCTCGAACCTATATTATAGGTACTCTCTACCTTTAGCTCAGAACCCATCATATCAAGCAACTGTCTCGTGATGGACAGACCGAGTCCCGTTCCTTCTATACTGCGATTTCTCGATGTATCAAGTCTGTCAAAGGGCGAGAAGAGCTTCTCCATCTCTTCTGCACGTATTCCGATACCTGTATCTGAAACGGAAACGCAGAGGCTTACGCGTGAAGATTCCTTTTGATCGTAGCCTACCTCCAAAGTAACCGAACCCTTCTCCGTATATTTGACTGCGTTCGTAAGCAGGTTAGATATGATCTGCTTAACTCGCAGTTCATCACCGATAAGTCCCTTCGGCAGATCCGGATCATTCACTATCTTAAGATCAATGCCCTTGGATTCAGCCCTGAACCTGATAAGATTATAGAGGTCATTTAACAATCCCGGTAATGAGTATTCATACGGCACTATCTCCATATGTCTGGCTTCTATCTTGGTAAAATCAAGGATATCACTGATTATGCCGAGTAAGCTTCTGCCGGCCTTATCTATATTGTCGGAGTATGAGAGGATGTTCTCGTCTGTTGTCTCCCTTCGGATCATCTCGTTCATACCAAGCATTGCCGTGATAGGAGTTCTGATCTCATGGGACATATTGGATACGAAGCTGCTCTTGGCATTGCTGGCTGCCTCGGCTGCCTTAAGGGCATTACTCAACGCCTCCTTCTGAGACATGGAATCACGCATCTGTTTATCGATATCGGCAAATCCGAGACCGATCGCATGAACCATATGATCATCTCTGTCGGCGGGATGTCTGACTCCGGCAATACGGACTGTCTCATAATTCTCTCTGCCGTCAATGACCCTTAAATATCTGTAAGACAGGACCGTATCATTTTTAAGACCTTCCCTGATCACTTCGGGTTCAAGGAATTTAATGAAATCTTTTCTGTAATCCTCCGCTACGTAATTGTTTGCATAATCCATGAATGTTGTAAAAAAGGCGAAATGCTGGTTAGGCATATACGGCAGGATCGCCCCGGCCTCCTTACGGTAACAGATCGCATCATCCATATCCAGATTCACATAGTATACGGCACGGTAATCCGATGAAAGAGCGGTGATCATGCTATCCTGCTCTGCACGGTTCTTCTCCTGTATGAGCAGTTCCTCCTGCATGGCATTCTGCTCTTCCAGTTCCTGTTGTCTTAACTTGTTCTCTGCTTCGGACAGTTCCTTATCCAATGTGGCCTTGGAAGCCTTTCTTACCTGCTGGATCATGATGATGAACATTCCCACAAGCACAAGGGCAGTCACTATGGACTGGATCAGACTCCTGGCTATTATGGAATCAGAGATTGAATTGATCTGCTCACTGATGATGCTCTCTCTGATAAGATATGTCAGCATCCAGTCCGTTCCTCTTACCGGAACATAATAAAGAGTTTCTCTTATTCCGTTATATGTAAAAGAGACTGCTCCGTCTGTACCTGAATTAAAATCTTCCTTGAACTTATCATACGAATATCCTTTTTCATATGTAGCCATTCCCATTGCACCGATAAGGTTATCCTCGCTTGCGAGTCCACCCAATACCATATCAGTAAGGGCGATACCGTCATGGGTATATATGTTACAGAAAGTCGTATTGTTATTTGACTGAAGGGATACATCCTTAAGCATGTTATTGATATTCATCTCCATAAAGCATACTTTAAGTGTCTTTCCTTCAAGCTTAAGATTGTCAACCGGTACCGCTATCACAACCTTTTTGTCTCTGCTGTTCAGATTCTTGATAGATATTTGAGTCTCTGTCAGATTCGTATAGTCTATAGCATACTGATCTATATCATCGCGAGTTCCTCTGGATGTATAGATAAGTCCGTTAGAGTCCACAAACGCAAATTTCTCAAGAGTATACAACTGCTTCATCCTGAGCTGATATTTCTGCAGGTTCTCTACACTCTCAAGATCCTCACTTGTAAGAAGTCCCAGAGCTATATCCATATCCGTTACATATTCATCCAGTATCTCGGATACGACCTGCTCTCTGCGTCCTGCAAGCTCACTTAAGTATAAGAGGCTAACACTTCTGACAGCTTCCTGAGTATCATCATCTGCAACCTTACCAAGCTGAAAGGTGCCGAGGATCAGTATGATCGCAACGATCAGACATCCTATGACCGCCACCTTGATAACATTGCCTATTCTCTCATTCTTCATGCATCAAATACTCCCTGTCCTCATCTATCATCTGCAACATGATATCGGCAAACTTAGGATCGAACTGAGATCCTTTGCCTTTCTCTATCTCTGAACGTACTACTTCCTGCGGGAGTATATCGCGGTAACTTCTGTGACTGGTCATCGCATCATATGCATCCGCTACGGCGATGATCCTGGCCTCTTCTAAAATATCTTCACCCTTAAGTCCGTCGGGGTATCCCGACCCGTCATATCTCTCATGATGCCATCTGGCGCCGATAGAGAGCTTAGGCATCTCTTTTACCTTCTTAAGGATACGGTCACCTATCTCAGGATGGACCTTGATAAGAGCAAACTCTTCATCCGTAAGCTTTGATGTCTTGTTGATAACATTATCCGGAACACCGATCTTACCCACATCATGAAGAAGTCCCATCATATAGATCTCTTCCTGTTCCTTCTCCGAATACCCGTATCTCTTGGCGATCTCCTTGGAATAGATCGCCACACGGTCTGAATGACCGTTGGTGTAAGTGTCCTTAGCATCTATTGCCTCAGCCAACGTCTGTACCACATGTCTTGATAGACTGTCGATCTGTGCTGCCCTGCGCTCTATCTCCTGAGCCATTGATCGGTGGGTCCTGGCAAGCTCGATTATATGACTCACGCGATGCAAAAGCACATCGGGATATATGGGCTTACGAATGAAATCTTCTGCACCCATCTTAAGTCCCTTCATCTCCGTCTCGTCGCTGCCTTCTCCCGTAAGGAAGATAACAGGGATCCTGTCTGCTTCTGATGATCCTGCCTGAAGCCTCTTTAGAGTCTCAAATCCGTCCGGTTCGGGCATCATAATATCGAGCAGAATAAGATCAGGCCTGTTGCCTTTTACGAATATAAAATCAAGCAGTTCTGTCCCTGAGCTTAATTCCGTAACTATATAATCATGCTTCTTAAGAGTACGACTGACGGTCTTCCTGTTGAATTCCTCGTCATCGACTACAGCTACCCAATCCATCTGAATATCCTCCGTTGCGGCATACAAACCGCCTCTTTCATTATACTTAATGTTCCTCTCTTATTCAATTACTGTTATAATGGACCATAGGTATACATATCACGGAATGACTTACGGATGTACCCGAAAGGATTGAATGAATGGATAACAATGCTTCACAGGTTCTGATCGTTGACGATCTGCCCATAAACAGAATGATCCTGTCATCTCTTCTGGCCTCACACGGAGTCTTATCAGACCAGGCCGAGAGCGGATTTAAATGTCTTGAGCTCTGCAAGGAGAATGACTATGATCTCATACTCTTAGATCACCGCATGCCTGATATGGACGGTGTTGATACACTTACGGAGCTTAAGAAGATCTTCAAGGACAGAGGACGCAGTATACCTGTAATATGCCATACAACAGAGGATGGACGTAAGAATATCAATCTGTATATAGCTGCCGGATTCCGTGACGTATTGATCAAGCCAATCGATCCCAAACAGTTATCCGATGTCCTCATGACATATCTGCCCATTGTGGAAGAGTCTGATCCTTCAGATGAGCAGGAGCCTGCTGCCGCTCCGGAACAAACCCCTAAATTCGTTATCGATGATGAGACTATCAAGGATGAACTGGACAAGCTGCCCATGTGGCTTAAGACAGTTCCGCACATAGACTTAAGCGCCGGTATCAAGGGTTGCGGAAGCGCAGAAGATTATGTGGATGCTCTCTATATCTTCCGTTCTTCGATAGATGAAAAGGCAACTGATATAGCGGAATATCTGGCTTATCGTGATTGGACCATGTACAGGATCAGTGTTCATTCTCTTAAGAGCATGGCCCGTCTGGTCGGCGCCAAGGCGTTAAGCGAATTTGCTGCCAAGCTCGAGGATGCAGCAGATAAGGATGAGCACGATATACTGTTTAAAGAAACTTCTGAACTTATCAGGGAGTACAGGAAATTTGATAAATACCTTGAACCTCTGATGGATGATGAGGATATCAAGCAGATCATGGAAGAAGGGTCGGATCAAGCCGGAGAGATCCATAATGAGATTCGTCCCATTTACCAGAACAGAACCGTTCTTTTCATCCAGTCCAATCAGGATATAGTTACCAAGGGAATAGAGAAGAACCTCAGTGAAAATGACTTCAAAGTAATACAGATCCCGGACAGACCCGATGTTATAATCAATCACAAGTTCGATGCCAATATCATCCTATATTATCCGGGTATCACCGAAGAACCCCATATCGATCTGACAATGAACCTTTTAGGCGAGATATGCCAGGATGATTCCAAGATCCTCTGTCTTATCGGCGCCGCCAATGACATCGATGAAGCCATGGCATCCAAGGGATCATACCGTGTGTCCCGCACATATATAAGGCCTGTCGAGATGACGGGTTTTATCGAGGATATGATATACCTGGCAGATCTTCTCGATGACTATTACCGCAAGAAGAACATTTATGTTGTGGATGATGACAAAGACTATCTGTCAGTGATCGAGAGATGGCTGTCCTCTTCATTCAATGCTTCCTGCTTTAATTGTGCCAATGACATGCTCTCCGGCATTTCGACGATGGTTCCCGATCTCATCCTCTTGGATTATGAGATGCCTGAGGTCAACGGATTCGAACTGATGCAGACTCTTCGTACCGATCCCGAGACAGCAAATATCCCCATCATCTTCCTTACGGGCAAGAATGACAGGGATCATGTATACAGTATTCTTCATTATAAACCTGACGGCTATCTGCTTAAGTCATCAACCAAGGATGCTCTGTTAGATTCTATCCAAAGATTCTTCACGGAGACATTCTACAAGAAGTCCTTATATAATGCGGGAGACCGCATCTAGAAGAGCCGTCTTGCCGTCTCCCTTAGATACGACTGCATCGGGCTTAAGTCTGTCCATCTCACCTGAAGCATTCGTATCCTCAACACCCGTTCTGAAAATGATCGGGATATCTTTGTACTTTTCATCAGCACGTACAGCTTCATATACTTCAGGTCCGTTCATCTCCGGCATATAATAATCCAGAATTATAAGATCAGGTCTGATCATCCCCAACATTTCCAGAGCATCCTTACCGGATGTTGCCGTTATGGTCTCATATCCGGCCTTAACGACCCATCTCTCTGTAAGTCTCAGTATATCCGCATCATCATCAACAAGCATAATAAGGCTCATCTCTCTCCTCCTGTATATCTGCCATCTTTTATTGCCGCAGCTATTGACATATCCACTGCGCTGTATGGTATGAGCATTGCCTGCAGGGCATGATAAATATCCGATTTGCCCGGCCAGACAGTTTCTTTTAGTTTGTTACTTTCATCCAGCTGATGGATCCATGATCCGTTCACATGATCTATGACTGACTCATCAAGATATTCCATGAAAAAAGAATAGTCCCTGCTGTATCGTTCATCCCCGGTCACCCTGTATAACACGGCCGAACTGTTGATGGCCTCTGCCAGTGTCCAATGCATTCTGTCATGTACAACAGGTTTGCCACCCCAGTCTGTGGTATATACGATTCCCGGCGCCCCGTCGGCATCCCATGCATCTTCTATGGCCCTGTCGTAGAGTCGGACTGCTTCGGTTATATATTTCTGTCCGTCTTCATTATCAATTCCAAAGGTCGAAGCCGCCCACTGTACTATGAGCCTTGCCCATTCTATCCCATGTCCGGGTGTGGCCCCGTAGGGCTTAAAAGGATCATCCGGTTTATCCTTGTTCATATCCAAGTCAGGCTTCCAGTCTGTCGAATAATGTTCCGGTATCCTGTATTCATTATTCCGCGCCCATGTAAGTACCCTGTCGATTATCCTTCCGGCACGTTTGCGATATATGACACTTCTGTCATCTGGGAGAGTATCTGCAACTGCTAAGAATGCTTCGACCGAATGCATGTTAGCATTTAATCCTCTGTAGGGATCACAATTCTTAAACTCCGTATCCCAGGTGTCTGAAGACAGTCCTTCTTCTTCATTCCAGAAATACTTATCATATGTATCAAGCGCTCTATTTAAAAGTTCATCCGCTCCGTCTCTTCCGGCAAGCTTAAGACTGGTCGCTGCTAAGATCACAAATGCATGTGCATAGCAGGCTTTACCGGGCATGATATCTCCATCCGGATATATCCCCGAATACCAGCCACTGTTCATATCATCCTGCAGTTCACCCGTAATACCCTTAAGTGCAGCATCTGCAAGCTCATCACTTCCGGCATGTCCAAGCATCAAACCCAGACTGTATACATGAGCCATACGGCAGGTGATCCACAGTTCTCTGGGCCTGTCCTTCCAGGGAGTTCCATCATCCCCAAGATAATATGATCCGCCCCCGGGGGACGGAAACATATGGCCGAACTTAAGCAGGGAGTCTCTCTGTTTTTTTAGAAAACCCTTATTCTCTTCGGTATCCAATATATATGATCTGTTCATTTATCTTACCTGAGTATACCGGTCAGGTTGAGCACCGGTCATTTCGTCATAATATACTTAAGATGTCTGAAGCCGTCAGGGATCGTGCGGAGCTTGGGCTTACGGGGGATGAAGCTTTTGTTTAGTCCGGCAGGCATCTGACCGATCTTAAGTCCTGCCATCTCAGCCTTGCCGATCATCTCGGTGGCGAATTCCATACCCTCTGTGTTATATACGACCTTACTCCTCGCTTCCTTAGTCAGGCCTCTTATGCCGCAATGGAAATCTCTTACATCGCTATGAAATCTTACCCTTGCACTCCAGGATAAGAATCTGACTCCGATATGATGGGACAAGGGCATCGCACCTTTTTCCATATCTCCGGCAAAACGATCGCCGATCACCATATCATAGTCTTCTTCACTTAACATGTGATACATCTTCACAAAGTCCTTAAAGACATAAGTGGTATCACAGTCAGCCATCATGATCACTTTGCCCTCTGCTTCGGTGATCCCCCTTCTTAAGGCATTGCCGTATCCGGGATTATCTTCTCTTACAACTCTGGCTCCGTTCTCAGAGGCGATCTGCGCCGATCTGTCCGTAGACGAATTATCAACGACAAGGACTTCTCCCAGCTCAGTCTTATCCTCGCCCAAACACTCCTTAATGGCTTCCAGCGCTTCTGTAACGCAGAGCTTGACCGTCCCTTCTTCGTTATAACAGGGAAGGACTATGGATATGAGTTTTTCGTTATCCTTACTTTCGGGCTTTGCCATTATTCTTTCTCCAAACACTTAAAAGTAATTTTGTATCCACTGCTTCATATAATATCATCACCAAGGCAAGAATAACAGCCATAAGCGCCCTGAAGGTGAAAAAATAGTGGAGGACTGAGTGATTGCGGATCGCAAGATATCTTATAAGCGGGACGAATCCTATAAGACAATATATAAGTAGCGTACTGAATCTTACGGTCTTTCCATGATAAACATATCCGATATATGCGCAGACAAAGATAAGAATGCAACCTGTTACGACCCCAACGCTTCCGAGTGAAAACGGGATCATCGTAAGCAGATTCTTACCGATAGGCCCCAGGATTCTGAAATAAGCTTCATCCAGTACCAATCCGCCTGTTCTTTCCTCTGCATGAGCAAGGACTGAAGTGACCGTATCCGATCCCAGTACGATCGCTGCAAGCAGCCACTTGATAAGGAACATTCCGACATAACCGATCCCCCAGGCTATCGCTGCCTTAAGTGCAACAAGCCTGTCATCGTTTTTATCTCTTATCTTGACGGCTATGATAAGCGGTATCGTAAGAGTCAAAGTCTCTGTTGTCAGGAAATCCATAAATGCTGTCACAATACCACTGATCATCAGGATGGTTATGAGTTTATGATCATCCATTTCCCTCTTAAGCATTAAGTGCGAAACGATGAACATGATAAGGAATGTCCAGATATACTCAAGACAGAAAGGAACAAACCATGAATACGTAAGTATCAGACCAAGACTCAGCCCGGCAGCCAATGCCTTCTCGCCCATTCGAATAAGACGCCATATTAATGTAAGGAACAGTACGAGAAGTATGATTCCCAGGAAGATATACATTCCCTGTATGGGTATTATAAGTAAAAGCGGCCGAACTATACTGATCGATCCGTGCCAGTAACGCAGATATTCATAGTTATCATCATATTCCTGTGTGACTGCATCATAGAGATTCAGGTTCTCATTCTGTGTATCCGAATGGTAGTACGAGGACTCCATCACCGAACGGACAGGATGCTCACTGTCATAATTCCATGCGATATTAAGTAAGATGGAATCCGCATATCTGTCGTATTCAGATGCAGGGACGCCATCCCATACTTCGTCAAACATCTCTCCTTGGCACAAAAATCTTGCGGAAGATAACAGATTTGACTGCAGCATGTTACGCGGTATCAGCGCTGAGACAAACAGCAGTACCGTAAGTAACGATACTGCTGCAAAATATTTCACTGTATATGATATAAATCCGTTCTTTATCATTGTTTGGGAATATAAGGAGTTGTGGGGAACAGTGTCCTTAAGTACAGGAATCCGACATAACCTTCATCATTAAGATACTTATGAAGGTCGGTTCCCTTAGGTAACGTTGTACTCAGTCTCGGTCCCTTATGTCCTTCTTCTCTGTAGTTGATCTTAAGCGTGATATCCGGCCTGGTAGACAAAGCATCGGCTACATCCTCATTAAACGTGAGCCATTTCTCGGTCGTTATCTCTACAGTCTCACCCGGCTTTGCGTTGATGATCTTATTGATCGTATTCTTGATGAATACTCCTGTCGCAGATATGGGAGCTCTGTAAAGCACTGCGCCGCACTCGCACATATAAGCTTCTTCTCCGCCGTCATCCTCTGTAGCTTCCTTGGTAACTACCCATTCGTAATGGTGTTCGTGTGTCCAATCGCCACCGTCGTTTTTGGGTTCGTTATAGTGGGCTGTGAGATATATTTTTTTTACTCGAAAATCTATCACCTCTACATCAGATAATTCCCAGTATATTGGTTCTCCTTTGGAACCTCTCTGAGACAGAACAGTATAAGAAACCGCAGAAGCCGTGGCACCCAGGTTAGTATTCTTCTCGTCTCTAAATATCCGCGTACCGTCTGAATCATTATAATATACATCATATGAATGTGCGTCACCTGATTCGGCTGCCCATGCAATAGTGTCACCGACTTCTAATTTGGTTCCTTTCTTCGCGAGTGCATCTCTTCCTTTTACACCCAAATTTACCGAAGCTGCATACGCGCTTATCGCCGGAACATTGATAAATACGATAAGCCCTAGTAACATTGCCAGGAATCTCATTCTTCTGGCTTTTATCTCTTTCATTATGATTCTCCCTTCCGACAGATCTTATGATCTTGTCTTCTCCTATAAATCATAGGAATTGTACCACAACAGGTGCGTATATTTCAATAAAAAACGCCTTGTTCCCGTATAGAATCTGACCATAAAGACAAGACCCCGGGGGCAAGAGAGAGCTCCCGGGGTCTGACCACATTTATGTAAGGGAATTGTATGTGGGCTGTATTATTTGATCGTTCTGATTATGATCACCCTTAATCCTTTGTTATGTTAACCGCAACTTATTTGATCGCTTCGGTACGGATGATGAACTTAACGTCGCCTTCCTTGCCGTCTGCAAGTCCTGAGAAACTGTGATAGCTCTTGGCTGCGTCCATTGTGGCATCTAGTCTGTCAACAACCTTCTCTCCTTCATCCTCGAAAGAAGATGTGAGCTTATCTATGCCTTCCTTATCGAATCTGACCATACCGTTGCTTAAGTCATTGGCACCTGTAAGAAGAGTACCTACACCGTCTGATAACTTCTTAGATCCGTCTGCCAGCTGTCCTGCACCGTCCTTTAAAGCATCATTATTGCCGACTAATTTATCTGCGCCGCTCTTAAGTTCGCCTACTCCGCTGTCAAGCCTGCCTGCTCCGTCTGAAAGAGCACTTGCACCGTTTGCTACTTCTGAGGCACCGTTTGCCAAAGCGGCCGTACCGTCCTTAAGCTGCTGTATCATGGGAGCGTAACCTGACATTGTCGAACCTACCTGACCCATGACTCCTTCTGCACCTGCAACTGCCGCACCCTGTGCTGCCTGTGTCATCGCATCCTTAACACCTGCTGCTACTGCTGCCTTGGTCTCATCGGATGTGATACCGCTAGGTATGGCACTTATCTTACCTGAAACGCTTGAAGCTATACCTGAACCAAGAGAACTTGATACATTGCCATCTATTGTTGAAAGGATATTACCTGCAATAGCAGATGCCTGATCATCAGATAAAAGGCTGTTGCCCTCTCCATCCGTGATGCTGCTCTTAAGTGCTGCTGCTACGCCTGCCTGTAACTGACTGTTAGTGATAGCTCCGGAGATGCTTGATGTGATATCACTTGCCAGTGCATCACCGTCTATCGATCCTGATATGCTT
>JAEEGL010240719.1_pt1 | contig 14719 bp, 8 predicted proteins | sample 9134231 | NCBI WGS metagenome assembly JAEEGL01 (sample SAMN16246548, study PRJNA631951) | gut metagenome | biome: gut microbiome; feature: rumen; material: fiber-attached | host: Bos | place: Iran: Karaj | collected 2018-10 | reverse complement strand
CGGCAGCTTCCTCTTCATGGGGCCCACGGGCGTAGGCAAGACGGAGCTGGCCAAGGCCCTGGCGGAATGCCTCTTTGACGATGAGCACAGCATGGTGCGCATCGATATGACGGAGTACATGGAAAAGTTCTCCGTGAGCCGCCTGATCGGCGCGCCTCCGGGATACGTGGGCTACGACGAGGGCGGCCAGCTGACGGAGGCAGTGCGCCGGAAGCCCTACAGCGTGGTCCTCTTCGACGAGGTGGAGAAGGCCCATCCGGACGTGTTCAACATCCTGCTGCAGATCCTGGACGACGGGCGCATTACCGATTCCCAGGGCCGCACGGTGGACTTCAAGAATACGGTCATCATCCTCACCAGCAACCTGGGCAGCCAGTATCTGCTGAACGGGGTGACCGAGGACGGCGAGATCCGGGAGGAGGCCCGCAGCCGGGTGATGGACGAGCTGCACCGCTGCTTCCGCCCCGAGTTCCTGAACCGGCTGGACGAGATCATCTGCTTCCGCCCGCTGACGAAGGAGAACCTCACCGGCATCATCGATATCCTGACGGCGTCCCTGAAGCGCCGCCTGGAGGAGAAGAACCTGAAGCTGGAGATCACCGACGCGGCCAAAGAGCTGGTGATCGAAAGCGCCTATGACCCCGCCTTCGGCGCGAGGCCCCTGAAGCGCTTCCTGCAGAGCCGCGTGGAGACGCTGGCCGCCCGCAGGATCATCGCAGACGAGGTGGGCCCCGGCGACACGATCACCATCGACGTCAGGGACGGGGACCTGGTCTGCAGATAAGGAAAAATGCAATGACGGAGGGAGAACGTTCGCCGATGCGGGCGTTCTCCCTCCGTCTGCTTAATGCGGTCACAAATACAGCTTTCGGCCCCTTTCGTCCGGGATCAGCGTCAGCCGGTACAGCCAGGAATTGATCACGTCCCGCCATTCCCGGGCGGAGCGCACCTGCTCCCGGAACCGCTCCCGTACCCGCCGGAAGACTTCGTCCGGGACCCTGCCCTCCAGGGTGTCCCAGGCCCTGGCCATGGCTTCCGCCTCCGCACAGCCTTCGAAGTGATCGTCGTAGATCCGCTGCAGGAGGGTCCGCCCGTCCTTCATACGATAAGCGTAGGGAAGGCGGTGGAAGAAGAGAAGGAGCTCCTCCGGGCAGCTGTCGGCGCTGCCGTACATTTCCGCCAGAGGCGAATGGTACTGCAGGGCGTATCCGGTGCCGCCGGGACCCCGTTCCACGCCGATCTCCCGGCAGGTCGCCCGGTGGTAGGTGCCCCAGCGGTCGTACTCATAGCCCTCGGGGCTGGGCCCGTAGTGGGTGCCGGGAACGCACATCCAGCCGATGCCCAGAGGTACGGTGTACTTTTCATAGGTCTCCCGGGAGCCCAGGAGGATGCCGCAGACGGTTTCCGTGACGGCAGTGTCGCGGCCGAAGGTGAGGACCGACCACTCCCGGGCGATCTCCGCCGGGTCTGACCGCGGATCCCAGGCCAGGAGGCCGAAGCCGAAGAGGTTGGCGGCTGCAAGGTCGTGTCCGGTCCAGTTCATGTCGTCCCCCGTGTTGCTCACGGCGCAGACCGCCTGTATGCTCTCCGCCGCGCTGTCCTTCTCCGGCCGGTGGCGGAGCCGGAAATCCAGCACCTCCCGGAACATGGGGATGAGGTAGCAGACGTGCTTCTGCTGGCCCGTGTATTCCTGGGCGAGCTGGAATTCCAGCAGGCTGTTCGTGTTTTCCAGCCGCCCCAGCAGGGGGGACACGGGCTCCCGGATCTGAAAATCCACGGGTCCGTTTTTGATCTGCAGGCAGACGTTATCCCGGAACTGCCCGTCCAGCGGGGCGAAGGTATCGCACTGGGCCCTGGCCCGGTCGGTCTCCGTATCCCGCCAGTCCTGGGTGCAGTCGTACACGAAGCAGCGCCAGAGGATCCTGCCGCCCCAGGGGCGGACGGCGTCGGCCAGCATGTTGGCCCCGTCGGCGTGGGTCCTGCCGTAGGTGTGGGGGCCGGGCCGTCCCTCGGAATCCGCCTTGATGAGAAAACCGGCCAGATTCGGGACCGAACGGAAGATGTGTCCGGCGGCCTCGGCCCACCAGGCCTTCACCTCCGGGTCCAGCGGGTCCGCCGTGGGGAGGCCGCCCAGCTCCATGGGGGCGGAAAAGCTGACGGAGAGCCAGAGGCCAACGCCGTATTCCTCCAGGCAGAGGGCGATCTCCCGCAGCTCGCCGTCGTATTCGCCGGTGAGCAGCCTGAGGGCGTTTCCCCGCACGTTCACGTTGTTGATGCAGCAGCCGTTGAGGCCGCAGGAGGCAAGGAGCCGGGCATAGTCCCGCGTCCGTTCCGTGCAGACCGGCCTGCCCTCCCGGAAAAAGAAGGAATTGCCGGAATAGCCCCGTTCGATGCTGCCGTCGGCATTGTCCCAGTGGTCCAGCATCCGGATGGGGTAGGCGGGGGAGGAATTGCAGCAGGGGAAGTCCTCTCCCAAAGCCAGGCGGCGCAGGAGATAAAATGCGCCGAAGACGAGACCTCTGCCCGTGCCGCTGAGGATCAGCCCCTCGCCGTGCCGGCGCAGACGAAAGCCCTCCTCCTCGCCGGGCTCCTCCACGAGGCGGAGACAGGGCGCCGTTTCCGGCGGCGCTGCGCCGGGGGCTTCGCCGCCCATGGCGGCCAGGCCCGTCCGAAGCTCCCGCAGGGCGGCCGTGGCCCGGCGCGAGCCCGCCTCGCCCACCACGTATTTCGTATAGGCGGGAAGGTCCCGCCGGGGCTTCCAATCCAGCCACAAAAGGGAATAATCCACAAAAATCACTTCATTTCGGTTGCAAAATATGCGATAAGCAAGTAAAATGGTTCCACCATATATTGTGGTTTGAAAGGAACGGGATATGACGGACAGAGAATGGGAGGTCCTGCTTGCCTGCGTGCAGGGGCGGCAGCCGGAGCGGGTCTCCGCCGGGCTCATCGTGGACAGTCCCTGGATCCCCGGCTACTGCGGCGTGGACACCGTCGACTATTATACGGACCGGAAGCTCTGGCTCGCCTGTCAGGACAGGATACGCGGGGACTTTCCCGGCCTCCTTTTCCTGCCCGGGGACTGGGTGGAGTTCGGCATGGCCTCCGAGCCCTCCTCCTTCGGCTGTCCGCTGCACTTCTTCCATGAGCAGACCGTGGGCATCGGCCACCTCATCACCTCCGCGGACGACCTGGCGGACCTGGACAGCCTCCCGGTGCCGGACCCCCGGCGGGACGGGCTCATGCCCCTGGCCCTGTCGAAGCTCCGCAGCCTGCGGAGCGAGCTTGCCGAACGGGGCCGGAGGATCCGCATCGTCGCCGCCCGCGGACCCCTTAACGTGGCCGGCTTCCTGATGACGATCCCGGAGCTCTGTGTGGCCGTGAAAACCGATCCCGAAAGGGTGAGCCGCCTGCTGGACAAGACCGCGGAGCTGGTGATCCGCTGGCTGGAGGCCCAGGCGGAGGCCGCCGGAGACGTGGGCGGCATCCTGCTGCTGGACGATATCTGCGGCTTTTTCAGTGAGGAGGAATACCTGGAATTTGCCCACCCCAGGCTGAAGAGAATCTTCGATCATTTCAGCCTTCCGGTCAAGGCCTTCCATAACGACAATTTCGGGAACCGATATACGACCTTTCCCCATATCGCCGACCTGGGCGTCAACCTCTTCAATTTCTCCCACCTGGCAGACCCGTGGGTGGCGCACCGCCTTCTGGGACCCGGCGTGGCGATCCTGGGCAATCTGCCGCCCCTGGAGCTGCTCACCCGGGGAACGCCGGGGGAGATCCGCCGGGCAGCGGGGGAACTGCTGGCCGGGAAGCCGGAGCGGTGCAGCCTCATGCTCTCCGCCGGGGGCGGGGCTTCTCCCGGCATGCCGAAGGAGAACCTCGCCGCGATGCTGGAAGCCCTGGCGGACTTCCGGTGATCCCTTATTTCTCCAGCATAAACCGGGCGACGGTTTCCCAGTCCTCCGGCGGCATGCCGTGTCCACCCTCCCGCATGGAATAGCAGATATCGCCCTCGAACATCGTTTCTCCCAGCTTTGCATAGCGGGGGCCGGGGTTCTGCCCCTTGGGCTCCGGATAGACGAAGCCCTTCAGGCCCTGCAGCTCCCAGGCGGGGGAGGCGGCGATGCACGTCAGGTATTCATGGAAGGGATCGCACCAGAAATCCTCGTAGGCGGAGCAGACGAGCAGCTTCCGGGGCGCCGCGGCTGCGGCCAGGAAATGGGCGTCCAGGGGGAGGCCGTCCTCGTTCCCGGCGTAGGAGCGGAAGGCTTCGTTGAACCAGTAGCCGTAGTTTCCGGTGATGTCCGCAACGGTTTCGCCGATCTTGCCCCGCAGGAGGCTGGCGCCGCCGCAGCCGGAGCAGACGGAAACGACGTGGGTGAAGCCTTCGTCGAAGGCGCCGGCCACCATGGCCGTCTTCCCGAAGCGGGAGCAGCCCGCGCAGCCGACCCTCGTCTCGTCGAAGGTCCCGGAGGCCAGGAGCAGGTCCTTGACGTAGCCCATGCAGCGGCCCCAGATCAGGAGCTTGCCCGCGTCCGCGCCGCTGTGGCCCTCCGGCCACAGTACCCGGCAGATCCCGTCGTCGAAGCCGGGAGCGTCCGCCGTGATGTCGTTGGTGGCGACGGCAGCTACGGCGATGCCCTTCTGTACGAAGCCCTCCGGCGGGAGGGAGGCGAAAATGCCCTCCAGGGACATGCCCACCGTCACCAGCAGCGGCGGCTTTTCCACGTCCAGCGGCCGGATCAGCTTGAAGGGGAAGGAGAAAAGCCCGCTGGGATAGATGAGCTCCAGCTCCGCCAGCTCCACCCGGGTCTGCGCCTTGCCGTCCATGCCCCAGCCGGAATCGAAGCCCACCCGCGCCTTTTCCCGGACGGTGAGCGGCTCCTGGGGCAGGAAGCCGTATGCGTGCTGCTGCAGGTCGAAGAGAAGCTCCCCGCGCCGCCGCTGCCAGCTCTCCGCCGTGACGGCCGCGCCGTCGGCGTGCTTCAGAAGCGCCGGAAGCTGCAGGTATTTCAGTATCTGTTCCATGGTTTACCTCCCGGGCCCACCGGCCCTCAGTTCATATTGTCGGCATTATAGCACAGATCGCGGAAGATGGAAACGGAGAAGACGGAAACGAAAGGAACGTGATTATGGAAGCCTATCGGGATACGAGCCTCCCCTTTGAGGCCCGCGCACTTGACCTGATTTCCCGCATGACCCTGGAAGAAAAAATCGGCCAGCTGAGCTTCGACGCGCCGGCGATCCCCCGGCTGGGCGTCCGCGCCTGGACCTGGTGGAACGAGGCCTCCCACGGGGTGATCCCGGTCTTTTCCGCCTTCGGCGAGGCTACCTCCTTCCCTGTGTGCCTGGCCCTGGCCAACACCTGGGACCCCCAGCTGGTGAAGGAGACTGCCGCCGCCATCTCCGACGAGATGCGCGCGCTGTATAACCTGAACGGCAAGGAGCTGGACTATTGGTGCCCCACGGTCAACATGGGCCGGGATCCCCGCTGGGGAAGGAATGACGAAGCCTTCGGAGAGGACCCGCTGCTGGCGGGCTCCCTGGCCGCCGCCTACGTACGGGGCATTCAGGGAGAGGACGAAAAATACTTAAAGGCGGTATCCACGCCCAAGCACTTCGCGGCCAACAATTCGGAATACAACCGCAATTCCGCTTCCTCCGACGTGGACGAGGCGACCCTGCGGGAATATTTCCTGCCGGTGTTCGAGCGCTGTTTCCGGGAAGGAAAGGCCCAGTCGGTCATGACGGCGTACAACCGCATCTCCGGCGTCCCCTGCAGCGTGAACGAGCATCTCCTGCAGGACATCCTGCGGGACGAATGGGGCTTCGACGGCTACGTGGTCTCCGACGACGGAGCCGTGGGGGACGTCGGTCCCAACTACAATCTCATGTGGGGCCAGCCCCGGGGCCATTTCTACGCTTCCACCATGCAGGAGGGCGCGGCTCTGGCGCTGAACGCCGGAACGGACATCTGCTGCGGCAACGACTACAAGGTCTGGCTGAAGACGGCGCTGGCGGAAGGACTCACCACCGAGGATGCCATGGACAAGGCGCTGGTGCACGCCTTCACGGCCCGCTTCCGCCTGGGCGAGTTCGACCCGGCGGAGAACCTGCCCTGGCATTCCTTCGGGGAGGAAACGATCTGCAGCTCCGCCCACGCCGACACGGCCCTGAAAGCGGCGGAAGCGTCCATGACCCTGCTGAAGAACGAGGACGCGCTGCTGCCGCTGAAGCCGGAGAAGCAGAAGAAGCTCCTGGTGATCGGGCCTAACGCCATCTACCGTCAGTTGGGGAGCTATTCCATCGGCGGCTATGCGGACACAAGGGTTTCCGTGCCCCCGCTGCAGGGCATCCGGGATATGGGCGAGCGACTGGGCTTCACCGTGGAATACGCCAAGGGCTGGCACATCGTGGATAAGCCGCTGGAGGGAGAAAAGCGCTTCCCCGTGCTGGAGCGGGCCGCCGCCGACAACGGCATGACCATGGACGAATACTTCGACGCCCGCACCCCCGAGCCGGTGAAGGAGCTGAACCGGCAGCTTGCCGCCCGCAGAGCGGAGCGGGCCCAGCTGCCCCCGCCGACGCCCCGGCATCCGGTGGAGGACCCGGACGTGGGAAGGGAAGACGGCGAGCTGTGGGCGGAAGCCCTGGATAAGGCGGCGGAGGCCGACGCGGTGATCGTCGTCGCCGGAACGGATCCCGGCGTCACCAGCGAGGGCCGCGACCGGGAGACCCTGGCCCTGCCGTACGGGCAGGATGAGAAGATCTGTCAGCTGTTGGAACGGAATCCCAATACAGCGGCGGTGCTCATCACCTCCGGGCCGGTGACGGGCTGCTTCCTCTCCCACGTCCCGGCGGTGCTTTGGGCGGCTTATGCCGGAGAGAGCCAGGGCGAGGCCATCGCCCGGGTGCTCTTCGGGCTTGTCAGTCCCTCCGGACGCAGCTGCGAGACCTGGTACAACGACGACGAGGAGCTGCCGGATATCGCGTCCTACGGCATCCGCCCTCTGGACACCCCCAATCAGATGGGCAGGACCTATCAATACTGGCTGGGGAAGCCGCTGTTCCCCTTCGGCCACGGACTCAGCTACGGGGAATTCGTGTATTCCGATTTCCATGTCGAAGCCTCCGAGGTATCGCCGAACGGCGAGCTGGAGGTCTCCGTGACGGTGGCGAACCTGGGGGCGATGGAGGCCTCCGAGGTGGTGCAGCTCTATGCCAGGAAGCTGGGGCTCTGGCACAACCAGGCCTACCGCAGGCTCGTGCAGTTCCGAAAGCTCAGCCTGAAGCCCGGCGAAGCCCGCCGCGTCACCCTCCGTCTGCCGGTCTCCGAGCTGAAGGTCTGGCATACGCCGACAAAACGGTATGTCGTCCCGGAGGGAGAATGGTATCTCTGGCTGGCCGCCTCGGCTGGGGAGGACGCGGAGATCGCCGGGGAGAAGATCACCGTTTCCGGCAAGTGGGACGCGCCGCTCAGCGCCGTGACCCTCCGCTGTCCGAAGCGGATCCTGGCGCCGGGCGAGCGGGCTGCCCTTTCGGTCACGGCGACGCTGCTTGACGCCCGGCGGATCGATACGTCGTCCGCCTTCCTCCGCAGCTCCGACGAGAAGGTCGTGCGCATCGAAGGGGGAGAGGCCGTCGCCGTCGGACCGGGACTGTGTACGGTCGCGGTCCGGGTGAGCCGCGGCGGAGACACGAAGGAAAGCGTGCTCCCGTTTCTTGTGCGGGAATAAGGAGGATCATACATGGGAGCCTATGAGATCGTAAGCATCGACGAAAGCACCTGGGCCATCGAGGAGGGCATGGTCCGCAGCTATCTGCTGGCGGGCAGCGAGCGCGCCCTTCTCATCGACACCGGCAACGGCGCCGGGGATCTGAAAAGCGTCGTCCGGTCCCTGACGGATAAGCCCGTCATGCTGGTCAACACTCATGCCGACCCGGACCATATGGGCTGCAACGATCAGTTCGGCGCGCCTTATCTCCATCCCTCGGAATTTGCCTATTATGAGGAGCGCAATCCCGGCAAGCCCCACCGGGCCCTGGAGGACAGGGAGCAGGCGGACCTGGGCGGCCGCCGGGCGGAGGCGCTGCTGATCCCCGGCCACACCTGCGGCAGCCTGGCGATCCTGGACAGGGAGCGCAGGTATCTCTTCAGCGGCGACACGGTGGCCGCCTCGGCCATCTTCATGTTCGGCGCCCAACGGAGCCTGCCGGCCTACCGGGACAGCCTGGAGCGGCTGCGGCGCATGTCGGAGTCCTTTGATAAGATCTATCCCGCCCACGGGCCCATGCCCCAGCAGCCGGAGATCCTGGACCGCCTTCTGGCCTGCTGCGACGCCGCGCTGGCAGGGAAGCTGGAGGCGAAGGAGCCGCCCTTCCCCATACCCGCGAAGCTGTATGAGCAGGACGGCGTGGGCTTCCTGCTGAAATAACCCGGAGAAAAGGAGAGCCCGGCGCCGCCGGGCAGTATCGCTATGGCTAAACGAACGAACAAGGAATACGGAAACGAGAGCATTTCCTCCCTGAAGGGGGCGGACCGGGTACGCAAGCGTCCGGGCGTCATCTTCGGCTCCGACGGGCTGGAGGGCTGCGAGCACGCGGTGTTTGAGATCCTCTCCAATTCCATCGACGAGGCCCGGGAGGGCTACGGCCGGGAGATCATCCTCACCAGCTATCGGGACAGGTCCATCGAGGTGGAGGATTTTGGCCGGGGCTGTCCCGTGGACTACAACCCCGCGGAGAAGCGATATAACTGGGAGCTCGTCTTTTGCGAGCTCTATGCCGGGGGCAAATACGACAACGAGGGCGGGGACAACTACGAGTATTCTCTGGGCCTCAACGGCCTCGGCTCCTGCGCCACCCAGTATTCCTCGGAATACATGGACGTGACCGTCTGGCGGGACGGGAAGAAATACGATCTCCACTTTGAGAAGGGGGAGAACGTGGGCGGACTGCGGTCCGAGCCCTATGCAAAAAAGCGCACCGGCTCCCGCATCCGCTGGAAGCCGGATCTGGAGGTCTTCACCGATATCGCCATCCCCGCGGAATACTTCGAGGACGTGATGAAGAAGCAGGCGGTGGTGAACAGCGGCGTCCTCTTCCGCCTCCGGATCGAGGAGGAAAAGGGCTTCCGGGAAACGGAATATGTCTATGAAAACGGCATCCGGGATTACGTGGCGGAGCTGGCGGGGGAGGATTCCCTCACGCTGCCGGAGTACATCGAGGCCGAGCGCCGGGGCCGGGACCGGGAGGACATGCCGGATTACAAGGTGAAGCTCTCCGCCGCCTTCTGCTTCTCCAACAAGACGAACCGCATCGAATACTATCACAATTCCTCCTGGCTGGAATACGGCGGCGCGCCGGAAAAGGCCACCCGAAGCGCCTTCGTTTCCGCCGTCGACACGCTGCTGAAAAAACAGGGCAAGTATCAGAAAAATGAATCGAAGGTCACCTTCAGCGACATTCAGGACTGCCTCATCCTGGTGACGAACTGTTTTTCCACCCGTACCTCCTATGAGAACCAGACCAAAAAGGCCATCACCAACCGCTTCATCCAGGAGGCCATGACGGAGTTCTTCAAATCCAAGCTGGAGATCTATTTCATCGAGAATCCCCGGGACGCGGAGCGGATCATGGAGCAGGTGCTGGTGAACAAGCGCAGCCGGGAAACGGCGGAGCGCACCCGGCAGAACATGAAAAAGAAGCTCACCGGCTCCGTGGACCTCACCAGCCGCATCGAAAAATTCGTGGACTGCCGCACGAAGGACGTGAGCCGCCGGGAGATCTACATCGTGGAGGGGGATTCCGCCCTGGGGGCCTGCAAGCAGAGCCGGGACGCGGAGTTCCAGGGGATCATGCCCGTGCGCGGAAAGATCCTCAACTGCCTGAAGGCCGATTACGCCCGCATTTTCAAGAGCGAGATCATCACGGATCTTCTGAAGGTGCTGGGCTGCGGCGTGGAGGTGAACGACAAGCACAACAAGGATATCAACACCTTTGACATCGAAAACCTTCGCTGGAGTAAGGTCATCATCTGCACCGACGCGGACGTGGACGGCTATCAGATCCGAACGCTGATCCTCACCATGATCTACCGCCTCATCCCCTCGCTGATCCGCCTGGGCTACGTTTACATCGCCGAGTCCCCCCTCTATGAGATCAATTATAAGGGCAAGACCTGGTTTGCCTATACGGAAAAGGACAAGGCGGATATCCTGGCGGAGCTGGGAGAGAACGCGAAGCCCGTGATCCAGCGCTCCAAGGGCCTGGGTGAGAACGACCCGGAGATGATGTGGCTGACCACCATGAATCCGGCGACAAGGCGGCTCATCAAGGTCATGCCCACGGACGAGAAGGCCATGGCGCAGACCTTCGACCTGCTGGAGGGAGACAATCTTCAGGGCCGGAAGGAACACATCGCGGAAAACGGCTGGCGCTATATCGACCAGCTGGACGTTTCCTGAGAGGGGGCGGGCTGAATGGCGAGGAAAAAGCGCACAGAGGAGACGGATAAAAAGACCCCCGGTGCGGAAAACGTGGAGGGCCTCCGGGCGGAGGTCACGGAGCAGCCCGTCACGGAGACGCTGGAAACGAACTTCATGCCCTATGCCATGAGCGTCATCGTTTCCCGGGCCATCCCGGAGATCGACGGGTTCAAGCCTTCCCACAGGAAGCTCCTCTATACCATGTATAAGATGGGCCTGCTCAACGGCGCGCGGACGAAGTCCGCCAACATCGTGGGCAGCACCATGAAGCTGAATCCCCACGGCGACGCCGCCATATACGATACCATGGTGCGTCTCAGCAAGGGCTACGGCGCGCTGCTGACGCCCTTTGTGGATTCCAAGGGCAATTTCGGCAAGGTCTATTCCCGGGACATGGCCTATGCCGCCTCCCGATACACCGAAGCGAAGCTGGCTCCCGTCTGCGCCGAGCTCTTCCGGGACATCGACAAGGACACCGTGGATTTCGTGGATTCCTACGACGGGGGCATGAAGGAGCCGACGCTCCTGCCCACCACCTTCCCCAACGTGCTGGTATCCGCCAATCTGGGCATCGCCGTGGGCATGGCCAGCAACCTTTGCGGCTTCAATCTGACGGAGGTCTGTCAGGCGGCCATCGAGTATATCCGGGATCCGGAGACGGATCTTCTCGGCATCATGCCCGCGCCGGATTTTCCCACCGGCGGCGAGATCCTCTACGACCGGGCGGAGATGGAGGAGATCTACCGCACCGGTCGGGGCAGCTTCCGCGTCCGGGCCAAATGGCGCTACGACAAGGCGAGCAACATCATCGAGATCTACGAGATCCCCTATACCACCACAGCGGAGGCCGTCATCGACAAGGTGGCCGAGCTCGTGAAGACGGGGAAGCTCAAGGAGATCGCCGACATGCGGGACGAAACGGATCTCAGCGGTCTGAAGCTGGCCATCGACCTGAAGCGAGGCACCGATCCGGACCGGGTCATGCAGCGCCTTTTCAAGCTGACCCCGCTGGAGGATCCGTTCTCCTGCAATTTCAACGTGCTCATCGCCGGAATGCCCCGGGTGCTGGGCGTCCGGGAGATCCTGGAGGAATGGGTGGCCTGGCGCTCGGAGTCCGTGCGTCGGCGGGTGCATTTCGAGCTGAGCCGGAAAAAGGAGCGGCTGCATCTGCTGAAGGGCCTGGGGAAGATCCTGCTGGACATCGACAAGGCCATCGCCATCATCCGCAATACGGAATCGGACGCGGAGGTGGTGCCGAATCTGATGATCGGCTTCGGCATCGACGAAGCGCAGGCGGAATTCGTGGCGGAGATCAAGCTCCGCAACATCAATAAGGAATATATCCTGCGGCAGATCAAGGACACGGAGAACCTGGAAAAGGAGATCGCGGACCTGGAGGACACGCTGAACAGGCGCAGCCGCATCCACGCCATCATCCGTCAGGAGCTGGAGAAGGCCATCAAGCAGTACGGCGCGCCCCGCCGGACGACCTTGGTATACAAGGATGAGCTGGCGGAGGAGCCGGAGGAGGAAACCACGCCGGATTATCCCGTGACCGTATTCCTCAGCCAGCACGGTTATCTCAAAAAAATCACCGCCCAGTCCCTGCGCATGAGCGGCGAACAGAAATTCAAGGAGGACGACGCTCTTCGCCTCACCTTTGAGGCGACCAACCGATCGGAGCTGCTGGTTTTCACCGACCGCTGCCAGGTATACAAGACCCGGCTCAGCGAATTTGAGGACGGGCGCGCCTCCGCCCTGGGCGTCTTTCTGCCCACGAAGCTCCAGATGGACGAGGGGGAGAGCGTCGTCACGGTCTTCGATCCCGGGGACTACGGCGGCAGCGTCCTCTTCGTCTTTGAAAACGGAAAGGGCGCGAGGGTGGGCCTGGGCGCTTATACGACGAAAACGAACCGCAGGAAGCTCACCGGCGCTTATTCCGACAAGTCGCCCGTCCGGGCGATCCTGCCCTTCCGGGAGGAAACGGAGGTCGTACTGACCTCCACGGAGGGACGGGCCCTGATCCTGAATACGGCGCAGCTCACGGAAAAGACCACCAGGGACAGCCAGGGCGTACAGCTGATGACCCTGAAGCCGAAGTATCGGCTGAAAGACGCGCAGTTCACGTCAGATTCCGCCGTCGTCAACCGCTCGCGGTATGCGGCGCGCAGCCTTCCGGCCGCAGGCGCGCTGCTGAAGCCCGAAGACGTGGGGGAGACGCAGATGACCATGGAAGGGGAATAAGGTGTCGCGCAGGGGTTTTCTCCGGCTTGCCGCCGCACTGCTGGCGCTGCTGCTGGCAGGCGGCTGCAGCCGCTTGTATGAGAAGGAATACAGCTCGGTTACCAGGCATGAGGAATCCACGGACCTCTCCCGCTCCGACGTGCCCTATTATGAAGTGCATACCTATCTCGGCATGAAGAACGCGGTGCAGGGGCTGATCGCCGCGGGCGCCGAAACGGGGACGGTTCACGCCGTGGATTATTCCGGCTCCGTGCAGGACGACATCTCCCGCGTCTGCCTGGAGGCCACCAGGGATTATCCCCTGGGCGCCTATGCGGTAGAATACATCAGCCAGTCTGTGAACCGCATCCTCAGCTACTACGAAATCAAGCTGCGCATCAGCTACCATCTTTCGGCGGAGGAGATCCTGAGCGTCCGCACGGCGTCCTCTCTTGGCGACGTGTACGCCATGATGGAGCTGGCGGCGGTCAGCGGAACGGAGCACCTGGCGGTGGAGACCTCCACCCTGACGGTCACGGAGCGGGCGCTCAACGGTTATGTGGAAGGCTATTATCGGAAGCATCCGGAGCTCCTGGCCTCCATGCCAAAGGTGACGGTCATCTTCCATCCCTCGGAGGAATCCGTCAGCAAGATCGTGGAATTCGATTTCTCCTACCGCGAGCCCCACGACGACGCGCAGGCCCGGCTGGAGGCCGTCCGGCAGACGGCGGAGAGCATTGCCGCCGAATACCGGGGTGAAGACACCGGGATCCTGGCCCTGGTCTGCTGCACCTCCGTCGCCCGCAGCATCCTGAATCCCAGCGGCGGCGATACGGCGTACGACGCCCTGGTGCTGGGCTCCTCCGGCTCGGAGGGCTGCGCCATGGCCTATCAGCTGCTTTGCAACGAATGCGGGCTGGAGTGTCAGGTGGTGGAGGGCAGGGTCGACGGCGCGCGCCGATATTGGAACATTATTCGGATCGGCGGGTCCTATTACCATGTGGACGCCTATGCCTGCATCAGCGAGGCCGTCGCGGAAGCCTTCCTCCGCAGCGACGACGAAATGCGCCTCCGTTATTGGTGGGACGTGAATAAGTATCCCGCCTGTGGGGGAGAGCTCACCGCGCAGCAGATCCTGGACGAGCTGCTGCCCCCGGAGACCGCTGAGCCGGAGGATGAAGCCGAAGTCCCGTCGGAGGAGGCGTAGGACGCATCCGGCTGAAAAATGATTCCATCCGGTCTGAAAATCGACTTGCATTTTGAACAGCGCTATGCTATACTGCATGGCGTGATGCGGATATAGTTCATCGGTAGAACACCGGCTTCCCAAGCCGGATAGGTGGGTTCGATTCCCATTATCCGCTCCATCGTCAGAAGTCCCTGGAATACCTCGCAACGCCGCAAGCGGCATTGTTCGGAGATTCCAGGGACTTCTTCCTCCCAAAATCGGACCCGCTGCGCTCCATAAGTTCGCGTTTCCAAATCAAAGATTTGGACGCTCACTTAACCCGCTGCGCTGGACTCCGATTTTGCTTTTGAGGGGATATAAGAGTTTTAACCGATTGCACCAGAGAGACGCCGTCCGCGGCGCTTTTCGTCTTTTCCTGCGCCGCTCCGTGCGATTCCCCGCGTATGCCCCTTTCCGGTAAATTTGGGGTTGACGGAAGGGGAGGGGCGTGGTAGAATGACGCTTGCCGATATTTCGGGGTGTGGCGAAGTTTGGTATCGCGCATGGTTCGGGACCATGAGGCCGCGGGTTCAAGTCCCGCCACTCCGACCATTTCGAGTGTTCATAACTGATTTGAGGTTATGAACACTCGTTTTTTTATTCGCAGGCTGGGTGCCTGCGTTTTTCATTAAGCGGGCTGGGGGATATACTCCACCGCCACCCCTGGGTTGTCCTCATAGACCTTCTCATAAAGGCCGGCCGCTGTCTCGTTCCTGCTGACAGCCTTCTGCAAGAAAGGTCTTTTCTATAGCTTGTATTTTTGTTGAAACATGCT
>JAEEGL010230795.1_pt1 | contig 14719 bp, 14 predicted proteins | sample 9134231 | NCBI WGS metagenome assembly JAEEGL01 (sample SAMN16246548, study PRJNA631951) | gut metagenome | biome: gut microbiome; feature: rumen; material: fiber-attached | host: Bos | place: Iran: Karaj | collected 2018-10 | reverse complement strand
TGAGGATAAGCTCAAGCGCTTCATGCAGGAATCCGACAGCAAAATGAGCGGCAATAAGCTTTACTCCGACCGCAGGGGAAACGGCAGACGCCGCAAATGATCATAACGAACCGGGCCCGGAGTATTCCGGGTCCTTTCTTTTTCCGGGTGAACCTCAGGAATGGACTGTGCGTCTTATATAAGGACCGGGACGCAGGACGGCTGCATCGTCGGATGCCTGCGCCCATCTTCCTGAGGCGACTGATGTCTCAAATGGACATTTTGGCCTCTGAGTTACAAAAAATTAAAAAAATTACAAAAAATTACTTGCTTTTTTTGAGGTATCCCTTTATAATCATGGCGAATCCAAAAATATTTACAAATTGGAACAAAATCATTGCAAAGGAGTAGAGAGAGTATGAAGGCAAAAAACAGAGTACTGTTCAGATGCGTGGCTCTTCTGCTGTGCGTCGTAATGGTCGCTGCTTTGCTGCCTGAAATGACGGTTTCCGCCGCACTGGATACCCCTGTCGTTTCCGCCAAGAAATCCGGAAACGGCATACAGGTATCCTGGAAACCTGTGACAGGCGCGCAAAAGTATCGAGTATTCCGGAAGAGCCCGAGCGACGCTAACTGGAAGAGGCTGGCGGACGTGGCATCCACTACCGTCAGTTACAAAGACACCAACGTCGCGAACGGCAAAACGTACAAGTATACGGTTCGCTGCCTCAGCAAGGACGGCAAGACCTACCAGAGCGGTTACGATGCCGCCGGCGCGAGCGTATCCTACTGGACCTATGGAACGCCTTCCTTGAGCGTATCTGTGGTCAGCAACGGCATCAAGATCAGCTGGAACAACGTAGGCGCGCCGCAGTACCGCGTTTTCCGTGACAACGGCGGCTGGAAGAAGGTAGGAGACACTTCCGGCACAAGCTTTGTGGATGTTTCCGTCAGCCCCGGCGTGACCTATAAGTACACTGTCCGCGCCATGAGCGCCGACAAGAAGGCCTACGTCAGCTATTACAACACGGCCGGCAAGTCGATCACGTTCGCACAGGAGTTCAAGATCACCGCGCTCAATCCTGTCGACGGCGGCATCGTTATTACGTGGAATCTGGTTCCCGGCATCACCGATTATACCGTACACCGTATGACCGGTCAGGACTGGCACCAGATCCATACCGGAACGATCACCGGTAACAAGTATACCGATCTCGGACAGGATATCACCGATCATATCGGCCTGTACAACAACGAGACCTACAAATATCGTATCTGCTACGAACTGTCTGACGGCACGAAGAAAGTGACTCCGGTCGCCAGCCAGCACTACAATGAGACTCCCGAACTCACCGAGGTCGAATGCCAGCAGGGAAAGTTTATCGTCAAGTGGAAAGCTGTTCAGGGCGCTGCCAAATACCGCGTTTTCCGTACTCTGGACACCCCTCCGACGAATAACTGGCATCGGATCGCGGACGTCACCGGCAACACCTATACCGATAATGACGTTACTTCCGGGCTCAGTTATTATTATACCGTCCGCTGCCTGGGCACCGACGGAAAGTACACCTCCGGCTATGACAAAAACGGCCTCAAGGCCGATTACGTCGGTATGCCGACGCTGATCAGCACCTCTGTGGAGAACGACGGCGTCCACTTCAAGTTCAACAAGGTCGGCGGTATCGACGAGTATCAGATCTACCGCAAGACCGCCAGCACCTCCTGGCAGCCGTACGCCATCTACACCTACAGCTCCGACGGCGGCAAGAACGACGTATGTGATTATACCGACAGTGCCGCAAATTCCGGCCAGATCTACTACTACACCGCGGCCTGCCGCGACAGCGGCAAGATCGTCAGCGACAAGGACGAGAACGGCCTGTCCGTGATCCCGCGCAGCGCTCCGAAGCCGAAGGCCAGCGGCGCGGCCGAGATCCTCCAGAACAGTATCAGGGTCAACTGGTACGGCATCGACGGCGTCACCCGCTATCGCGTGTTCCGCAGAGAGTTCTCCGGCACGGTTTGGAAGGCCCTCGGAGATGTGACCGGCAGCAGCTCCGGCGTCACATTCAACGATACCACGGCAGCCAACAACGGACACTATGTGTACACGGTACGCTGCCTGGCCGCAAACGGGAACTACGCCAGCGGATTCAGAGAACTGCCCGATGCCATCGAAGCCACTTTCCATAGAGCCCCCGTGCTCGTCAGCGCCGTGACGGTCAGCAAGCTGGCCTCCGGCAACGGCACGATCAAGGTCAATTGGAATCCCGTGGAGGGCGTCACCAATTACTCCGTGTACCGCCGCCATATCCGCAAGGACGGCTCCATGAGCAACTGGGTCAATCTGACCCACACTGCCACCGGCACTTCGTATATCGATACTCCTCCCGCCTCCAACTTTGTATACATTTATACGGTCCGCTGCTCCAACGGCACCGGCCCGATCAGCTGGTATGACGCCAACGGCGTGCGCACGCACTTCATGATGGCGCCGCAGGCAGGCACCTCTCCGTATTCCCGCAACGCCAGCGCCATCGTCGTTCGCTGGAAGGCTGTGGACGGAGCAACGGGATACAAGGTGTACCGGAAAGTGCTCAACGGCAACTGGAGCTGCATCGCGACCATTAACGGATACACCACTCTGACCTACAAGGATACCTACAAACTGGTCAGCGGTCAGGATTACTACTACACGGTACGAGCGTTCAACTCCAGCTCTACCAGCGGTTACGTGGACAATCTGATCTACGTGCCGTGATGAATTCAAAAAACAGCTAATATCGCAAACAGCAAAGCCTGCCGGATCCCGGCAGGCTTTGCTGTTTGTTTATTCTCTACGATACTCTCTCATTGGACGGACTATTCTATGCCAGTAACGGTGTAGCCGGCATCGGCGACGGCAGCGGTGAGCTTATCAGCGTCAAGAGGAGCGGAGGATACGATAAGCGCTTCGCCCTTATCCGCGTCAGCCGTCACGCTGATCACGTCAAAGCCTTCGAGTACGGCTTTCTTTACATGCTTCTCGCAGTTTTCGCACATCATGCCGTCGATCTTTACCAGAGTCGTCACCGTCGCTTCGGCATCGGCCGGGACGGCGTTTCCGGAGGAGACGAACGTGTAACCGGCTCCGGCCACGGCTTCGGAGAAAGCCTCGTCCGATACGTCCTTCAGCAGCTTCACCACGGCTGTTCCCGTTTCGCTGTCCGCCTTCGCTTCGGCAACCCCGGGCACCGCCTCCAGCGCTTCCTTCACATGCTCCTCGCAGTTTTCGCACACCATGCCGTCGATGCGGAGAATACGGTCCTTCAGGCTGCCGATCTCGCAGGACGCGGCCGCGGGAGCCGTGACCCCGCCGTCAAACAGGGAGGAGGGGAGAGTGACCTCGTTTTTGATCCTCCGGTCTTTGGAGGCGTCGTGCAGTTTAAAAAGATTGAGCCGAAGGGCGTTGGTCACCACGAACACGCTCGAAAGACTCATGGCGGCGGCGCCCCACATGGGATTGAGCGTAACTCCCGCCCACACGAAGCAGCCGGCGGCAACCGGGATGCAGATCACGTTATAGAAAAAGGCCCAGAAGAGGTTCTCATGGATGTTGCGCAGCGTGGCACGGCTCAGGCGGATCGCTGCGGGAACATCGCTGAGGCGGCTCTGCATCAGCACCACATCCGCCGCGTCGATGGCGACATCCGTTCCGGCGCCGATGGCGATGCCGATATCGGCCCGGGTCAGCGCGGGTGCGTCGTTGATGCCGTCGCCCACCATGGCGACTTTTCCGTATTCCTTCAGCTCACGCACCACGGATTCTTTCCCGTCGGGGAGGACTCCGGCGATCACATGGTCCACACCGGCCTGAGCGCCGATCGCTTTGGCGGTGCGCTCGTTGTCGCCGGTGAGCATCACCACGCGGATGCCCATATCCTTCAGTTCACGAATAGCCTGAGGAGCGTCTTCCTTGATGACGTCGGCCACCGCGATAATACCGAGAAAACGGCCGCTTTTGGCGAAGAACAGAGGCGTTTTCCCGTTTTCCGACAGGTGCTCCGCCTGACGGGCGGTTTCTTCGGAGATCTCGGCTTTCCGGCTGATGAAGCTCAGGTTGCCTCCGGCGATCTCCTCACCGTCCAGGACAGCGCTCAGTCCGTTGCCCGGCAGAGCGAGGAAGTCCGTTACCTCCTTCACCGGAATGCCGAGCTCGGCCTGCTTCTGCATGACGGCGCGGGCCAGCGGGTGTTCGCTCTTCTGTTCAAGAGCGGCGGCGAACATAAGCAGCTCGTTCTCCGACAGATCGCCTGCGGGGAGAAGGTCGGTCACGCGCGGCTCGCCCCGGGTGATGGTCCCCGTCTTGTCCATGACCACGATCTGAGAACGGCCGGCTTCCTCAAGAGAGGCGGCCGTTTTGAACAGTACGCCGTTTTTGGCGCCGAGCCCGTTGCCCACCATGATCGCCACGGGAGTGGCCAGTCCGAGAGCGCAGGGGCAGCTGATCACCAGCACCGAGATGGCGCGCGCCAGAGCGAACCCGAAGGTCTGCCCCGCAATCAGCCAGGCGATCAGGGTGACCGTGGCAATGCCGATGACGACGGGCACGAAAACACCGGAAACCTTATCGGCGATTTTTGCGATGGGCGCCTTGGTGGCCGCCGCGTCGCTGACCATTTTGATGATCTGGGAGAGCGTTGTGTCCTCACCCACGCGCGTGGCCTCGCAGCGCAGGAATCCGGAGGTGTTGATCGTAGCCGCGGAGACGAGATCGCCCTCGGCTTTGTCCACCGGAATACTCTCGCCGGTCAGAGCGGCCTCGTTGACGGCGCTGCTTCCCTCGAGCACGCGTCCGTCCACGGGAATGCTCTCTCCGGGGCGTACCACGAACACATCACCTTTGACGACCTGCCCGATGGGGACAGTGGTCTCGGTTCCGTTCCGCTCGATATGGGCCGTCTTCGGCGCGAGCTTCATCAGACCCTTGAGCGCGTCCGTGGTGCGGCCTTTGGACATGGCTTCCAGCATCTTTCCCACGGTGATCAGCGTCAGGATCATGGCGGCGGACTCAAAGTAGAAGTCCATCATATATTCCATGACCGCGGCCATATTACCGTCGGTCTGTGCGCGGGTCATGGCGAAAAGAACATATACGCTCCACACGAACGACGCCGCCGAACCCATGGCGACCAGCGTATCCATGTTCGGAGAGCGGTGGATCAGACCCTTGAAGCCGCTGATGAAGAACCTCTGATTGATGACCATCACGATCGCGGAGAGGATCAGCTGCAGAAGGCCCATAGCGACATGGTTGCCGCTGAAGAATCCGGGGATGGGCCAGTTCCACATCATGTGCCCCATGGAGAAATACATGAGCACGAGCAGGAAGCCGGACGATGCGATCAGCCGCCGGCGCAGAAGAGGCGTTTCTCTGTCGGCCAGGGCATCCTCGTCCGCAGAGGGGGATGCGCTCTTTTCCGCGCCCTTGAGAGACGCGCCGTAGCCGGCCTTTTCCACTGCCGCGATGATATCGCGGGAGGAAGCGGTCCCCTCCACTCCCATGGAATTTGTCAGCAAACTGACAGCGCAGGATGTAACGCCCGGAACGGCCGATACGGCCTTTTCCACCCTGTTGCTGCAGGCGGCGCAGGTCATGCCGGTAACACTGTACTGCTGCATTGTATCACTCCTTTGTGTTATTTCATCAGCTTATGGATCAGCCCGACCAGCTCGTCCACCGTCCCATCATCGCCGGCGCGTATGTCGCGCACGACGCAGGAATGGATATGATCGGACAGAAGCTCGCGGTTGAAAGCGTTCATGGCGGCCGATACCGCGGCGGACTGAGTGAGGATATCCACACAGTAGGAATCCTTCTCCAGCATTCCTTTGATGCCGCGGATCTGCCCCTCAATGCGGCTGAGCCTGTTGACAAGACGCCGGATCTCCTCCTCCGAACGCGCTGTGGATTTAGCGCAGCATCCGTTGTCGTCCATAAAGGTGCTCTCCTTTCCTCTGTCGATTCAGACAGTCGACGGCCTGTATCGATATTGATAATATATACCCTGCGGGGGTATTGTCAATTACAAAACGGATACAGTTTGCATCAGACAACACATTAACGTAGATGATCCGGACAGCGCAGGCATAATGTCCGCAGTCGACTCCTTTCCTACATAAAGGAGGATTATGACCGCACGATGTTTACAAAACTGCGGAAACGGGCTATAATTCTCATGATCCCGCCCGGGGCGGGGTCTATTGCTGTATGGATCGGAGTGCTTCGGCCGCATGAGACCGTTTCGGGAGAGACTCAATATTTCCACCATTGCCGAAGATGCGGCGGAGCTCGCCGGGGAGAACGGATTGGGGCTGGAAATCGCCGAATTCTGCACGGCGTACAACATGGATCTCAATTTCCCGGAGACGGACGCGCGGGCCCGTTCGGCCATGGAAAAAGCGCCGGGCCGCGTTTTTCACGCGCCGTTCGCAGAGCTGTGTCCCGCTGCCATCGATCCTCTTGTCCGCGAGGTCACAAGAAAGCGCTATCTCCAGGCGATATCTCTGGCGCGAAGCTACGGGATACGAAGGATCGTTGTCCATGCCGGCTTTATCCCCCGGGTATACTGGCCGGAGTGGTTTGTTCCGCAGTCCGTGGAGTTCTGGAAAAGCATGCTTCCCGAGATCGGGCCCGATATGCTCCTGTGCCTGGAAAACGTTATGGAACCGGACGCGGAAATGCTTGTTTCCATTGTTGAGGAAACGGGCGATCCGCGGCTTCGCCTTTGTCTGGATACGGGACACGCGGCCTCCCGGCCATGCCCGGTCCCGATAGAAGAATGGATCGACAAAGAAGCGCCGTATCTCGCGCACCTGCACATCCACAACAATGACGGTACACGCGATCAGCACGCATCTCTCGGAAACGGCATACTGAATATGAGAGAGCTGATCGACAGGGTGGAGAAGCTTTGCCCCGAGGCCACATATTCGCTGGAAAACCTCACTGCGGCTGACAGCGTCGCCTGGCTTCGTGAGAACAGATATATTTGAGGAGGAGCAGAATGTCAGTATCGGTTGAGGAACTTGTCGCGGCGATACGGCCGCTGGATGAGAAAGCCCTGGAGGCCGCCCGCCTCCGTCAGGAAAAACTCGCGGTGCCGCCCGGAAGCCTCGGCAAGCTTCAGGATGCCGCCGTAAGACTGGCCGGCATCACCGGGAAGCTTCACAATGAGATCACCCGCTGCCGGGTCATTGTCATGGCCGCGGACAACGGCATCATTGAGGAGGGCATAGGCTCGGCGCCCCGTACCGTCACGGCCGCCCAGGCGGCGAACATGACCCATTATCTTACGGGCATGTCCTCCATAGCGCATTATTTCGGCGATCAGGTCCGTGTCGTGGACCTGGGGATCGCCGATCCCTACGACGCCCCGCAGATCATCGATCGCAGGATCGCTCCGGGCACCAAAAACTTCATGTATGAACCCGCCATGACGAGAGAGCAGGCCGTGGAGGCCATCCTCGTCGGCGAGGAGATGGCTAAAAAGGCGCACGAAGAGGGCGTATCCGTTATCGGCGTGGGAGAGATGGGGATCGGCAACACGACCACGTCCTCAGCGGTGCTGTGCGCGCTGACCGGGCTGAGCGTCGAGCAGGTCACCGGGCGCGGCGGCGGCATCAACGACGCGGCCTTCCTCCACAAGAAGGAAGTGATCCAGACAGGACTGACTTTGCACAAGCCGGACCCGAACGATCCGGTGGATGTGCTCTCCAAGGTCGGCGGCTTCGATCTGGCCGCAATGTGCGGAGCCTTTCTCGGCGCGGCCCGTTATCGCGTCCCCGTGGTGATCGACGGATTCATCTCCGTCGTGGCGGCGCTGTGCGCGGCGCGGCTGTGCCCCGCGGCGGCGGAATATATGTTCCCGTCCCACGCGTCCTTTGAGATCGGCTATGCCAAGGCAGCCGAAGAACTCGGGCTTGAACCCTGGCTGCTCATGAATATGCGTCTGGGCGAGGGCAGCGGCTGCCCGCTGGCGTTCCGGCTGCTGGAAGCGGCCTGCGCCTTTACAAACAATATGGCCACCTTCGACGAGGCCTCCATTGACGACGGTTACCTCGACGAGATCAGGGAAAAGGACTGTTACACCGTATGAAGATCTTGTTTTCCGGCGGGTGCAAAAACGGAAAATCCACTCTGGCGGAACGTTCAGTGAAGGCGCTTGCCGGAGACGGACCGCTTTACTACATTGCCACCATGATCCCCCATGACGACGAGGACCGCGCCAGGATCCGGCGCCATGTTGAATCACGCGCGGGGATGGGCTTCATCACGCTTGAACAGGGGACGGATGTGACCCGCTGTCTGGACAGAGCGGACGAAAACGGGGCTTTTCTCCTTGACAGCGTGACGGCGCTGCTGTCTAACGAGATGTGGTCGGAAAACGGATACGATCCCGACGCCGGCGAGCGCGCCGCTGCGGAGCTCACGGAGCTCGCGCGCCGCGCGCGGCACATCGTTTTCGTCAGCGACTTCATCTATTCCGACGCCGGACATTACGATGAATTCACCGAGACCTATAGGCGTGCTCTGGCTCTGTGCGACCGTGTATTGGCCCGGGAATGTGATACGGTGGTGGAGGTCGTCTCCTCCAATCCCGTGATCTACAAGGGGGGGCTTCCGTTTTGAAGCTTGCCGTAACGGCCTTCTTCATGGCCTGGGGCATGTTCTGGATGATCCCGTGCCCTCTGAAATGGTGGGATGAGCGAGCCCGGGTGGGGATGCTCCTGTTCCTGCCGGCTATAGGCGCTCTGATCGGTCTCGTCTGGGCAGTTTGCGTGCTTTTGGCGGAACGGTTCATTCCCGGTACGATCTGCGCCGCACTTCTCACGGCAATGCCGTATATTCTATCCGGCTGCATCCATCTGGATGGATATATGGACTGTGCCGACGCGGTGCTTTCCCGCAGGGATCTGGAGACAAGAAGAAAGATCCTGAAGGACTCGCATGTCGGCTCTTTTGCCGCAGTTGCTCTTGTGATCCTGTTCCTCGCGGAATACTCTGTATTTGACGGTTATACGCTTGGGCGGAAAGCGTGGCTTCTCACGCTGGTGTGCGCAGCGCCGAGAGCTCTGTGCACCTGCGCGGTTTTGTTTTACAAGCCTCTGCCCGGAAGCAGCTATGAGCGCATGTTCTCCGGCGGTGTCCCGTCCCGGGCCAAAGCCGCGGCTGTGTCCGTGCTGGCCGCCGTGATCGTTCTGCCGCCGGTTTTCCTCGGCAGACAGGGGCTTTGCTCGGCCGCGGGCGCGCTGGGCGCCTGGCTGACGATCCTGTATATCCGCTGGGATCTCAAGGGTATGTCCGGGGATGTTTCGGGAGCCGGCACCACGCTGGGAGAACTCTGCGCGCTGATCGCGCTGGCACTGTTGTAAAAAGGGAGGAAGAAGAGTGGTCTTTATTACAGGAGGGGCTTACCAGGGAAAAGAGGCCTTTGCCGCCGAAAAGTACGGCGTCGGGGAGGAAGAGATCCGACCCTGCCCGGAAGACGGAGAGCCCGACTGGAGCAGCCGGTGCGTAACGCATCTGGAGCGATACGTGTGGTACTGCGTGAAGAACGGACTGGCTCCCGAGGACCGTTTCCGCGACGACGCCGTTCTGATCGGCGACGATATCTTCTGCGGCGTCGTACCCATAGATGTCACCGAAAGAGCGTGGCGTGAGGAGACGGGGCGCTTTTACTCCCGCGTCAGCTCCCGCGCGGACAAGGTATGGCGCGTATTCTGCGGACTGCCGCTGGAGCTCAAGTAATGCGTCTTGTACTCATCCGTCACGGCCGTACCCGGGCCAATGAGGAGCATCTTTACTGCGGAAGCACCGATCTTCCCCTTTCGGAAAACGGGCGGCGCGAGCTGGAGACTCTGCGAAACTCCTTTTCCTACCCCGCAGCGGAGGGTTTCCGCTTTTATACAAGCGGTCAGCTGCGCACGGAGCAGACACTGGAGCTGATCTACGGCCCGAAGGATCATCTGTCCCTTCCCGGCATACGGGAGATGGATTTCGGACGCTTTGAGATGCGCAGCTATGAACAGCTCAAAAACGATGGGGACTATCTTGCCTGGATCGGGGGAGACAATGAGGCAAATCTCGCTCCGGGAGGAGAGAGCGGCTTTCTAATGCGCGACAGGGTCCTGAAAGCTGCCCGGATGATCCTGGACGCGGGCGAGGACGCCGTTGTGATCTCTCACGGAGGTCCCATAGCGGCGATCATGGATGATCTGTTCCCGGAAGAAGGAAAAAACCGTTATGAATGGCAGCCGGAGAACGGAAAAGGGTACCTGATACAGATCCGCGGCGGAGAACGCTCATGGATCAGCATACCGACGGGAGGCGATGACTGATGTCAGACCGCGACGACTGGGAAGGAAAGGGCTTTTCTTTCTTTCAAAATCTGAAATGCGAATATTTCCCCTGCCACAAAACATCGAAGCCTGAGGATTTCAACTGTCTGTTCTGCTACTGCCCGCTTTACACGCTCGGAGATAAATGCGGCGGCAATTTCCGGTATTCCGAGAAGGGCACCAAAATATGCACGGGCTGCCTTTTTCCGCATATCCGCTCCAATTACCCGAAAGTGATCGAACGATATCCCGAAATCAAGAAGCTTGCCTCGGAGAATCGTGACAAATGAATAATGCGGAGCTGACCGCAAACGGATAATTTGTTGAAATAACTGAATTTTTCCCAATTGGCCCTTGCTCTTTCCCGTACTCCTGTGGTATACTTTTTATGTATTTGGAGTATGTGTGGATAAATATGCCCGGTTTGCGGATGTACGGGCGACAGAGCAGGGAGGCAGAGAATGTATTCCATCGGCGAGAAGATCATGTACGGCGGAACCGGTGTATGCACCGTTCAGGAGATCACATCGGTCAAGCAGTCCAGTTTGGACCGGCCGAGGCTTTATTATGTCCTGAAGCCGCTTTACCAATCCGGAACGATCCAGATCCCGGTGGACAACACGAAAGTCCCGATACGGCCCGTAATGACCCGCGACGAAGCGGAGCAGCTCGTTGACGGCATGCCGTATATCACCGCCTCCATCTGCTATGAAAAAAATCTCACGGCGCTGCGCAACCATTACCAGCAGCAGCTCAACACCTATGACTGCCGCGACCTGGTGCGCATGACCAAGTCGATTTACGCCAAGAAAAAAGACGCGGAAAGCCGTCAGAAAAAAATCGGCATGACGGATGAAAAATTCCTGCGAAGAGCCGAGGATCTCCTCTACGGAGAACTGGCCGTCGCGCTTGAGATCGGCCGAGACGAAGTGCGTTCATACATTTCCGACAGGCTGGGCTCTGTTCCCGAATCCTGACACCCGGTCCCCCCGCGGTTTGCGGGGGGACCGCTCTGTTTTTCCTTGACGCGAGGCGTCGCTTTTTTTATAATCATACCGATGTTTTCAATTTACAGGCGATCATGCCGATGGAGGTGCAAGCATTTGACCCCGGAAGAGAAAAAGAACCTTCGCGTGACGGCGTGCCGTGTTCGGCAGGGCATTATAGAAGGGACTTTCCGCGCTAAATCCGGCCATCCCGGCGGAAGTCTGTCCGCCGCGGACGTAATCACGTACCTGTATTTTTCCCGCATGCGCGTCGATCCTTCCGATCCCGGCCGCGCGGATCGCGACCGCTTTGTCCTGTCTAAGGGACATGCGGCGCCGGCGCTGTATTCCGTGCTGGCTCAGCGCGGTTTTTTCCCCGTAGAGGAACTGAAGACTCTCCGCCATATCGGAAGCCGGCTGCAGGGACATCCGAACATGAACCTAACGCCCGGAGTGGACATGTCCACAGGCTCTCTCGGACAGGGCGTCTCAGCGGCGGCGGGCATGGCTCTCGGCGCAAAGCTCAAAGGCCTGGACAGCCGCGTGTACACGCTTCTCGGTGACGGCGAGATCCAGGAGGGACAGGTCTGGGAAGCCATGATGTTCTCCGCGCACTACAAACTCGACAATCTTGTTGTCCTGGTGGACAACAACGGACTCCAGATCGACGGAGCCGTGAGCGACGTGATGAGTCCTTACCCCATCGACGAGAAGCTTGCCGCTTTCGGACTGTTCGTACAGACGGTCGACGGTCACGATTTTGACGAGCTGGAACGGGCCTTTGACCGCGCCGAGGCCGAGAAGGGAAGACCCTCGGCCATCGTTCTCAAAACTGTCAAGGGCCGCGGCGTGTCCTATATGGAAAACCAGGTCGGCTGGCACGGAAAAGCGCCTAATGAAGAAGAATATCATCAGGCAATGGATGAGCTCGCTGAAGCTCTGGCCCGTGAGGAGGTGCGCTGATATGGCCGGGACGAATAAGATCGCCACACGCGAAAGCTACGGGAATGCTCTCGTGGAGCTGGCGGCGGAGCACGACGATATCATTGTCCTGGACGCTGACCTGGCCGGAGCCACAAAGACCGGTATTTTCAGGAAAGCCTATCCCGAAAGGCACTTTAACTGCGGGATCGCCGAGGCGGATCTGATCGATGTCAGCGCTGGGCTGTCCACCATGGGCTTTGTGCCGTTCTGCTCCACCTTTGCCATGTTTGCCGCCGGCCGCGCCTTTGAGCAGGTCCGCAACACGCTGGGGTACCCGCATCTGAACGTCAAAGTCTGCGCGACCCACGGCGGGATCTCGGTCGGTGAGGACGGAGCTTCTCACCAGTGCTGCGAGGATTTTGCGCTGATGCGTTCCATTCCCGGCATGGTGGTGCTCTGCCCCTCCGATGATATCGAGGCCAGGGCTGCCGTAAAAGCCGCTTACGAGTATTCCGGTCCGGTGTACATCCGCTTCGGCCGCTCCGCGGTCCCCGTGATCCACGATCCCTCATATGCCGGTTTCACGATCGGGAAAGCGGAGATGCTTCGCGAGGGAAGCGACGCCGCTCTTATCGCCACGGGACTGATGACGGCTGAGGCACTCTCGGCAGCCGACATGCTTGAGGCCCGGGGCATCCATGCCAGGGTGATCAATGTCTGCAGTATCAAGCCTCTGGATGACGAGATCGTACTGGCGGCAGCCCGGGAGTGCGGACGGATCGTGACCTGTGAGGAGCACAGCGTCATCGGAGGCCTGGGCGACGCGGTATGCGCTCTGGTGAGCGAACGCTGTCCCGTGCCTGTCCGCCGTGTCGGAGTCAACGATGTTTTCGGGCATTCGGGGCCTGCCGCCGATCTTCTCAGAGAATTCGGCCTGTCCGCCGAAAACATCGCCAAAACCGCGATGGAGCTTGTCAGCGGGAACTGAGCTTTCACAGTATTGTAAAAATCCGGAAAACAGGGTACAATGTTTTCCGGATTTTGCTGTTGCATGAAGCATCAAGGACAGATAAAAGGACGGATAATATGAAGTTTTCGGAAATGACCTATACCCGGCTCGATGCCGACGAGGTCAAGAAAGAGATCGCAGGCCTGACCGAGGCACTTCGGTCCGCACAGACCTATGAAGAAGCCAGATCGCTGTTTCTTCGCAAGGAGGATGCAGAGAAGCACCTTACAACACAGTCCACTCTCGCGCAGATCCGCCATGACATCGACACTCGGGACGCGTTTTACGACGAGGAATGCCGCTACTGGAACCGGGTAATGCCCGAGCTGGAGGAGTATATGCAGGACTGGACGCGCTCCATGCTCGAATCTCCGTTCCGCGGCGATTTTTCCTCCGAATTCGGAGATCTTATGTTCGTCAACGCCGAGATAGCGCTCAAGACTTTCTCCCCGGCGATCATTCCCGAACTGCAGAAGGAAAACGATCTTGTGCTGGATTATGATAAGCTTATCGCCTCGGCGCAGATCCCCTTTGAGGACGGGGTCTACACGCTCTCTCAGCTCTCTCCCTTCAAGAATGACGCCGACGACGCCCGCCGGCTGGCGGCCTGGAAGGCGGAGGGAGCCTGGTACAAGGAGCACCAGGACGAACTGGACCGCATTTATGACGAGCTTGTCCGGCTGCGCGACACTATGGGCCGCAAGCTGGGGTACGACGGATATACCGAACTGGGCTATTACCGGATGGGCCGCAACTGCTACACCGCGGCGGATGTGGAACGCTTCCGCGCTGTCGTGCGTGAATACCTGGTTCCTCTGGCGGCGAATATCTATAAGGAACAGGCCAAACGTCTGGGCAAGGAATACCCCATGAGCTTTGCCGACAACGCTCTGACCTTCCGCAGCGGGAATGCCAGACCGAAGGGAACGGCGGAGGAGATCCTTGCCCACGGACAGAGATTCTATTCCGAGCTTTCGCCCGAGACCGGCGAGTTCTTTTCCGTGATGCGCGGCGGAGAACTGATGGATGTGCTTTCCACCGAGGGCAAGAGCGGAGGCGGATACTGCACCGCGCTCCCGGACTATAATGTCCCGTTTATTTTCGCGAATTTCAACGGAACACAGGGAGATGTGGAAGTGGTCACGCACGAGGCGGGGCATGCTTTCGCAGCCTGGCTCAACCGCAGCCGTGTGCCTATGGAATACGTCTGGCCGAGCATGGAGGCCTGTGAGGTCCACTCCATGTCCATGGAATTCATGGCCTGGCCCTGGGCGGAGGGCTTTTTCGGCAGCGATACCCGCAAGTTCCTCTACAGCCATCTCGCCGGAGCGCTGACGTTTATTCCCTACGGCACGATGGTGGACCATTTTCAGCACATCGTTTACGAAAAGCCGGAGATGAGCCCCGCTGAGCGTCATGCCGAATGGAAGCGTCTTCTGGG
>JAEEGL015732279.1_pt1 | contig 14720 bp, 11 predicted proteins | sample 9134231 | NCBI WGS metagenome assembly JAEEGL01 (sample SAMN16246548, study PRJNA631951) | gut metagenome | biome: gut microbiome; feature: rumen; material: fiber-attached | host: Bos | place: Iran: Karaj | collected 2018-10 | reverse complement strand
GGATGGACTCGGCATACAGAATATTTCAGCTTGTAAATTTTTCGGTCGTATGCTACACTACGAATGCTCGCTACAAGATATGAGGGGATATGGGAACAATTATGACCCTTCTCCATGTTCTCCAATTCTTTCTCCACGGCTTTGCGGATGGTCGTAAAAGATGGTTTCGAATTGCCGAGTTTTGTCTCTCAGGCTGTTTTCACTTGGTCAAGTGACCGAAAATGGAGCGTAACCTTTTGCCGGCTATCGCTTTGTTCTGATAACTCTTCATCTCTCTTTACAAAATTGAAGCGACTGCCTTGTCAAGAAGTCCCGACAATGAAGCCGCTGGATATACCCAAGAAGGAAGATAAGGCGGAGGAGGCCGCGCCGGCGGCACAGGCTGTCCCCGCAGTTCCGGAAGCGCCGGAAAAGATCGACTTTTCCAATGTGGTGATCGAGCCGCTGTTTGCCGATCAGGTGGATTTTGAGACCTTCTCCAAGAGTGGTTTCCGCGCCGTCAAGGTGCTGGACTGCCATGCGGTGAAGAAGTCAAAGAAGCTCCTGCAGTTCACGCTGGACGACGGCAGCGGCGAAACCAGGACGATTTTGAGTGGAATCCACGCCTATTACGAGCCGGAGGAGCTCATCGGGGAGACCTGCATCGCCATCACGAATCTGCCGCCCAGGGCCATGATGGGCGTCGAGTCCTGCGGTATGCTCCTCAGCGCCATCCACAAGGAAGGGGAGGAGGAAAAGCTCCATCTTCTGATGGTCGATCCCCACATTCCCGCCGGCGCAAAGCTGTATTGATCCGGCGATCCGCAATATAAAAGGGCGTGCTGCAAAATGCCCGTCCCAGGTCATCGCGAAGCCCCGGAGGGGCTGCGGCAATCCGTTTTTCCCCGCAGGGGAAGACGGATTGCCGCGTCAGTATTCACACTGGCTCGGAATGACAGGACGGGAACTGCATTTTGCAGCACGCCCGTTTTATTTATCCCGCGACCGTCAGCAGATGTACGGCCCCGGCCATACCCTGGGAGCCGATGACCTGCAGCTTGCCCGGGGCGAACTCCATGGCGTGATATCCGTGCACGTGGCCGCAGAGCACCGCTCGGATCGCATCGCTCGTCTCACAGAGGGAGACGAAGGCCCGGCCGTTCAGATCCGCGGACTCGCCGTCGATGTAGAAATAATCCATGATCCGGTGCATTTCCTCCCGGCAGGGCGCCGTGGAGAGCGGGACGTGGCAGAGAATAATGATGGGGATCCCCTCGCCGCAGAGGGCCTTCAGCGCCTCCAGGTCAGCGTCGGATACGGTCTTCCTGCTGTTGTCTACGGCGGCGATCCGGAATCCCTCGAATTCCAGAGTCTTTACGCCGGGACTCCATGCGCCGTCGCATGCCGCCGCCTCGTGATTGCCCGGGACACAGAGGAACCTGCCCGGATACTCCGCCAGCTTCCGCTTCAGATACCGCTCTCCCGCGCCGTGCATCCGTTCCAGATTATCGCCTGACAACAGCAGCGCCTCCGGCTTCAGCTCGCGGGCCAGAGACAGCTGTTTTTCGAAAGCCTCCACGGTGGTGATCCGCTGCGCATCTCCGTAGGGCTCGTTGTTTCCCTTGGCGAAATCCAGCTGTCCCCGGGCGAATTTCTCCTTAAAGACCGCCCACATTGCCTCCTGCTTCTCCGATTCCGCCCGCTCCTCGGAAGAACTGTCCTCATCGATCACATTGAGGTGGGTATCCGAAATGTGCATGAGAAGGTGTTCGCCCTTGACGCCGGGGATCACGAGCCGGTTTTCTTTAAACCAGAAAAATGGATCATCCTTTATCATATCTATCACCCGCCTTTTCTGCCATTATACGAAAGATCGCGCCTTCATGCAATGCGCAAGCATGAAAAATGGATGGAAACGGTACTTTGACGCCCTGTTCAGCGGGTTTTCGCTGAATTGGGGAGCCGCTCGAACCGATAAAGCAGCTTCTTGCGGCGGCTTGCTGCATGATTCGGAGCGCGGAAAGCATAAGAGCCCCTTCCTTGAAAAAAAGAAGCATTCCTGCTATACTCATCCCGCAGACCGAATCCGCGGAGGAGCTTGGAGAGAAAATATGGGAGAGTCACCGAAGAAAGGCTTTGCCTACTGGTTCAAAAACGTCTTCTGGTATCACTACGGAAAGCTCAGCATCCTGGTGCTGTTTCTGCTGTCTGCGGCGATCTGGATGACGGTGGACATGTTTAAAAAGGTGGAGTACGACCTGAACGTGGCCGTGGTGGCCGAAGGGGCCATCGCCCGCAGCGATACCGACGGGCTGGCCCGGCTGCTGGCCGTAGCAGCCGGGGATGTGAACGGCGACGGGAAGGCTCTGGTGAACGTGGTCACCGTGGACCTGTCGGACGCGGAGCGGCCGGAGAGCGGACAGTATCAGATGATGCTTTATCTCTCCCTGCCGGAGTACACCGTTTTCCTGATGAATGACCGGGAGTCCGCCCGCTTCGCCAAGGAGGACGAGACCTTTCAGCTGCTGGCCGATTACGGGATCGAGACCGACGACCCGGGCGGCCGTCGGATCTGGGTAGGAGACAAGGCCGTGCTGCAGAACCTGGGCAATCATGAATTCTATGCCTGCCTGGCCGACTGGACCGTGGACGGCAAGGGGAGTCCGGAGATGACGGCGGCTGCCGTCCGGGCCCTGAAAGCGCTTCTGGCCAGCCCGGCTGCGCAAACCGGGGAGGACTGAGAATGGAAAGGATCACGAGCCGCAAAAACCCCCTGGTGGCGGAGCTGCGGAAGCTGGCGGGAGATAAGGAGGCGCGGCGAAGCCGCGGCCTCCTGCTGGGTCAGGGCCGCAAGCTGCTGACGGAGGCACTGGCAGCCGGGCTTGCGCCCGAAGCGGTGCTGTCCTGCTGCGAAACGGACGGGCTGCCGTCGGACGTCCGCCGCTATGAAGTGACGGAGGATCTGCTGGCATATATTTCACCCATGAAAAGCGCGCCGGAGCTGCTGTTTACCGCGCCCATTCCCGAAGAAGCGGGGCCGGTACGGGGCCGGGTGCTGCTGGCGGAGGAACTGCAGGATCCGGGAAATGTGGGCGCCATGATCCGCACGGCAGCCGCCTTCGGTTTCGATGGGATCCTGCTTGCGGGAGCCTGCGCCGACCCTTGGGGCCCGAAGGCCGTACGCGCCAGCATGGGCGCGGTGTTCCGGCTGAAGATCTGGGAACGGGAGAGCACGGCTGCGGCGCTGGAGGAGCTTCGGGACGGGGATCTGCCTGTCTATGCCGCAGCCCTTTCGGATCGGGCGGAGCAGGCCGGTTCCTTCCGCTTTCCGGAGCGTTTCGCCCTGGCGGTGGGAAATGAAGGCCACGGATTGTCGCAGCAGGTGCTGCGCGCTGCGGAGAAGACCGTGCGGATCCCCATGGCGCCCGGTGCGGAATCACTGAACGCAGCGGCTGCCGCGGCGGTGCTCATGTGGGAAGTTTATCGGGAGAGGGTGGACCATGTCTGATCTGCGCTATTGGCTCTGGCTGGCCCAACTGGGCATCAATCCCCGCATCGCCCGCCGCTGCCTTCAGGCTGTCGGCTCAGTGAAGGAGCTTTACCTGTCCGATCCCGAAGCGCTGAGAGGCGTGGAAGGTCTTCGGCAGTGGGATATCCGGGCGCTTGGGCGGAAGGATATCTCCGGAGCGGAGGCCATCGAGGAGACCTGCCGGAAATCGGGCATCCGCATCCTCTGCCTGCAGGATGCGGATTATCCCGACCGACTGCGGAACATCGAGGACCCGCCGCTGGTGATTTATTTAAAAGGTAAGCTGCCGCCGGTGGACGATCGGCTCTGCATCGGCGTCGTAGGCACGCGAAAGGCCACCGAATACGGGAAGGAAACCGCCGGCCGCATCGCTGGGGAACTGGCGGAGAATGGCGGCATCGTCGTAACGGGTCTGGCTGAGGGTATAGACAGCGCTGCCGCCCGGGGCGCCCTGGAGGCCCGCGGTACGGTGATCGCCGTGCTGGGCACCGGCGTGGACGTGGTCTATCCCGCATGGAACACCGCCCTGCAGGAGACCGTGTCGGAGCGAGGCGCACTTGTGAGCGAGTATCCGCCCGGAACGGGCGCCTCCCGCTATGGATTTCCCCGGCGCAACCGCATCATCAGCGGCCTCAGCCTGGGCGTCGTGGTGGTGCAGGCACCTCAGAAAAGCGGGGCCCTTATCTCGGCAGCCCACGCGCAGGAGCAGGGGCGGGACGTATTTGTCGTGCCGGGTGCGGTGGATGATCCCGGCTTCGTAGGCTCCAACGGCCTCATCCGGGATGGTGCTCAGCTCATCCGCAGCGGGGATGACGTCTTGGAGGAATACCGTTTCCGTTACCCGGAGCTTTTGCGGAAAGCAGCACCAAACCGGGACAATGACGGGGAAAAACCGACAAAAGAAGCTATTGACAAGGCCGAAACCGTAGATTATAGTTCACTATCAGAACAACTGGAGAGCCTGACGGAGCCGGAATTGAAGGCCGTGGAGGTGCTGGCCGGCGGTCCCTGCTTCAAGGATGAGCTGATCCGGCACAGCGGAATGAGCGCCCCCAACGCCATGGCCGCGCTCACCATGCTGCAGCTCAAGGGCTACGTCCGCGAGGAGAACGGCCGTTACCGTCTCCTGGTTCAGGGAAAGTAACGAGAGTCTGACGGCCGCGGCCTTCAGACCGTTTTGCATTACGTCAAGGAGTGTCGGAGCACAGATGGGAAAGTCACTGGTGATCGTGGAGTCCCCCGCGAAAGCGAAGACGATCGAGAAATACCTGGGCCCGGGTTATCGGGTCAGCGCGTCCATGGGCCACCTGCGGGATCTGCCCAAGAGTACCCTTGGTGTGGATATCGAGGCCGGCTTCGAGCCGGATTACCGTCCCATCCCCAATCGGGAGGAGACCATCGAAAAGCTGAAGGAGGAGGCCGGGCAGGCGGACTGCATCTACCTGGCTACCGACCCGGACCGGGAAGGCGAAGCCATTTCCTGGCATCTGATGGAGCTGCTGGAGCTGCCCCCAGAGAAGACCCTACGGGTGACCTTCAATGAGATCACGAAAAATGTGGTGCTGGAGAGCATCCGAAAGCCTAGGAGCATCGACATGGGGCTGGTTGACGCCCAGCAGGCCCGCCGGATCCTGGACAGGATCGTGGGCTATAAACTGAGCCCCCTGCTTTGGACGAAGATCCGCCGCGGCCTGTCTGCCGGTCGGGTGCAGTCCGTAGCGGCACGGCTTGTGGTGGACCGGGAGGAGGAGATCCGCTCCTTCGTGCCGGAGGAGTACTGGCTGCTGGACGCCGACCTCAGCGCGGACGGCGGGAAGGAGACCTTTACTGCCCGCTATTACGGGACCGAGAGAAAGAAGAAGGACCTGCGCAGCCGCGCCGAGGTGGATGCGGTCATGGCCGCCGTGAAGGACGCGCCGTTTACGGTGAAAACCGTCAAGCGCTCCGATAAAGCCCGTTCTCCCGCCGCCCCCTTCATCACCTCCACACTGCAGCAGGAAGCCTCCCGCCGCCTGAACATGACGCCCAGACGCACCATGGCCGTGGCACAGGCCCTTTACGAAGGCCTGCCCGTGGCCGGCCAGGACAGCATGGGCCTCATCACCTATATGCGTACCGACTCTCTACGGATCTCCGCCGAGGCCGTGGCCGCCGCCAAGGCCTTCATCCAGCGGGAATACGGCAGGGAGTACTATCCCGAGAAATCCCGCGTCTTCCGAACGGGGAAGAACGCCCAGGACGCCCACGAGGCTATCCGGCCCGCCAATGTGGAGCTGACGCCGGAGAAGATCCGGCGGGACCTGACGGAGGAGCAGTACCGGCTCTACCGCCTGATCTGGCGCCGCTTCGTCGCCTCCCAGATGGCCAATGCCGTTTACGACAGCGTGGCTGCGGACATCGTCAGCGCCGGTCACGTCTTCAAGGCGGCCGCTTCCCAGCTGAAATTCCCCGGCTTCACCAAGGTCTACGACGCCCAGAAGGACGAGGAGGAGAAAACGAAACTCCTGCCTCCGCTGAAGGAAGGGGACGTCCTGACCCTGCACAGGCTGAAGGAAGAACAGAAATTCACCCAGCCGCCCGCCCGCTACACGGAGGATACCCTGATCCGCGCCCTGGAGGAAAAGGGCATCGGCCGTCCCAGCACCTACGCCCCCACAGTGTCCACCATCCTGGACCGGGAGTACGTGGTGAAGGAGGGAAAGCAGCTGAAGCCTACCGCCCTGGGGGAGACGGTGACGAAGTTCATGGAGGAGCGCTTCGGCAATATCGTGGACGTGCAGTTCACCGCCAATATGGAGGCCCAGCTTGACCGGGTGGAGGAGGGTGAAAAGCCCTGGAAGGCCGTCCTGTCCGATTTCTACGGAGATTTCAGCAGGGAGCTCAGCGAGGCGGAGACCAGCCTTAAAGGCGTACGGATCAAGGTGCCCGACGAGGTGACGGACGAGATCTGCCCCAACTGCGGCAGGAACCTGGTAGTCAAATCCAGCCGCTTCGGTCGCTTCCTGGGCTGCCCCGGTTACCCGGACTGCACCTTTACCAAGCCCATCGTCATCGAGATGCCGGGCCGCTGTCCCAAATGCGGGGGCCGCATCCTCAAGCGAACCTCCAAGAAGGGCTACACCTATTATGCCTGTGAATTCGTCTCCGAATGCGGCTTCATGACCTGGGACGTGCCGGTGAAGGACGATTGCCCCGAGTGCGGCAAGACCATGTTCAAGCGCTCCGGCCGGGGCTACCGCAAGCCCTTCTGCATCAACGAGGAATGTCCGAACTTTCTGCCGGAGGACAAGCGGGGCTATAAACGCAAGACTGCGGAGAACGGCGAAAACGCCGCGGCGGCGGAACCCGCCGAAGGGGAAAAGTCAGCTGCCCCGAAGAAGACCGCGGGAAAGCCTGCCGCCCAAAAGACCGCAGCCGGAAAGACGAAGAGCGCGGCGAAGACTGCTTCCGGAAAGAAGACCACCTCCCCGAAAAAAACCTCTGCCGAACCGAAAAAGAACGCCCGCAGCAAGAAAGCGGAGGAGCAGGGATGATCCCCACAGTCACCGTGGTGGGAGCCGGCCTGGCCGGCTGCGAAGCCGTCTGGCAGCTCAGCCGGCGGGGCGTTCCCGTGCGTCTCTGCGAAATGAAGCCGGAAAAGCGGAGTCCCGCCCATGTGTCGGACAAGTTCGCCGAGCTGGTCTGCTCCAATTCTCTCCGTTCCGCGGACCCTGTCAACGCCGTGGGTCTTCTGAAGGAGGAAATGCGGCAGTTGGATTCCCTCATCATCCGCTGCGCGGATCAAAACCGGGTGGAGGCGGGCAGCGCCCTGGCCGTGGATCGCAAGGGCTTTGAGAACAGCGTCACAGAGGCGGTATGCGCCCTCCCGAACGTAGAGATCCTCCAGGGGGAGGTCACGGAGATCCCGGAAGGGATCGTGATTTTTGCCACCGGACCTTTGACCTCCGAGGCCTTGACGGATAAGCTGCTGGCCCTCCTGGGCGGCAGCGCCGACCTGCATTTTTACGATGCGGCGGCCCCCATCGTTACCATGGAGAGCGTGGATATGGAGCACGCTTTCTTTGCCTCCCGCTACGGAAAGGGAAGCGCGGATTACATCAACTGCCCCATGACCCGGGAGGAGTACGAGGCTTTCCACCGGGAGCTTGCTTCGGCCAGGGAAGCGCAGGTCCACGGCTTTGAGGATTCCGGCGTTTTCGAGGGCTGCATGCCCGTAGAGGTCATGGCTCGAAGGGGACTGGATACGTTGCGCTACGGACCTCTGAAGCCCCGGGGCATCACGGACCCCGCAACCGGACGGGAGCCCTACGCCGTGGTTCAGCTGCGGCGGGACAATTTCGAGGGGAGCCTCTACAACATCGTCGGTTTCCAGACCCACCTGACCTTCGGGGAACAGAAGCGGGTCTTTTCCATGATCCCGGCTCTGAAAAACGCGGAATTCGTCCGCTACGGGGTCATGCACCGGAATACGTACATCGATTCCCCGCGGCATCTGGACGGGCAGTACCGGCTGAAGGCCATGCCGCGCATCCGCTTCGCCGGTCAGGTCACCGGCGTGGAGGGTTATGTGGAATCTGCGGCCTCGGGCCTCCTCTGCGGCCTGCAGACCGCGCGGGAGCTGCAGGGAAAGGAACCGCTGGACTTCACGCGGCAGACGGCCATCGGCGCGCTGGCGGCCTACGTCAGCGACGAGAGCGTGGCCGATTTTCAGCCGATGAACGTGAATTACGGGATCATCGCCCCGCTGGACCACCGGGTCCGGGGCAAGAGGAACAAAAACGCCGAGCTCAGCCGCCGTGCGCTGGACGTGATCGCAGGGCTGGACAAGACGTGACGGGAGGACGGACATGAAGATCATTGTGGACGCCATGGGCGGGGACAACGCCCCGATGGAGATCGTTAAAGGGGCGATCCAGGCAGTGGAGGAGCTGAAGACGGAAATCATCCTGGTAGGCAATACGGAGGTCATCCTCCGCTGCGTGCAGGAGCTGGGCTTTCAGAATCTGCCCAAGGGTCTGGAGATCGCCAACGCTTCCGACGTTGTGACCATGGAGGACGATCCGGCCCGGGCCGTTCGTGACAAGCGGGATTCCTCCATGGCCGTCATGCTATACAAGCTGCGGGACGGAGAGGGAGACGCCGCCGTCAGCGCGGGCAGCACCGGCGCTCTGCTCTCCGGTGCGACGCTGGTGGTCAAGCGGGTGCGGGGAATCCGCCGCGCGGCCCTGGCGCCCATCCTGCCCTCCAAAAGCGGGGGCTGCGTCCTCATCGACTGCGGCGCCAACGCAGAGTGCTCCGCGGAGTATCTGCAGCAGTTTGCCTATATGGGCAAGGTGCTGGCTGCCAGCTATCTTGGGAAAAAGGACCCGAGGATCGGCCTGCTGAATATCGGCGCCGAGGAGACCAAGGGCGGACCTCTGCAAAAGGAGGCTTTCGCGCTGCTGACCAAGGACGCCCAGGCAGGAAAGCTGAATTTCGTGGGCAATGTGGAAGCGCGGGACGTCTTCTCCGGCGCCTGCGACGTGCTTGTGACCGACGGCTTCAGCGGCAATGTCATGTTGAAAGCCATCGAGGGCACCGCCATCTACATGGGCGACAATCTGAAGCAGGTCTTCTACCGCAACGGCATCAGCAAGCTGGCCGGCGCACTGGTAAAGGGCGGGCTGCGGGAATTCAAAAAGAGCATGGATTACACCGAGGTGGGCGGCACCGTATTCCTGGGCATCAACAAGCCGGTGGTCAAGGCCCACGGCTCCAGCAATGCCAAGGCAGTCTGCTCCGCCATCCGGCAGGCCTCAAAGCTGGCCTCCGCCGACCTGGCCGCAGAGCTGAGCGGCTTGCTGGCAGAGCCCGCCGCGGCGGAGGCGGACCGTGTCTGAGTTGGAGGAGCGCCTGGGCTACCGCTTCCGGAATACGGGGCTGCTGGAGCTGGCCCTGACGCACAGCTCCTGGTCCAATGAGCGCGGTCTGGGGCACAAGGGCTGCAATGAGCGGCTGGAATTCCTGGGGGATTCCATTCTGGGCTTCGTGGTGGCGGAGACCCTCTATCAGACCTATGGGGACAAGCCGGAGGGAGAGATGACCCGCCTCCGGGCCGAGCTGGTCTGTGAGGCCAGCCTGGTGGAAGCCGCTACGCCCCTGGGGCTGGGGGAGCATCTGCGCCTCAGCCGTGGCGAAGCCATGGGCGGGGGCCATCAGCGCCCCAGCATGATTGCCGACGCCTTTGAGGCGGTGCTGGCGGCCATTTATCTGGACGGAGGGGAAGGGGCGGCCAGAGAATTTCTCGGGCGCACCATCCTGCCCCGGATCCGGACGGCGGCTGCCGCAAAGCACGATTACAAGACGCTGCTGCAGGAAGCCGTGCAGCGGCTGGGAATCAGCGCGCCTACCTATCGCATGGTGGGAGAGAGCGGGCCGGATCACCGGAAGGTCTTCACCGCCCAGGTGGTCTACGCCGGCGGCGTGGCCGGGGAAGGCAGCGGCTTCAGCAAGAAGGAAGCGGAACAGGCCGCCGCCCAGGCCGCTTATGAACGCTTTCAGGGGGAGCGGGTATGACGCCGAGGAATCGCATCATCCCCGTTTTCGTTCCCCATTTGGGCTGTCCGAATGACTGCGTGTTCTGCAACCAACGCACGATTTCGGGCAGCCTTCGTCCTGCCGGGCCGGAAGAGGTGATCCGGACCCTGGAGGAAGCCTGCGGAAAGACGGCGCATGGCGAGCTGGCCTTTTACGGCGGAAGCTTCACCGCCATTGCGGAGGAGGAGCAGATCCGCCTGCTGGAAGCGGCGCAGCCGTTCCGGAAAGCAGGCTTTTTGACTTCCATCCGTGTCTCGACCCGGCCCGACGCCGTGACGGAGGAGAAGCTCGGACTGCTGCGGAGCTACGGAGTGGAAACGGTGGAGCTGGGCGCCCAGAGTATGGACGACCGAGTGCTGCGTCTGTCCGGCCGTGGCCATTGCGCAGCGGATACGGTCCGGGCCGCCGAAGCGGTGAAGGACGCCGGTATGCGCCTGGTGCTGCAGATGATGACCGGCCTGCCCGGCGCGGATCCTGCGGGCGACCTGCGCTCGGCGGAGGCCATCGCCGCCCTTCGGCCCGACGGTGTGCGCATCTATCCCACGGTGATCCTCCGGGGCACGGCCCTGGAACGGCTCTGGCGGGAGGGAAGGTACCGGGCCCATACGGTGACCGACGCGGTGGAGACCTGCGCGCCAATCGCTGCCCTCTTCCTCCGGTCGGGCATCCCCATCCTGCGGCTGGGGCTGAATCCCACGGAGGCCCTCTCCGGCGGCGAGGCGGTAGGCGGAGCTTACCATCCTGCCCTGGGGGAGTTGGTATACGGCAAGCTGTATCTGGAGCTGGCGCGGGAAAAGCTGCGCGCCGCGCCGCCCCGTTCCCGCCGGGTGCGGCTGATGGTGTCGCGGAACGCCGTTTCCCGTATGACCGGCCGTAAAAAGGGAAATCTGCTGGCTCTGCGGTGGGAGTTCGGACTGGAGGAGATTTCCGTGACAGGAGGCGCTTTTCCGCCGGAAACCGTTGAAATCAGGGAGATTTTATAGTAAAATAATTTGTCTGTGGTATTCAATGTCACAGAAAGGCAGACAAAGCGCTGCCCGAAGACTAGGAAAGCGGAGCGATTGACCATTGTATCTGAAGGCGCTTGAGATCCAGGGCTTCAAATCCTTTCCCGAAAAGGTGATCCTTCCTTTTGATAAACGGGTGATCGCCATCGTCGGGCCGAACGGAAGCGGAAAATCGAATATCTCCGACGCCATCTGCTGGGTCATGGGCGAGCAGCGCAGCCGAACGCTGCGAGGCGCAAAGATGGAGGACGTGATCTTCGGCGGCACCGCCCAGAGAGGACCCAGCGGCTTTGCCCAGGTGAGCCTGATCCTGGGCAACGAGGACCGCAGCCTGAAGACGGACGCGGACGAGGTGACCATCACACGCCGCTATTACCGCAGCGGCGAAAGCGAGTACTTCATCAACCGACAGTCGGTGCGCCTGAAGGATATCAGCGAGCTGCTGATGGACACGGGACTGGGCCGGGACGGTTATTCCCTTGTGGGCCAGGGCCGTGTGGATGAGATCCTGGCAGCCAAGAGCAACGACCGGCGGGAGATATTTGAAGAAGCAGCCGGCATCTCCAAATACCGCTACAAAAAGGAAGAGACGGAGCGGAAGCTGGAGAAAACCGGGGAGAATCTGCTCCGCGTAGGCGACAAGATCGCCGAGCTGGAGCTGCAGGTGGAACCGCTGCGGAAGCAGGCGGAAACGGCGAAGAAATATCTGCTCCTGCGGGACGAGCTGCGCGGGCTGGAGATCTCCCTGTGGATGGATGCTCTGGACAAGCTGACGGAGCGTTCCAGGGCACTGAACCAGTCCTACGATCAGGTTTCCGAAGAGCTGAGCGGGGAAAAGGAAAAACTGGAAGGCCTTTATCAGGAGTCCGAACGCTGCAGCGAGGGGATCCGAAGCGCAGACGAGAAGGCCGAGGAGCTGCGCGGCGCCATCTCGGAGGGCGAGAAGCAGGCCTCCGCCCTGGAGGCACAGCGTGCCGCCCTGGAGGCGGAGCAGCAGAACAACCTGGGCAGTCTGCGCCGACTGGAGGAGGAGCAGGGCCGCCAGAGCCAGAGAGAAACGGAGCTGCGGCAGCGGCTTGCGGAGCGGAAGACCTCGCTGGACGGCCTGCGGGAATCGTTGGCTGGGCTGGAAAAGCGGCGGGAGACCCTGTATACCGACAGCAGCGCAGCCGCCAGCGCCGTGGACGAGGCGGAAGCCCGGCTGGACGGTCTGCTGAAGAAATCCGCTGCAGAGGAGAGCGCCGCCGCCGCGCTGGACGCTCGGCGGGCAGCCCTGAAGGACGCGCTGGACAGCCTGACGCTCCGGCGGCAGGCGGCCCTGAACGAACTGGAGCAGCAGGAGAGCCGGCTGAAGGCGGAGGAGACCGCCCTGACGGAGACCGGCCGGCAGCTGGAGGAACGGCGGGAATCCGCCGCCTCCGCCAGGAACACCTGCCGTGGCTATGCGCTGCGGGAGAATGCCCGCCGTCAAAAGCTGGAAGAGCTGACGGAGGAGCTCCGCAGCGCGAAAATGGAAGAGAACGCCGCCCGATCCCGCTATACCCTCCTGACGGACATGGAGCGGGAGTACGAGGGCTTTTCCCGGGCCGTACGCGTTGTGATGCGGGAGCGGGACCGGGGCAATCTGAGGAATATTCACGGAACGGTGGCGGAGCTGATCAGCACGGAGGACCGCTACACCGTGGCGGTGGAAACGGCGCTGGGCTCCGGTCTGCAGAGCATCGTTGTGGACCGGGAGGAGGACGGCAAGGCCGCCATCGGGCTGCTGAAGCGGCTGGACGCCGGCCGGGCCACCTTCCTGCCCATGAGCACCATGCGCGGCAGCGAACTGAAGGAGCCCGGGCTGGAGCAGATGCCCGGTGTGGAGGGGCTGGCCTCCCGGCTGGTGAAGTATGACGATGCTTACCGGGGCGTCATCCTTTATCAGCTGGGCCGCACGGTGGTGGCACGGGATCTGGACGCTGCCATCGCAGTCTCCCGGCGCTATGGCGGGCGTCTCCGGATCGTGACCCTGGACGGACAGCTGATCAATGCCGGCGGCAGCATGACCGGCGGCAGTGCTGCCAAGAACGTAGGCGCTTTGAGCCGGGCCAACGAGCGGATCCGGCTTCAGGAGCGGCTCGGCGAGCTGGAGAAGCGGCTGAAGCAGCTGACCGGGGATCGCGCCGACGCGGAAAAAGAACTGGCCAATGTCTCGTTCGATTCCGAAACGGCGGCGGCGGAGCTGCGAAGCGCCGAGGACGCCTGCCTGAAGCTGGAGGGCGAGCTGGGCCAGCGCAGTGCCTTGGCGGAAGCCCTGCGCCAGAGCGCGGAAAACGCCCGCAGGAGCCTGCAGGCAGGGGAAGAAGAGGAAAAAGGCCTTCGGGATGCGGATCGGGAAGCTGAAGAAACAGCAGCGGAGCACCGCCGCAGAGCCGAAGCCCTGCAGGCAGAAGCAACCGCCGGCACCCGGGATCGGAAAAGCCTCAGCGACCGGCTGGAGGAGCTGCGCAGCGGCGCGGCCGCCCTGCAGGCGGAGGAGGCATCGCTCCGGTCGGAGATCGCAGGGGCCCTGCGGGGCATTGAGGAATGGCAGCAGCTTCTGACCGGCTTTACCGGGGACAGGGAGAGCCGGGAAGCACTGAAAAAGGAACTGACGGAGAAGAACGCGGATCTCGGAAAGGAAATGGCGATCCTGAACGCCAGGGCAGAAGAACGGCGTGCAGAAACGGAAAAGCTGCGGCCCAGGCTGAACGAAGCCATGCAGCTGCGGCAGGAATTCGAGGGCCGGCGCAGCCGGGCAGACCGGGCCGCCCAGGAATCGAACCGACGCATCAACGAGCTGGAACGGCAGTTTGCCCAGCTGGAGCAGCGCAAGAACGCGGCGGATATGGAAGAAAAGCAGCTGCTGGACAAGCTGTGGGACAACTATGAACTGAGCCGTACCGCCGCACAGCGGCAGCGGCAGCCTCTGGAAAACCTCTCCCAGGCCCAGAAGCGTGCAGGGACCATCCGGCGGGAGATGAGCGCCATGGGCAGCCCGAACCTGGGCGCCATCGAGGAATTCGATCGGGTCAATGAGCGCTATGCCTTCCTCACCGGTCAGCGGGACGATATCGAGAAGGCCAGGAAAGAATTGCTGCAGGTGGTTGCGGAGCTGACGGGGGAGATGGAAAAGATCTTCCGCGTGGAGTTCGAAGCAGTAGCCCGCAGCTTCAGCGAAACCTTTGCCGAGCTGTTCGGCGGCGGCCGCGGCGAGCTGCTGCTGGAGGATCCCGATGATATCCTGAACTGCGGGATCGAGATCCGGGTCCAGCCGCCGGGAAAGGCGCTGAAGACCCTGACCCTCCTGTCCGGCGGCGAACGGGCCTTCGTGGCCATCGCCCTGTACTTTGCCATGCTGAAGGTGCGCCCCGCGCCCTTCTGCGTGCTGGACGAGATCGAATCGGCCCTGGATGAAAACAATGTGAGCCGCTTTGCACGATATACGCGAAGCATGTCCCAGCGGACGCAGTTCATCGTCATCACCCACCGCCGGGGCACAATGGAAGCGGCGGACATGCTCTACGGCGTCACCATGCAGAAGGGGATCTCCCGCGTCATCAGTGTGGCGCTGGAGGAAGCCATGAAAAACGAGGGAAAATGACCAT
>JAEEGL015395979.1_pt1 | contig 14720 bp, 11 predicted proteins | sample 9134231 | NCBI WGS metagenome assembly JAEEGL01 (sample SAMN16246548, study PRJNA631951) | gut metagenome | biome: gut microbiome; feature: rumen; material: fiber-attached | host: Bos | place: Iran: Karaj | collected 2018-10 | reverse complement strand
TGCTTTTTTCGTACGCGGCCCCCTTGAAAATACAGATATGGACAGCCCTGTTTCGGCTGTGTTTTCGGGCCCGTCCCCCTATAATGGCAGTGAAAGACGCGCGGGGGGGAGGCGGAGGATATGACGGTTATCCGTCCCGACGAGATTTTTCTCCTTAACGGGGCGGCGGATTACGTGATACTGCTGCTGACGGCGCGCATCTCCGGAGCCGCCGTGAAAAGACGGCGGCTGGCGGCAGGGGCGGCGCTGGGCGGGGCCTACGCCGTGGTATCGGCTGTGGGGGACGGGTGGCTTATCCACCCCGCGGTTAAGCTGGCGGCAGGAACGGCCGTATGTCTGGCGGCCTTTGGAGGAAGACGGGAGCTGCTGAAGCTGACGCTCATCGCCTTCGCGCTGTCCGCGGCCTTCGCCGGGGCGGTCATGGCCGCGTCGGCCCTTGCGGGTGCCGACGGGACGGGGCCGTTCCCCGTCAGTCTGCGGGTGATGGCCGCCGCCTTCGCCGTGAGCTGGGGCGTGTTCGCCGCCGTGTTCCGCTCGCAGGTACGTCATCGGGTCAACTCGGAGCTGCGGGAGCTGGAGATAACTCACCGCGGACGACGCTCGCGCATGACGGCGCTGATGGACACGGGCAACGGCCTTCGCGACCCGCTGACGGGGGAGACAGTGGTGATCTGCGCCGCAGGACAGCTGGAGGGGCTGTTCCCGGCGGAAACGGCTCCGCTGCTGCGCCTTCCCCCGCAGGAGGCGATGATCCGGCTGGGCGGGGGAGAGACCGCTTTCCGTCTTATCCCGTACCGCGGCGTGGGCGGCGCCGGAGGGCTGCTGCTGGCCTTCCGGCCCGACGGCGTGAGTATCGGAGGCGAGAGCGTGAAGGCCCTTATAGCGGTGGGGGACGACGGTATCTGCGGCGACGGCTACGGCGCCGTGGCGGGAACGTGAAAGGGAGATTTTTATGACATTTTCTGAGCTTATACTGCGGATAAGACGGGTCGTCGGATATCTTTTCGGCGAGGGGACGTACTACATAGGCGGCAGCGACACGCTTCCGCCTCCGCTGACGAAAGAGGAGGAGGCCCGGGCCGTTGAAGCGCTGGCGGCGGGTTCGGAGGAGGCCAGACGCCGGCTCATCGAGCACAACCTGCGGCTGGTGGTGTACATAGCCAAGCGGTTCGAGAACACCGGCATAAACATCGAGGACCTTATCTCCATCGGCACCATCGGCCTTATAAAGGCCGTGAATACCTTTGACTGTGCCAAAAAGATAAAGCTGGCCACCTACTCCAGCCGGTGCATCGAAAACGAGATCCTCATGTTCCTGCGCAAGTCCTCCAACAGACGGGTCGAGGTATCGCTCAACGAGCCCTTGAATACCGACTGGGACGGCAACGAGCTGCTGCTCATGGACGTGCTGGGCACCGACGCCGACGTTATCATGCAGCCCCTGGAGGAGGACGTGGACAGACAGACTCTTTCCAGAGCGCTCGGGAACCTCCCCGACAGGGACAGGAGGATAGTGGCGCTGCGGTTCGGGCTGGGAGGCGTGAAGGAGCGGACACAGAAGGAGGTGGCGGATATCATGGGTATCTCGCAGTCCTACATAAGCCGACTGGAAAAGCGGATAATCAGGAACCTGCGGCGGGAAATGCAGCGCCAGTTTTGACACAGTCAGGACAAAAAACACAGGCTTGAGGGAGGAAAAACCGAAAAAAGCACAAAATTCTTCAAAAAAACTGAAAATTCCTCTTACAAAAATTAGAAAAATCTGGTATAATAAACATATATTATGTAAAACGATTTTTCATCGCCCTGGCCCGGCCCCTCCGGCGGAGGATGCGGCCGGCGCAATTTGTGAGGAGGTTTTTGGGTTGTTCGGGATCGGCGAGTATATAATTTACGGCAGTACGGGAGTGTGCCAGATCAAGGACATACAGTCCCGCAAAATGTCCAGGACAGAGCCGGAAAGGATGTACTATATGCTCAGTCCGGCCTACAGCAGCGAGACGATCTTCGTGCCGGTGGACACCGGCATGTTCATGCGCCCCGTGATGAGCCGGCAGGAGGCGGAGGAACTCATAGACCGTATCCCGGAGATAGACTGCAAGATCGACAACGACAGAAATCTTCGCGTGCTCAAGGAGCACTATCAGGCGTCTTTGGATACCCACAGCTGTACGGAACTGGTGGGGCTGATCAAGTCCGTATACATGAAGATGGAAGCCCAGATCAAGAGCGGGAAAAAACCGGGACAGATAGACCAGCGGTATATGAAGCGGGCCGAGGACGTGCTCCACGGAGAGCTGGCCATAGCGCTGGACATCCCCGTTTCGGAGGTGCCGGGATACATCCGGCAGAGATGCGGCTGGACCGGCGGCGGTCCGGACGGGGAGGAAGCGATCTGAACAGGCAAATACGCAGGCGCGGTTTCAAAACCGCGCCTTTTTCTTTTAACTTTTTCATTACCTCGTTGAAAGAAACGCCGACGGGTACTATAATGAACGATAAACGAGGAAATTAACGGGGCTGTGCGGGAAAACCGCCGTTCCGGTCATCGGAGGAAAGCTGAGCTATGGCCTATGCCGCAGGAAAAAGACGCGTGCGGGAGCTTCGGGACAGGATACCTGTCGTCGAAGCCGCGCCGGACGTGGGCCTGAGCGAGGAGCAGGCGAGGGAAAGAGCCGCCGCCGGGTACGCGAACCTCCCGGTGGATCCCCCCACAAAGACCGTCTGGCAGATAATCCGCGACAACACCTTTACCTATTTCAATATGATCTTTCTGATCCTCGGACTGTGCATCGTCATGGTGCGCCGGTGGATGAATCTTACGTTCATGGGCGTGGTGCTGTGCAACACCCTCATCGGCATAGTGCAGGAGCTGCGCTCGAAGCGAACCCTGGATAAGCTGAACGTGCTGTCCTCCCCGAAAGCCGTGGTGATACGGGCCGGGAAGGAGAGGACGGTCCCCACCTCCGCGCTGGTGCGGGACGATATAGTGAAATTCTCCATGGGGGACCAGATATGCGCCGACGCGGCGGTGGTATCCGGCAGATGCCAGGTGAACGAGGCTCTCGTCACCGGCGAGGCCGACGAGATAGACAAGGCCCCCGGCGACACGCTGCTGTCCGGCAGTTTTCTGGTGTCCGGCAGCTGCCTCGCAAGGCTCACGGCGGTGGGAGAGGACTCCTTCGCCTCGCAGCTGACGCTGGCGGCCAAGGCCCAGGGCCGCCGCAAGGCCGCGGGGATGATGCTCTCCCTGAAAAAGCTTGTAAAATGGATAGGCATCATAATCATACCCTTCGGCGCGGTGATGTTCTTCAAGGAGTACGGCGTTCTGGACCGGGACTTGACCGACAGCGTCACCAGCACGGTGGCGTCCCTCATAGGCATGATACCGGAGGGGCTTTATCTTCTGACCAGCCTTGCTCTGGTGGCGGGCCTGCGCCGCCTTGCCCAGAAGGATACGCTCTGCCACGAGATGGGCCGCATCGAGACCCTTGCCAGGGTGGACACCCTGTGCGTGGACAAGACGGGCACCATAACCGAGAACGAGATGAGCGTGGAGGACGTGGTGCCGGTGACGCCGGAGGAATGCTCCGCTGAGGAGATAGCGTCCATAATGGCGGATTACGTCGCGTCCATGTCCGACGACAACGATACCATGGCTGCCCTGCGCCGTCATTTCGCCGGGACTGCCGGACGCACCCCGGCGCAGGTGCTGCCCTTCACCTCCGCAAGAAAGTATTCCGGAGTCGCGTTCACCGACGGCTCCTCCTATCTCGTGGGTGCGCCGGAGATGGTGCTGGGGCACAAGTACGGCGCGTTTATCGAGGGTATCACGGAGTATTCCGCCCAGGGCTGCCGCGTGCTGGCTCTGGCGTCCCTGGAGGGGGACCTGCAGGTTGCTCCCGCGGACAATTCAAAGCCCCTGGCCCTCCTGCTGCTGTCCAACAGGATACGCCCGGAGGCGCCGGACACCTTTGCCTATTTCGCCCGGCAGGGCGTCGCGGTGAAGGTCATATCCGGCGACAACCCAATGTCCGTGTCCGCCGTTGCGGAGCGGGCGGGGATACCCGGCGCGAAGAACTGCGTCGATATGCGCACCGTGTCCACCTACATGCAGATGAAGACCGCCGCAGCCCGATACACCGTGTTCGGCAGGGTCACGCCCGAACAGAAGCAGCGGCTCATCCGTGCCATGCGGGAGGCCGGACACACCGTGGCCATGACCGGCGACGGCGTCAACGACGTGCTGGCCCTGAAGGAGGCGGACTGCTCCGTGGCCATGGCCTCCGGCAGCGACGTGGCCTGCCAGGTGTCGGACCTGGTGCTTATGAAGTCGGACTTCTCCGCCATGCCCTTCGTGGTGGGGGAGGGACGCCGGGTCATAAACAACATCGAGCGCTCCGCCGCGCTGTATATCGTCAAGAACATCTTTTGCTTCTGTCTGGCCATAATCACCATGGCCGCCGCGCTGCCCTATCCGTTCGCGCCATCCCAGCTGAGTCTGGTCAGCGCCCTGACCATAGGCATCCCCAGCTTCGTGCTGGCCCTGGAGCCGAACAGGGATCTGGTACGGGGAAAGTTTCTGGCGAACGTGATAATGAGGGCCCTGCCGGCTGCGCTGACGGATCTGGTGCTGATCCTGGCCGTGCTTATGATATCCGGGGCGCTGAAGCTGGAGGAGGACAACATGAGCACCATCGCCACCGGCGTCATGGGCGCCGTGGGCTTCTTTATGGTGTACAGGACGTCAAAGCCCCTCAACTCCCTGCGCAGGGCCATGCTTATCACGCTGCTGTGCTTCTTCGTGGGCGAATTTTTCCTCCTGCACAAGCTCTTCTATCTGGTGATTCTGCCCTGGCGGCAGTTCCTTGTGATGCTGGCGCTGGCCGCCGCGGCGTGGCCGATAATGGAGGGCTTGGGCTGGTGCGTGGAACGCATGCGCAGCCTATTCACAAAAAAACCGATGTAACAATTTGTTTCCCCTTGTAAACCGTTAACCTGACAAACGGAAAACGCTCGGTTTAGAGCTGATTATAGAACAAAATCCCGGAGAAAACGCAGTTTACTCCGGGATTATTTTTATAAAAAATGCGAAATGCCAATTATTGGCCGGAACGGTCGGGGGAAAAAACGAAGTGAAGTTTGTCGCTTTGCCAAATATACAATTTCGAGAAATCCGTATATAATAAACGAAAATTGACTTTTGAAAGCAGGTGTATTTATGGCAGAGGTAAAAGAGGCCCCGTCACGGGGCAAAATAGTGCCGATCACCCTCGATCGTCTGCCTTACGGTGAGGAGGGCAGCGTAAAGGCGGCCAAAATAGGAAAGACCGCTCTGCCCGAGGGCGTGAGCCACCGGGAGATGTACGGGGATATAGTAAAGATCGCGTGGCCCTCTTTCGTCGAGCTGGTGCTGACCCAGCTGACAAGCATGGCCGACCAGATAATGGTTGGCCAGCTCGCCGGATCCAAGGGCGTTGCGGCACTGGCGGCGGTTGGCCTTGCCACCCAGCCCAAGTTCCTCCTTATGACCATGATCCAGGCCATGAATATCGGTTCCACCGCCATGGTGGCCCGGTTCCGCGGCCAGCTCAATCAGGCCAAGGCCAATCAGGTCCTCAAGCAGGCTCTGCTCCTCAACGCCGTCATGTCCACCTTCTTCATGGTGGTGGGCCTTACCTGCGGCGAGTGGATGATCAACTTCCTGGGCGGCGGCAACATCTCCGCGGAGACGCTGGGTTATGCGGCCACCTACCTGCGCATACAGATGTACGGGTTCGTTCCCCTGTGCATAGCCTTCACCTGCACGGCCACGCTGCGCGGCATCGGCGATACGCGAACGCCGATGATCTACAACACCCTGGCCAACGTGTTCAATCTGTTCTTCAATTACTGCCTTATCTACGGCCACTTCGGCTTCCCCGAGATGGACGTTGCCGGCGCCTCTCTGGCTACCGTTATAGGTCAGATGGTGGCCTTCGTGATGGCCAGCGCCACCATACTGAGCAAGAAGCGCTACATATATTTCAGTTTCAAGGAAAAATTCAACTACGACAAGGTCATCATGGGCGACGTGGTCAATATCGGAATACCGTCCATGATAGAGCAGCTTTTCATGCGGGCGGGAATGATAATCTTCACCCGGGCGGTTACGGGTCTGGGCGATACGATGTACGCCACCCATCAGGTGTGTCTGAACATCCAGCAGATGTCCTTCATGACCGGCAACGCCTTCGCCAACGCCTCCACCACCCTCATGGGCCAGAGCCTGGGCAAGCGAAGACAGGATATGGCAAATCTCTACTCGTCCCACACGCGTCAGCTGGGCCTTATAACGGCGGTGTTCTTCGGCCTCGTCCTGGCCCTGTTCGGCAGGAACATCGTGGGGATATACAACGATACTCAGGAGATAATCGACACCGGCGGAAAGGTCCTGCTGATGGTGGCCTTCATGCAGCCCTTCCAGAACAGCACCTTCATCCTGGCCGGCGCCCTTCGCGGCGCGGGCGACACCAGATTCCCCGCGCTGGTCACCTTCTTCTCCGTGTTCATCGTGCGCAGCGTGTTCTCCGTGCTGCTGGTGACTTACCTGGGCTTCGGCCTGTGGGGCGCCTGGATCGCCCTTATACTGGACCAGCTGCTGCGGTTCGTCCTCATCAGCATGCGTTACAGGAGCGGCAAGTGGGTCAGCATCCGCATCAACGCCTCCGCCGCCCCCAAACAGGAGAAAGCCTGAACGCTTCAAATCCGCTTTTTCCGACGTTTTTTCCAATTAACGGAAAAAACCGATGGGAGAAAAACCGCCGCCCGGTGATATGCGCTAATATGCCCATATTATGCGGCGGTCGGCAGCCCTCCGTTTGTTCATATTGTAATTTTTGGTGTTGACAATGCACCCGTAAAATCATATAATAGTCAAAGATTTAATAGGGTAAGTATATCTTTTTATGCACAATGTCAACAATTCGGCGGTCCTGGCCGGGGAAAGCCGTATCCGGGACCGATAAATGCGCCTGAGGCTCACGGCCCGACCCTGCACAAAGAAGCGACAGGGTTCGACAAAAGAGCCCTTCGAGGCGCAGTGACCCGTTTAATTGCGCCTGAGAGCGGAATTAATTAATTCTAAAGAAAGGAGACAAACAGGAATGAACAGGGTATAGGCCTGTGCCTTGACCCCGGATTCCAAAGCCTTTGAAATTTTCCCAGCACGTCGGCCCGGACAGGGGCCGCGGCGAGGAGGCGGACGCAGCCGTTCTACGGCACGAAGGCTTCCGGCCGTGACAACGGTTCAAGCGGGCGTGGGAAGGAGAACGGCGTCTGGTCGGTGCGTGAGTGCCGGAGCGCCGCCTTTCGCGGGAGGAAACCACGGTTCCCTTCTGTGTAAAGCGGCGGTTCAGACATCGCGGACAGCCGGCTGCGCGCAGGAAATCTCAGTGCGACGGCGGTCGCTCAGGTCATGCGGTCGGGCATGACCGGCGGCGGCGGAAGCAACGCGGACCCGGCGGAGCCCGATTCGAACCGGCCCGTCTTTCCCGGATTATCCGGAGAAGGGCGAAAGGGGAGAGGAGGACGATCCCGGATCAGTGACATGTTTTTCAAAGCCCCCTTATCCGCACCGCGGAGAGAAAGGCCAAGAAAGGCAGCGTTGACGGATGGCGCGTTTCATTGTCAGAGGAAAAAAGGCGAAGGGTGCGGACCCGTACCGCAAATTCGTGCACTGTATGCCTGAACGGTGTACGGCGGCGCCGGCCTCACGGGGCACGGACCGTTAAGACCGTTCGATGTCCGCCGAAAGGCGGGCAGTATAAGAACCCCGGTAAAAACGTGCCCTCGGGCACAAAAAATCAGCAGTTGAGTATTAGGAGTATTTGTATGATAAGATACATTATTAGGCGACTGCTTGCACTTATCCCGGTCCTGATCATCGTTGCATTGGCCATCTTCACGCTGATGTACTTCGTTCCCGGCGACCCGGCGACGATAGCTCTGGGCGATACAGCGGATCAGGCGACGATACTTGCAGCTCGTGAGGCTATGGGTCTTAACAGACCGTACATAGTCCGTCTGGCAGAGTACCTTGAAAAACTCTTCCTCCACTTCGACTTCGGCGTGTCCTATACCTATGGTACCGTCGTCGGCGATGAGCTTATGAACCGCTTCCCCCACACCCTGACGCTGGCTATCTGCTGTACGCTCTTCACCGTTATATTCGGTATTCCTCTGGGCGTGCGCAGCGCTGTTAAGGCAGGTAAGTTCGAAGACGAGGTCACCCGTTTCCTGACCCTGCTGTTCAGCTGTATGCCCGGATTCTGGCTGGCGCTGCTGCTGGTGCTGCTGTTCGCTCTGAAGCTCAAATGGTTCCCCTCCAGCGGATACAAGAGCGCCAAGTACTTCGTACTTCCCGTTCTGTCCAACTCCCTGGGCTCCCTGGCCGGTATCACCCGTCAGACCCGTGCTTCCATGCTTGAGGTTATCCGGTCCGACTACGTGGTCACCGCCCGTTCCAAGGGCCTGCCTGAGAGAAAGGTCATCTACGGTCACGCTCTTCCCAACGCCCTGATCCCCATAGTCACCAACATCGGTACTCGTTTCGGTTTCATGCTCGGCGGTACCACCATCACGGAGACCATCTTCTCCATCCCCGGTATCGGCTCCTACATGATAACCTCCATCAACAGCCGCGACTACAACGCGGTGCAGGGCTCCATCATCTATCTGGCCTTCATGTTCTCTTTCATGATGCTGGTCGTCGACTGCGTGTACGCATTCATCGATCCGCGAATCAAGGCTCAGTATACCCGTAAGAAGAGAAAGGCGGCGGAATAATGGCTGAAGTAAAGAATACCACTATCAATACCGAGATCGATATTGAGGCATTGATGGCAGAAGAGAAGAGGGAACGTAAAGCAAATCGAGGCAAGAAGCCCGGTTCCTTCCTGTACATCTGCCGCAGAGTATGGCATACCCCCACCGCCATGGTGGGCGTGGGCATTATAGTTATAATGTACATACTCTCCTATTCGTCCCCCTTCATTTGTAAGTTCCCCTTCGCCAAGGTCGACATCATGCACAAGTACGCCCTGCCCGGTGTGGCGGGCCACCTCCTTGGCTGCGATGAGCTGGGAAGAGACATCCTCTCCAGATGTCTGTACGGCGCGAGATACACGATGTCCATCGGTATCTTCTCCACCGCCTTCACCCAGGTCCTCGCGATCCCCCTGGGCGCTATCGCCGGCTTCTTCGGCGGCATAGTCGACACCCTGATCATGAGATTCCTTGACGTCTTCCAGGCCTTCCCCCAGATCCTGCTGGCCATCGCCATCGCGTGCGTTCTGGGTATCGGATTCAATAAGATCATTATAGCCTTGGGAATTTCAGGTATAGCAGGCTCGGCTCGTATGATGCGCGCACAGATACTGTCCGTGCGTGAGCAGGAGTACGTTGAGGCTGCTACGTCGATAGGGTGTTCGACACCGAGAATAATAGCCAAGCACATAGTGCCGAACGCTATATCCCCTCTGATAATCACCATGGCGATGGGCGTCGCGGGCGCCGGTCTGGCCGCCTCCTCCCTGAGCTTCCTGGGCTTCGGTGTTCAGCCGCCTAACCCTGAGTGGGGCAACATGCTCGCCAATGCTCGTAACTATGTCCGTGATTATCCTCACATGGTCGTTATTCCGGGCATCTTCATCATGGCCACCGTTCTGTCCTACAACATGATAGGCGACGCCGTCCGTGATGCTCTTGACCCGAGACTTAAAGACTGAGAGGTAGTAAAAGAATGGCTGATAATAAGATTTGCGACTTCCTTTCTGTCAGAGATCTTGAAGTCGAATACTCCTCCGGCGGCGAGGTCATCCATGCCGTCAACGGCGTCTCCTTCGACGTCGAAAGTGGTAAGACGCTGGGCCTCGTGGGCGAGACCGGCGCCGGCAAGACCACTATAGCCAAGTCCATCCTTCGCATCCTCCCCGACCATGCTACCAAGGCTGTCCGCGGCCAGATATTCTATAAGGGTCAGGATCTGCTGGCGATGCCTCTGGATGAGATGCGTCCCTTCCGTGGCTCCCAGATATCCATGATATTCCAGGACCCCATGACCGCGCTGAACCCCACCAAGGTCGTGGCCGATCAGATCTCCGAGGGCCTGGTGCTCCATCAGGGCCTTGACAAGGCGGCTGCCCGTGTTGAGGCGAACAAGATGCTTGAGATGGTCGGTATTTCCTCCGACCGTGCTGATGAGTATCCTCACCAGTTCTCCGGCGGCATGAAGCAGCGCGTGGTCATAGCCATAGCTCTGGCCTGCAACCCCCTGCTGCTGATAGCCGACGAGCCCACCACTGCTCTTGACGTTACCATTCAGGCCCAGGTCCTTGACCTGATAGCCGACCTGAAGGCCAAGCTGAACACCGCCATGATCCTCATCACCCATGACCTGGGCGTCGTCGCCGACCAGTGCGACTCCGTCGCCATCGTGTACGCCGGTCAGATAGTTGAGAGCGGAAGCAAGGAGCAGATTTTCGACCATCCCACCCATCCTTATACCATCGGCCTGTTCGGTTCTCTGCCCGACATCAGCAAGGATGTCGACAGACTGAGCCCTGTCGAAGGTCTGCCGCCTGATCCCACCAATCTTCCTGCGGGTTGTAAGTTCCACCCCAGGTGCCCCAAAGCTACAGAGGCCTGCGCTCAGGGTGAGATACCCAACAAGGAGCTTGCTCCGGGCCACTTCTGCCGCTGCATCAACATATAATCAGGAGGCATAAGATGGCAACTTTAATTGAAGCTAAAAACTTAAAGAAGTATTTCCCCTCTCCCAGAGGAACCGTCCACGCCGTCGATGACGTCTCCTTTACCATCGATGAAGGCACCACCATGGGCCTCGTGGGCGAGTCCGGCTGCGGTAAGTCCACTCTGGGCCGCTGCCTCGTGCACCTGCATGAGAGCACCGACGGTCAGATGTTCTTTGACGGCAAGGACGCCACCCATCTGGAGAAGGAGGCTCTGAAGGAGTTCCGGGCCAACAACCAGTTCATTTTCCAGGACCCCTATTCCTCCCTGAACCCCCGCCGTACCGTTAAGGATACGGTCATGGAGCCCCTGCAGCTGTCCGGCAAGTACAACCGCCGTCAGCTGGAGATCGAGTGCATCCGTCTGATGGACCTGGTCGGCATTGAGAAGAGACTTCGTCTTTCCTACCCCCACGAGCTGGACGGCGGCCGTCGTCAGCGTGTTGGTATAGCCAGAGCTCTGGCTCTCAACCCCAGATTCATCGTCTGCGACGAGCCCGTCTCCGCACTGGACGTTTCCATTCAGGCTCAGGTTCTGAACCTGCTGATGGACCTGCAGGATGAGTACGGTCTGACCTACATGTTCGTTACCCACGACCTGTCCGTCGTCCGTCACATCTCCGACACTATCTGCGTCATGTATCTGGGCCAGATGGTTGAGAAGACCACCTCCAAGGAGCTCTTCGCCAACCAGCTGCATCCCTACACCAAGGCGCTTCTGTCGGCCATCCTCTCCACCGACATCCATCACCCCACCAAGAGAATACTGCTGAAGGGCGAGATCACCTCTCCCATCAACCCGCCTCCCGGATGCAGATTTGCAGCCCGCTGCAACTATGCTACCGAGCAGTGCAAGCAGCCCCTTACTCTTGAAGAGGTCAAGCCGGGCCACTTCGTGTCCTGCTGCCGCGTGAGAGAGATCAACAACCTGTAAGTCTCACACTGAAAGTGAAGAGTTATGGACAGATTTTATATCTGTCCATAACTTTTTGCCGGGCGTTCTTCCGCCCGCGGAGGAAACAAGATATGAACATAGCAAAGGTGGGGGAGATGTACGAGCTGACCCCCGACACCCTGCGTTACTATGAAAAGATAGGCCTTATCCCGCCGGTACACAGAAACGCGGCCGGCGTCCGCGACTACGACGAAGAGGACTGCCGCAACGTGGAGTTCGTCAAGTGTCTGCGGGGCGCGGGGATGTCAGTAGAGCGAATAGGTGAGTTCGTGCGTCTGTCCAGCACCGATCCGGACGGACTGAAAAAGAGACTGGAACTGTTGGCGGAGCAGCGCCGTCAGCTTGCGGAGAGAATGGAGCAGCTGGAAGAGACGATGCATCGCCTGGACTACAAGATCTCTTTCTTTACGGAAAAATACCGCGAAGCCGCCGGAAACAAGTGATCGAAATATAACGAAAGAATATTCGGGAAGCAGGTGTTGATCGCCTGCTTTCTCTTTTTTTATATACAATGCAATTATTAAAAAAATATTAAATTACTGCTTGCCCAATCACGATGGATTCACCATCTGCGGGAGATATCAGGCGATGTAAAATAACACAATATTCCTATGTCGGAAATCAGTATTTTCAACACCGGCGATAAGGTATATCAGTAATGAAAAATAGAAATTGTCAACAGTGGAGTACTGCAACAGTGTTGTGCAAATTATATAAAAATAATTTCAGTGAGCACACGTATTTTAGCCCCTTATAAAGTTGGCAATACCCCGTATATTATATGGATTATCTCACTATTAAATGATAATGATGGTTTTATCGCGAAATAAATAATTAAAACACAGAAAAACAGGCACACTTCGAGTTGACTTTTTTGGAGCATTGAACAAATATTTCAAAATTGTTAAATTATCGTTGACATTTGCACACCGAAAATATAAAATTTATAGCGTAAACTTCCGCGTCTGCGGGAGTAATGCACCTTGAAATAACCCCTATAAAAATATGGGTTATAATATTTTTCAGAAAGGAAAGAAAAACATGAAGACCAAAAAGATCCTCGCATTGGTCCTCGTCGCCGTCATGCTTCTTGCCCTGTGCATAGGCTGTAAGAAGGCTGACGCCGACACCGGCAGCTCCAGCGGCAGCAGCTCCAGCAGCGGCAGCAGCTCCAGCAGCGGCTCCAGCTCCAGCGGCAGCAGCAGCGGCTCCAGCTCCGGCAGCACCACTCCCAGCGGCCCTCCCGCGGGCAACACCGATGATTCCGGAAAGTTCGTTCTGAAGCAGAGCGACATTCAGGAGACCGGTAAGAAGGCCTACGAGCAGGCCAAGGCCGGCAAGCAGGTTGACCACGTCATCGCGGTCAACAGCTCCTCCTCCTATGACCCCGCCCCCTTCGGCGGCACCGGCGGTCATGAGGCCATTCAGCCCCTGCTGTACGCCAACCTGTGCGCCATGCCCGACTACGCCTCCAAGCTGGAGGACCTCCAGATGTGGCTTGCCAAGAGCGTGGATTATGATCCCGCCACCAAGCTGCTGAAGGTCGAGCTGTGGGACTACATCGTTGACTCTCAGGGCAACAAGATCACCGCTCAGGACGTTGAGTACTGCTATCTGTACACCCGTGACGAGGCTGCTACCTGCCAGGGCTGCTCCTCCGTCTCCAACGACCTCCAGTCCATCAAGGTTGTCGATGACTATCACATCGAGTTCCAGCTGAAGGAGACCATCGGCCCCGGCGCCGTTGAGGACTTCCTGACCATCGTTGAGATCGTCGACTCCGATTGGCACAAGAACGCTTCCGCTGACGATAAGACCACCCGCCCCGCCTGCACCGGTGCTTATGTCATCAAGGACATCCAGGTCGGCGCCAACATCACCTACGAGGCTTGGGATTATTGGCAGAAGGACGTTTCCCTGCGTCCCAACCAGGCTCTGCAGAACGTTAAGACCATTTACTACAACGTCATCTCTGAGGCCGCTATGCGTGTTATAGCCCTCGAGAACGGCGAGGTCGACTACTCTCCTGTGGACGCCACCAACATCTATCGTTTCTTCGACGTTGAGAAGGAAGAGGCCAAGGACGGCTACACCGTGCTGTACCGCTTCGGTAACCACAACCGTGAGCTTATGTACAACAACGATAACGGCGTGACCTCCGGCATCAACTCCGTGTTCAACAACCAGAAGCTGCGTCAGGCATTCTCCACCGCCATTGACTGCTATCAGGCCGCCATCGGCTTCGGCAACACCGAGACCTCCTTCGTTCTGGTCAACGACACCGGCATGCCCGGCGCTCAGGACTGGCTCGACAAGTGGTATGAGGAGTCCTGGTATGAGTATGACGTGGACGAGGCTCTGAGACTCCTGCAGGAGTCCGGCCACAGCAAGGATGAGGGTCTCACCGTGCGTCTGCTGACCAACGGTGCCACCACCAACCTGGCCGGCTGCGCCGTGTATCAGGCCTTCTGGGCTGACATCGGCGTGACCACCGACATCCTGGGCTACGACCAGGCTCTGTTCAACACTTATAAGTTCAACTCCGCTGAGTGGGATCTGATCAACGACGTCAAGCCCAACGGCTTCGGCATCTGCCCCATCGGCTGGAACGACATCTTCGATCCCACCGCCTATGAGAACGGCGGCGCCTGCTTCACTCACGATGATCACCTCGTTGAGCTGCTGAAGGCTGCCAACATGATCCATGACGAGGCTTCCGTTGATGCATTCCATCAGTATCAGATGACCATGAACTATGAGTACCCCATCAGCTGCTCCTACAGCTACTATGTTGCTCAGGACGGCATCACCGGCATCTGGCTGACCTGCAACGCTTATAAGAACTTCCCCGTGTGGGGCTCCTTCACCTACGCTGACGATTATAAGTCTGTCGCCTGATAAGAGCTTACAAACGGCAAGAGCTTAATAAAGCGAATGAGCGCCGCTCACCGAAAGGTGGGCGGCGCTTTTTTTGC
>JAEEGL013767632.1_pt1 | contig 14720 bp, 11 predicted proteins | sample 9134231 | NCBI WGS metagenome assembly JAEEGL01 (sample SAMN16246548, study PRJNA631951) | gut metagenome | biome: gut microbiome; feature: rumen; material: fiber-attached | host: Bos | place: Iran: Karaj | collected 2018-10 | reverse complement strand
ATTGAAGAGAATTACGTCCGGTAAGGGAGAACATCGATGAAAGGATTGGAAACGGTTTATCAGGATCTGCAGCCGCTGTTTCGGCCGCAGGGGGTTGCAATTGTAGGCGCTTCCCAGAAATGGGGACCGGGACAGCAGGTCATTGCGAATCTTCGGCAGCTGGGGTATCAGGGAAAAATCTATCCGATCAATCCCAAATATGATGAAATCGCAGGACTGAAGTGCTATCCTTCCCTGACTGCTGTGCAGGAGGCAGGGGAGCATGCGGACATGGTGGCGATCCTGCTCGGAAGGGCGAGCATTCCCAAAGTGATTGAAGAGGCAGCGGCAACAGGCGTGCGTGCCGCGTGGGCTTTTGCCGCCGGCTTTGGAGAACTGGATGCGGAAGGAAAGGCGCTGGAAAAGGAACTGATCCGCGTGTGCAGGGAGAATGATATCAAATTCCTTGGACCGAACTGCACCGGATATATGAATCCAGCTGCCGGATGCGGGACGTTCAGCGCTCCGGCACCGGCTGAGATCCGCCGGGGTCACATTGGAATGGTGGCGCAGAGCGGATATCTGACCATTGCCGTCGCAAACAGCAAGCGGGATCTGGGATTCAGCCTGATGGTATCGACCGGAAACGAGTCCGTGATCAATTCAACGGACGTCATGGCATATATGCTGGAAGACCCGGAAACCGATGTCATCATGGCGTTCATTGAACAGTTCCGTGACCCGGAAAAGCTCAGATATGTGGCAAAGCGCGCCCAGGAAGTGCACAAGCCGATCGTATTTATCAAGGTCGGCAGGAGCGCGATCGCACAGCGCGCGACGTCTGCGCATACGGGAGCGCTCGCCGGGTCGGACGCGGTGCAGGATGCGCTGTTCCGGAAGCTCGGGCTGATCCGGGTGGACGATCTGGATGAGATGTTTGAGACTGCGGAACTGCTGAGCGGAATCAAGGGACGGATTCCGAAAGGAAACGGAATCTTTGCGGTGACGCTGTCCGGCGGTGTAATCAGCCTGCTGGCCGATGTCAGCGAAGGCCTGGATCTGCGGTTCCCTGCCTGGAGCGCAGACGGGAAAAAAGTGGTGCAGGAACTGCTCGGAGGATATTCGAACCCGAACAATCCTCTGGATGCATGGGGATCCGGAAAGATCGATGAGTTTTACGAGACCTGCCTGCTGACGGCTGCAGCAGAAAAAGAGGCGGATATCGTCCTGGTCGTGCAGGATGTGCCGCCGGGAATGGCGGACCGCCAGGTGGAGCAGTATTCCATTGTGGCGAGGGCTACGGTGGCGGCTGCCCAGAAGGTGGACAAGCCTGTGGTCATGCTGAACAATGCATCGACCGGGTTCCATCCGGCAATCAAAAAGATTCTGGACGAAGGCGGGATCCCGATTCTGCAGGGGTCGCGGGAAGGGATGAAAGCGATCGCGAACGCGGTGCGATTCGGGACCTACCGGCGCCCGGCGGAACTGGACCGGAAAATTGAAAAGGAACTGGCCCTGCCGGAATCAGGCGCAAAAGGCCTGACTGAATTCCAGTCCAAGCAGCTCCTTCGGGAGTACGGAGTACCCTGCACACGGGAGATTCTCTGCGCAGGAGTGGAAGAGTGCATCAAAGCCGCGGAGAAGATCGGGTATCCGGTGGTGCTGAAGGTCATGAGCCCGCAGATTCTGCACAAGACCGAAGCAAAGGTAATCGGGATCGGACTGAAGAGCGCAGAGGAAATCAGGGAAAAATATCCCGTTCTGATGTCCAATGCGAAGGCATTCTGCCCGGACGCACAGATTGACGGAATGCTGGTTCAGGAGATGGCGGGCAAGCCGGTGGCGGAAGTCATCCTGGGCATCACAAAGGATCCGCAGTTCGGTCCTGCCGTCGTTTATGGAACGGGAGGAATTCTGGTGGAGATCCTGAAGGACAGTGCGATCGGGATTCCGCCCCTGAGCAAGGAAGAAGCGCTGAAAATGATAGAGTCCACAAAGGGATACCGTATGCTGACCGGTTTCAGGGGAATGCCCAAGGGAGATATTGAAGCGCTGGCGGAAGCGCTGGTGCAGGTTGGGGAGATTGCCCTGGACGGCAGGAATGTGCTGGCCGGTCTGGATGTCAATCCGCTTCTGATCTATCCGGAAGGCGAAGGGGTTCTGGCGGTGGACGCACTGATTGAAAAGGCCTGACACGAGTACTAGGACATACAGGAAAAAAGAGGAGGAAAAGGGTTTGAAAGAGTTACTTTCTGGCAACGAGGCAATTGCACGCGGCGCTTATGAGGCGGGAGTGCAGGTGGTCACGGGATATCCGGGAACTCCGAGTTCCGAGATCATCAAAACGATGGCAAGCAAGTACGGAAAAGAGATCTATGTGGAATGGTCCACCAATGAGAAGGTGGCCATGGATGCTGCGGCAGGTGCAGCATACTGCGGGAAGAGGGCGCTTGTGACGACCAAGCAGGTTGGCATGAACGTTCTGATGGATGCACTGATGTATACGGTGTACACCGGCGCAGAAGCGGGCCTGGTGCTGGTTACGGCGGATGATCCGGGGCTGTTTTCTTCCCAGAACGAACAGGACAACCGCTGGTATTCGCGGCTGGCAAAGATCCCGACGTTCGAGCCTGCGGATTCCATGGAAGCGAAGGAATTTGTCAAGAAAGCCTTCGAACTCTCTGAAAAATTTGACATTCCCTGCCTTCTGCACAGCGTAATGCGCGTTTCCCACTGCAAGAGCGTTGTGGAACTGGGCGAGCGCAATGAAAACACCAAAGAGGTGAAGAGGTTCCCGCGCAATCTGCCGAAGTACAACGGCACCGCAATGTATGCCAGAGTCATGCATGCGAAGATTGAGGAGAAGATCAACCAGATTTCCGAATACGCGGAGACGATGGACATCAACCGTGTGGAAATGAAAGATCCCGGGATGGGAATCATCTGCACGGGCGTCATGTATGCGTATATTAAGGACGTTTTCCCCAATGCTTCCGTGCTGAAACTTGGAATGAGCTATCCGCTTCCCAAGAAGATGATCCGGGATTTTGCGGCCAAGGTAGACAAGCTTTATGTGATTGAGGAACTAGATCCGGTGATTGAGGAGCAGGTAAAATCCCTGGGCGTTGACTGCGTTGGCAAGGAACTCTTCCCGCCGTGTTATGAACTTCTTCCGGACAGGCTGTATGATATCTGCCTGGAGAAGGGCATCCTGACCGAGGATCCCCGCACGATGGACAACAAACCTGTGGAAAACCTGCCCGGACGGAATCCGGTGCTCTGCGCTGGCTGTCCGCATCGGAGCACGTACTATGTGCTGAAGAAGCATGATATTGCCTGCGCGGGAGATATCGGCTGCTACAACCTCGGAGCCCAGCCTCCGTTTGAGGCGCAGCACACGATGGGATGCATGGGTGCATCCATCGGACAGCTGCACGGCATGTCGATTGCAGGCCTGCCGGAGAACCGTGTCTGCACAATCGGGGACGGTACCTTCTGGCATTCCGGAATTCCGGCGCTTGCGAATATGGTACACAACGGAAGCCGCGGAGTCGTGATTCTGATGGACAACTCCAATACTGCCATGACCGGGCATCAGGACAACCCGTCCAATGATTACCGCGTTCTGAGAAATGTTCCTGCCAATCCGATCGACATGGAGAATCTGTGCAGGGCGCTGGGTGTGCAGCTGGTCAAGACCGTGAACGCGTTTGACGTGAAGGAAGTGGAAGACGGGCTCAAGGAATGCATGGCGTTTGAAGGACCGTCCGTGCTGATTACCAAGGGTGAGTGCGTGCAGTTCAATAAGTTCAGCACAACGCCGTACACTGTAATCCCGGAGAAATGCATTGCCTGCCAGACCTGTCTGAAGTGCGGCTGCCCGGCGATCATGGTTTCGGATGAGACGAACCCGAAGACCGGAAAGCGGAAGTGCCGGATTGATCCGACCCAGTGCAACGGATGCGGAATCTGCTCGCAGGTCTGCCCGACTCATGCGATTCAGAAGAAGGAGGACTGAACAATGGAGAAAAGCATTAATTTTCTGATGGTTGGCGTCGGCGGGCAGGGAACCATTCTTGTCAGCGACATCCTTTCAGAAGTCGGAATGTTGGCCGGATATGATGCCAAAAAGTCTGATAATATGGGCCTTTCCGTCCGCGGCGGTGCGGTTTCGAGCCATGTCCGCTGGAATATGGACGGAGTCGGATGCCCGCTGAGCATGACGGGAACGGTTGATGTCCTGGTCGGCTCGGAGCCCCTGGAGACGATGCGCAGCATCCAGTTCCTCCGCAAGGGCGGAACCATTATTTCCAATACCTACGAGATGCAGCCGATGGTGGTTACATCCGGACTGATGGATTATCCTTCCAAGGAGCAGATGGATGCGTGCTTCCATTCCGCAGCCGACAAGGTCATTACGTATGATGCGACGGAAAAGGCAGTGGAGCTCGGCAATGTGAAGGTCATGAACATCATCCTACTCGGCACGCTGTCAAAGCTTCTGGACATCGATCCCAAACTCTGGGAGGAAGCGATTGTCAAGTATGTCCCCGCAAAGGCGAGAGAAATCAATATCCGCGCGTTTAACGCCGGGCGGGAAATCGATTTTTAAGAGCCTTTAGGAATCTTTGCCTGAAAAGGGAGCCTGGGATTATTCCGGCTCCCTTATTTAGAACAGGGTCTGTCCCGGCAGCATGCAGGGCATGATAAAAAGACAATGGAACAGCCATGCATCTGTTCAGGCTTCCGTATGCCGCTCAGGAAGAAAAGAGAGCATTCCGCTGGTGCTTTTGATCCGGATCTTTGTTATTCTATAAGCAGCCTCCGCAGAATCAGGCAGGACTCTGCCACTCAGGAAACGGCATATTCCAGCGTTTATAGTTCAACCAATACAAAAGGAGCTTTAGCCTTATGAAAATCATGGTAATCAATCCGAACACTTCCAAGTCCATGACCAAACATCTTGAAAATGTACTGAATCCGATCAAAGGGCCGGATACGGAACTGACCGTCGTCTGTCCGGATGAAGGTCCGGACGTGATCGAATGCGCGCTGGATGAAGCAGCGAGCGTTATGCCTACCCTGAAACTGGTTCAGCGTGCCAATGAGGAAGGCTATGATGCCTGCATCCTGGCCTGCTTCAGTGATCCCGGCCTGGAACAGGCGAGGGAGATTTCCAATATCCTGGTTACCGGGATCGAAGAAATCAGCATGCATATGGCGGCCATGATGGGTGCAAAGTTCTCGGTCATGACCCTGAATCAGGAGCGCGTTCCTTCCAAGACCATGCATGCAAGGAGATTCCGGATGGAAGCAAGCCTGGCCTCTGTACGGCCTCTGGACATGAGCGTGGCGGAGACAGATGCGGACCCGGTTAAGGCCAAGGCACGGATCCTCGCAGTAGCGCGCAAGGCGGTTGAGGAAGACGGGGCAGAAGTGATCATTCTTGGGTGTGCCGGGATGGCAGGATATGCCGACGATATCGTTGCCGAACTTGGCGTTCCGGTCATTGATCCGTCCAGTGTTGCGCTGAAGATTACGGAGGGAATGGTTGCTGCCGGCCTGAAGCAGTCCAAACGCGGATATTACTCGATTCCGCCGAGGATCCGCCGTGCACAGGCTGCGCAGTCCGGAAAAGATTGCCAGTAGAACCGGTGTGGCTCTGGACCAGCCGGTCCAGAGAGTCGGATGATTCAGCCCCCGTACACGCTTGCAGGAATGCGGAGAGATTTAAACGCATGTTCCAAGCAATTTGCCGGGTGCAGGACAGTGTGCGGAAAGAGCCTTTTTTTCTGAGAAGTGAAGAACAGCATCAGATCCGCATCCCGGGGAAGCAGATGCGGAGAAGGGTGGAGATTGCATGCAAAGCTTAAAACAGAAAGCATACTGCATCATCAAGGACCGGATCATATCCTGCGTCTATCTGCCTGGCCAGCTCCTGAATGAGACTCTTCTGATGGAGGAGATCGGGGTAAGCAGAACCCCGATCAGGGAAGCGCTGAGCAAACTGGAACAGGAAGGATTTGTCCGGATCGTTTCTAAGAAGGGGATTGAGGTATGTGCCCTTACGATGCAGGAGATCAGCGATCTCTATCAGGTACGGCTGCTGCTGGAACCGCAGATCGTCCTGCAGTGGGGGAGTACCATTCCGGTCAGTGAACTGGAAGCCAGCAGAATGAAGCTGTTCAGTTACAATCCTTCCATGCCTCTTACGGAAAGAAATGAGCTCGATGATTCCCTGCACCGCCTGATTTTCAGCAGCTGTTCCAATGGGTACATCATCTCCTGGATGGACCATCTGTACAGCCAGAATGAGCGGATCCGGTTCTATACCGGTCAGATCGGCCGCTTTATGGAAAAAAACAATGAAGAGCATTTGAGAATCATTGACCGGCTGCTGGTAGGGAACTATACCGAAGCTGCCGCTCTGCTGACAGAGCATCTGGAGATGGCAAGAAAGAACACAATGGAAACCCTCCTGAAAATGTCAGCCGAGAAGAATGGCTTCCAGAAACCGTAGGAGGATATTGATCCTGCAGAATACTGATGTATACATGACGGCATTCCAAAACTCCTGCTGCAACCAGCCAAAACAGTGCTTTCGAGCTGAAAAGGGATGTATGTATCGTTGGATTTAAGCGGGGGAGATATATAGGAAACAGAGAAATCGCAAGGATTTTTATTGATGCTGTGAAGGCATTAAGGATTGACTTCTCTGACGAGTCTGTTATCATTTTCTTAAAGTATACAACCATGTCTGATCAGGTTGTCAGATCCTCTCTGCACAATAGTCGTTCTACAGCAAAATAATAAAAGGAGAAGTGCTATGTACAATTTCTATCACACCGATGCGTTCCCGAAGAATTTCAACAAGGAAGAGTGGCAGTATTCCAGAAGTTATCAGAGAAGTATGGATCTGATGAAGGATGCCATCGATCTGCATGTTCATGCGGGTCCCCATCTGGTATCCAGCCCCCGCAGCGTCAATCCGGTTCAGGCTGCCATTGAAGCAAGGGATGCAGGGATGCGCGCGATTGTTTATATGTGCGTATTTAACTGGAGCGTTGGAACTGCCTGGATTGTGAATGAGGTTGTTCCCGGATTTACCGCTTACGGCGGAATCATTCTGAACACGGTATTCGGCGGGATGAACCCGCGCGCGGTCAAAACGGCTGTGTATTACGGCGACGGTGCAAGGTATGTCTCCTTTGGCGCACATTCCACGAAATATCAGGCAGGTGTGGAAGGCCGGTATGTGGACGGGAAATGGGTCAGGCTGGTTGATCTGTATCCTGAGTTCAGGGAAGAGGAATATGAGCGCTGCATTGAGATTCCTGAATACGGAAAACCCACCAAGGCGTTTGATGATATCATGAAGATTGTTGCGGACAATCCGCAGATTTATCTGGTCAGCGGACATATTTCCAACCGGGAAGCCATCGATCTGTGCAAGTATGCGCAGGATTACGGCATCAAGAAGGTGCTGCTCTCCAACGCTGTGACGGAGCATCTTTCCGAGCCGGAAATCGAGCAGGCGATCAAGATGGGTGCGAAGCTGGAGAAGTGCCTTGCAGAGCATACGCACACCGGATCCATTCCGAAGACGCATTACTATGTGGAGCCGGAATACCGGGCATATGATGAAGGACAGTCCGGCGCTCCCAAGGGCGGTGTTTACGGTTCCGCACTCCAGATGCAGAAGTTCGGCGTAGAAAACTTTATCTGCGGCACAGACTTCGGCGTATATACGCTTCCCCATCCGGTCGAAGGATTCCGGGAGTGGATTGCCTGCCTGATGGACTGCGGCTGGAATGATGCGGATATCCGCATGGTTACTTCCATCAATGCGGCCAAGATGCTGGACATCGATCTGAGCAAACCGCTTCCTGCTGTTCCCCAGGAGGACTGAGAATAATGAAGAAGATCAGGCTTACCTTTGTGGATGAGAATGTTTCCGCAATCGCGGAACTCCTTGAAAACAAGGCGCCTCAGACTGCGCAGCTGATCTGGGATATTCTCGAGAAGCCGATGGAGAACAAGGCCATTCACGCGATGTATACCGGCCGGGAGCTTTCCTTTGGAGTTCCGACAGACCGTGCGGATGAGGACCGCGTTTTCAGCCTTCCTCCGGAAAATGTCACGATGTTCCCGCTTCCCGGTTCCCTGATCTGGAATGCATACCGCCCGTATCAGTGGCTGGGAACGGATCATGCCGTGTATGATTTCGGCATCTTTTACGGACCGGAAGCCAGAATTCTGCTTCCGACGGGCTGGCGGCCGAGCAATCATTTCGGCGATATTGTAGAGAATCTGGATGAATTCGCTGCGGTGTGTGCAAGATGCCAGAGCGAGGGCGTCAAGCTGATCCGCATTGAGCGTGCTTAAACCGGTTTAACCCTGCAGAAAACTGCGGGTTGAATAAATCACTAACTAATGGAGGTATCGAACATGAAAAAACTGTTGGCTTTGTTGCTTGTTCTGGCCATGGCATTTGGTCTGGTCGCTTGCGAGACCACTACCACTGCGCCGGCAGCAGAAGCTGCTCCTGCAGAAGCTGCAGCAGACGCCGGAGAAGTCACCTTTGACAAGACGATCCGTCTGGTAGTTCCGTATGATGCAGGCGGCGGCGTGTACAATACCGCAATCCTCATTGCCGGTGTTGCACAGGAATACCTTGGACAGACCATCGACGTAGTCTGCATGTCCGGTAATGGCGGTCAGGAAGGCATCGAGTTCGTCTACAACCAGCCCTCCGACGGCTATACGCTGCTTGCGACCGACTATGGTCCCTTGATCTCCACCGCGATTGAAGAGGAAGTTATCTATGATCTGAATGACTTCACTCCGATCATTGAGATGACCACCACGATCCCGACCTTCTTTGTCAAGGCGGATTCCCCCTATGAGTCCATGGAACAGCTGATTGCGGCTGCAAAGGAAAACCCGGGCACGATCTCCGTTGCTCACGGCAAGTTCCATTCCGTACCGCATCTGCCGCTGATCCGTCTTGAGCAGCTTGCTGGAGTTGACTTCAATGAAGTTCCCACTTCCGGCGGTTCCGAGGCAAAGGCCTTCACGCTGGGCGGTTCCGTTGATGTCGGCGCTTCCGTGCCTTCCACGATCGCCGGTGAAGTATCCGAAGGTCTGCTCCGCGTTCTCGCGGTTGCAACCGACGAGAGGATTGAAGAGTTCCCGGATGCCCCGACCCTGAAGGAACTCGGCTATGATGTATCCATGCCTGCATGGTACACCATCTTTGCCAAGAGCGATGTCCCGGCGAACGTCCGTGCTGCTCTCGAAGCGGGACTCGCTGCTGCGATCAATTCCGAAACTGTCCAGGCAAATGCAGCGGAAGCGAAGATCAAGCTGACCGGAACCGGCAGCGAAGCTTCTGAAGCTTCCTATCAGGAAACCATTGAGAACCTGAAAGCACTGCTTGGCTGACAGGTCGAAACAGGGATTAACTGATCTATTAGAACAAGGCGGCAGCTCCGGCATCATCAGTTGCTGCCGCCTTCCCTTTCAGAAACAAGAATAGGAGACTCAGAGTATGGAACTAGGTTCTGTTCTATCGCAAGCATTCGCTAGCGCGTTTCAGCCGATGACAGTGCTGTATGCCTTTATCGGAGTTGCGCTGGGTGTTACGGTCGGTGCAATTCCGGGGCTGACCGGCGATATGGCGATTGCGATCCTCCTGCCTTTTGTCTATAAAGTCGATCCAACGATGTCCCTGGGACTTCTGATCGGAATTTACAAGGGCAGCATGTTCGGAGGAAGTATCTCCGCTATCTCATTCGGTGTTCCCGGCACGCCTGCTGCGGCAGCTACGGTTGAGGACGGGTACCCTCTGGCCAAGAAGGGCTATCCTCTCCGGGCAATGCTCCAGGCGCTTTATTCTTCCGTAACAGGAGACTTTTTCTCCTCCCTGCTCCTTGTATTTCTGACCATCCCCATGGGCAAGCTGGCAATCCAGTTTGGACCGAGCGAGTTCTTTGCTCTATATGTCTTTTCCCTTGTGGTCATAGCGATTCTTAACCGCGACAGCAGAATCAAGGGCATCCTGGCTGCAGTGCTCGGCATTCTGATCGGAGCGATCGGTTCCGATCCAATTTCCGGCGCCAGCCGAATGACATTCGGCATCAAGATTTTCCGCGGCGGGTTCCGTTCGGTGCCTGTCCTGGTCGGAACGTTTGCTGTCAGCGAACTGATTATCCAGTATGCAAACGCATACAGTGACAAGGTCCTGTACAAGCTTGGACAGAAAAAGGAACAGCTGGTTCTTGAACTGAAGAAAAACAAGGACGACAAGTATTCCTGGAAGCATTACTGGATGACTTTCAAGTGTACGGTAATCGGCTCCATTATCGGAACGTTTATCGGGATTCTTCCGGGCGCCGGATCTTCCATTGCCTGCTACCTCAGTTACGGTATTGGACGGAGCGTATCCAAGGAAGGAGACAAATTCGGAACCGGTGCGATGGACGGAGTTGCGGCACCGGAAGCAGGCAATTCAGCAACCTGCGGGGCATCGGTTATTCCGCTTCTTGCATTCGGTATTCCGGGAAGCGCTACCGCTGCACTGATCGGCGCGGCGCTGACGATGCAGGGAATCAATCCCGGCCCGACGATGTTTTCAAGGAACCAGGTTATCATCTATGCATTCTTCATCATTGTACTGTATGCCAGCTTTTTCAACCTGGGCATCAGCAGGCTCCTGATTCCGATTTATGCGAAAATTTCCCAGCTCAAGGCAAAGTATCTGATACCAATCATTTTTGTTCTTGCCATACTCGGCTGTTATACGACGGATAACTCTGTGGCGAATGTCTTCACGCTGCTTCTGTTCGGTGTGCTGGGCGTTGTTCTCAGGAAATTCCGTATCCCGCTTGGACCGTTTATTCTCGGATACCTGGTTGGACCGGCGGCAGAAAGGTCCCTGCGGCAGGCGATGAATATGGGCAGCGGAGGCGTGAAGATGCTTTTCCAGCGTCCGATCGCGATCTTCTTCTATGTCCTGACTGTGGTATTCATTGCGATCATTTATTACACCTTCAACAAGAACAAGGCGGTTCTGGACAAGGGGGCGCATTCCGATGACGAATAAAAAACTGAAAGTCACAAATCCCCGTAATGTACATCTGGCCTGCGGGGTCAGTGCCCTGTGCGTTGCCGGAATTCTGCATACATTCTTTGGCGGGGGATGGAGCAAAAGCACGGGAGAAGCCGCCAAGATGTTCCCCCGCCTTATCTACAGCATCCTGATCGTTGTTTCCCTGGTTTTGCTGATCAAGGAACTGACTGGAAAGGAGAAACTGGAGCCCCCGGCCCTGACGATGCTGAAGTGGTGGCAGGTGCCGGTAATCTTCGGCATATGCTCCGCGTTCTTCCTGTTCTGCATTCATGTCGGAACGGCTGTCGGAATCTTTCTTTTCCTGATCGGCATGATGTGGATGTTTGATGAGGATTTCAAGGCGAACTGGAAGAAGGACCTGCTGGTAGCAGTATGCGCAACCGTGGTCCTGTGGCTGATCTTTACCAGGGTTCTGCCGATCATCACGCTCCATCAGGTTCTGATCTGATTGTTAAATCACTGATTAAACAGACTTCCATGCCGCATCAGCGGCATGGAAGTTGTTTTAGAAGCAGGTTATGAAAGCCTGAATTCAACCCCGAGGCCTATAAGAACCTGGAGCAGGAATCATGGAGCCTGCTGTAAGGTTTTATTGGATTATAAAAGAGATTTGGCTTCAAACAAGCATTGAACTGCGTGAAAGCAGAGTGATGCGGAAAGCAAGAGGCAGAGACGGATGAAAGGCAGATTGCTGGATCGGTCCGAGGTATGGATTGCTGTTCTGGTAGGGCTGTGCGCTCATGTCATGTGGGGATTTGGAACATTGCTTACGAGGGTTGCCCTCAGGTCAGCAACCCCTTCGATCCTGCTTTCCGTCCGGTTCCTCATCGCATTTGCTTCTCTGCTGATCTGGGGCAGGATACGCGGAGAAAAACTGCACCTGCGCGGGAAAAAACTGTTTCCTCTGATTGTACTTGCCGTCTGTGAACCTTTCTGTCTCCTGTTTGAAAGCTACGGAATCCTGTATTCCAATGCGTCTTTTGCCGGGATCATGATCGCGCTGACTCCGGTTTTTTCCATTTCGCTTGCAGCGCTTCTGCTCAAGGAATACCCGGCAAAGATTCAGCTGCTGTTCTGTATTCTTCCGATCGCGGGGGCAATCTGCATCACGATGGCGGGCAGAAGCCTCGGAATAGTGCAGCCGCTCGGTATCCTGTTCCTGCTTCTGCACGACGTGTTTTCAGGGACTTTCAAAACCTACAACCGGAGCGCTTCGGTTTCTTTTTCTCCTTATGAAAGGACGTTTGTCACCTTAACCGCATGCATGGTCGTATTTACGGTCAGCGCAATCGTCTCTGTCAAAGGGAACCTGAATGCGTACCTGGAGCCGTTCCATAACAGGGATTTTGTGATATGTGTTTTAATCCTGGGGATTTTCTGCTACCTGTTTCCGAACCTGGCGGTCAATTATGCAGCGGCACACATCAGCGTGGCGAAACTGTCATCATTCGGAGCGATTACAACCCTGTGCTCTGCGCTGGGCGGGATTGTTTTTCTGCATGAACCGGTATCTGCGTTAAGCATCATAGGCGGAATCCTGATCATATACGGGACCTGGAAGGTCGTTCAGAAAGGGAAATAGGGGAAAAGGATGACCGGCGACCGGATGCTTTATGAAGATCCTGCCCGATCATTCCGGCCCTTTCATCTGCGCAGGCCCGTTTGAAATAGTTCCTGCTGGGCAGAGCTCGGTGAGAAAGCGAAGGACAACCTGTCTAAATATCAAATAAGACCGGCCGGACTTTCCAATACTGCGAAGCAGGCAGGGACCTGCATTTCTTTCCGGATCATATGAATTTCAATTGAAATAGATACCTGATCTGTGCCGGGAGAAGCCCTCCAGGCGTGGCATCGCATACCCTTTGGGATAAAACCGGCTGTGCAGGACAGCAGCCCGTCCGCGGCCGAATGATCGCAGGCAGGCCCGGCAGACAGAATCGGTGCAGGAAAACAGCCGCCGGGCAGCCGGCGGCATCGTCCTGTTCGTACCGGAGAAGGCCGGCCCGATTGCGGGGATTGGACCGCGGCGGCCGATGAAGGGTATGCGGTTTCGGCGTCCGCAGTCAGCCGGTTATTCTCTTACAGATCGGAACGAATTTCTTCGGAAATGCTGCTGCGTTCAAGGTTCCGGACAGGGCCTGCTGCGGATAAGCCGGCGGTGAGCAGCGTTGCCAGGAGGGACAGCAGCAGGATCCAGGGAATCCCCGTGCCGGAAAGAGAAGCGGTCCTTCCGGTGATTTTAATCAAGCCTGCAAGAAGCATGAACCCAAACAGATCGCCGATCAGAAGCCCGATGATTCCGTAGCGTACGGATTCTCCAAACAGATAACGGCGCAGCTGGACCGAGGTCATACCTACTGCCCGCAGAACAGCGGTATCGTGCCTGCGGCTTTCCAGATCAGACCGGATGGAAGCGTAGATATTCATGGCGCAGATCAGCAGAATGATAGCCAGGAAACCGTATGCAAACAGATTGATCAGCGCGCAGGCGCGGATTACTTCGAGATTGCGCGCATACGGACTGATCAGGGAATAGCCGGCGATAGACCCGAACGGAGCCATGGTACGCTTTTCCAGATTCTGCTGGATGGAATCACGCATGGAATCCTCCGCGTCAATTGCCAGCATGCCAAGGCCATAGTGATTGGCATGGTCATTGTAGATCAGGAAATAGGAATCCATGGTTTCAATCGGAACAAGAATGAATCCATGACTCCGTTCCGGAGCGAACCAGGGAATCTCCGAAAGTACGCCTGCAACTTTCCGTTCGATCGGGTCAGATACCCCTTTGAAGTCAAAGGCGAGACGGAGGACATCCCCGGTTTTGAAAGATGTGGCGTCCAGTATTTCCATATATCCGTTTTTCCGCAGCACTTCTGTCTGACAGAGCAGAACGCTTTTATCCCGGAGAAGGTCATCATAGGAAGGGCGGGCATCCAGGAATACAAGAGAATCATAATTCTCCCGGCTGACAGGGATTACTTCCACCCGCTTTACCTGACTGCCGATTTTCTCATACTGCCGCCCGGCCCAGAACGGTTCCTCTGAGTCATAGTAACGCCACCAGGTGTTTTCATAATCGGGAGCGATCCTGTCCGTAGGCACATTCATGACGTAATCCAGGACATAAACTTCCTGCATCCGGAGAATGCCTTCCTCTTTGGAGAGCTCTTCCCTGAGCGCCGCGTACGGGCTGGAATCCGAGATGATATGGTGATCGGCAACCAGGAGGAAATCCATGGATCCTGCGTTGGTATAGTCATCTGCGTAATCCCTCAGGAAAGCGGCCCCTCCGGCAAACAGGACGGACAGGCCGACGCTCATGGCAACCGTCAGGGTAATGGCACGGCTTCTGGAACGGTTCCGGCTGCGGTACCGTGCGGAGAGAAGCCGGAGAATGGGGACGCTCTGGCTTTGCGCAGGCGCGCACGCTGGCTGCCCTGGGCGGGAAAGGATAGGATCTTCCGATTCACCGGAGATCGCCGCAAGCGGGGATACGGAACAGGCCTTCCGGAGTGTTGCAAAACTTGAAAGCAGAACTGCCAGAAGAGTGAGCGCCGCGGATCCGGCAAGCACCCAGACGGGAACGGAAAGGTGCAGGCCGTCCAGT
>JAEEGL011438502.1_pt1 | contig 14720 bp, 17 predicted proteins | sample 9134231 | NCBI WGS metagenome assembly JAEEGL01 (sample SAMN16246548, study PRJNA631951) | gut metagenome | biome: gut microbiome; feature: rumen; material: fiber-attached | host: Bos | place: Iran: Karaj | collected 2018-10 | reverse complement strand
TTTTTTAGCTAATTTTGAACATTTATTAATTTTATTTGCAGATTGTATTTTATCCATTAAATCGTAATTAATTCTTAAATTTTTCATAATTATAGAGGCCTATACTTATCGGCGTCCTTATAAGGATTAGTTTTATCTATTCTATCTACAAATAAAATCCCATTCAAATGATCAATTTCATGTTGAAAAGCAATAGCCAACTCTTCTTTAGCTCTAACTTGAATTTTATTACCTTCCATATCATAACCTTCCACAGTCACCCTAGCATGACGAGGAACAATACCAACAGTTTCTCTATTTACTGAAAGACATCCTTCTCCTTCTTCCACATATATTTTTTCTAAAGAGGTAGATGTTATTTTAGGATTAATCATAATATATGTATTAAATTTTCCTTCTTCAACTTCATGAACTATAGTAAGATATCTTTTAGGTATACCTAATTGTATTGCAGCCATACCCATACCTGGACGTAAATTATACTTTGTAGCTAATTCATCTATTTGACTATTAGTCAAATATTCAATCATTTCTTCAATAGTTTTTTTATCATTTTCATCCATAGGGAAAATTACATCTTTACTAACAGATCTTAATATTTTATTTTTTTCATCCAATATATCTTTAATTTTTAACATATACATCACTCCAACGCACTTATTTTATCATAAAATAGAACAATTAACAACCAAAGAAAAAAAGAGAATAAATCTCTTATCTAGCCCATCTAGAACCAATAACAATAACTAATAAAATAAATAATACTAATACAATCGCATATGAAGAACTATTATAGTTATTTCCCACATATGGATAAGTATAAGCATATCCATAATTATAATTATTAGGACAGCAAGAAGATCCTCCACCGTAGTAATACATAAATGTTCCTCCCTTCTTATTTTCTAATATAGTTTATTATAATTAATAAAAATTGCTACTATATATGACTAAAGAAGAGATTGACATAATACAAAGTAATTTATAAAATAATAAGGATGAAAATATAAAAAAAGAAAATAAGCATTTTTCACTAATTTTCTTTTTTTATAATATTATGTTTTAAGGTATTACTATTCATTATTAAATCATATATAGAATCAACTCTATTATCCATTTTTAATAAAGAATCATATTCTTGTTTTTGTTTAGATATTAAAGTGATACTTAATTCCTTTTTTATTTTATTTATATATTTTTGACCATTTTCATTAAAACCTAATAATCTAATATATTTTAACTCTTTATCTTGAGCTTCTTCTTTAGTAAAACTGCATATAATATGATTCATCATACGAGATATTTTATTATAAGTATATCTTTTAGTTTTAATATTGTTTATTAATTCATCTAAAGAATTAGATTCATTAATATATTTTAATATTCTATTTTCAATACCTTCATCAACAGTTTGATATATATTTAAATGTTGCCCTTCAGATATTATCTTATATTTTAAATAATTAAAATAATTATTATCTTTATTTATTTTATCTAAATAATATTTAGTTTTACTAGGTACATAAGCACTTATATCAATATTATCTACTAATGCTTTTCTAATGCTAGTGGCACTAACTATAGAATTATCTAATCTATTACTGTGGAAATCATTGGTTCTTTTTATAGTTTCAACTTCTATATCAGAATTTTGCATAATAATTTGTTTTATGTAGGATAATCCTAATAAATCATTAGGTTCATTTACATCATCATTAATCAAATTATTTAAAGCTTTATTCATAGCAGTTGGATAATTATATCCGTCGTTTAAATATTTCTTGACCAAAGTATCATAATTTTTATTATTTAACTGAACATTAGCTAATTTTTTTAATTTATCCACATCATTAGATTCACTACCAAATATTAATTTATTTACTCTTAATTTGTTCAAAATACTAATCGCACCAAAAGCAAAAACGTCTGCACTTTGAGTAGCATATATAAATGGTAATTCAACAACTAAATCAATTCCATAATCAAGCGCAATTTCAGTTTTATCCCATTTATTTAATATCGAAATATTTCCTCTTTGAACAAAATTACCACTCATTACTAATATGATAGTAGAGTCAGGATATTTTTCTTTTATTTTATTTATATGGTATAAATGCCCATTATGAAATGGATTGTATTCACAAATAATACCTATAGTCATGATATCACCAACTTTTCAGATATATAATAACATAACTATATCATTTTGACAAAATAAGATAAATATGGAAAAATTACGCAGTATTTACAGGGGGGTATTATGGTAAAAATAGAAAGTGATATAGATATAATAAGAAAAATAAAAGAGGATACTACAAAAAGACATGAAAAAATAACTGATAATCAACAAAAATTAGTTGATAGTTTTACTTCGGTATTGCCGCTAGATGTAAAAAGTGCAATTAGAGAAAACCCAAATATAAACTTATTATATGTTGCAGATAAATTAAATTTGAGAGATTTATATAATGAGTCATTAAGAAATGTTGGTTTTAGTACTAGTGATGCAATTAGACTTTTATTACAAAGTTATATGTCAGATGATGATTTTTCTAAAAACTTTGAATATGGTTGGATAACTAAAAATTATTTTAATTTAAATCCCAAAGATAGAAGCACTATTATCATAGAAAGTAACTTAGGAGATATAAAAATATACAAAACTAATTTAACATCTAATAGTTCAAGAGTTCTATTACTACAACCATACAGTAGTATAATAAATCCGAGTAATGAATTGAATGAGTGCCATTTGTTAACATATTCAGCAAGTAAATTACTTGGAATAGATGCAACTACTGGTAATATTAGAGATATAAATGGTCAAATGATTCATTCTTGGTGTGAAGATGGTATGAATAGTATAGATATCGCTAATGGATATGTAATGAATAGTGTTGATTTTTATAAAATACATAATATTCATGATATAAATAGAGTATCAGCAGGAGATATAATTTATCAAGATATTCCTCCATTTTATGATATAGAAGATAGAAATAAAGATACATATAAAGTAAGATCACTGGCTTACTTATGGCACAAGAAAAATAAATAGAAACAATTTGCAATTTATAAGAAAATAATATATAATGTAGAACGTGGTGAGTAATATGATTATTGATCTTTTAGAACTTGATAATAACGATATTTTAGTAGAAGATCATATAATATTTAATAATAAGTATATTCATCCAGAAATAAAAGGATTAAAAGATATCTTTGTAAAAGGCATTATTTCTAAAGATGATTATGAAGATATTAATATTAATCTTAATGTTAGTGGTAAAATGTTAATAGAAGATTCAATTAGTTTAAATGATATTTTTTATGAATTTAGTTGTGATATCGATGAAATTTATGAAAAAGATTTAAAAAAAGATGATAAAACTATTGATATTAGTGACATTTTATGGCAAAATATTATTTTAGAGATCCCACTTAGATATACAGAAATAACAGATTATAGCAAATTTCAAGGGGATGGCTGGAAGTTAATTAGTGAAGAAGAAAGTAAAATTAGTAATAATCCTTTCAAAGCACTAATAGATAATAAAGAAGAGGAGTGATAACATGGCAGTACCATTTAGAAAAGTTTCAAAAACAAGAAAAAGAATGAGAAGAAGTCATAATGCTATTACAGCTGATACAACAACTAAATGTCCAGAATGTGGTGCAACAATTAAACCTCATCGTGTTTGTAAAGAATGTGGTAGCTACAAAGGTAAAAAAGTAGTTGAAACTAAAGATGCTGAATAAGCATTTTTTTATTTGTTACATAACAGGAAACATCCTGTTTTTTTATTGTGCTTTTATATGAGTCGGGGTATAATAAAAATAAGAATAGGACAGAAGGAGAAAAATATATATGAAAGAAAAAAAGAAACTAATAATAGGAATACTAAGTGTATTAATAGTAGTAATGGCCGTAGGATATGCATTACTAGCCCAAGAATTAACAATAAACGGAAGAGCATCAATAGATTCAACATGGAAAGTAGAAATAACTAATATAACTCAAAAAGAATTAGTTGGAGGTACAGTAGAAAAAAATAAAAGTTATAACGCCACAACCGCCAATTTTGATGTTGAATTTAGTCAACCAGGGGATAGTATAACTTATGATATAGAGGTAACCAATAAAGGAACACTAGATGCAGTAATCACAAATATAAATGTTATAACTACCAATGATCAGGAAATAGAATATGTAACTTCTGGTCTAAAAAAAGGTGATAAATTGCTAAAAAACGGAGGGAAGAATTATTTAACTATAAAAATAGAATGTGATCCAAATATTAAAACACATCCTACAGATACAGTAAACGAAATCACAGTTCAAATATACAGTGAACAGAATGTAGGCCAAATTAAAGTATATAACGAATATAGCATTGGAGATATGATAAGTTTTTCAGGTAGCAATTGGTATGTAATAAATAATTCTTCTTATTTAGAAGATTATGTAACAGTGATGAAAGAAACAATATTAACTAACGAAGAACTAGGTGAATATGCATATGACGATGGTTACAACACAATGGAATATACATGGACAGATGATTGCCACAACGCAAATCATGGATATTCTTCATATAATACAAGCAATTGTTACAATGTTGATGTTAACTACAGTTCAAGTAAAATAAAAGAGTATTTAGAAGGAACATACATAAATACAATAAATTCAAGTAAATTAAAAGAAATAGAAGGATATAAAATAAGATTAATTACAATTAAAGAACTAGAAGATCAATTGGGATACCAAAAATCTTCAACTACTAACAGATATTCATGTACTATCGATGTTACTCCAAAATTTACCTACGAAAATTTTGGTAATGCATATGGTTATTGGACAATGACTTCAGATGAATCGAATAATTCATCATTATGGTATATATACCAAGGATCCGATGGATATCAAGGTAGCAGCGCAAACATTAAATCAAACTATGGTGTACGCCCTGTAATAAATATTTTGAAGGATGAAGTAGAGTAATAAGATAAAGGAGAATATTGATATGAAAAACAATAAAAATGTAATTATTGGAATATTACTTATATTGGTGTGCATTATGACCATCAGTTATGCCCTTTTATCACAAACGTTAACAATAAATGGAAGAGGAAGTACCAATTTTGCATGGAAAGTAGAAATAACTAATATACAGTCAATAGATGTAGTAGGAGATGCCGTAAATAAAGTAGAGCCAACGTATACAGCAACAACCGCAAACTTTAGCGTAGGATTTACCCAACCAGGAGATTCAATTACATATGATATAACAGTAACCAATAAAGGAACATTAGATGCGGTAATAGAAAGTATTAAAGTGGTAAAAGGAAGTAATCCAGCAGTTAAATACACAATAAGTGGATTAAATAATGGAGATATAATAACAAAAAATAACGGAACAAATACACTAACATTAAAAATAGAATATGATGCAAATTTAGTAACACAACCCACTAATATAACTAGCGACATTAAAGTTATACTAAATTATCAACAAAATTTAGGACAAACAATAGGATATGGTGAATATGCAATTGGAGATATAGTAAACTTTTCAGGAAGTAAATGGATAGTAATAAAAGATTCTGATAATGATGAAGACTATGTAACAGCCATAAAAGAAGACATATTAACAAGTGATGAATTAGGTGATTATACTGGTGGGAAACTATGTACTTCTGTTGATGTAGAACACGATATACATAATTGTAGAACAGTTGGAGAAATAGTTAAATTTGATACTATGGCCTTTTCATGGGGTAATACATGTCATCAATCAAATTATATATATGGAAAAGATCAATATACCGATTATAATATGAGCGGTTGCTATGTACAAAAACAATATCAAAATAGTAAAGTAAAAGAATTTCTTGAACAGGAATTTATTAATACATTAGATATAACAAGTCTAAAAGAAGTAAATGGCTATAAAATAAGATTAATAACCTTAGATGAGCTAAAAAATAATTTGCTATGTGATATAAAGGCTTCTAATTCATTCTTTGACAAAGGATATTGCAATAAATCTCCATATTTTTCTTGGATAAATGTTGGCAAAGAGTATTGGACAATGAATACAAACACTTATTTAGATTGGGATGTGTGGTATGTTAGTAATAATTCTTTAGTTTATTATGGATACACAACTAATTTTTCTAATGTAAGACCTGTCATTAACCTTTTAAAATCCGCAGCTATCAAAGAATAAGATCAAATAAAGAAATAAAATATCAATAATTATTAATATAAAATAGAAGGCGTATATAATATGAAAGATAAAAAGAAACAAATAATAGTAATACTATGCATATTAATAGTAGGGATAGCAATAGGATATGCTTTGCTAGCCCAAGAATTAACAATTAATGGTACAGCTAACAATGCCTTTTCGTGGAAAGTAGAAATAACTAATATAACACAAAAAGAAATATTTAACAGTAAAAATAGAATATGATTCTAGTATAACTTCTCAAACACTAAACGATAATACTGATATAACAATAGAACTAGATTATCAACAAAATTTGGGCCAAATATCGCCATATGAAGCATACTTGGTTGGAGATAAGATAACATTTGCGGGCAGCAACTGGTATGTAATAAGGAATTCTAATGGTGAAGATGATTATGTATCATTGATTAAAGAAACTATTTTATCTTCAGATGAGCTTGGTAGCTTTAGTTTGGGAGATATTAGCGGATATAGATATAATGTAATGGCATATTATTGGAATGATTCATGTCATAATTCTGGGGTATATGAGCACAATACATACACGTCTTCTTTGATGTCGGGATGCTATGGACATAATGATTATGTAGGAAGCAAAGTAAAAGAATTTCTAGAAGGCACATATATAAATACATTAGGAACAAATAATTTAAAAGAAATAGATGGATATAAAATAAGATTAATTACGGCGGATGAGTTGGTGTCTAATTTTGGTTTTGAAAAGAGATATAGTTCTGGTTATAATCTACATTTTGTAAAGAATGATTCTACTCCAGTGTGGATATATCGAAATTTTGGTGAAAGACAACAATTTTGGACAATGACGCTCTATAATGATAATGATATAAGTGTGTATTATGTATCAAATAGTGGTAAGGCGGATAGAACCGGAGTAAATGATATCAATAGTGGCGTTCGCCCAGTAATAAATCTATTAAAATCTGCAATAGAATAATAGGTTTTAAGTACTAATATTGTTGTTAGTACTTTTTTCATGTGTTAAAATAATAACAGGTGAAGTATATGAAGTGGGTTATAAATTATGATAAGAGATATAAATCTAAATATATTATATGGAATATTATATTAATTATATTTGATACTCTTGGTATTATTCCTTCTTTATTACTTGGAGTAATAGTAGATCAAGGCTTAAAACAAGGGAATAATAATATTGTTTTATATACTTCTATTTTCTTAATAGTTTTTATTATCTGTAAAACTCTAGGTTCTTTTTTTTCGATAATACAATTATCAAAAGTATCACTAGACATTACAACTGAAATAAAAAAAGATTGTTACGATAAATTAAATGAAATGGATAGTGCTTTTTATAAAAGATATTCGCCTGGTGAATTAATGACAACTATGACTAGTGATATTGCTACTTTAAGACGAGTTATTATTCATATTATAAAGAAAGTTATATCTATTTTTCTAACTTTTATAATCGCTTTAATCTATTGTCTAAATGTCAATGTATTACTAACTTTAATTGTTTTATCTCCAGCTATCTTTATCACTATTATTTCTATTAATTTCATCAAAAATACCAAAGACTTATATGAAGATTCTAGAGAAAAACTATCTTCTTTAAATAACTTTATAATGGATAATATAGAGGGTAATAAAGTAGTAAGATCTTTTTCTCAAGAAGAAGAAGAAATTAAGAAAATGAAAATAAAAAATAATGAATTAAAAGACATCTTAGTAGAAAAGTCTAATAAAGGATTAGAATATGTTAGTAAAGTTAATTTCTGCTCTAGATCTATGATGATTTTATGTATTCTTTTTGGAAGCTTATTCTTAATGAAAGGAAATATTACTATAGGTCAATTGATAGTATTTAATTCTATTTTATATGCTCTTAGATCACCATTTGAAGTATTATTTGATTTAATTGATAGTATGCAAAGTTTTAATATATCTAAAAATAGACTTTATACTATTTTACATGAAGAACCTAAAATTAAACATGAAGGAACCATAAAACCAAAAAGCTTACTTTGCGATATAGAATTTAAAAATGTAGGTCTTAATATAGAAGATAATTGTATTTTATCAGATATCAATATAAAGATAAAAAAAGGAGAAACTATTGCTTTTATTGGTCCAACTGGTAGTGGTAAAAGTATTATTGTTAATTTACTTTTAGGTTTTATTGAAAAAACAAGTGGTCAAATTTTAATAGATAATCATGCAATAGAAGATATATCTATTAAATGGTTAAGAGAACGTATCGGTTATGTGTCTCAACAACCATTCTTATTTTCTGATACTATTTCTAATAATATTAGATATGGTAAAACAGATTTAAGTGATGAGGAAATGAAATATTACTCTAATATTTCTCATTTAACATTTGTTCCTAAATTAGAAGAAGAATATGAAACAATTATAGGAGAAAGAGGCGTAGGATTATCTGGTGGTGAAAAGCAAAGATTATCACTTGCTCGCGCTTTAGCTGTTAAACCAGAATTATTAATATTAGATGATATAACTTCAGCTTTAGATACTGAAACAGAATTAATAATAAACGAAAATTTAAAGAAACTTCCATTTAAATGTACAAAAATAATTATTGCCGAAAAGATATTATCAGTTAAAGATGCTGATATCATCTATGTAATAGATAATGGTAATATTATAGAATCCGGATCTCATAAAGAACTAATAAAGAAAAAAGGATATTACTACGATATATATAAAATACAAAATCTAGGTAAAGTAGGTGATCTAAATGAGAGTAAATAAATATGATGAAGATGAAAAAAATACAAAGTTTTCTTTCTCTAATTTAGTAAGAATGTTTAAATTCTTAGATGGTCACTATAAAGCCTTAATAATATCTTTAATCTTAAACTTTCTCGCATCTATTTCCTACTTATTAGTACCTAAAACAGTAAACTATGTAATAGACCACACTATTCCTAGTAATAATGTTAAAGAATTACTGATTTTTACTATTTTTATATTTGTCATGATAGTACTTGCTATTTTACTTAGAAAAATTAGCTATGAATATGTCATAAAAGTTAAAAGATTAGTATCATATAATATGAGAAATGAAATGTTTATCCATTTACAACAACTTCCTAATACTTATTTTGATACTCGACCTCATGGTAAAATATTAACTAGATTAACATCTTATGCTGATGATGTATCTAATATGATATGTGATAGATTATTAGAAGCTGTTATTGAACTATTTAATATAGTATTTGTCTTAATCTTTATGTTTACAACCAATATCTCTCTAACATTAGTCACTTTATCTTTTACTATAGTCTTCTTTATTATTTTCTTTATTTTAACTCCTATTAGAAGAAAGAAACAACAACTATTAAATAATAAGTTGTCCAATGTTAATGCATATGTGTCTGAAAGTATTAATGGCATGCAAGTAACTCAAAGTTTTAATAGAGAAGAAAAAAACAAAGATATTTATTATAAATTAGATTTAGAACGTAGAGATACCATGAAATATCTTCAAAAATATTGGAATAGTGGTTGGGCTATAGGAGAATCCACTGCAAGTATTGTAGAAATAGTTATTTATTTGTGTGGTATATCAATATTTTCTAATGCCTCTATTGGTACCATTATCGCAATGGCTAGTTATTCATCACAATTTTGGAATCCTATTAGAAATATAAATAATGTATATGTCGAAATGATAGATTCATTTACATATTTAGAAAGAATATTTGAACTTCTTGATGAACCACTAATCATTGAAAATAAACAAAATGCATATAATTCTAATATTAAAGGAGAAATAGAATTTAAAAATGTTAGTTTCTCTTATGTAAAAAATAGAACAATTTTAGATAATTTAAGTTTTAAAATAAAAGAAAACGAACGGATTGCTTTAGTAGGGGAAACGGGTAGTGGAAAAACCACCATTGCTAGTCTAATTAATAGATATTATGATACAAATAGTGGCCAAATATTAATAGATGGCATAAATATTAAGGATATTGACTTATATATATTAAGAAAAAATATTAATATGATGCTTCAAGATAATTATCTATTCACAAGAAGTATTATGGATAATATTAAATTTTCATCGCCCAATGCCTCTAATAAAGATGTTATTAACATTTGTAAAAGATTAAAAATACATGAATGGATCTTATCATTAAAAGATGGATATAACACCATTCTTTATAATAACGGTAAAAACATTTCTACCGGTCAAAGACAATTAATTTGTTTTGCAAGAGTGATGCTTGCTAATCCTAAGATATTAATATTAGATGAAGCAACTAGTAATGTAGATTTAAAAACAGAATTAACGGTAATAAAAGGTATTAATGAAGTGCTAAGTGGTAGAACATCTATAGTGATCGCTCATCGTTTATCTACCATAAAAGGTTGCGATAAAATATTCTTCATTAAAGATAAAAATATAAGTGAAATTGGAACTCATAAAGAATTAATGAATAAAAAAGGTGACTATTATAAATTGTATCAAGCTCAAATAGGTACTATAAAATAGTACACTTTTTTTATTTTCAACATAAAATATTATAGGTGATATCCTATGTCAAAAGAAGATTTTAAATCTTTTGTAAGAAATAATCCATCTTTAATTAATTATGTTAATAATAAAGAAAAGACTTGGCAGGATTTTTATGAATTATATGAATTATATGGCCCTACTCATAATATTTGGTCAAAATACATCAAAAATAGTAATTCCTCATCATTAACACCAGAAGAAGCTATTAAAGAATTAGTAAATATGATAAAAGGAATAGATATAGAAACAGTCCAAAAAGGTATTAATAATGTTCAAAAAACTATATCATTAGTTCAAGATTTAGGATTTAGTTCATCCAAAGGAATGGATACATATCAATCTAAACCATTATTTAAACATTTTGAGGATTAATGAATTTAGATACTTTATTTAAGATAAGACAAAATCCTAATTTATATCAATATTTAAAATATAATTCTTATTGGTACAAATTACTAAATAGGGATCCTATTCTTATAAAAGAAATGGAAGAATTAATGAAAAAAGAATATAAATTAACTGCTATGGATAAGATAAATAATTTTAGTCAAAAAATAGATACAATTAATACATTTTTAGATATTTTAAAATAAGTAAAATAATGCTTGACAAGTACAAAAAAATAATTCATAATATCCTCACAAGGAGGAGTATTTGTGCAAAATGATGTGGACATAAGTGATAAAAATAATAGGATTTATCTAGATGATGTCTATATAGCTGTCTTAACTGACATTGATAATGCTGCCGTTGAACCTTTTTATGAAGCAGATGATACATATGCATTAAATAGTTGTTATGTTATACAACCGCTATTAAAAAATGATGATGACTCATACACTGAATTATTTCCTAGAAATCCAGTATCACCTAGATCTCAAGTGTTAAGTGATGAAACAACATTTCATATAGGACATAAAGTGTATGATTGTATAATACCGCTTAATAAAATATTACCAAATTTTAGTGGTCAATTTCATAGAACTAATAATATGTTATCTATTGGTAATAGTCTAGTAGTTAGAGATAGATATTTATCACGTATTAATGCTGCTTATTCACAAAAAGATAATAAGGGATTAATAAAAAAAATGAATAAAAACTAACAAGAATATATACAAGTATTCTTGTTTTTATTATATTGACTCAAAAAAAATATTAATGTATTATTAAATGCATAGTAAAGTTGGTGGGAAATGAAAAAGATTGAATTATTAAGTCCGGTTGGTAACATTGATACTTTAAAACAAGCAATTCATAATGGAGCGGATGCAGTATATTTAGGTGGTAAAAAATTTGGAGCTAGGGCATTTAGTAAAAATTTCACTGAAGAAGAATTGACTTTTGCTATTAAATATTGTCATCTATATGGTGTAAAGATTTATATAACTGTTAATACTATTATTTTTGATGATGAAATAGATGAATTTATAAATTATATTAAATTTCTGCACGAATCAGGAGTAGACGCTGTTATTATGCAAGATATCGGACTAATTAAGAAAGTAAAAACTTTATTTCCAAATTTAGAAATACATGCATCTACTCAATCTCATGTACACAGTACTGATGTAGTAAAATATTTAAAAGATTTAGGTGTAGAAAGAGTAGTATTCGCACGTGAATTAAGTCTACAAGAAATTAATGATATAAATATTGATATAGAAAAAGAAGTATTCATTCATGGAGCATTATGTATTAGCTATTCTGGATGTTGTCTCTTTAGTAGTATGAATGGTAAAAGAAGTGGTAATAGAGGAGAATGTGTAGGAAATTGTAGACTTCCATATGAATTAATAGAAAACGATAAAAAAATCCAAACAGAAGGTCAATACTTATTGAGTACTAAAGAGCTTTGTAGTATAAATAATTTAAAAGATATATTAGATAGTAATATAGATAGCCTAAAAATAGAAGGTAGAATGAAAAGTAGTGAATATGTAGGATATGTTACTAGATTATATCGTATGTTAATTGATAAGTATTATGAAAATAAAGATTTAAGTATTACGAAAGAAGAATTTAAAAATTTAAAGAAATTATTTAATAGAGAATTTACTAAAGGTTTTATTTCTAATGAAGAAAAAGAAAATATTACTAATATAAAAAGTCCTAATCATATAGGTATACCAATAGGTAAAGTAATAGAAGAAAATAAGAAAATAATTAAAATATTACTAACAGAAGATTTAGAACAAGAGGATGGTATCAGATTTTCTATTCAAAATAAAGGCATGATTATTAATAAACTATATGATAATAATATGAAATTAGTAAATAAAGTAAATAAGAATAATATTGCTATTATCGATAATAAAATTAATTTAAAAAACAAAGATAATGTTTTAAAAACTACTGATACCAAATTATTAAAAGAATTAAAAAATATAACAGAAAGAAAAATAGATATAGATTTTTATATAGAAGCTAAATTAAATGATAACTTAAAGTTAACTATTAAAGATGATATTGGTAATGTAATAACTGGTATTGGTCCAAAAATAGAAAAATCTCTTAATAATCCAACTACTGAAGAAAGAATTATTTCTCAAGTAGAAAAACTAGGTAACACACCATTTAAATCGAGAAAAACAACTTGTACTATAGATAATAATATATTTATACCAATAAAAGAGATAAATAATTTAAGAAGAGAATTAACTGAAAAATTAGAAGAAATAAGAAAAAATAATAAGAAAAAGGTAATATATAGTAAAAAAGAACAACATTATCAAACAGAAGAACCAATAAATAAAATAAATATTAATATCTTAGTAAGAACAGAAGAACAACTAAAAAAAGCTGTAGATAAAAATATAGATTATATCTATACTACTGATTATAATTTGTACAAAAAGTATCATGAGTATAATAATATATATTTAAGATTAGATCGTCTATCAAAAAATAATAAAGAATATCATAATGAAAGATTATTAGTTACTGAATTAGGAGCATTATATTATTATAACCTGCATAATGATATAATTACTGATTATTATCTAAATATATCTAATCACGAATCATATCATTTAATAAAACAAAAATCTAAAAGAGTAACTTTATCAGTAGAATTTAAACCAAGTAATTATAATAAATACTACAATGCTGAAATAATTATTTATGGAAGAATAGAATTAATGATTATGAAATATTGTCCACTAAAAAGATTAATTAACAAAGATAAAGTTTGTAAAGTATGTAAAAATAATAATATATATTATCTAAAAGATAGTAAAAATAAATTATATCCAATTATAAATGATAAAGAAACTACTCATATAATGCACTATAAAAATATAAATTTAGTAAATGATATTAATAATTATTTAAATGTAGGTATTAGAAATTTTAGAATTGAATTATTTAATGAAAACGAACAAGAGACAGAACAAATAATAGACTTAGTACAATCTAAATTAAAGAGGTAATATATGGATGCAAAATTAAATATCTTATTAGAAGAACTTTTAGTTACTCTAGACAATAGTGATATAATAAAAGAAATAAATACTTTAAAACAAGAAATATATAGTGATAATGAATTAAAAAATAAAATAGATGAATTTAAGAATGTATCACAGTATGGTTATAGTAATGAACTAATAAAATTAAAAAAAGATATTATTGATAATGATAAAGTAAAAAAGTTTAAAAAAATGCAACAAGAATTAAATTCAATCATAATAGAAATAAATAAAAGTTTATCAAAATTAACAGATGAAAAGAGTTGTAAATTATGAAAATAATTAGTGGTTTTTTAAAAGGTAGAAATATAAAAGGATATGACATAGAAGGTACTAGACCCACCATGGATAGAGTTAGAGAATCTCTTTTTGCTATGATTCAAGATAATATTCAAAATAAAGTAGTACTAGATCTTTTTTCAGGATGTGCAACATTAGGTTTAGAAGCAATAAGTAATGGTTGTAACA
>JAEEGL013346436.1_pt1 | contig 14721 bp, 11 predicted proteins | sample 9134231 | NCBI WGS metagenome assembly JAEEGL01 (sample SAMN16246548, study PRJNA631951) | gut metagenome | biome: gut microbiome; feature: rumen; material: fiber-attached | host: Bos | place: Iran: Karaj | collected 2018-10 | reverse complement strand
GGTTCGATCCTATATGTTATGGATAATGTCGGCGTTCTTCCGTTTCCTCAGGGACCAAGGGCAACGCCCGGTGTTTATCCGTCATATTACCAGCAGATCCCGTATGTTACAACGATCCCTATAACATCAAACGATCCTCAGGCTGCCGCAGTGATTTTATCTGCGATGTATGAACCGTTCGAAGGACTTGAAAATAAAGATGCGATCGCAGATTACATGAATAAACAGATATTCTTTGATGACCGGGATGCGTATATCATTATAAATATGATCGAGCATACAGAATACAATTATTTCTGGGAAGGCGGAAGAGACGGCATAGCTAACGTTATTTCGAGCGGCAAACCTGTATCGTATGTTCTTGAATCCTACGAATCTGCATATCAGCAGCTGATCGAAAATTATATTTATCCTCAGTATCTCGGAAGAGTAGCGGTTTACGGAAAGTAAAATCCTCATCTTATTGTGCGTTTTACCTTTCGCGAATCTCCGCATTTTCGTTTTCCGGACCGAAAGCTGTTTTTTGCCTCTTAAGTTCTCCCGTACGACATACGTACGGGAGAAAATTGTAAATTAAATGTGAAATAAGCGTTTTGCCTCTTTACAAATCGATCGGATTATGATATAATGCTTGAGCAGTTGAAAAACAGATATTCCTCCTTAGCTCAGTTGGTAGAGCATGCGGCTGTTAACCGCAGGGTCGTTGGTTCGAGTCCAACAGGGGGAGCCATCCTCATAGGTCAAAAATGCAACCTATGCCAAAAAGCCTTGTTTTACAAGGCTTTTTCGGTTTTTTAGGGCAAAATTTTTGACCTTTCTTTTTTTGCAACCTTTTCCGAACCATCGGGACTTGAACCCGCGACTTTTTGTTTTATTTGCTACTAAACTAATCGTTTATAAAAACAACTTAATATAAACAATGCGGTTATTGTAAAGTGATTTGTTATTTGTTATAATATATTCAGAACAAGCGCTTGTTACTTTTTTTCGGAGGGATGATATGAATATATTTTTGAACGAGCAATTAAAAAAGTTTCGAAAAGAAAAAGGAAATACGCAGGAGGAACTGGCAGAGTATCTTGGTATTACTATGCAAGCTGTTTCAAAATGGGAACGCGGAGAAGGCTATCCCGACATTACGCTTTTGCCTGCAATCGCATCCTATTATAACGTAAGCGTTGATGACCTTCTTGGAGTAGGGAGAATTGAAAAAGAGAAGAAACTGAGTGAATACAGCGACAAAGATGCAGAACTGTTTCGGGCGGGAAAAACCTCGGAGCGAGTTGATTTGTGGCGAGAAGCAAAGAAGGAATTTCCTAATGATTTGTCGGTTATTCATAGCTTAATGTATGCTTTAGATGCGGATAATGAAAAGAAATATGCCGACGAAATAATCGAGTATGGCGAAAAAATTCTTGCGGAATCCACTGATAATTCATTACGGGGCGGTGCTATCCAATGCCTGAGTTTCACCTACTATTTTGCAAAGGGTGATGCTGAATCTGCCAAGAAATATGCCAGAATGGCTTACAGTTACCCAATCACTTCTAATCAAATTATGCCGCGATTTCTTGAAGGCGATGAGGCTGTCGAGCTTTGTCAATCAAACATTCAAACCCTCGTTGATATGATTTGGGGCAACATGTGTATTATGTGTTGGAAGGGGAATTACTCCTCGGAGGATCGGATAAAGGCATTCAGATTTGCAATTGATTGTTTTAATTTGTTGTATGACGATGGAAACTGCGGATTCTATCACGGAAGAATTTCCGATTGCTATAAAGAAATTGCAGACTGCTATTTAAAGCTTGGCGAGGAGGAGCAGATGTTTAACTGTTTGGAAAAAGCTGCGGAACATTCTCTTAAATACGATAGTCGTAAAGATGGTATGTATACAGCATTTATGGTGAACAAAGTTGAGCTATCTGTAAACGATGCATATAAGAATTATACCGAAAATCAATGCGGGTTGCTTTTGAAAGCTTTAAGAAAAGATACTTTTGCACACCTGCAAAAAGATCCTCGTATGATTAAAATAATTGAAAAGCTGACTCCTATTGCAATTATGTGATCGGATTTCAAAGTTGCATTTTTATCCTATGAGACCATAATAAAGAGCATTGAACTATCAGTGCTCTTTTTTATTTTATTTATTTGACAAAATAATCGTCATAATCTCTTGACTTATGCTCCGGTATGGTTTATAATACATCATATAGGTCTTATCCGAAACGATTCGAAAATTGTATTCACAGAAAGGATGTTATGGATGTTTAAATCACGTTTAAAAAGAATAATAGCTTTTGTTCTTTGTTCTGTTTTTTTGCTGCTGTGCATTTCCTGCGCTGCTGAGCAGGGCGAGGAGATCCCTCCCGCATACAACGAAGTCCTGCCCGGTGAGCTTGACCTTGACAATAAAACATTCGTTTTCGGAATGGTAAAAGACTATTTCTTTGAAGGCAAAGATTCTGTTCTCACTTATATATACAATACTCCGTTTGCAGATCTTGCACTGAAAAGAATTCACGATGTCGAAGCAAAGCATAACTGTAAGATCGAATTCAGGTATTACGACAGAGCCAGTGAAGCGGCATATATAGATGCGCTTTCGAATACTTATCGAAACGACCTTATCCAGGAAGAAACATACTGGCTTGCCTCTTATATCCCGTTAGGCGTTTTTGTTGACCTTGCTTTGCTTGATAATATCGATGTTACAAATGAAGCCAAATGGGGCAACAGAGAACTGCTCATGCCTTCTATGTGGAACGGTGCCGTATACGGTGTTGTTCCCGCGCTTCACCCTCTCAGAACACAGAATTCCGTTTCGGGTATTATAGGCGTAAATGAAGACTATGTAAAAACATTGGGCTATACAGATCCCCGTGATTATTATGAAAACGGGGAATGGAATTGGGATACATTCACGGAAGTCCTTGAAAAATACACGTATACGGCGCTCAGCGGAGATCAGATTTATTCTTTTATTTCAGACGCAAGCAGATTTATCAGATGTATCGCATTTTCAAACGGCGGCGATTTTATTACCTATAACGGCGATGACGGCACATTTGAACTTGGTCTTTATTCCCCGCAGGTTCTCACAGCTCTCAATCAGTATTACACCTGGATGAACGGTCCTGTAAACACAAGCATGAACGTAACGACCGATACAAACGCTTTTGCCGGTCTTGACGGACTCAACGAGGGCAGAGCGGTCATGGGACACCTTGATGCGTATCAGGTCCTTTCAAATACCGATTCTGTAGCGTATACGCTCGATAATTTCGGCATCGTTCCGTATCCCAACGGTCCCGATACCGAACCGAAGTATTATAAAACTTACTGCGAATCAACAGACTTCACTATCTGTATTCCCGTTACCGCCCGCGAACCGGAAGCCACGGCAGTAGTTATGAATGCTCTTTATGAACCGCTTGACGGCTATGAAACAAAAGAATCTATTATCGAATATCTCGATAAAAACTATTTTCTTGACAGCCGCGATTCAGAATTCTTTTATGAAATTTCCGATCTGAAAAAAACGTATTTCCTTCAGACTACCGACGGTCTTTATGATATCTGGCCTGCCCTTATTTCATCATCCGCAACCGAAGCTCTCGCAAAATATGAAGATTTTCTCATCGGCAGAACAGAAAAATATCTCCTTCCGCATGTAGTTACCGCATACGAGATCTACGGAGACTGAGTTGATCATTACTAACGAATGAAAAATAACCGACTGAAATCACTTCAGCCGGTTATTTCTTTTCTGTATATCTGCGTATATGTCAGTTTCCCGTTTATCCTGTCGGAACGCATTAGTGAAAATCCGTCAACATGCATTTTTGACTGGCAGGGCGAGATTCTGATTTTTGTATCCGTGATAACTTCTCTTGCTATTGTTATATGCGGAGAAAACGGTTTTCCGTCAAAAGGAATACCGTTTTTTGCCAATGATTTTCTGATTCTGCCCGCGAGATCATCAAGAAGCGGCTCTTTCCTTATTCCTACCCAGTAAAGTGAACCGAAATTTCCTCCTCCGCATAAGGACAGCTCAAAACAATCCGCTTCAACTTCATCCATCGCTCTTTTTACCGCATCGATATTTCCGTATTCACCGATAAAAGCAAGCGTTAAATGTAAGTTTTCCCTTCTTGAAAAGTTGCCCCGCAGGGAAACTTTTTTCAGAATATCCGTTTGCTTTATCAGTTCATTTTTGATTTGATCGCTTAAATTTACAGCAATAAAAAGTCTCATAATGCACTCCGTATCTGTTTTCTGATTTAATTATAGCCGCTGATGAGACGATGTCAAGTAAAAACCGTCGATTTTTGCAAATTTTAAGTTCGAAAATTTTGTGAATTGTCTTGAAAAATCAATTCTTTCAATATATAATTAAAAAGTATTTTTTATTTTTTGATATTATATTACTCGATTCAAGAATCTTTTTTTCGGAGGGACTTATGAGCGGTTTTTTTGGCGTTACCTCGGAACATGACTGTGTTTTCGACCTCTTTTTCGGCATAGACTATCATTCTCATCTCGGCACAAAAAAGGGGGGCATGGCTGTATACGGCGATGAAGGCATTGAACGTGCGATCCACGATATTTCCAACTCTCCTTTCAGAACAAAATTTGAAAAAGATATCCATGAAATGCAGGGCGGACTTGGAATTGGCTGTATTTCAGACAGCGAGCCTCAGCCTCTTATCGTCCGCTCCCATCTGGGCAACTATGCGATCACTACCGTCGGACGAATCAATAATTCAGACAGTCTCGTTGAAGAACTTTTCAGGGACGGAACGCCGCATTTTCTTGAAATGAACGGAGGCGACATCAACGCCACGGAACTTGTAGCGTCCCTTATAAATATGAGATCCTCTCTTGTAGAGGGCATACGCTACGCTCAGGAAAAAATTGACGGGTCAATGTCTATTCTTATCGTTACGCCTGATGCTCTTTACGCCGCGCGCGACAATTACGGCAGGACCCCCGTGTTCGTAGGCAAAAAGGAAAAAGAAAACGCGTTTTGTGTTGCTGTCGAAAGCTCATCATATCTGAATCTCGGATACGTAGATTATAAAGAGCTCGGTCCCGCAGAGATCGTTCGAGTAACAAAAGATAAGTGCGAAATCGTTGCCGAGGCGAAAAAGATAAAAAAAATGTGCACATTCATGTGGGTTTACTACGGATACCCGTCTTCAACGTATGAGGGATTGAATGTTGAAGAAATGCGCTACCGCTGCGGCGAGGCAATGGCAAAAAGAGATAATGTTTCACCCGATATCGTCGCGGGAATCCCCGATTCCGGCACACCAAGCGCAATAGGATATTCAAGACAGTCGGGAATCAATTTTTCACGTCCCTTTATCAAATATACGCAAACATGGCTTCGCTCGTTTATGCCGCAAAGACAGTCACAGCGCGAATTTGTGGCTAAAATGAAACTCATACCGATACAGTCTCTTATATCAGATAAAAAATTGCTTCTTGTTGACGACTCGATAGTCCGCGGCACTCAGATGCGTGATACGGCAGAATTTCTTTATCAGCACGGTGCAAAAGAGGTCCATGTAAGAAGCTCGTGTCCTCCGATCATGTTCGGATGCAAGTATCTTAATTTTTCGCGTTCCACTTCCGATATGGATCTTATAGCCCGCAGAGTTCTTGCTGAAAAAGGCATTACCGACGAAAAAGATCTTGCTCCGTATCTTGATCCCGATACTGCAGAGTATGAGCAGATGGTAAACGACATTTCAGACAAGCTTAATTTCACATCTCTTCGATATAACCGAATCGATGATATGATTGCGGCAACGGGTATCAGCGAGTGCGATCTGTGCACATATTGCTGGACCGGAAAAAAATAGATATTTATCTCTTGACATATTTTCCCGTATGTGCTATAATTGGCATGTAAATCAAATATTATTAAACGGAGGTTTCGCATTATGGGTAAATTTGTAGTTAAACCGACTGCAAAGGGTATTAAATTCGATCTGAAGGCTGGTAACGGTGAAGTTATTGCCACATCTGAGGTTTATTCTTCTAAAGCTGCCTGTGAAAAAGGACTTGACAGCGTTAGAAAGAACTCTGCGATAGCAAACATAGAAGATCAGACTGAAGAAAACTTTGAAACAAAAAAGAACCCCAAGTTTGAGATCTATCTCGACAAGGCAGGGGAATACCGCTTCCGTCTCAAAGCCAGCAACGGTCAGATAATCGCAGTCTCCGAAAGCTATGTAGCTAAAAACGGATGTCTCAACGGTATCGAAAGCGTTAAAAAGAACGCTCCCGAAGCAGCAGTTGAATACGCTGAATAATCTGTTATAAAAAATTGACCGCAGGTTTTAACCTGCGGTCTTTACTTTTATTTTCTGTTTTTTATCGCTTTTTTTATTTCGATAAAAACAAGCGGAGCAAGTATCAGCCCAAGAGCAATAAGATACAGCTGCGGTGTGAGCAAAACAAGTCTGAACGCATATCTTACCGGCGTAAACAATACGATTGCCATCAGCGCGATCGAAACGAGTGCCGCAATGTTCAGCGATTTGTTTGTAAAAAAGCCGATCTTGAAAAGCGAACGATCAGAGCGCATATTGAATGCGTGAACTACCTGTGAAAGCGAAAGGATCATAAATGCCATAGTCTGTCCCGCTTCAAGCGTTCCCATTACGGTTTTACCGATGCAAAATCCTGCGAGCGTTATAGCCGCAAATAGAATTCCCTGAATAATTACATTCAGTCCGAGGCCGTTTGCGAATATGCCCTCATTTTTAGGTCTGGGCTTTTTCTCCATTATATCCGGTTCGACAGCTTCCATACCAACAGCGATCGCCGGCAGAGAATCGGTTACAAGATTTACCCACAAAAGCTGCATAGAGAGCAGGGGAGTCTGTCTGAAAAGAAGCATTGCGGTAAATACTGTCAGTATTTCTCCGGTATTTGAACCGAGAAGAAAACCTACTACTTTTCTAATGTTTGCATATATGCCGCGTCCTTCTTTTACTGCCTCAACGATAGTAGCGAAATTGTCGTCTGTCAGTGTCATATCCGAAGCGCCTTTTGCTACGTCTGTGCCGGTTATTTCCATAGCGCATCCGATATCGGCTGCTTTCAGCGCAGGGGCGTCGTTTACTCCGTCGCCCGTCATTGACACTACATGACCCTTCTTTTGCCATGCCTTTACTATTCTTATTTTGTTTTCCGGCGATACTCTTGCATATACGCTGATTTCTTCAACATGTTTTTCAAGCTCTTCATCGCTCATGGCGTCAAGCTGTCTGCCGGTTATTGCTTTGTCTCCGTCCTTGTAAATACCAAGCTGTTTTGCTATTGCCGCTGCTGTTACAACATGGTCGCCTGTTATCATAACTGTTCTGATTCCGGCTTTTTGGCTGATCGCAACAGCATCTTTCGCTTCTGGCCTCGGCGGATCTATCATACCTATAAGTCCGATGAATGTCAGACCGTTCTCAAGTTCTTCCGATGTAGGCTCTTCGGGAACGATATCGATTTCTTTTATCGCGACCGCAAGGACCCTCAGTGCATCTGCGCTCATTTGATCCGTTATAATACGAGCCTTCTCTATATCTCCGGCAATACAGCGCAGAGAAAGATTGTCAAATGCGCCCTTGACAATGACCGTGATCTTTCCGTTGATCCTGTTTACGGTCGTCATGAGCTTACGGTCGGAATCAAACGGAATTTCCGCAAGCCTTTCATATTGCTTTATGATCTCATCTTTTTTTATTCCGTTGATGTGCGCGGCATGAACGATCGCGGTTTCCGTCGGATCGCCTATCTGTTTTTCTACACCGTTCTCAAATACTACGGTTCCGTCGCTGCAAAGTGTGCCTAATGTCAGCAGCTTTTTTACCGCTTCCGAACAGTGATCGGTAATATCTTCCGTATCATTCAAGCTATCCGTATACGCTTTTACAAGCGTCATTCGGTTTTGCGTAAGCGTGCCTGTTTTATCAGAGCATATTACCGATGCGCAGCCTAATGTTTCAACTGCGGGCAGCCTTCTTATGAGTGCGTTCCTTTTTGCCATCCTCTGAACGCCGATAGAAAGTATTATCGTAACGATCGCAGGCAGGCCTTCGGGAATTGCAGAAACCGCCAAAGAAACGGAAGTCATAAATATTTCGAGTATCGGAATGCCGCTTATCAAACCTACCACGAATACTACAGCGCAGGCGGCAAGAGCAATTATGCCAAGATATTTTCCGAGCTGCGCAAGCTTTTGCTGCAAGGGCGTCTGAGTGTCTTTTTCTCCTGCAAGCAAATTTGCGATCCTTCCCATTTCGGTTTTCATTCCTGTAGCTGTTACTACGGCAAGAGCTGTTCCGTAAGTGATCGTGCATCCGGAAAAGATCATATTCAGTCTGTCTCCGAGAGGAGCATTTTCCTCTGTGATCTCATCCGCATCTTTTTCGGACGGCACAGACTCTCCCGTAAGAGCAGATTCTTCGCTTTTCAGGCTTACGCTGTGTATCAGACGCGCGTCAGCAGGCACAAAATCTCCGGCTTCGACCTTTATGATATCACCGGGAACAAGATCTTTTGCGTCTATTATCTGTTCTTCTCCGTCACGTATTACCCTTGCGTGCGGCGCGGACATGTTTTTTAACGCTTCAAGGGCTTTTTCAGCTTTGCTTTCCTGAATAACACCCATCAATGCGTTCAGAATAACTATAATAAGAATTAATGCGGGCTCGAAAAGTTCATTCCAGTTCTGTTCAACGCAAATAACGCCGAAAGAAACTGCAGCTGCGATAAGCAGGATAATGATCATCACGTCTTTGAACTGATCGAAAAACCTGCCGATAAAGGTTTTTTTCTTTTTCTCTGCAAGGATATTCGGGCCGTATTCGTTTTGAAGACGCAGAATATCCTGTTTTGTCAGTCCCCATTCTGCGTCAGAAGAATATGCCTTCACAACATCCGTTGCGGAAGAAGAGTGTGGTATCAATGTTGTCAACCTCCTGATTCAAACTGAATATAATTCTATCAAAAACCGATCCGTTTGTCAACAAAATAAGGCTTTGGCGTTAACATGTGCTTTTTGCGACAAAGATTTTTAACTTTGTGCCGAAAACGGACGGCCGTATGTTTCTTTTTGTTCGGATTTTCAGCGTGATTTGCGGCAAAGTCGGCAAATATATGTTACAAAATATAAAACTATGCAGAGACGGAAATAAAATCAAAAAAAGACAGGGTTATTTTACCCTGTCTTTTTCAATTCAGATCGACTTTATCCGAGAATCTCTTCTATGGAAGATTCTATATTGACAATATATTTTTGCCTGTTCTGTTCGTCTGCCTCTGCAAACTGTTCAAGTCGTTCCGACATCGTTTTCGATCCGTTGATGTTTATATAGACGTCTGTCACATACTCGCATCTGTAGTTGTAAAGAACAGTATTGTACATATTTACAAAGTTCTCAACGTCTCTGTCATCAAAGAAATAAAAGCGTCTGAAATATGATATCACATCTTCCTCTGTTTCATATCCGGGAAGAGGCTCGTAAATGGCATTGAGAAGTATTGCAGACATTGCGGGGTCTTTGCACACTGCAGGGATACATGTTGAAAATCTTGTTTCGGTTATCGTTGCGCCTGTGTTCTGCCGCGTTCCGTTCGGTCCATGGGGAAAAGGAACAACGCCGAAATTATCCATTGTATACGCTATCGAATATTCCGAGCCGCAAAGATCCGTGCCGTTCATTATCGTGAGAACAGACTTTCCGTCTGTAAAAGCTTCAAGCATATTTTCCCATACGTTGCTGAGATCTATATTGACATAAGGCGCATATTCTCCGAATGTCCAGTTCCACGCAGTTTGCATCGCTTCAAATGTAACAGGGGAGTGAAGACTCAATAGATAGTCGCCGTTTTCTTTAATGATTACCGGCTCGCCGTTAGTTGTATGCATTGTCCTGAAAAGCCAGTGGACTGTTGTATACAATGCTTTGACCTCAACTCCGGCATCGTTTACATGCGTATATATAGGCATAAGCTCTTCAAGTTTACGCCATGTCCATTCATCGGTTTCCACAAATTCACGCGGATCCGTCTGATTGAGGTTTCTGATAATGTTTTCATTGACCACCACAGCTCCGTCAACCGAACGGTATTTATGTATCGGCCATGCTGCGGGTATCACACCGTAAAGGGCGTTATCCCAGAAAAGCGGCTTCAGGTTTTCGATATTGCCCCATTTCTTATCGTTTGTGTAGTCAAGATACTGCTGGTAATAAACAAGATTTGCAAAATAGCCAGATCTTAAAAGACCGGCAAGAGAGCCCGATGATGCCTGAACGGCGTCTATACCGATGACTCCCGACATTGTTCCTGTCTGCACTCTGTTCACCAGGTCTGTTGCCTTTTGTTCGGTTATTTTTACGTTATACTTTTTTTCGACCTCTTTTATCCTTTGCAAGGCAAGGTCCGCAAACTCGGTGCCTAAAATATATCCGAAATATTCTTCACCGGTTGAATGCTCCGCGTTGTTATGCATGAAAAGAAAACTTTCACCCATAAAATCAGTTTCACCGAGATCATCGTTGAAATCCGGGGTTATTTCATCTTCAGACTGCTGCGAGCATGAGCATACGGAGAAGATCATGCAAAAAAGTAGTAATGCTGAAAACAACTTTTTCATATAGGTCGTCCTTTCCTGACTAGTATAATAATCTCAGAAGATTATATTATAATTATACTATATAAGAGGCGATTTGTCAACCGTTTTCCGTAATTATGCATATTAAAAACAATCAATGGACCGTTTGTCGAATAAAGTCGTAATTTTGTTAAAAAAAACAGCGTATCAACTCTTGCAATGGTTGACAATTAGTGATATAATGTGTATAAGTGAAAAATTTGGGATTATTCGAAACGGATGTTCCAATTACAATATTTCATATTTTATAAGTAGAAATCGGAGGAATAAGAATGGATCTGAAGGACAGAACGGAAGAAATCCGCTCGCTGCGAACTGCCATCGAAGGATCAGTTGAATCGGCTGCGAGAAAACGCCTGGCGTTTCTGTTTGATGAAGGAACATTCGTTGAGATCGGCGCTTTTGTAAAACAGCGTCCGACCGAGCTCGGTTCCGTCAATGCCGCAGCAGAAGGCGTTGTAACGGGTTACGGAGCAGTAAACGGTGTACTTGTGTTCGCATTTTCGCAGGATGTATCGGTGCTTAAAGGCGCCGTCAGCGAAATGAACGCCGAAAAAATCTGCAATATCGCCGAAATGGCAAAAAAAGCTCATGCGCCCCTTGTCTGCATGCTTGACAGCTGCGGCGTAAGACTTCAGGAGGGGATCGATGCCCTTGCCGGATACGGCAGGATCCTGGCAAAACTCAATTCTATCTCAGATGATTTAATTATCGTTTCATCTGTTTTCGGCACATGCGCCGGCGCAATGTCTTTTATTCCCGCAATTTCGGATTATTCTGTTATTACGGAAAATGCCGAGCTTTTCCTGTCATCTCCCGACGTCGTAAAAGCCCGTTTCGGCAACGATAAAGCTGGAACTGCGCAAAACGCATTTGAAAACGGAACTGTAAGCGCAGTTTGCTCATCAGACGAGGAAGCAGTTGAAAAAATCAAGGAATTTATCGCCTTCACCTGTGATGCATATGTTACAGAAGACGATATCAACAGACTTACTCCTGAAATCGCCGACATCATTTCAAAAGACGGTTATGATGTCAGGGAAGTGATCTCCGCTATTGCCGACGACGGAAAATCTATCGAACTCACTTCCGGATACGCTGCAAATATCGTAACGTCACTTATAAACATCGACTGCAGCCCCGTAGGCGTAGTTGCCAATAACGGTGCGCTCACATCTGCTGCTGCTGAAAAGGCCGCTTCTTTCATCTCATTCTGCAATAACTGTTCGATCCCTGTTCTTACTCTTGTTGATACGGACGGTTTTGAATGCGACAGCAAAGAAAATATTCTTAATTCTTCACTGCTTGTAAGCGCGTATATGAATGCTGAAGTGCCGAAGGTAACGCTTATAACCGGAAAGGCATACGGATCGGGATATATATCGATGTGTTCAAAACAGACCGGCGCCGATATCGTCTACGCTTATCCATGCGCTGAGATCGCTGCTTTGCCTGCAGAAACAGGCGCGGTATTTATGTGCGCTCAGGAAATAATCCAGACTGAGGGCGACCCCATTGAGGGAAGAAACGCCGTTATAGAAAAATACAGAAAAACGATCGCATCACCGCTTGAAGCCGCCAAGAGAGGACATGTCGACGATATCATCGAGATCGAAACAACACGTCAGCTCATCGCATCTTCTTTCAGTATGCTTGCCGATAAATAAGGGGAGGGGAAGAAATGCATTTGATCTTTCCTTTGACGGCAAACGCTGAAACTGCCGTAAACGATATCGCAGCAGTTCCTGAAGATGTTGCCGGAAAGCTTTTATACGGTCTTAATATTGCGCTCATAGGTATGGGTACGGTTTTTGCCGTTTTGCTTATATTGATGGCTGTTCTTTACGTTTTTAAACTTGTTTTCGCCCAAAAATCTGCTGCAAAACCTGCAGAAAAAGCTGATCCGGTCATAAAAAACGAAACTCCTGCAGCATCCTCGCAAAATTCCGAGGACGAATATATTCCCGTTGTTATAGCAGCAGCGGTTGCTGCGTATATGGAAAACACCGCGCCGCATTCAAAATACAGAATCCGCTCTTTTAAAAGAATATAAAAGGAGAATAATATAAATGAGAAAATTCAATATAACCGTAAACGGTAAAACATATGAAGTAGTTGTGGAAGAAACAGGCGCTTCCTCATCTCCCGCAACGGCTCCCGCTGCTCCCGTTCAGACAAAATCTGCCGAACCCGCGCCCGCAGCACCCTCTGCGCCCGCTCCGGTTTCCGTTCCCGCAGACGGAACAACGATTTCCGCTCCGATGCCAGGAACGATCCTTAAAGTAAATGTCGAAAAAGGCGCAGCTGTTAAAAAAGGCGATGTTCTTCTCGTTCTTGAAGCAATGAAGATGGAAAACGATATTCAGTCTCCCGTTGACGGCACAGTCGTTGCGGTCCAGACGTCCAAGGGCGCATCTGTTGAAACAGGCGCACCTCTCGTAACAATCGGATAATGAAAGGAATAACTGAAACGACATGAATATATTCCAGGTTTTTTGGGATTTCATCGTCAATTCCGGTTTTGCTCACTTATTTGACATAAGAATAACCGAAAACGGAATCGAAAACGGTGAAATCATCATGATTGCCGTGTCGTGCCTGCTTATATATCTTGCAATAGGCAAAGGATTTGAACCGCTCCTTCTCTTACCGATTTCTTTCGGTATGCTTCTTGCAAACCTCCCTTTGTCGGGACTTATGAATCCCGAATTCTTCTCCGACCCGGCAGGCAATCTAGATATAGCAGAAATTCTATCGCACGGCGGTCTGTTTGATATTCTTTATCTCGGCGTAAAATGCGGAGTTTATCCGCCGCTTATATTCCTCGGCGTCGGCGCAATGACAGACTTCGGTCCGCTTATCGCAAACCCGAAAAGCATCCTTCTCGGCGCTGCCGCTCAGCTCGGTATCTTTTTCACATTTATCTCGTCACTGCTCCTCGGCTTCAATGCTCTTGAAGCGTCTGCGATCGGCATTATCGGCGGAGCAGACGGACCTACAGCTATTCTCGTAACAAAAATACTTGCTCCTCATCTGCTTGCTGCTATCGCCGTTGCCGCATACTCCTATATGGCACTCGTTCCGATCATTCAGCCGCCGATCATGAGAGCGCTTACGACCAAAAAGGAACGTTCCGTTGTAATGGAGCAGCTCCGTCCCGTTTCCAAAAAAGAAAAGATCCTTTTCCCGATAGTCACCGCGGCTGTAATTATCCTTATTCTTCCCGATGCCGCACCCCTTATCGGTATGCTTATGCTCGGCAACCTCTTCCGTGAATGCGGCGTTACCGAACGTCTCAGCAAAACAGCTCAGAACGAAATGTGCAATCTCGTAACAATATGCCTCGGTCTTACCGTAGGCGCTACCGCGAGCGCAAACAATTTCCTTCGTATCGAGACGCTGTCTATAATCGTCCTCGGACTTATAGCCTTCTCCATCGCTACTGCCGGAGGTGTCCTTTTCGGCAAGATCATGTATCTCGTTACAGGCGGAAAGGTCAATCCTCTTATCGGCGCAGCAGGCGTTTCTGCCGTTCCCATGGCTGCCCGTGTTGCCAATACGGTAGGACAGAAAGAAGTTCCCGGCAATTTCCTGCTCATGCACGCAATGGGCCCGAACGTCGCTGGCGTTATAGGTTCAGCTGTTGCCGCAGGCGTATTCCTTACATTGTTCAAATAAGGAGATAATCACAAAATGACAAATAAAAATCCCGTAAAGATCACCGAAACCGTCCTCCGTGACGCTCATCAGTCTCTTATCGCCACAAGAATGCCTATCAGCGATATCCTTCCGTCGCTCCCGCTTCTTGACGCGGTAGGATATCATGCTCTTGAGGTCTGGGGAGGCGCAACGTTTGACGCCTGCCTGCGTTTTCTCAACGAAGACCCGTGGGACAGACTTCGCAAGATCCGTGAAGGCGCTAAAAACACAAAACTTCAGATGCTTTTCCGCGGACAGAATATTCTCGGTTACAGACATTATTCCGACGACGTCGTTGAATATTTCGTTCAGAAATCCCTCGCAAACGGAAT
>JAEEGL012874138.1_pt1 | contig 14721 bp, 10 predicted proteins | sample 9134231 | NCBI WGS metagenome assembly JAEEGL01 (sample SAMN16246548, study PRJNA631951) | gut metagenome | biome: gut microbiome; feature: rumen; material: fiber-attached | host: Bos | place: Iran: Karaj | collected 2018-10 | reverse complement strand
TATCTGTTAAAGATCGATCCGAGAATGCTTCCCACAAGAAGTATCGCACCTAAGGCCATGGCAACTATTGAGGCAATTTTCGGGATCCTTAAGTCAAATGAACTTTCCCTGGGTCTGATGATATAGGGAATGATGATTTCATCAAGTTCTTCAACATCATCGATACCCCAGCTTAACATGTTGTTTCTGCAGGCCATAAGTTCTCCCGCAGACATTTTGCAGGCATAATTCGTGATCGAGATCCTGCTTAGATATTCCTTCTCGCTGCCCATCAGTTTGTTGTATTTATCGAAATCCTTCGCATCGACTAAAACTGCGATCACATGATTGTACGTAACTTTGTAAGTATCATAGAAAAGATATATTCTCTGAGTTTCATCCCCGTCCTTATCCAGAGAATAATAATAGTATCCCATAACATTCTTTGTATTTAACGTAACATACATATCATCTGTCAGGTTCTCCCAGTTATATCCCGTCTCGGGCGATATATCGGTAAGTTCAGGCAGATCTTCGGGTTTGGCGGCATAAAACGTAAGGTATGCAAATCCTCCGCCTCCGATAAGTAAAATCAGGATCGCAAGGAAATAAGATCTTAAACTTCCCCAGAAATTGTCCATTTAATCCTCCCTTCAGCAACAAACTACATGTTATCAAGCATTCTGACCGTTTCTTCGATGGATAAACCGTTCGCGTCTGCTATTCGCGCGATGTCCTCATATTCGTATTTATCCCTTTTTATTCCATAACCTTCGGAGTGTTTTATCCTTACCTCTCCGAAAGGTGTTTCTTTCTTTATTATCTCTCTTTTTAAGATATAGCGTTTCGAAATGTTCTCGCGGATTCCGAGTGTTGTCGTGTGCTTAAAGATAAGCGACATGATCTCTTCTTTTTTATCTTCTCTGCACATAACGCATAAAAGGATCCCCGGTCTTGACTTCTTCATTCCTACGGGAATCGTATATACTTCCAGAGCCCCTGCTTCAAAAAGTTTCTCTGCGGCATATGCGATCCGCTCGGCAGTCATATCATCCACATTGCATGAAAGTTCACTTACAGTATCAAGTGCTTCGCTTGTTTCACCTAGCATAACCCTTACACAGTTGGCCTGTTCAAAATCCTTCTTTCCCATTCCGTAGCCGATCTTATCGACTTTCATAACAGGCATTTCGGCAAATTCATTTACAAAATATTTTAAAAGAGCAGCTCCTGTCGGTGTGCAGAGTTCACTCTTGATATGTCCCGAATAGATGGGAACTTCTTTAAGGATCGTTGCGGTAGCGGGTGCGGGAACGGGAAGGATTCCGTGTGCACAGTGTACATGGCCGCCTCCTACATTAACGGGCGAAGCAATGACCTTATCCGCCTTTAATTCATTCATAAGAAAGCATACGGAAACAACATCTGCAACAGCATCCATTTTTCCGACCTCATGGAAATGAATTTCGCTTACTTCCTTTCCGTGAGCAATGCTCTCTGCGTTGGCAATAAGTTTGTAAACATTGACAGAATCTTCTTTGACCTTTTCGGGAATGCGAAGATTGCTGATTATATTCTCAATGTCCGCCATCGATGCATGATGATGCTCGTGATGGTGATGATGGTCATGATCGTGATGATGTTCATCATGTTCGTGGTCATGATGGTGCTCATGATCCTCATGATGATGGTCCTCTTCGCAGGCCTCATGGCAGTGCTCATGTTCATGATGATGCTCATGTTCATGCATAAGATCTTCCTCGCTCACGCCGTCGATGAGCACATTCATATGTGTTCCGACAATACCGCATTTGCTCGATGCCGAAGCCTCGATCTTAACATTCTCAAGTCCGATATCATTTATCTTTGTGATAAAACTTTCTTTATCATCCAAAAGCTCATAAAGTGCGGCGGTCAGCATATCCCCCGCAGTTCCCATGGAACAGTCAAAGTAAAGAGTTCTCATTTTGCATCCCCCATATGATTTATCATACTCGCCGAATAACCGGCTCCGAAACCGTTATCGATATTTACAACCGTAACTCCGCTTGCGCAGGAATTAAGCATTGAAAGCAGTGCCGAAAGCCCCTCAAATGAAGCCCCGTATCCAACACTGGTAGGTACCGCTATGACAGGGCAGTCTGCCAGACCGCCTACAACGCTTGCAAGCGCGCCTTCCATTCCCGCTATCGCGATTATAACCGATGCACCCATTATCTCATCCATGTGCGCAAGAAGTCTGTGAAGTCCGGAAACTCCCACATCATATATTCTTACAACTTTGTTTCCCAGGAATTCGGCAGTAACCGCAGCTTCCTCGGCAACAGGAATGTCGCTCGTTCCTCCGGTTACCACAACAATATTTCCCTGAACATCAACAGGATGAGAGTTCCCCAGGATTCCGATCCTGCAGTTGTCGAAATATTTCCATTCCAAATCTTTTTGCGATTTGAAATTCTTTCCGACAAGGTCCGCTTTTTCCTTTGATATGCGGGTGATCAGAACTCCGCCGTTATTATAAGAAATAAGCGTTTCGGCTATTTTAACGATCTGATCTGAAGTTTTGCCTTCTCCGTAAATAACCTCGTTCGCACCCTGACGGTGCTTCCTGTGAGCATCGACTTTTGCAAAATCAATATCTTCGAATGGTTCTTTTTTTATCCGAAGAATTGCTTCGTCTATTGATATTCTGTTTTCTTTTACATCTTCCAGAAGTTTTTTTAGATCGCTTTTCATTAAGTATTCCGTTCTTTTTATAAAAAAATAACATTGTTTTTACGCAATGTTATTTTTATCTCTTTAATCACATAAAAACTAATTCTTCATAAGTTTCTTTCTTATGAGGCCTTTGGGATCCTTAACGAATAAAACAATAAGCCAGATGATAAGGCCGAGTGCAACAACGCAGAGTCCCAAATAAGAATCGTTTATCATATCTTCCAGTGCCGGGGTGAAAAACTCGGCTCCGAGTTCGGCATATTCAAAGATCGCATCAACAAACCACATAAGCGATGCACCCCAGTACATAAGTGCGAGTGTGCCGAGTTTCATGTCACTTTTGTTTAAATTTACATACCATAAAACGGTAGCGATAACTGCGGCGAAAACAGTAATCAATAATGTCATAATTATGCCTCCGCTTTATTCTCTTCGGTATTTTCCGCTTTTCTTTTTTCAATGGCAGAAGAAACCAGAACCATGCCGACCCATGCAGAAGTAACAAGAACCGCCATGCCTACGCCCGCAGTTCCCATTTCCTTTAACATTCCGAGCGTCTCTCCTTCTTTTACTGCGGTAAGAAAAGGAAATACGGGAATAACCTCTCCGTGCCAGATATGCTCAAATGCGAGCAGAGCACTTCCGCCCCAGAGCATTTTGTTAAGCCATCCGAGCTTTGTCGAAAACTTCGTTGCGACCGTGTTTTCATGGACTTCGCCTTCAATGTATTTCTTACTGTCTTTCTTTTCTTTAGCCTTAACTGCCTGAGTAACGATCGTTGTCACTATCGCTTCAGTACCGGGCACCAAAAAACAAGCCATCTTTCTCCCTCCCAAAATTCATGCCTTTGCACGTGCCTTAAACAGCACTATGCGTTATCAAACCGTTATATCCAAAACACTACCTACCGAGGGATTCACGCTTCTTTCCAAAGCAGCCGAATCGATCATTTCCACTACTTCTTCGCCGACATCTTCCTGAACGTCCAGAGCGTTCCTTAACATTGCGGTTCCGACCTCGTTCATTATCTTTTCCTGTGACATTGCCATTGATAATGCAGCTATATCCATATGCTTCACCCCTCCCCTTTAAATTATGGTTTATTATACCATAGAAAAAACAAACAATAAATATGTTTTTTTGATACGTATATATAGTGTATGTCGGTTTAATTTTTATGGATAATATGGTATTATCTATAGGATGAGAGTATAAAAGGGATATTCTCCGGAAAGGATTTTTACAAAATGACGGATAAGAAATACGATGCATTTATAAGTTACAGACACACTGAACTTGATAAATTCGTTGCAATAAACCTTCACAAAAAACTTGAATCTTTTAAACTGCCCAAAGGAGTTACTTCATCAACAGGCAAGAAAAAGATCGAAAGAGTCTTCCGAGATCAGGACGAACTTCCTCTTTCAAGCGACCTTAGTGCTCAGATCAACGATGCGCTTATCGTTTCGGATTTCCTGATCGTGATCTGCACACCCAGACTTCCCGAATCGGAATGGTGCAAAAGAGAGATAGAAACATTCATAAAACTTCACGGCCGTGATAAGATCCTGGCCGTTCTCGCAGAGGGCGAACCCTGGGAATCTTTCCCCGAGGCTTTAACAAAAGAGGAAGTTGAGGTAACAAAACCCGACGGAACAAAAGAGATCGAGCTTCATTCCGTTGAACCTCTTGCAGCCGATGTCCGCGGTAAAAGCAACAGAGAGATCAAGAAGAAACTTGACGATGCGGTGCTTCGTATTGCCGCAGCCATTTTTGATCTCGGTTACGACGATCTCAAACAGCGTCACAAAGAGCGTAAAATGAAGCGGACAATATCCGCTATAAGCGGTGTTGCCGCCGGTCTTCTGCTCTTCTCAGCAGTCTGTCTTGCCATGACCTTTAAGATCATGGTTCAGTCCGAAATGATCCTTGATCAGAATAATGAGATCAAAGAACAGAGCAATCGGATCTCCCTTATGGCTCAGGAACTGGAGATTAAGAATCAGGATCTGACCGAACAATACAGGGAAACACACATAAACTATGCAAAAGCTACCGCTGACAGCGCTGATTCCCTTATGCACAAAGGAAGAAGACTTGATGCTCTTTATGCATTAAGACAGGTTATGCCTTCCGCCATGGACGATGAATCCATGCCCTATACCGCCGAAACTCAGCTTGCTCTGACAAATGCACTGGAAGTTTATTACGATAACTCCGCTTATTCAACCGGATTAGTCTACGAGTCCGATTCCAACATCCTCTCTTTCGATGTGTCTTCGGATAATAAATACCTTGCAGTTATTGATACAGCCAGAATAATCCGTGTTTACGATATCGAATCGGGAAAAATGCTTTATACCGAAAATGCTTCGACTCCGCGTTTCGGAACTTCCTCACGCATAATGGGATTTATTGACAGCGAAACCATTTTATTCAGTGCTTCCGAATGTCTGGTTGCTCACAATATTCCAAACAATACCGATGAATTCATCCGGACTTCATCTTCGGGAGATACCGTTAGTGCAAATATCGTTCCTTTTAAAGAGGATAATTTATTTTTTGCATACGATTCAGAAAGCATATACATTTACAACTCAGATAATCTGTCTTTGCTTTACGAATATGCTTACAGCGACCTGCCTGAACTGGACAGCGGCTGGTATTCGGTCGGTTTCATTAAGATGTCTCCGAATAAAGAATCTCTGCTTTTCACCATAGATACTCCGAATGATAATACAGCCTTCTACCGGATCAGATTGTCGGATGGAGATGTCAGACTGATGAACACACTGGAATCGGGCCGGGATTTCTTCTCTAACGGTATTCAGGAAATATATGTTACCGATGACTGTTATTACGTGTCTGTTATGATAACGGATAGTTCAAATCTGCTCACTGCCGATTATCAGATTCTTTGCTACGATCTGTATTCCGGCAATATGGAATGGAAAACTTCCCTCAGTTCAAATGCAAGATTAATGCATAAAAACGAAGACGGAAAAAACCTTTTCGCGGCATCCAAAAACACACTGTTTGTTTTGGACTCTGCATCCGGAGAATTAATAGATTCATTTTCCGATTCCGCTGAAATACTCTATCTTCAGAAAGGATCTTTTAACGGGGACTATGTTGATTTCATCACAACAGACAGTGTTATCAAATCATACATGGGTAATTCGGGACTCTGGAGATTTTCCATATTTGATACTTTCCCCGATTATGAGATTGACAGTTTATATCTTTTCGAAAACGGTCTGCTGATCCAGCCGAAAAACGACAATTATATTGCTTCATATTTCAAAAAAACAATAGATGATATCGATGAAGCACAGACACTCCCCATTATCAACGAGGATTGTAAAGAAATAAACAAAGCGGGCGATCTATGCCTGACCATTCCGACAGGAAGCAATACGGCAGAAATATATGATACCACCACAGGGGAAGTAGCTTACAAATACACTTCATCAAACAAAAACTTCTCTTTAGTGGGTGACGGTAAAAATTGCATCGTTGCTTTCGAACAGGGATTTGAAGTATTTGATTTTGTTTCCGGTAAAGCTGTTTGTGCCGCTCCCGGCACTTACTATTTCGGACCTTATTCCGTTTCCTGCGACAAGGAATACATTATCGGTATAAATAATGATGAATGCGCCGTTTTCTCACTGCTTACCGGCGATAAAGAAGCAACCTTCAAACTTGACGAAGATATCGATGCCGGCTCCATCATTCTTATAAACAAAGATACTTATGCCGTATCAGAATACGGACAAAAACTTAAGTTTTATAAGACCGGCGATCCTAAGCCCTGCCTTGAATCCGCTATATCACTTTCAATCGAAGACAGCATAGTGAAATGTGAATATGATGATATCCTCTGCGTATCTTACAAAAACTGCAGTTTCGAAGTTTACTCGGCCGATGATTCGGTAAAACTTTTGAAATCGTTTTATAAAATGGATAATCAATTCCTAAACGACAGCTCAATGGTCTACTATCCCGGCAAAGATATCTATGTGCTTTCAGACGCAGGCGTCTATAATTCTACTTATGTTTTTGATTCCGAATGTAATCTGATAGCCCATATCCCGGTGGCAGTATTCTTCTTTGAAGATAAAAGCCTTTTCGTTTACCGCGGATCTGTATATGATTATTCTTCGCCTTTCTATTCATACGAAGAACTGATAAAAATGGCTGACGAAATTCTCGGCGATTATCATCCCTCACAGAGGATCGCAGCCCAGTTTAATATAAAATAATAATTGTATTGGGATTAATTAAAGAATTTCATAGACATACAATTCATACCAGCAGTCTTCACTCGAAACGGGAGTTTCGTTAAGAAGTCTTAAGTTGTAGGAATCGTAATTTACAATGGGCGATGCACTGATCACATAGGCAGCGCCCATTTCTTTTGCCTTTTTGAAATCGAGATCAAGATCTTCAAAAGAAATATTATAAAATGATGCATTAATGCCGGTTTTGTAAGCCGACATATATATGTAGCATCTGTTGCCCCAGTTGTCGAAATAATCGGTATAATACTCACTCTTGGCAAGTTCGCCAGCCATTATTTCCCTGAATTCATGTTTGTAATTCACGTCATAATTGTTCGAATAAGCATCCAGACAATGGAATCCGTTATATGCGGCCGATGCGGGAAGAAGCCCTAAACTTATGACATTGTAATCTTCCCTGTCTCTTCCGATCGTTCTTTCGACTTCATCAAAAAGTTCTTCGGAATAAAACTGTCCGAATGAGATCTGTTTGTATCCGCTTCCCTTTATAAGTCTCATCAAAGAGGTCTTGCTGTCGCTTTTAAATCCTGCGATCGCAAATACCAAAAGACATACGGCAGCCGACACTCCCGCAACAATGTATTTAAATACTTTTTTATCAATAGTCTTAACGCTCTCTGTAAGTACATTTATGCTCTCAGCCAGAAGAGCCATAAACGCAACGGGCAAAAGCCATGAAAATCTCTCAAACGTGAAATCGTGAATCATTCCCGTTTGGGAGTTTCTTAAAGCAACAACGGGGGATGAATTGTAGAAGAATATAAAAGCCATTACAGCGCCTATAAATACAACAATACAGATCGTTTTCTTATAAACATCCGCAGGTTTCGTCTCTTCGCCTGTTTTATTTCTTTCCCCTTTTTCAGCGCTTTCTTTCTTTGATGAAGAGGATTTTACCGATAAAAGAATAATGCTTACAATGACCGCCAAAATGGCAAAGGGAATAATAACCTTCTGACAGCATGAAGTATACTGATCGCTTCCGAAAAGATATCTTTCAATAATATCGGGAATGGTTCTTTTCTGTACGATTATCTCCGATTTGTGGGACACGAAATCGCTTCCGACACCAATTAACTGTTTTATCAGAGGAAGATTTGTACAAGCATAAGTGACAACCATTAAGGCATCTGCGATAAACACCTTTAATGAACCGCGTTTCGATTTAAAAAACGTGATCACACCCGCTATGAATGTAACGATGATCACCGCAAATCCGACCAGTGCAAGCGAGGATGTCAGCGAATAAAGAACAACGAACACATACGCAAGAATGGTCCTGACATTGTTTTTTTCTTCTTTAATAAGCCATATGAGCGCACACCAGACAAATCCCTGTCCGAGTATGCAAAGACCGTATACGGGGTAATACGGCATCATCATAAATGCCATTCCCACGGCAAAACCTATCGCACTCTTTCCGGTGAGTTCTTTGGTAAAAAGATACATTGAAAGAAATCCCGAAAGCCTTACCGCAAGCGTCATTATAATAAAAGAAACAAAAGGAGAAAACACCTTAAAAAGAAGTATGAAAAGCGGTGCGGGAGAAGTCATTCCCGCTGAAGGAATCCCGTTCATAAGCTCCGGGTAATAGTCCAATCCGTCGAAAAGGTGCTTCGCATTAAGAATGTAGGTGATCATCTCACCGTCGAGCTGGTCGCTGTAGGTGATTATCGATTTTTCGCCGAGTATAAAGAAAGGAAGCATGCTTAATACACAAAGCACACATCCTGCAACGATAAATGCCATATTAAGTTTTTTATCGTTTTTTTCTTTATTCATCCCAATCTTCTTTTCTCTTTCTTTTGTATTTCATTTTAAAGAGACTGCCGTAGCCCATTGCCGCATAGGGAAGGAGCATGCAGAAATACGGGAATACATATCTGCTGTTTGCTTCCCAGAACATATGAAAGATAAAACCGCCGATCACCGTAATGATCCCGAGATAAATAAAAGCGTTATCCCTGAACTTCCTGTCCTTAAGTACGCTTATCATATTAAGTATGGTCCAGAGGAGTGCGCCTATATAAACGGCATTCTGTAAAAGATTGCAGACGGTAATGTAAATGGGATAATACTTACCGTCATAGAGTTCATTCATAAACTCACTACGTCCTCCGAAATCCGCATATGTCGCCTGACATGAAGCAAGTGTCGGATCGCTCCACTGTGTAAGAAACTTATCCCTGTAAAATTCTATGAATGCTTTCGGATCATTCTTAAAATATTCTTTTCTTTCTTCTATTGCTTCATAAGCGATCTCATTGGTCATATCCGTATTCATTCCGGTATTTCTGTAGGTATCGAAATTAAAGCCGTTATACCATCCGGGTCCGCGGTTTCCTTCCTGCATTCCCATTGCAAGATATGAATACATTGTTACGCCGCTTGAGATCTCATCCCCTGCTTTCTTCTCGATCAGTTTCTGTGTGACGGGAAGGATCGATAAGCTTAATGCAAGACAGAGCGCGATAAAGATAAGATATATGTACTTTTTACCCGATTCAAGGAAAAGAAGAACTGCCGTTATCGCAACCGCAATGACGAATATCAGCGAATTCTTTCTTATGAAAACGGAAAGAGCAAGTAAAAGTGCGGATACGATCATATTAACGACTTTCATTCCCTTTCCTCTTACAAGTCTTGAAAAGAAATATGCCGAAACGGTGATCGCCGTAAGTGACGGGATCTCTCCGTAGATAAAAGACGAATACATCGCAAAAGGCAGGTTGATCATCGAAAGATAAAGGAATGCAGCACATATTTTGTCATTCCATTTAATCTCTTTAAGCGTCTTATATGCAAAGTAGATCGTTACAGCATTTAAGATACAGTAAAATCCTTTAATAAAATGATGCGGCGAAAGTTCAAACGGGATCACGGAAATTATCTTTACAAGCAGTGCCAGAAAAGCCGTCAGGCCGACCTGCTGCGGATAGTAGGATAAATATGAATCCGTAGAATTAACAAAACTAAGATCACCATCGGCAAGCTGCGCGGCCATTTTAAAAACTGTAAGCGCATCGGCTCCGGGTGCGGAGCGTGCAAAAAGGATCATGATGATCCCGTATGCCATATGTAATCCGAGCGTAAAGCCGAGAAGGTATTTTAACCTTTCCTCGTCGGCGCCTTTTACGATGAAAAAACCTATCAGAAAAAAGGCTGCAAGAAACACGAGCGACTGTACGAATCTCTCGCCTTCTATAAGCATTCTCTGCTCGATCATATTGTTGGCATAAGATGTTTTAAGTATTGCCGAAAGACATAATATAAATGTCAGAAGAAGCGCGATCGATGCCAGAATGATTTCAAGCGCATATTTGATTTTCTTAAGAACTTCCTCGTATTTTTTCATGAATTAATCCAATCAGTGATTATTCGGTCTTCTCTTTATTAAAAAGCACCGTAAAAGGCACTGAGATCATTACAGGATAAACATATCTTAACTGAACACAGGGTCCGAAAAGCATGGTCAGATAATAACCGGCCGTGAGCGATATCGCAAATGCAAAACGCATATTCTTCTTTTTAAAAGCATAGATCATGGCGAATACGTATATCCACAGATAAATGCCGGGCATAAATATATATTTCAAAAAAGGTATCTTAAGATAAGCATTGGTGTTCGCAAATTTCTCAAGAAGGTTAAACAGTCCCGTCAGTTTGGAATCCTGCGTGAATCCCTTTTCAAAAAGAGATTCGTTCCATCTCGTCTGAACATATCCCAGACCGTTGATACCCTCGATCTCATTTATATGAGCATGCGTCTCATCCGTAAAATCTATGAATCCCGCATTGGTTGCAAGGAATGCATTGATATAATCTCCGGGATATTCAGCAAAAAGCTTAAGGTATGTCTTTATAAAATCCCCTGTTCTGTTTGTTACCACCCAGGTGTTGGTGCATCTTTTTACGGGGTCCGATATATCGCTTCTGTAAAGGAGCGCTCCGTCATAAAGAATAAAATCATTGATAAGATTTTTCGAAGCATCATCCAGTGTATTGTCATCCCCGGGAACGATCCCCGAACCTGAATGATACACATATGTTCTTGCAAACTGCTGGATCGGAACGCTTAACATCTCCCTTTTGTCGCCCTGTACGGCATTAAGGCTTTTTGATGCAACGGTAAGTAAAACAAAAGCAGCAAGCATTGATGCAAATGTAACACCAAGCGTTATCAGATAGTTCTTGCGAAGCGTTTTGGCCTCTTCATCTTTATTCTTTGATACAGCGTTTACAATGACTGTAAATAAGCATATAACGATGGCAAAAGCCATGGCATATTTTCCGTTATTTCTGTAAACGACGCATCCGAGTGAGGATATCGCAAGAATCATTATATCAAAGATTTTGTTTAAGCCGATCTTTTCTTTCCTTAAAAGCTCGGATGACGAAAGAATGAGCAAAAGATAATATGCCGAAAAAGGAACGTCTTTGGTTACGCTTACAGCCATAAAAGCATTAAACGGGAAAAGAGCGAGAATTATAAGAACGATGATCGAGATGAGCTTCTTTCCTCTCTTGTATAAAAGAAAAATACCGTATGAGAAAACGAATATAAGAAGCAGACTCTGGGCGGCAACGCATACCGCTATGCCCGCATTGGGATTTCCGAATATCTTTTCTCCCGCAAGGATCGTGAATTTGATCAAAAGAGTATGGATGAGCGGATGATGCTCGTTATAAGCCCCCGTGAATATCTGATCTATCTGAATGTATGAATCGTATGCAAGGATTCCCGGGAAATATGCGAGGAAATACGGAAGATATGCAAGAATAAGAACCGCAAGGGAGATAAAAAACATCCCTACTGCTTTTTTATACTCAGGTTTTGAATCTGGAATCCTTACATGTGACGTAAAAAATCTGACGATCTCGTTAATACCGAATCCAATAAGAATTCCGAATACCAAAGAAAGGATCAGGAGTTTTGCGGCAAAGGCAAAATTCCATACGATATTACCGTTAACGGCAAGCGTTTTCACGCTCGCCGTTAATAATACAAATATCACTGAAGTGATACAGATTGGCACACTGTCTATTATTCTGTTCGCCTGTTTCTTATCGTCCAACCTTAATTCTCCGCATGTTTACTGTTGAATTCCCTGATCGGGAGTGTTGTCTTTTACGGCATTGAAATCCGAAAGTACCCAGCCGTACTCCCCGCTCTTGACTATGCTTCCGCAGTACGGACATTCGCCGAAGTGCATTGCATCCATGATACCGCCGCAGTTAGGACAGTTGAATGCTCTCTTGGCTGCACCTGCTTCGGGAGTCTTAACGGAAAGCGATCTCATAAATGTCATAAGGTAATGAAGTTCCCAGCGCGTACTCGTATCTCCGTAAAGTATCTCTCCGGTTGACTCTTTTACCTGATAATCGATCATCTGTGATGACAGATATACTGTAGCATACTCATAATCTGCATCTTTTCTGTAGAATGTCATGTATGCTTCGTTAACCGTGATCCTGTCAAGATGAGGAACGATTCCGTCCTCGATCTTCTTATCAAGCTGTTTCTTGGTCCTGTCGTAAAGATTCGAATGAAGCACAGCCTGTACGCTTGTAAGATCTCTCTTGCACCATGCATCCTGAATATCCATGTATACGTCTTTTGCGTATGTGATGAAATCGGGCTCGGTGAAAAGTTCATCGTGTGCTTTTATGATATTTGCGATCTCCACAGATCTGTTGGGCATTGATTTGGGTATCTTCGCCTGTCTTCTCTGAGGAGCGGGATTCTGATTGATATGCATATTGTTCGTTCCCTGGATCTTCGGAGCACTTCCTCCGCCTTTCTTCTTTGTGGCTTTAACGATTACAAATACTATGATGCCGATAATGGCCAGTACCGTACAGATGCACGGATGGCTGAAGAAAAGTTTAATAAGTATTTCCGCTACAAAAATAAACAAAGAGGAATCACCCGAACCGGAATCTCCCCAGTCCGACGATGAACCCCAGTCTGAGCCTCCCCAGTCTGAGCCTCCCCAGTCAGATGAACCGTAATCGTAGTCGTTATAATCTCCGAATGCTTTTGCCGTCGTAAACATTGTGCCCGTAAACAAAGCCAGTATAAAAACGGTTAAAAGCATTAACAGTATTTTCTTGATTCTTTCTTTCATGCAAAATCCTCTCAGCAGTCTTAATTCAGTAAAAACACATCTTTTTAATTATATGATTTTTACTCGTTTTTTTCAATCTCAGGGCATTCTTCCATAATGAAAACCTTCGCCGAGAAATCCTGAGCGTATCTCACGTTTTCATTATAACCCGTACCGGTATAATCCTGACAGGTTCTGACACCCGCAGTACACAGAAGCTTTCCGTTCGCGATGTAATTCTCCTTTTCGCTCGGAAGCCTGACTTTCTTCGCTATTATGTCCAGTAAAAGCGAATTCTGCTTAAGATGTATCGGAGCGATCATGTTTACCAGATCTCCGAAATCCCTTATATCATATTCAAGTTCTTTGTTTATGAAAAGATACTTAGCATCGTCTTTTAAGCCCTGAGGACGGTATATCGTATTCTGTGAGTTAGGGAGGGCCAGTTTCTTAAGACTCATTCCGACAGCGCTGCTTTTATCTTTCGAAACGCATGTCCACTCTTTGATGTTTCCCGCTCCCGAGGCATTGGATAATACGCTCGCACCCTCCGGCGCAAGGCTCTTTGCAGGCCCTTTTCCTCCTCTGTAGAAAGTTCCGAACTGGAGTGTCTTTCTGTATATCTTGTAAAGTGCTATCTCTTTTTTGATCTCTTCGATCTCTTCCTTACTTGAATCGCAGAGGTTTAATTCATATCCGAAACAGCCGAAGCCTGCGACTGCCGCGCGTGTTTTCATCGGAGTCTTTCTTAAGGTCTGATGATTCGGGGATGCGGATACATGTGCACCTATCGTATTAAGCGGATAGCCGTAGCTTAAGCCTTCCTGGATCTCGCTCCTGCATATCGGATCTGTGTTATCCGATGCCCAAATCTGCGGAAAATAACAGAGTATTCCAAGGTCGAATCTGTTTCCTCCGGATGCGCAGCCTTCGAAAAGGATCTTGGGGAATCTCTTCGTAAGTTCTCCCATTATCTCATAAAGTCCCAGTACATATCTGTGGGATATCTCTCCCGAATCTCCCGCTGCCAAACCGATGGAAAATACATCCGAGAAGATCCTGTTCATATCCCATTTGACATACTCGATATCTGCCGATGAGAATACTGCGCTTAAAGATTCAATAAGATAGTCCCTGACTTCCTTTTTCGTAAGATCCAGTATGCGCTGATGTCTTCCCTCGGAATGCGGTGTCTCGGGATTTGCAAGGCACCAGTCGGGATGCGCTTCGTAAAGTCTGCTCTTTACATTTACCATCTCGGGTTCAACCCAGAGTCCGAATTTAAGACCGAGTTTATTTATCTTTTTGCAAAGGCCGTTAAGACCGTGCGGTATCTTCTTTTCGTTTACCGTCCAGTCTCCGAGCGATGTAGTATCATCATTTCTCTCGCCGAACCAGCCGTCGTCCATAACGAAAAGTTCCACGCCTGTATCGGCTGCTTTCTTTGCGAGCTTTACAAGTTTTCCTTCATCGAATTTAAAATATGCCGCTTCCCAGCTGTTAAGTAAAATGGGACGTTCCTTATCTCTCCACTCTCCGCGGACGATGTTCTTTCGGACAAATTCATGCATTCTCCTACTTAAAAGATTAAAGCCCTTGTCGGAATGACACATAAC
>JAEEGL010282466.1_pt1 | contig 14721 bp, 15 predicted proteins | sample 9134231 | NCBI WGS metagenome assembly JAEEGL01 (sample SAMN16246548, study PRJNA631951) | gut metagenome | biome: gut microbiome; feature: rumen; material: fiber-attached | host: Bos | place: Iran: Karaj | collected 2018-10 | reverse complement strand
GCCGCCGGGACCGCCTCCGCACGGGCCCTGCAGGGGCCCCGGCCGCTGCGGCGCCGCCCTGGCGCGTCGCGTATGGAACCGGAAAGGCCCGGACTGCGCCGTTCGTCACAGATCCCGCGCCCGTTGCGGACATTATACCACATTTCCCTGCGCCGTACAAGCAAAACCGCTCCTGTCCCGGCGGACAGGAGCGGTTTTATCCGGGGGAAGAGCGCCTGAAGGACGCCTCTTCAAGGGGGAGACCGGGGAAAACAAACGCGCCCGGCGCGGAGAGCCGAAGCTATAGACGCCTTTGGGCAACGATCACGGTATAACGGTCGGCATCATAGGCGACCCCCGTTTCCCGGAATCCGTTTTTATGCCAGAAATGTTCCGCCTGTGGATTTCCTTTCGCCCATCCGAGGCGAAGCCTTGCCACTCCGGCGCGGGACAGAGCGGCGCACAGTCCTTCGATGATCCTGCTCCCGACGCCGGAATTCTGTACGGACGCGTCTGTCATGAAAAAGCCGATAAAAGCCGTGGACGCGTCGGGGTAAGCCAGGATCAGATCCATCACGGCGATCAGCTTGTCCCCGTCAAAAAAGCCCGCGTAGTATTTATCGCTCCTCTCTTTGTTCGGGGGCAATGCGTTCATATCGTCCAGGATGCTTCGTTCCGAGACGAACGGAGGACAATACCGATAGTACAATCTGTTGCCGCGGCACAATTCATACACCTTCGCAACGTCCGAAGTGCCTAATTCCCGCACGAGATACCGATCCGATAACAGGGAAACGTCCATCGCAGTCTTCCTCCGCAAACGCCGGTCCGCCAAGCCGATCATACCGCCGGGGACCGCCGGAAAACGATATATTTCACAACGTATAAATGTTACGGCTGTTTATCCGCAAAGATCCACTTTTGCACAGTCGTTGAAACGCGCAAAGCGACGGAGCGTCCGGTCAAGTGTGTCCTGCAGCTTCCTGGTCTGCCGGACGCCGGATGCGATCCAGATGTTTTTGACGAGAAGCGTCTTTTCTCTGTGATCAGCCACTGCCTCGATCCGCCCGATGAAGTCTCTGCCCCAGAGGACAGGCAGGGTATAATAGCCGTATTTTCGATCGGCAGCAGGCGTGTAAATCTCCCATGAGTAGTTAAAATCCCAGAGTGCGGCCACCAGCGATTTGTCCCAAAGCAGCGGGTCAAGCGGCGCCAGAAACTCCATACGCGGTTTTTTGTCAAGCGTTCCCGCGAGAACGTCCTGCAGCAGCGGGTCGTCCTCTGTCAGATAATAGAACACCGTTTTGATCCCTTCGACTCTTGCGGGCCGTATTGCGCCGCGGGATTCCAGAGATGACAATACCGCTCTGCGCCTGTCTGCGTTCATTGCTATGCCTAAAAAGGCGGGCGTATTTTTATCCCAGAGCAATCCGATCGCTCCGATCCGCCGAAGAACGCGCCAGCACAGCAGATCCTCGTCTTTCGGGCAGGGATTGTCTGCTGTCAGCAGCGACGGTTTCAAATGCCGTTCCGCAAGATCATAGAACTTCCGGGAACCGATTTTGTGGTGGATCACAAGAGTTCCGTCGGTATACAGCTGTTCCAGGACTGACCGGGCAGCCTTGGACTTTTTATGCCAGTTTCCGCTCCAGTGCATCGAGGAGTGCCAGAAGATCTCACCGCTGATCGGGAGCGTATCACTGGAAACCGGGCCGTTTGCCCGGATATAAGCCAGCGCCTCCCGTTCCAGCTCGGCAAGTCCGGAAAAGCCGGAACCAAGCTCGCGGCTGCGTTCCCGATAGGGAGAGAAATACGGCCAGTCTTCGACCGGCCATATGGAGAGTTCCTTGTCTGCGTAGTCCACCAGCAGCCGATCTTTGTACAAAAGGTCCGTCAGAATAGACTTCCGGAATCCTTTCACGCGGGACTGCAGGGTAAGTTCCGCGTTTTTTCCGCAGACATCCACCGGATCGTACTGAATACAGCCGGCTTGCCGCACATAGTCATACGCGCCTTTTTTTCCGAAGAAACGATAGCCGCCGAGCAAGCCCTGTTTCACCAGAATGAACGTTTGCGCCTGTTCTTTTGTCAGGATCATCCTCTGTTTTCCCTCCGCTCCGGTTGGGATATCGTGAAAACAGCAAACAGTTTTATAAACAAGAAAAGGATTGCTACTGTCAAAATAGCAACCCTATTCTGAATCGGAGTGGCGGGACTCGAACCCGCGGCCTCTTGGTCCCGAACCAAGCACTCTACCAAACTGAGCCACACCCCGGACCGGTGGAACGCGCTTTTCCGGCGCGCTTGTCTATCATACTACTTTTGCCGGGGTTTGTCAAGAGATTGGCCCCGCGAAATGACAAACTTTTTCCGGCGTCACAGCAGCGACCGGTAGAACGACGCGGGCAGGAACGAAGAGAGCTGGACCAGCGCGGCGGGGATGCCCGGCGTCGGGCTGACGTCCCCCTCGCCCAGAAGGACATCGTCGGTGACCGGCAGAGACCCGGAGATGCGGAACCGTCCGTCCTCGACGACGGCGCACAGGTCCCCGCCGAGCTCGGTGAAGCCGCGCCGGGTCAGGATCCAGGTGGTGGCGAAATCCTCGGGCAGCTCGTCCCGGATGCGCGCCGGGGAGAGCCCGGCCAGCGCCTTGTCCCGGCGGAGCGGGGCGGAGACGGCGATGCTGCCGCGGAGGGACGAGCGCGTGACGGAAAAAGAGAGGACTGCGTCGGTCCCGCCCAGATGCAGCGCCATACAGAGCAGACCGCTGAGGGCGCTGTCGAAGCGGGCGCGGTCGGCGGACACGAACAGGTCGCGGGCCGAGCGCGAGACGGCCGCCGAGGCGCCGAGCGAGGCCAGAAGCTCCCGCGTGTCCGCGAGGAAGGTGCGGACGGCGCGGCCCAGATCGAAGCAGACGGGAACGGGGATGTCGTCGTCCCGGTGGGAGAGCGCGGTCTGTTTCAAAAGACGGCAGCAGCTTCGGTAAATGGCGGCGCAGACGGACTCCTGGTCGGGGACCCGGCGCTGGAGCAGGTTGACGGCAGACAGGATCAGGGAGATCTCGCCCCGGGAGGATGGGTCCGCCTCGGCGCGGTGGGGCGCGGCGGTGTCGTCCCGGACGAACTGCCACAGGCAGAGGTCGTCCAGCGGGGTCAGGAGAGCGGTCAGCCAATCTCCGTCGGAGAAGACACTGAAGCACTGCGTCCCGCCCGCGGAGAGGTCGACGCCGAAGACCGCGCCGGCGTCCGCGCCGGGCCGGGCAGCCGGAAAACGCCGCCGGGCCGCCCGGTTGACCTCGACGATCCGGCCGGCGCGCGTCAGCAGAGCGGGCGCGGCGATGGCCCCGGTGATCCGGCTGTACACGCCGTCTTTTTTGCTTGCCGTTTGAAACACCCCCCAAGATCGGTTCCGAGACCATTATAGCACAAGCCCGGGAAAACTGCAAATATTCGACCGTTTTTTTGCGCGGCGGCGGCGGCAGAATGGGAATATTCGACAAAGAGAGGGGCCGGATCCGGAAAATAATCATGGCACCATACAAAAATAAAAAATCGTCCGATTTTTTCCGAAGGGGTCTTGTAAAAATCCGGCTTTCGCGCTATAATATAGGCAACAAATAAGGAGGTATGCAACACATGTCAGTCAAAGTCGCAATCAATGGTTTTGGCCGGATCGGCCGTCTCGCCTTCAGACAGATGTTCAACGCCGAGGGGTATGAGATCGTCGCCATCAACGACCTCACCAGCCCGAAGATGCTCGCCCATCTGCTCAAGTACGATACCGCCCAGGGCAAGTATGCTCTCGCCGATAAGGTTTCATTCACCGACGACAGCATCATCGTCGACGGCAAAGAGATCAAGATCTTCGCCGAGAAGAACGCTGCCGACTGCCCGTGGGCCAAGTACGACGTGGACGTCGTTCTCGAGTGCACCGGCTTCTACACCAGCAAGGAAAAGGCTTCCGCTCACCTCGCCGCGGGCGCCAAAAAGGTCGTCATCTCCGCTCCGGCCGGCAACGACCTGCCCACCATCGTCTTCAGCGTCAACGAGAAGACCCTGACCGCGGAGGACAAGATCATCTCCGCCGCTTCCTGCACCACCAACTGCCTCGCCCCCATGGCCAAGGCCCTGAACGATTACGCTCCCATCCAGAGCGGCATCATGACCACGGTCCACGCCTATACCGGCGACCAGATGATCCTCGACGGCCCGCAGCGCAAGGGCGACCTGCGCCGCTCCCGCGCCGGCGCGGTCAACATCGTGCCCAACAGCACCGGCGCCGCCAAGGCCATCGGCCTTGTCATCCCCGAGCTGAACGGCAAGCTGATCGGCTCTGCCCAGCGCGTTCCGGTCCCGACCGGCTCCACCACGATCCTCGTGGCCGTCGTTAAGGGCGCCGACGTCTCCAAGGACGGCATCAACGCCGCCATGAAGGCCGCCTCCTCCGACTCCTTCGGCTATAACACCGACGAGATCGTCTCTTCCGACATCATCGGCAGCACCTACGGCTCCATCTTCGACGCCACCCAGACCATGGTCGCCAAGATCGACGACGACACCTATCAGGTCCAGGTCGTCTCCTGGTACGACAACGAGAACTCCTACGTCAGCCAGATGGTCCGCACCATCAAGTACTTCGCGGAGATCCGGTAAGCTTCTCCCGCGGGTCTCAGACAGCAGCGAACGCCCCCGGCACGGAAACGTGCCGGGGGCGTTTTTCGTCCGCGCCGCCGCTCCCGGCGCGAAGAGTCTCAAAAAAGCCGCGCCCGGATCGCCGGGCGCGGCCGTTTGCACGGAATGCGGGGGAGGCGGGCGTTCTTTTCAGTCCAGCACGGCCCGGATGGCGGCCAGCAGCTCGCCGTAGGTCTCAAAGGCCGGAAGGTCCGGGTTGTCCCGCTTGATGGCGTCGGTACTGCGGAACAGAAAGCCCGCCTTGCCGGCGCGGATCATGTCCAGATCGTTGAAGCTGTCGCCCACGGCGACGGTGTCGTACCCGATGGACTGCAGCGCCCGCACCGTGACCAGTTTGGTCTTTTCCGCGCGCAGGCGATAGCCGGTGACGGCGCCGTCCGGCGCGACGGTCAGCGTGTTGCAAAGCAGCGTGGGCCAGCCCAGCTTCCGCATCAGCGGCGAGGCGAACTGGGTGAAGGTGTCGCTGAGAATCATGACCTGGGTCGCGGCGCGCAGCTCGTCCAGGAATTCCCGGGCGCCGGGAAACGGGTCGATCCCGGCGATGGTCTGACGGATCTGGGGCAGGCCGAGTCCGTGTCGGCGCAGAACGTCCAGCCGGAAGCGCATGAGTTTGTTGTAGTCCGGCTCGTCCCGGGTGGTGCGGCGCAGCTCCGGGATGCCGACGGCCTCGGAAAAGGCGATCCAGATCTCCGGCACCAGCACGCCTTCCAGATCCAGACATACAATCTCCATATCAGTTCTCCTCTGTCGGGCAAAGACTTTCCGCGCCCGCCCGGTTCCGACCCTTCCGGGAGGAGAGGGGGGCGGGCCGCGGCGCTTTTATTGTATCACATCCGGCGGAAAAAGTCATCCCCCGTTTTTGCACGCCGCTCCGTTGGGGCCGGCGGGCCGGGCGTTTTTTACCGGCACGGCGGAGGGAAAGGGGAGGCCTTGCTTTGCCGGACCGCAGGACCGGGCGAAAAGAAAAACGCGGCCCCGGCGTTTCTCGCCGGGACCGCGTTCTGCGGTCACTGCTGGGTCGCGCCGGAGCGGACCTGCTGCTTGATCTGACGCAGCCGGTTCAGCGATTCGGCCATGGCCTGTTCCGTGCCGGAGACGGAGTTTTCGATGTAGGCCGCCGTGGCGGTGCGCAGGTTGTGCGATTCCTTTTCGGCCTTGCGCGTCACCTCTTCGGCGTGCTGCTCGCTCTTTTTGATCAGGTCGATGGACTTGGCGTTGGCGTCGGCCAGGATCTGGTCGGCCCGGGCGGAGGCGTCCTTCACGATGCTGTCGGCCTTGGCGTTGGCGTCGTTGAGGATGTTCTGGGCTTCGGCCTTTTTCTGGTTGACCAGCTCGGAGGTGAGGCGGCGCGCCTCGCGGATCACGGCCTGATCCTCCACCAGACGGCGGGCGCGGGTCTCGGCGTCGCGGATGATGGCGTCCGCGTCGCGCTCGGCGGCGGCCTTCAGCTCTTCCTGCGCGCTGACGATGGCGCGGGCCTGCTGCAGCTCTTCGGGGAAGGTGGAGTTGATCTCGTTGAGAAGATCGGTGACCCGCTCGCGGTCGACGACGGCCTTGCCGCCGCTGAGAGGCATGGTCCAGGCTTCGCTGATAAGCTCGTTGAGTTGATTGATAAGCTCTTCCGTGGTCTGACGTCTGTCCATGGTGACAGCCTCCTTCGTAAAATGAGAGGGATCTCAGGTCTTTTTATGCGCGCGGCTCTCCGCGGGAAACCAGCTCTTTCAGAACGGCGGGCGGGAAAAATCCCGAAACGTCCGCCCCCAGGCGGAACAGCTGAAGTCCGTTGCTGGTGGACACGTGGCGCAGGGCGGGATCGGCGGGGAGAAGCAAGGTCTCCGGCGCGCCGAGGGACAGGTTGATGCGCGCCATGTCGGCCTCGTATTCCAGATCCGCCTGGTTCCGGACGCCCTTGACGACGGCGTCGGCGCCGAGGGACCGGACCGCCTCGGCCAGCAGGCCGGAGGCGGATCGGACGGAGACGTTTTCGGTGCCGTCCAGCGACTCGCGGATCAGGCGCACGCGGGTCTCCGCGTCGAGAAAGCCGGGCTTTTCCTCGTTGTGCATGACCAGAACGACCACCCGGTCGAAGACCGCCGCGGCGCGGCGGAACAGGTCCAGATGGCCCAGCGTCACCGGGTCAAAGCTGCCCGGACAGACGGCGGTGCCTTTGCTCATGCTTCAGCGTCAACTCCTTGCGCGGGCCGGTACAGGGCGAGCGCCGTGCCGCCGTAGCGGCGGAGCTTTTCCAGCCGGAGACGGCCCAGCTCCTGCGGCAGGTGTTCGCCGGCCGATACCTCACAGATTATTATACCACAATCGGACAAAATGTCAAATGATTCGAGGACCTTCAGGACGTGCGGCACAAATTTTTCCCGGTACGGCGGGTCCAGCAGCACCAGATCGAAGCTTTTTGGCGGTACGCCGCGCAAAAACGCCTTGTAATCGCTGTTCACGATGCGGGCCCGGCCGGCCAGACCGGTGGTCTCGGCGTTGCTGCGGATCACCGCCAGCGCGGCGGGAGAGCGGTCCACGAAGACCGCCTCGGCGGCGCCGCGGCTGAGCGCCTCGAGACCGAGCTGGCCCGTGCCGGCGAAGAGATCCAGCACGCGCCGGTCGGCCAGCTGAAACTGCAGGATGTTGAAGATGGCCTGTTTGACCATGTCGCTGGTGGGGCGCGTCTCGCTGCTGGGAACGCTCTTCAGCTGGCGGCCCCGGGCGGACCCGGATGTGATCCTCATTGGGTTTCCTCCGTTGATCGGCTATTGGGCGCGAAAGCGCCGGTAGACGGCCTCGGCGACGCTGCGGGGCACTACGGCGGACAGGCTTTCCACGTCCGCCTTGCCCACCGCCTTGACCGAGCCGAAGGCCTTAAGCAGGGCCGCGCGCCGCGCGGGTCCCACGCCGGGGATGCTTTCCAGCGCCGACGTGGTCAGGCGGGCCGAACGGCGCTGGCGGTGATACGTGACGGCAAAGCGGTGGACCTCGTCCTGGATCGAGGCCACCAGAGAAAAGGCGGCCGGGCTGCCGGACAGGGCGATCTCGCGCCCGCTCCGGTCCACCAGGGCCCGGGTCCGGTGGCGGTCGTCCTTGACCATGCCGAAGACCGGGCAGCTTTTGCCCAGCGATTCCAGCGCGGCGCAGACCGCCTCGGTCTGGGCCGCGCCGCCGTCGGCCAGCAGCAGGTCGGGCAGAGCCGCCTCGGGCTCGGAATAGCGCCGGGTGACGACCTCGGCCATGGAGCGGCAGTCGTCCTGTCCCGAAAAGCTCCGGATGCGGAACCGGCGATAGCCGCTTTTTTCGGGACGGCCCGCGCGGAACCGCACCAGCGAGGCCACGTTGTCCGCCCCGGCGGTGTGAGAGATGTCGAAGGACTCGACGACCTGGGGCGGCCCGTCCAGCCCGCACAGACGGCCCAGCTCGGTCAGCGAAAGGCTGCGAAGCTCGGAGGCCTCGGTGGTCCGGCTGACCTCCCGGTGGGCGTTGTCCTCGGCCATGGTGAGCAGCCGGCGCGCCACGCCGCGCTTCGGCGCGGCGAAGACGGTCTTTTTGCCCCGCAGCCCGGAGAAATAGCGGGCGGTGAGCTCGGCCTCGTCCAGAGGCGAGGTGACCAGGATCCGGTCCGGGATCCGGTCGGGCGCCGCCGCGTAGAACTGACGGATCAGCTGGGGCAGCGCGGCGGAGAATTCGGCGGGGGAGAGGGACAGGGCCTCGGTGCGCGTGCGGCAGATGACGCCGCCGTGCAGCGAGATGACGGAAAAAGCGCAGCGGACCTGGCCGCAGTACCAGCCGAAGGCGTCCACGTCGCCGGGCAGGTCGGTGAAGACCTTTTGCTTTTCGCTCAGAGCGTTGACGGCGCGCCAGCGGTCCCGCAGGGCCGCGGCGCGCTCGAATGCCAGCGCGTCGGAGGCGGCCTGCATCTCGTCCTTCAGCGCGTCCAGCAGCTCGGCGTACCGGCCGTCCAGGATCAGCAGCGCCCTGTCGAAGCGCCGGCGGTATTCCGCCGGGTCCGCGTCGGCGCGGCAGGGCCCGTAACAGCGGCCCGTCTGGGCGTGGAGACAGGGACGGCCGCGGCCCACGTCCCGCGGGAAGACGCGGCTGCAGGTGGGCAGCGCCAGCGCGGCGGTGACCGCGTCGATAACGCCGAAGGCCACGCCCCGGCCGCCGTAGGGTCCGTAATAGGCCGCGCCGTCGTCGGCGCGGCGGTTGACCACTTCGAACCGGGGATAGGCCGCGCCGCGGTCCACCCGGATGAAGGGATAGCCCTTGTCGTCCTTCAGCAGGATGTTGTAGCGGGGCTTGTACTGCTTGATCAGCGTGCTCTCCAGCACCAGCGCCTCGAACTCGTCGGCGGTGACCACGTACTCCAGACTTTGGGCCCGGCGGATCATCAGCTCGGTCTTGGGCGGGCGGTTGCTGTGGAAATACTGGGTGACGCGGTTTTTCAGGATCTTGGCCTTGCCGATGTAGATCACGGTGCCGGCCGCGTCGCGGTAGAAGTAGACGCCGGGGGAATAGGGCAGAGAGAGCGCCTTTTCGCGCAGTTCGTTCTCGGTCACGGGCGGTCCCTCCTTTTCCCGGTGATATAAAGCGCGGGGACGGAGCGCGGCAGCGTCTCCGTCCCATCGGTGCGGATCGTTGTTTACTTGGCGGAGAAATCGGATTCGATCAGCTCGCAGAGCGTGTCGACGGCGACCTGTTCGTCCACCCCGTCGGCGCGGAGGGTGATCGTCGAGCCCTTGGTGACGCCCAGGGAAAGAACGCCCAGCAGGCTTTTGGCGTTGACCTGACGGTCCTCCCGGATGATCCAGATGCCGCAGCGGAACTCGTTGGCCTTTTGAATGAAATAGGTCGCGGGGCGCGCGTGCAGCCCGACCTGGTTGTTTACGGTGATCTCTCTGGTAATCATAACAGATATGTCTCCTTCAGACGGCGCTTCGCGTCTCCGCAGAACGCGGAAATATCCCCGGCGCTCCTTTAACACTGTAATAGGATACCCCAATCGGCGCAAAAAGTCAACCGTCCCCGGGACGCTTTTCTGAATTTCGGCTGAATGAACAGAAAACGCCCCGCCGGGCGGCGTTTCAATTGACAGTTTTTTCACATTTCCGCATGCGGAAGGGCGGCGGGGGGAAGACGAACAAAAAAGAACATTTGTTTTGTTCCGGGGCGGCGAAATTTGACCGGAAAACCGGGACGCCGCCTTTTATTGGATAAAAATTTTTTGAGAATTGCATGTTTTTCCTCTTGCTTTTTTCAGAGGGCCCGTGTATAATATAGTCAAAGGGCGGCAAAGTGGCGGCTCAGTAGAAGTGAAGTGACGGTAAGGGAGGGAAAAAGATGCTCATCAACAGCAGCCAGCATGCGGTTGACGCCAAGGGGCGGATCTTTTTCCCCATGCGCTTCCGCGACGATATGTGGGATAAGATCGTCATCTGCCGGGGGATCGGCAAGTATCTGATGCTGTTCTCGCCGGAGGAGTGGAAGCGGTTCACCGACCGGTTCAACCGCCTGCCGGACAGCAGCCGCGAAAAAGTGAGACGCTTTTTCTTTTCCGTGGCGGCCGAGTGCTCCGTGGACCAGCAGGGGCGGCTGCTGCTGCCGCAGAACCTGCGCGAGTTCGCGGGCCTGAACAAGAACGTGACCGTGGCCGGTATGCAGGACCACGCGGAGATATGGGACAGCGACGTCTGGGCGCAGGCGCAGGAGCAGATCAGCGCCGACGAGATCAGCGGCCTGATGGACACGCTGCCGCTGGCGTGATGGCGGCGTTCGCGCACAAGTCCGTTCTGCTGAACGAGAGCGTCGACCTGTTGGGCCTCCGGCCCGGCGGCGTCTATGTGGACGCGACGCTGGGCGGCGGCGGACATTCGGAAGAGATCCTGAGCCGGGACGGGACCGTCCGGCTGGTGGGGATCGACCGGGACGGCGAGGCCATCGCCGCCGCGCGGGAGAGGCTCGCCCGGTTCGGCGGGCGGTTCACGGCGGTCCGCGCCAACTTCGCGGACATGGGCGAGACCCTGGCGGCGCTGGGGATCGACCGGGCGGACGGCGTGCTGTTCGACCTGGGCGTCTCGTCGCACCAGCTGGACACGGCCGAGCGGGGCTTTTCCTACCGGACAGACGCGCCGCTGGACATGCGGATGGATCCGGACGGGCCGGTGACGGCGGCGGATCTGGTCAACGGGGCCCCGGAGGCCGAGCTGAAGCGGATCCTGTCGGAGTACGGCGAAGAGAAGTTCGCGGGGCGCGTGGCGGCCGCCATCGCCGCGAGGCGGGCGGAAAAGCCCGTGACCACCACGGGCGAGTTGGCGGAGATCGTGGCCTCGGCCATCCCGGCGGGGGCGGCGCGGAAAGAGCGTCAGCATCCGGCCAAGCGCAGCTTTCAGGCGATCCGCATGGCGGTCAACGGCGAGCTGGAGGCCGTCGATGCGGGCATTCGGGCCGCGGCGGACCTGCTGGCGCCGGGCGGGAGGCTCTGCGTCATCACCTTCCACTCGGGAGAGGACAGGCTGGTCAAGGGGATCTTCAGCGAGCTGGCTTCGGGCTGTATCTGCCCGCGGGACTTTCCGGTCTGCGTCTGCGGCCGGAAGCCGAGGATCCGGATCCTGACCAGGCACCCCGTCGTCAGCGGGGAGGACGAGCTGGCGGACAACCCCCGGGCCCACAGCGCGAAGCTGAGGGCGGCGGAGAAACTGTGAAAGAAACGAACGGCTGATACGGAAATGGGGAAGACGGCTGTGGCGAGATACATCGATTATTCCATCCGGCCCGAAGCGGCGCCGGAGACCGGGAGCGAACCCTCGATCCTGCGGTACACCGACCTGGCGGGCCAGGAGAACTATATGTTCTACGGCAGCGAGGGACAGGCTGCCGTCGAGGCGATCCCCGTTGAGATCCCGGTCCGGGAAGAGCGCCCCGAACAGAAGGAAGAGCCGCAATACCGCCCCATGCCCTCGGCGGGGATCCTCGACGAGATCGGCCATGTGGCGCGCCGCCGGCGGCCGCGGACCCTGAGCGCCGTGCTGTTCGGCGCGGCGGGGCTGGTGCTGGCGCTGGTCCTGTTCCGCGTGGTGGCCATGCACGGCGAGATCAACGCCCTCGCCATCGAGACCGGCGCGCTGCAGAGCGAGCTGACGTCCCTGCAGAAAGAGGAGAGCACGCTGCGCTATCAGCTGGCCGGAGTCATGACCGAGGTCGAGATGAAGGACCGCGCCGTCCACGAGCTGAAGATGGTCCGGGCGGACGCCGACAACACGGTGGGCGTCCGGTACAGCGAGGGCGACGTGTTCGAGATTGGCGCCGAAGAGGCGGAGACGCCGGCGGTGCTGGCGTTTCTGACGGACACCTTCGGCGATCTGGCCCAGCGGGTGTGGGGTTTTCTGAACTGAGAGAAAAAGACGAAGAAAAGAGAAAAGAGCCGGCGGATGGGGGAAAACGCGCAAAGCCTCCCGTCCGCCGACTTGGACGCTTTTGGGACGGCCGCGGCGCCGGACATAAGCGGTCCGGGACGACCATATGCATGAAACGGACGGCGGTTTGCCCGGGGCGGAGAGCGCGGAAAGGACGACAGTGAAGGGTACAGGGATCGGGATCGAAAAGACGAGAAAGTTCAGGATGCTCGGCGTTCTGGCGGTGCTTCTGCTGGCCGTTCCGTACATCGTCTGGCATCTGGTCCGGCTGCAGATCGTCCGCGCGGACGAGTATCAGAGCATGGCGGCGGAACAGCAGACCCGCGACCTGCTCATCACGCCGGCGCGGGGCAGCATCGTGGACCGGAACGGCGTGGTGCTGGCCACCAGCGTCACGGTGGACACCATCGCCGTGGCCCCCAACGAGGTGGAGGAGGGCACGGAGCGCGACATCGCCGCGGGGCTGGCCTCGCTCTTGGATCTGGACTATGACACGGTCCTGGCCAAGGTCATGAAAAAGAACACCATGTATCAGCTGATCCTTCGCCGCGCGGAGCCGGAGCAGTCCGACGCCGTGCGGGCCTTTGTGTCTGAGACGGGGTTCCGCGCCGTCAAATTCTACGAGGACACCAAGCGCTATTACCCCTACGCCTCGCTGTTCTCCAGCGTCCTGGGCTTCACCAGCTACGACAACGAGGGCGAGTACGGGCTGGAGCTGAAGTACGACGACGTGCTGACCGGCGTGGCCGGGCGCGTGGTCACGGCCAAGGACAACAGCGGCCACTCGCTCTCGTTCTACTTCGAACAGCGCACCGAGCCCACCGAGGGGTATACCCTGCGTCTGACCGCGGACGCGGGCGTCGAGCAGATCCTGGACAAATATCTGGAGATCGCCATGGAGGAGCACGGCTGTGCCGGCGTCGTCGGGCTGGCCATGGACGTCCGCACCGGGGCCATCCTCGGCATGTCCCAGAAGGGGGATTACGATCTGAACGCGCCGCGGACCGTCGCCGACGGGACCGTGGCGGAGGAGCTGGAAAAGCTGACGGGGGACGAGTACAACGACGCCTATCTGAACGCGCTGTACCAGCAGTGGCGGAACCGGGCCGTTCAGGAGCCCTATGAGCCGGGCTCGGTCTTCAAGATCATCACCGCGGCCATCGCGCTGGAAGAGAACGTCGAGACTTTGAATTCCGTCTTCAACTGCCCGGGGTATTCCGTCGTGCAGGGACAGCGGATCTCCTGCTGGAAAAGCGCGGGCCACGGGGTCCAGCTCTTCGGCAAGGCGCTTCAGAACTCCTGCAACTGCGCGTTCATGGAGATCGCGCTGGACATCGGGCACAAGACGTTTTACGACTATTTCGAGGGCTTCGGCTTTACATCGAAGACGGGCGTCGACATGATGGGCGAAGCCACCCCGGTGGGCGGCGTGCACTATCACGTCTACGACACGTTCTCCAACCCCAACGTGGGCGGCTATATCTCGCTGGCCACCTACGGCTTCGGCCAGACCTTCAAGGTCACGCCGATCCAGCTCATCACCGCCGTCAGCGCGGTGGTCAACGGCGGGAACCTGATGCGCCCCTATATCGTGGACGCGCTGGTGGACGCCAACGGCAACGTGGTCCAGCAGTTCGAGCCCACGGTGGTGCGGCAGGTCGTTTCGAACAAGACCTCGACGACCGTCCGCGGTCTCATCGAAGAGGTCGTCTCCGTGGGCACGGGCGGCAACGCCTACGTCCCGGGATACCGGGTGGGAGGCAAGACGGGCACCTCGGAAAAGCGCGCCGAGTCCATCGCCGCGGGGCGGGACCTTTACATCGCGTCGTTCCTGGGCGTGGCCCCCTGCGACGATCCCCGGATCGCCGTGCTGGTCCTGCTCGACGAGCCGACGGGCACACTGCACCAGGGCGGTCAGATCGCGGCCCCCGTGGTGGGCAAGATCATGAGCGAGCTGCTGCCGTACTGGGGCGTCAAGCCCGTCTACACCGACGAGGAGCTGGCCAACATGTCCAAGACGGTGCCCCTCACCGTGGGCGGGATCCGCAGCTGGGCGGAGGCCGTCGTGGGCGAGGCGGGCCTGGCCGTCCGCGTGGTGGGCGACGGGGACTACGTCACGGCGCAGTATCCGGTGTCCGGCTCTACCGTCGCCAGCAGCTCCACGGTGATCCTGTACTGCGGCGCGGAGCCCGACCGCAGCGAGATCCGCATCCCGGACCTGACGGGCATGACCTATAAGGAAGCGACGGAGTACCTCGAGCTGCTGGGGCTATACATCGACGCCTCGGGCGCGCTGGGACGGACCGGCTCGGGCGAGTTCACCGTCCGGAGCCAGAGCCCCGCGCCGGCCGACGGGACGGTGACCTTCGGCTCGGTCATCACGGTAGACTTTTACGCCGACAGCGACGTCGGCGAGTGACGGTTTTTCGGAAATAAGAGAAAAAAAGGAGTGGGACCGATGAAACTGAAAGACGTGCTATTCGGGATCGGCGCGGCGCTTGCGGGTGTCGACGCGGAGACGGAGATCGCTGCCGTGACGCATGACAGCCGGAAGGCGGGTCCCGGCACGCTGTTTTGCGCGCTGCCCGGCGCGGACTCCGGGGTGCACGGCATCCGCTATGCCGCGGCGGCGCTGGAGCGCG
>JAEEGL010006960.1_pt1 | contig 14721 bp, 15 predicted proteins | sample 9134231 | NCBI WGS metagenome assembly JAEEGL01 (sample SAMN16246548, study PRJNA631951) | gut metagenome | biome: gut microbiome; feature: rumen; material: fiber-attached | host: Bos | place: Iran: Karaj | collected 2018-10 | reverse complement strand
GGGAGGAGCTGGCACAGTTCGAGGAGATGCTGGTTTTTTACCGGAGCCTTCCGACCAAATTTGTCCGCGACATCATCATGAAAGCGCCCAGCTCCGACATGATGAACACACTGGCAAGAAGTGTCCTGACGCTCTATTCCTATGACGACCGGGCGGATGATACTTCTCTTGCGAACGTGCTCCGTCAGAGTCTCCAGCTGATCAGTCTCTTTCCGATGTTTTCTATCTACGGCTATCAGGCATACAATCATTATGAGCTGGGGCAGAGCCTGTATATCCACAGGCCGCTCACAGGCGGCTCCATTGCCGAGAATATCCTGCATCTCTTAAGGCCGGATTCACAGTACTCGGAACTTGAGGCAAAGATCCTGGATGTGGCTCTGGTGCTGCATATGGACCACGGCGGAGGCAACAATTCCGCGTTTACGACGCATGTTGTGACATCCACCATGACGGACACCTATTCCGTAATTGCGGCGGCGCTCGGTTCTCTGAAGGGCCCGAGGCACGGCGGCGCCAATATCAAGGTCGTCAAGATGTTTGACGACATGAAGAAAAACCTTCATGACTGGACCGATGAGGAGGAGGTTTCGCAGTATCTTCTTAAGCTCCTGAGGGGTGCTGCCTTTGACCATGCCGGACTGATCTACGGCGTCGGCCACGCGGTTTATTCAAAGTCCGACCCGCGTGCGGTCATCTTAAAACAGTATGTTGAAAAGCTCGCGAAATTCAACCACAGGGAAGAGGAGTTCCGCCTTTATTCGCTTGTCGAACGGCTTGCCCCGCAGGTGATTGCACGAGAGCGGAGAATGTACAAGGGAGTCTGCGTGAACGTTGACTTTTATTCCGGCTTTGTTTATCAGATGCTCGGCCTGCCGCTTGAATTATTCACGCCTCTTTTCGCAATGGCGAGAATTGTCGGCTGGAGCGCCCACCGCATGGAGGAGCTTTCCAACAACGGCAAGATCATCCGTCCCGCCTACAGAGCTATCTGCGAGGAACAGGACTATATTCCGATGGATGAAAGAGCTTGATTTATGGCAGCTTTTGTCTGTTTCATTTTAATGGGCACGTTCGGTGCCCTTTATATTTGCGCTCTGCTGTGCAGTGATACCGCCCTCGGTCTTCTGCGGAGGTTTTCCGTCGCGGAAAAAAAGAAGAAGATCTTCGTCCTTGCAGTGACGGGAGCGGCGCTTCTTTCGGGCGCCGTATTCACGGCGCTGATTCTGTCAAGGAACCGATTTGTCTATTGCTGGGATTACGGTGATTACTGGACGAGGAGCTTCAGGCAGGCGCACTATATGTTTTCAGATCCTGCAGGGTGTCTGAAGGGCCTTATTACTTCAGTTAGGTACGACGAATATAACCTGCTTCTGCCGACGCTGATCAGCCTGCCGCTGCATCTTTTCGGTTACAGCTTTGAGAGCTATGTCCTTTGCTGCTATGTTTTTTTCCTCGCACCGGCATTTCTCCTGCAGGCTCTTGCCTGCCTTGCGGCACTGCGCAGCGATCCCACAGCAGAATGCGGAACGGTTCACTGGATTCTCGCGCTTTTTGCGGCGATGCTGATGCCGGTCAGCTGGTTTGCGCTTTTTCGCGGCTATATCGACGCGGGCTGCCTTGTGCCGGCGTCCTTCATGCTGCTTGCGGCAATGGAGTGGAAACCGGATTCTCTTGGCAGAAGGCAGATCCTGAGGGATATTCTGATGGCGGCAATGATGCTCGCCGCCTTCGCAGGGCGCAGGTATTTTGCCTACTACGGAGTGGGGACCGGCGCAGCGCTGGCTGCTGTAAGTCTTGTCTTTGTGCTGCGCGCCGGAAAAGAAGGCACTGCGGGGCAGGCGTTATTTAAGGCTGCAATTAACCTTTGCATTACAGGCGGTTTTCTGATAGTATCACTACTTGCCTTCCTTCGCCCTCTTGTAAACCGTGTGCTGCACGGCGGATATGCCAGGCAGTATGAGGCGTATGATTTGCCCTTCGGCCTTAAACTGGCCGGATTTGCCGGACGATTCGGACTGCTGTGCATTATTTGTGCGGCGGCTGCGCCGGCGGCCGATGTATATTTCATGACATCGGGAAGGGCAGGGGCTTTGCGCAGCGGGAACGGGCGCACGGTTTTAAGTATACGCACGCTTGCCGCGGGAGTCTTATGCATAGTAACTGCAGCGGCATTTTCAACTGTGCAGGCATTCGGCATCCATCATTTATATCTTGCCGTATGTCCCGTGCTGGTTCTTGACTTTGCCTTTGCGGGCAGGGTTACGGATTATTTCGGAAGAAACAGAAGACATAAAGAGAGGAGGCGAACAGCTGCCGCGGTACTGGCAGGGCTGTGGCTGCTGAATTTCCTTGTGTGCTACCTGCCTTTGGGAGATGATAATCTGTCCTACACGGAGGATTACACACCTGATGCCGTGCCCGGTTTTTTTGCGAAGCGCTACTGTCCGCTGGCCAGAAATGATATCGATGAGCTGAGGCGCCTTTTCGGAGACCTTGAAAGCTGCGCCGGCGGCGCAGGAGGACAGATGAGACAGGTCTATGTGCTCGGGGGCAGCTTTATCCTCAATACAGACCTGATCCGCTCGATCAATAAGCCGGACGTGGATGACGAATATTCCTGGCTTCTTCCCGCCGCGGATGTGGATCTTCGGGACGGTTTTTCACCGTATCTGCTGGAGGCGGATTATGTCGTGACGTCGGACCCGGTGCAGACCTACCTGCCGGAGGGAACACAGGATGTAATTGCATACCCCGCGCTCCTTATCAGGGACAGCGGCAGTACTCTCGGAAGACATTATAAAAAGCTTCCGGGTGTTTACTCCCTGGACGGCGCAGTCGCTGAGATATATGAAAAGATTTCCGATCCTGACAGTGACGCCCTTGAAGAGCTTGCACAATACTATGACAGAAAATATCCCGGGATGGATTATCTTTTCCGGGAGAGAATAACAGACGAAAGATGAGATAGAACAGATGGAAGAGAACATATACGCGCAAAGACTTAAAGAACTCCGCGCCGTCATGAAGGAACATGGCGTGACGGCACTGCTGATTCCTACCGCGGACGCCCACGGCTCCGAATATGTTGCGGACTATTATAAGGCAAGAGAACATTTCAGCGGCTTTACCGGCTCTGCCGGAACGCTCGCGGTTACTCTTTATGAGGCTGCGCTCTGGACCGACGGAAGATATTTCATACAGGCAAGAGCGGAACTGGAAGGAAGCGGCGTTGTGCTGCAGCGCTCCGGTGAGCCCGGAGTGCCGGGGATCCATGAGTTTTTAAAGGACAGACTCTCTTCCGGAGGGACTCTTGCCTTTGACGGTGCCTGCATTGCCCGCTCGGAGGGCGAAGCTCTCGAAAAGGATCTTGCGCCGTGCGGTGTAAAGCTGGTCTGGGATATTGACCTTGCGGGCCTTGCCTGGAAGGACAGGCCGCCTCTTTCCTCGTCGCCGGTGCGTATCCTTGATGAGCAGTATGCGGGCGAGAGCACGGAAAAGAAGCTTGAAAGACTGCGTGCAAGGATGGCGAGTGAGGGCGCAAAATACTATATTACGGAAAAACTCGATGAAATCATGTGGCTGTTCAATATCCGCGGGGCGGATGTTGAGTGCAACCCGGTCGCGCTTTCCTATGCCTTTATCAGCGAAGAGGAGCAGTATATCTTCCTGAGGAAAAAGGCGCTCACCGCGGAATTTTCCGGGTACGCCGCTGCCCGGGACATCCAGATCAGGGAATATGAGACCTTCCATGAGTTTATCTCAACAAGGACCTACGGCGGGAAGATTCTTCTTGATCCCGACAAGATCAGCTATAAGACCTTCATGAATCTGCGGGCCGCCTTCTCGGAGTGTCATGTGAGAATCACGGATCAGCTGGTGCAGACCTTCAGCCCCGTCGAGTATATGAAATCCATAAAGAACGAAGCTGAGATCAGGAACTTCAGGGACATTTATATTGAAGACAGCGCGGTCCTTACGAAATTCATCTACTATATCAAGAAGCTCAGCCGGACCAATCCGGACAGGGATACAGTAACCTTCCCGGACGGCAGCCCCGTGACGGAAGGCGCCGCCGCCGCATATCTGGACGGCTTAAGGAGCAAGGTCAGGGATTATGTCGAGCTGTCCTTCCCGACAATCAGCGCTTACGGACCGAACGCGGCTATGATGCACTATGAGCCGGATGAGAAAGGCGGGGCGGTTTTAAAGAAAGAGGGCATGCTCCTTGTCGACTCCGGAGGACACTATCTTCGCGGAACGACAGATGTCACAAGAACGATCAGCCTCGGCCCCGCAACAAAGGAAATGATCAGGGATTATTCACTGACTGCCGTAAGTGTTTTCCAGCTCCAGGAATGTGTCTTTATGGAGGGATGCAGCGGTATAGCTCTTGATATCCTCGCCCGGGAGCCCATGTGGAAAAACGGCATGGACTATAAGTGCGGGACAGGCCACGGGATAGGCTACCTTCTGAATGTTCACGAGGGGCCTCAGACAATACGCTTCAGGAAAAGAGCCGCGGCGGATATGACGCCTTTTGCGGAGGGAATGGTTGTATCGGACGAGCCGGGCGTATATAAGGACGGCAGGTACGGCATCCGGATCGAGACAATCCTCCTTACTGTCCACAACAAGACAACGCCGGACGGGAAATTTCTTTCCTTTGAGCCTCTGACGTACGTTCCCCTCGACAGAGACCTGATTGATCCTTCGATCCTTACGCAGGAGACCAGACAGGCCCTCAATGTATATCATGCCAGGACGCTGGAAGTCCTTCTTCCCTTTATGAATGAGGAGGAAGGCGAATGGCTTAAGGAGCAGTGCAGAGAAATTTAGTTAACTACGCAATATTTGGGCACTTTACCGGCAAAGAACCACATGATATACTGAAAGCACCTGAAACGTACAGGTCCTGTTATTTTGAACCTACAAATACTTTAAACGGGAGTCTTACATTGATGGCATGGCTGTCACGCCCTCAGCTGCTGCTCCTTGCAGCGGCCCGGGTCAGGGGAAGGCAAAAGTGACACTGCGGACACCCACCTGGCCGAGGCTAGGAGTCAAAGTACAGGAGGCGTTTCGGGTTTCTTTATGTCGGGATACCGGCCGCCGGGCTGTGAATCTGCCGCCGGCAGGAGTTTACGAATATACGCCGCCCGGGTGTCAAGAAAAAAACTTGACACCCGGGCGGCTTCCGTGTACAATGTCAAAGCTGCGGTAAGCTTCTGCATGCTGCCGCGTGCCTTAGCACGGAGGTGAATTGCAATGACAGAGCAGTCCGAGGGACTCAGGAAAATGGTGGAGCAGGGAATCCTGTTTGATTACTATGGGTGCCTGCTTACCCAGCAGCAGCAAAGGCTTTACCAGGAGGCAGTGTGCGAGGATATGTCCCTGTCCGAGATCTCACAGCTTGAGGGTATCAGCCGGCAGGCTGTCTCTGACCAGATCCAGAGGACGACAAGGAAACTGCGCGAATATGAGGAAAAGCTTCATCTGATTGACAAGTTCTCGGCGATCAGGGATCTTTGTGACAGCAGACTCTCCGAAGACACCCCGGCCGAAGCTTCCGGCGAAGAGCTTCTTGGCGTCCTGAGACGCATCCGCTCATATATATAGGATTAATTCAATATGGCATTTGAGAGCTTATCCGAAAAACTGAATAATGTATTCAGGAACCTGAGGAAAAAGGGAAAGCTGACTGAGGACGATGTCCGGGCGGCGCTCAAGGAAGTTAAGATGGCGCTTCTCGAAGCGGACGTCAACTTCAAGGTCGTAAAGCAGTTTGTCAATTCCATACAGGAAAGAGCGGTCGGCGAAGAGGTCATGAACGGCCTCAATCCCGCGCAGCAGGTCATCAAAATCGTCAACGAAGAGATGATTTCGCTGATGGGGAGCGAGACGACGGAGCTGACCTACCAGCCCGGGAAGGAAATCACCGTCATTATGATGTGCGGTCTCCAGGGCTCCGGTAAGACGACGACTGCCAGTAAGCTTGCGGGCAAGATCAAACAAAAGGGAAAGCGTCCTCTTCTGGCAGCGCTGGACGTCTACAGGCCCGCAGCGATCAAACAGCTTCAGGTCAACGGCGAAAAGGTCGGTGTCCCCGTCTTTTCGATGGGCGATTCCGTCAGTCCCGTCAATATAGCCAAGGCAGCGATCAGCCACGCGGCAAAGAACAACAACGACGTCGTGTTCCTCGATACCGCCGGCCGCCTGCAGATCGACGAAGACATGATGCAGGAGCTGGAGGATATCAAAGCCGGCGTTACGGTTCACCAGTCTATCCTCGTTGTAGATGCCATGACCGGACAGGAAGCCGTGAATGTTGCCAGGACCTTCAATGAGAGGGTCGGCATCGACGGCGTGATCCTTTCCAAAATGGACGGCGATACAAGAGGCGGTGCCGCGCTTTCCGTAAAGGCGGTGACAGGAAAGCCGATCCTGTACGTAGGTATGGGAGAAAAGCTCACCGATCTGGAGCAGTTCTATCCGGACCGTATGGCGAGCAGGATCCTCGGCATGGGCGACGTCCTGACCCTGATCGAAAAGGCGCAGGATGCGCTTGACAAGGACGATGAAGAGCAGGGCCGCGAAATGGCGGACAGGCTCGGCAAGGGCAAGTTCGATTTCAATGACTATCTTGCGAGCATGAAGCAGATGCGCAAGATGGGCGGGCTTTCGAGTATCATGGGCATGCTGCCCGGTATGGGAGTCGGTCTCGATCCCTCGGAGCTTGAAGGCGCCATTGATGAGAAGAAGATGGCCAGGATGGAGGCGATAGTCCTGTCCATGACGCCGCAGGAACGCGCGAATCCCAAGCTCCTTACACCGCAGAGAAAGTACCGGATAGCCAAAGGCAGCGGCAATGATATTGCCGAAGTCAACCGTTTCATCAAGCAGTTCAGACAGATGCAGGACATGATGAAAAAAATGCCCGGGATGATGAAGGGCAGACGCAGGAACCCCTTCGGCGGCTTCCCGGGATTCGGCGGCCAGGGCAGGGGCCGCGGAGGATTTCCGTTCTGACGGATTGAGATGTTAAAGTTCAGCCGCGCTTAAGCGCCGCTGTTCTTGATAAATTATCCGACGCCGCGCAGATATGCCGGGAGGCGCGGGCAGCCGGCAGCAAAACCAAAGCAACAAAGGAGATAATTATGGTAAAAATCAGACTTGCAAGACACGCACAGAAGAGAGAGGCTATCTACCGCATCGTGGTACAGGAGGCTTCCCAGCCCAGGAACGGCAAAGCCATCGACGAACTTGGCTTCTACAACCCCAACACTGATCCTGCAACCATTAAGATCGATGTTGAAAAGGCAAATGACTGGATCACAAAGGGCGCACAGCCTACGACAGTTGTCAGGAAGCTCATCAAGGCAGCTGCAAAGCAGGCCTGAAGACTTCGGTTAACATTTGAGGAATACTATGAAGGAATTAGTTGAGGTGATCGCAAAGGCGCTTGTCGAGAATCCCGACAAGGTTGTGGTTACTGAAAGAAAAGAAGGAAAGATCACCAAGGTCGATCTGCGGGTAGCCCGCAGCGATATGGGAAAGGTCATCGGGAAACAGGGAAGGATCGCAAAGGCTCTGCGTACCGTAGTAAAGGCTGCTTCCTCTATAGATGATTCCATCGTTGATGTGAACATCGACTCTGACGAGCCGGCGGAAACAGCAGAGTAAAGCATGGTTGATCGATTTCAGATAGGTGTAATCGCGGGCACGCACGGAGTAAGGGGAGACGTAAAGATCTTTCCCACGACCGACGATCCCGCGAGATTTAAAAAACTGAAAACTGTAATCCTTGTGCAGAAAAAGTCGGAGAGTGTCGTTGCCATCAGTAATGTCAGGCTCTCCGGCAAATTTGTTATTGCAAAGCTGCAGGGAATCGATGACATGGACAAGGCGCGCCTGCTCAGGGAGAGCACACTCTGGATTCCGAGACAGGAGGCGGTGCCCCTGCCTCCGGGCAGGTATTATGTCCCGGACCTGATCGGAATTACGGTTAAGCTTGAGGACGGGAGTGTCCTCGGCGAGCTGACGGACGTGATCTTCACCGGAGCCAACGATGTGTACCAGGTGACGACACCGGAAGGCAAAAACGTGCTCCTGCCTGTCATCGACGATTGTATCACAGAGCTTAATCCTGAGGAGGGGTACGCCGTCGCGCGCCCGCTCCCGGGCCTTCTTGATATTTATCTATGAATTTCTATATACTCACTCTGTTTCCGGACATGGTACGGGACGGTCTCAATACGAGCATTCTCGCAAGAGCTGCCTCTGCCGGGCTGATCGGCATAGAAGCCGTCAATATCCGGAATTATACGAATAACCGTCACGGAAGGGTCGATGACTATACCTACGGAGGAGGCGCCGGACTTCTTATGCAGGCGCAGCCCGTCTACGACGCCTGGCGCTCCGTTCAGGACAGGCTTCCCCAAAAGACACGGGTCGTTTACATGACTCCGCAGGGAGAGGTCTTTACACAGGCAAAGGCGCAGGAGTTCTCAAAGGAAGAGAATCTGATTCTTCTTTGCGGACATTACGAAGGAATCGACGAGCGGGTGATAGAAGAAATCGTGACCGATGAAATATCCGTCGGCGACTATGTGCTGACGGGCGGAGAGCTTCCCGCGATGATCGTGGTCGACGCCGTTTCGCGCCTTATACCGGGCGTTCTCGGGAACGGAGCTTCCTCGCACACGGATTCATTCCAGGCCGGGCTTCTGGAATATCCCCAGTATTCAAGGCCGGAGGTCTGGCAGGGCAGGAGGGTCCCGGAGGTTCTTCTGTCCGGCGACCACGCAAAGGTCGACGAGTGGAGAAAAGAACAGGCTCTCAAAAGAACAATGGAAAGGCGGCCCGACCTGTACAGGAAGTATCAGGAACAATTGCTTGCAAATCAGGCTGCCGTATGGTAAATTATGTCTGCTGCTTTTTTGCAGCAGCAGGTAAAAGGTGTTCCTCTGCCGAATGTGTGCGTGCTGCACACAGCCCCGGTCCGTATCAGGAGGGGCGCATGATGCGCGGATAAGAACACCGCAGCAGATCCTTACGTTCTGTGTATTAACGGGACTCCGGTCCCGGATTCAGAATTTACTGACAGCTGCATACCGGATATAGGAGAAAAGACATGAGTCAGATTATTAAGGAAATCGAAGCTGCACAGCTCAAGGAGCAGGCGCCTCAGTTCAACGTCGGTGACACAGTTCGTGTCTACGGCAGGATCAAGGAAGGAAACCGTGAGAGAGTTCAGGTTTTCGAAGGCGTGGTTATGAAGGTCCAGGGCGGCAGCAACAGAGCGACTTTTACTGTCCGCAAGGAATCCAGCGGTATCGGTGTCGAGAAGACATGGCCCCTGCATTCTCCCAATGTGGAAAAGGTCGAGGTAGTAAGACGCGGTAAAGTCAGAAGAGCAAAGCTGAATTACCTGCGCGAGCTCAGCGGCAAGAAAGCAAAAGTCAAGGAAAAGAGAAGCTGAGATACTGCATGTCAGGATCCGCAAGAACCGCACAATCATATGTGCGGTTCTTTTCACATGAAGGTCTCTGAGACTATGCTGCTGATACACAGAAAAAGAAAAGCCCGACATACATCCGGCCTGTCCTTCTACGAGGAAAAGGCCGCAATCAATGTGAAACTCCTGCAGGAGGCCGGACTCTGGATCGTTAGTACACTGATTGCCATCTTCCTTGGCGTCGCCTTTGTGATGGCGTTCGGACTGCGTGTGAAGATGCGCAGCCCCGCGATGCAGCCGGCAATCGGGCAGGATACTGTTGTTATGGTCAACAGGCTGGTTTACCAGATTTCCACGCCCTCGCAGGGAGATGTGATTGCCTTTTACCCCGGCGGAAACCGGGAAGCAGCACCCCTGGTCCGGCGCGTGGCGGCGGTTCCGGGCGAGGCTGTACAGATCGATGCCGGAATACTACTTGTCAACGGCGTGCCGCTTCGAAGCGGCATGCAGATGGATCCCATTACAGACCCGGGGATCGCCTCGGACCCCGTAAAGCTGCGGGAGAACGAGTATTTTGTAATAGGCGACAACCGCAACAACAGTGAGGATTCCAGATCGGCATATCTCGGTCCGGTGAACAGCTCCTGGATCATCGGCAGGGCATGGATCGCTCTATGGGGTGACGGCACAAAGCTGCACCTGATTAAATAAGACCGGAAAAATGGATAATATCAACTGGTATCCCGGGCATATGACAAAGGCCCGCCGGATGATGGAAGAGAATATACGGCTCGTTGATCTTCTGATCGAGATTATCGACGCGAGGATACCATATACCAGCCGTAATCCCGATATCGACGCCCTTGGAAAGTCAAAGGCAAGAGTCCTTGTGATGGGGAAGGCCGATCTGGCCGATCCGGCAAAGACAGCGCGCTCGCAGAAGGAATTTGAAGATGCGGGCTTTACCGTGATTGCAGTGGACTCCAGAGACAGGAAGCTTGCCGCAAAGGTACAGGCTGCAGCCTATACCGCCTGCAGGGATAAGATAGAAAGGGATATTAAAAGAGGTATCATCGGAAGGCCCGTGCGTGCAATGATCTGCGGAATTCCCAATGTCGGGAAATCCACGCTGATCAATTCTCTCGCGGGACGAACGAGCGCCAAAACCGGCAATAAACCCGGTGTCACCAGAGGAAAGCAGTGGATCAGCGTCAGCAGACAGGATTCAAGAAAGCTTGAGATCCTTGATACGCCCGGCATTCTCTGGCCGAAGCTCGGCGATGAAGCGGTCGGCATCAAGCTCGCGCTTGTGGGTTCCATCGGGGAGAATATTCTTGACGAATATGCACTCGCAGGTGAGCTGATTGCCTTTATGAACCGGGAGTATCCCGGCATTCTGGAGGATAAATACACAAAGGGGAATCCCGTTGAAAGCGTTTCGGACATCGCCGCCGGAAGAAACCTGTTTCTCAAAGGCGGGGAACCGGATCTTGCAAGGGCTTCTCATCTTCTTCTGGATGATTTCAAAAACGGAAGGACAGGTAGGATAACGCTTGAATAACAATATTGTTAAGGAAATCGTATCTTATATTATCTGGTTTGCTGCGGTTATTCTGATCTCTTTTTTTCTGATCAAATATGTGACCCAGAGAACAGATGTCAACGGATCGTCCATGGTACCCACACTCGAGGACGGCGACCAGCTGATGGCAGACAAGCTCTCTTACCGTTTTCATGACCCCGAGAGGTTTGATATTATCATTTTTCCTTTTAAATATAAGGAGAAGACATATTTTATCAAGCGGATCATCGGCCTGCCGGGCGAGAGCGTGCGCATCGACGAACAGGGCATAATCTATATTAACGGAGAGGTCCTCGAGGAGCATTACGGCCTGGATCCGATCTATTACCCGGGAGTGGCGATAGAGGAAATCCATCTTGCCGACGACGAGTATTTTGTCCTTGGCGACAACCGAACGGTCAGTGAGGACAGCCGTTATGAGGAGGTCGGGAATATAAAGCGAAAGGACCTGATCGGCAGGGCGTTCATCCGTATCTGGCCCCTGAAAAAGTTTGGTATTATAAAAAGCGACAGCGTGGGAGCTTCAAAATGACGAAGAAGGAAGAAGCAGCGCAAAAGCGCCTGGAACGGCTCGAGAAGGAAAAGCAGCGCGTTGCCGCGATGAGAGAGTTTGAGAACAGTGCGGTAAGAAGCGCTGCAGGCAGCCGTCCCGGTAAAAATCCCTGTTTTCTTGTCTGCGGGATTGATGAAGCGGGCAGGGGTCCCCTTGCCGGTCCGGTAGCCGCCGGAGCCGTCATTCTTCCCCCTGATCACGACATCCTGTATCTGAATGATTCTAAAAAGCTTTCTGCCGGGAAACGGGAGGAACTCTATGAGATAATCCGGAAAGAGGCGCTTTCGTATTGTGTCGCGCTTGTCGGCCCGGAAAGGATTGACGAGATCAACATCCTGCAGGCCACCTATGAGGCCATGCGGCAGGCAGTGGCAGGTCTTTCGTCAGAGCCGGATGTACTTGTCAACGATGCCGTGACGATTCCGGGGATCGGGATCACGCAGGTTCCCGTAATCAAGGGCGACGCAAAGTGTATCAGCATCGCTGCCGCGAGTATCATGGCAAAGGTCGAAAGAGACCGGCTGATGGAGGAATATGACAGGCAGTATCCGGAGTACGGCTTTGCTGCCCACAAGGGCTACGGAACCGCGGCTCACATCGCCGCCATCCGCAGATTCGGGCCCTGTCCGATTCACCGGCGGTCTTTTATCGGCAATATCGTCAGCCTGTGAAAGAAGATGAACAGATCTGGTTATTGAAAAGAAGAATCTTAGGAAATACGGGGCTCTCACTGAGTCTCTTGCGGCGCGTTTCCTTGAAAACAACGGTGTCAGGATTACGCATCGCAATTTTCGCTGCGGAAGGCGGGGTGAGATAGACCTGATCGGATACGACGGAGAGTATCTTGTCTTTTTTGAGGTAAAATCCAGGTCGTCCCTCTCGTCGGGCTTTCCCGAGGAAGCTGTTACAGCTGCCAAGCAAAGGACTATCTGCAGGGTATCGGACTATTTCAGGGCGGCATATCCCGGGGAAGATACAGGGAAAATCCGCTTCGATGTCGTCGCGCTTACCAAAGGACAGGACAAGACCTGTCACCTTCGCTGGATCAAAAATGCCTTTGATTATTGCGGCCGTTAATGTAAACTATATTGATGCCGAATACGTATAAATTGGAAAAGGAGTCCTGCCATGTCAGATCTTGAACTTCATCAGCAGCTTGAACGCAGAATCCCTGTAGCGCCCCTGGGACTTATTATCATGCCCTCGGCACAGCAGATAGGAGAGAAGGTCAATAATTACATCGCTGACTTCCGCAGAAGCTTTGACAATATCATCAAGGGAGAGAGTGCCTTCGCGGATTACCAGAAAGATGACTACCGGATGAATGTAAGCGCCGTCCGGTTCGGCACAGGAGAGGGAAAAGGAATCGTCATCGACTCTCCCCGCGGAAAGGATATTTATATCCTCACGGATGTGATGAACCACTCTCTGACGTACAGGATGAACGGCTTCATCAACCACATGTCGCCGGACGATCATTTCCAGGATCTGAAGAGAATGATCGCCGCCATACAGGGAAAGGCAGCAAGGATTACGGTCGTCATGCCGTTCCTGTATGAGGGCAGGCAGCACAACCGTTCCTCCAGGGAATCCCTGGATGCGGCAATGATGCTCGATGAGCTCGTCCAGATGGGCGTGGATAATTTCATTACCTTTGACGCGCATGATCCCCGGATCCAGAACGTGGCACCCTGTTTCTCTTTTGAGAATTTTATATCTCCTTACCAGTTCCTGAGGTGCATCATCCACAGCTTCCCGGATATTGTCATTGACAAGGATCACTTTGTTGTCATCAGCCCGGATGAGGGCGCGCTTGACAGGGCGGTTTATTTTGCCAATGTCATCGGTGCGGATACCGGAATGTTCTATAAGCGGCGCGATTACTCCAAGATTATCGGAGGCAAGAACCCGATCGTGGCGCATGAATTCCTGGGAACGGATCTGGCAGGAAAAGATGTCATTATCATGGATGATATGATTTCCTCCGGAGGGAGCATCCTGGATACCGCAAAACAGCTCAAGGCCATGAATGCCGGCCACGTCTTTCTCTGCGCCACGTTCGGACTGTTCACGGACGGCCCGGAGGCGTTTGACGCGGCATATGCGGAGGGAGGCTTCGACAGGGTCATAACGACGAATCTCACCTATCTTGATCCCGGGATCCTTGAGCGCGACTGGTTCATACCCGCTGATATGAGCAAATATATTGCTACAATAATAGATTTTTATAACCACAACGCATCCATCAACAGCTTCACGACGCCTACGGACAAAATCCATGAGGCGCTTGCGAACTTTAACCGAAGGGAGCAGACGGCTTTTGACGAAGAGATGCTTGAAACTACAGAATTCTGATTAAACAATGTCCAAGAGAAAAAGAAAACCGATTATAGCGATCGTCGGCAGGCCCAATGTCGGCAAATCCACACTGTTCAACGCAATTGCAGGCGAGAAAATCTCGATTGTAAAGGACACTCCCGGCGTTACGAGAGACCGTATCTATGCGGAATGCAGCTGGCTTAATTACGACTTTACGCTGATTGACACCGGCGGCATCGAGCCGGATTCAAAGGATGTGATTCTCCGCCAGATGCGTGAGCAGGCGCAGATCGCCATTGATATGGCCGATGTAATCCTTTTTATGGTGGATGTCCGCCAGGGGCTTACGGATACGGATGACAAGGTGGCGGATATGCTGCGCCGCTCGGGCAAGCCGGTCGTACTGACCGTCAACAAGGTAGACAGGCCCATGGAGCAGCAGGCGGATGTCTATGAGTTCTACAACCTCGGCATCGGTGATCCGGTACCGGTATCCTCAGTGAACAAGATGGGCCTTGGAGATCTTCTCGATGAGGCGGTGAAGTATTTTCCGGATCCGACTGATGAGGAAGAGGAGGAAGATACCGTCCGCATAGCCATCATCGGCAAACCGAATGTCGGAAAGTCTTCGATTGTAAACCGGCTGATCGGGGAGAACCGGGTCATCGTTTCAGACATAGCAGGAACCACAAGGGATGCTGTCGACACAAGAGTCCGGTACAACGGCCAGGATTATATTTTTGTCGATACGGCAGGTCTTCGGCGAAAGAGCAAGATTTCCGAAGAGCTTGAGCGCTTCATGGTAATCCG
>JAEEGL014674150.1_pt1 | contig 14722 bp, 18 predicted proteins | sample 9134231 | NCBI WGS metagenome assembly JAEEGL01 (sample SAMN16246548, study PRJNA631951) | gut metagenome | biome: gut microbiome; feature: rumen; material: fiber-attached | host: Bos | place: Iran: Karaj | collected 2018-10 | reverse complement strand
CCCGCGAAGTCTCAGTTCAATTCCTCATCAACCATCGTCTTCCGGAAGCAACGGTTCCTCTTCAGTCTCAGTTTCCGGTTCCTCGTCGACAGGTTCTTCAGATTCTGTCACATCTGGAACAGATCTGGTGCCTTCCTGAGGCTGATTCCTTCAGGCAGTCTTCAGGGTATCGATAATAGTATCGGGATCCGGCAGGACACCCTTGGTGGTTCCGTTGCCATACAGCAGCTGCTCCAGTGTGGTCAGCTTGCTGGAATTGACCTTGGTCGAATCGATCGTAATCTTGGACACCGGCTTGTAGCCCTGCACGTTCACAGGCGTGCTGTTGCATTCCCAGCTCATGCTGATCGCATCCGGATTCTCGTTGATGGTCGCATAACTGCGGCCGGACGGAGAAGCAGTACTGTTGTAGATGATGTGAAGCTTGTAGCCCTTATCCATGCCGGGATGCGTATCGTCACCGATCTCGGTGCGGACCACCAGACCGAAAGCCTTCCGGTTCTGCTGTCCGAGGAATACACCCTTCGCGTTGGAAACTTCAGCGCTTCCGTCGCAGGCAGCCCACTCGTCCGGATAGTCATATGCTTCAAGCGTGTAGCCATACTTCTCTGCAGAACGCAGGCTGGCGTACTTGATGTTATCCGCATACAGATCGGTAACATCCGCGCCGCTGGGATTCTCATTGAAAGCGGTCACACCGCTCCAGGCAACAGCGTCGCCATAAGCGCCGTTATCCATCGGATACAGCGCAACTTTGCTGACACCGGATTCAAGCTCCCGCTTGCCGGTCTCGTCCCATTTCAGAGTAAATACAGTTTCTGCCATGGTATTTTACCTCCAATTAATAGTAGATCGTGTAGACATAGTGATTCAGATTATCCGATGCAAAGAACCGGTTAAAACTGCAGTAAGGCAGATCATCCAGTTCATCCCGCATCGTGTCATCCGGGTCTTTGGTGATATACGTCACCGTATATCGGTACAGCCGTCTGTAGACATGATTGTCCGCATGCAGATCGTTCTGGTCTGCCAGCTCGTATACAATCGCCGGATAGTGCTTGATTTTCGTCCCCGTCGGGGGTTGAAAATACACATTCTCAGGCCCGACCATTTCCCGGAAAATCCGGTCCAGTTCATTCCTCCTCTGGCTCATGGTACAGCCCTCCCAACGTGAGGATGAGACGGGGATACTGGATCTCCGCATTGGTGATTTTCCACATATCCCCGTGCCATCTCACACAGCGCATAGCGCCCATATTTTCCCGCACGAATTTATCCGCAACGATACTGATGCGATTGTTGATGACCAGATTGTCATTCAGAGTTCCATTTTGATCCCATCGACGGCTGTTGGAAAGCACATCCCCGTAATACCGCCTCTCGATAATCTTCTCGACATATACGCTCGGATGTTCTTCCGGGTCTTCCTCGACTGTTTTCAGAAAACCGATGGTTCCGCTGAATCTGGCCATATGTTCACCCGCCTTAGCCCTGAGGCTCCTCGTTCGGGACGGGTTCCGGATAGGCCGGTGTCAGCGTGCCGCCGGTCACATAAACCTTCGGCTCAGCTTCATCACTCAGCACCTGCACGCTGTGATCCACTGCCGTCAGCGTACCGCCGTCAATGGTCAGCCGCATGTTCTCGCCGCCGGAATAACCGGCCAGCTTGTCATAGATCACCGCGGAGCAATCCATCATCGTGGTGTTCTTGTCAGCGATCTTGCCGTCCGGCACGACATTGCCGTTCTTATCCGTGTTGGTCGCCGTAATGCTTCCGCCGTGGATCGTCACGTCGCCGCCGCGCATGCACAGACCGGTGCCGCCGTTTGCCACAACCTCGCCGCCGTTCATAATGAACGTGTCGCTGTTGGCAATATAGATACCGATGGCCTCATATCCGCTGGTCTTGATGCTCGCGTCGATCTTTCCGCCATTCATCGTAATGGTGTTTCCGCCGCGTCCGGCATTGCCGTTCGTGCTAATACCCATATTGTCAGACGTCTGGATCAGACCGCCGTTCATCTCAACGTTCGCCGAGTAGCTGGCACTGATGCCGCACTCAACCGTCTGGAGTGTACCGTCGTTCATGATCACTTTGGATCCTTCGCCGAAGACCTGGAATCCTTCATTCTGCGTAATATAGGTGCCGCCATTGATCACGGCCATACCGCCGCCCGATACCTGAGCAATCCACTTCCGGTTCTGGACCGTGCCGTTTCCGGTCAGAGTCAGCTTATTGCCGGCCCCGTTAACCTGGAAAAGACCGGTGGTCAGATTCGCGGAAATTGTATGCCCGTTGGTGTCGATGACCGTGTCGCCATTGATTGCGTAAGACTTTGTAAGCGGAAGATCGGCTGTCAGTCGGATCTCTTCGCCGCCCTGTTCAAGGGCGCTTTCAAAGTCCCCTACAGTACCGACATCAGTAGGGGTTACTGAGGGTTTGCTTCTTCCTCGATGACGATCGCGCTGTAGGGCTTCACCAGAGCGCCGCTGCAACGGGTTTCGATCAGGTACTTCTGCTGGTTGTAGTCAATGTCGAAATCTTCGAACATATTCACGCTGCCGCCCTTGTCCGCGCCAACGTTGTAGTCGTTCAGATTGACAATGATCGCGATCGGCTTGAAGGTCTTGCCGCTCACAGCATCGGTACGCACGGTGGAGGCATCCGCCATCACGGGCACAGTGATAATGTCACGCACACCCAGCACATTCGCGGCGGTCTCCTTGGTGGGATACAGGAAGTGACCGATGCCATCTTCCAGCAGCAGCAGATCGCTCAGGGCATCTTCGGTCATGAAGGCCACAGCGTTGCCGCTTCCCTTGTAATCCTTCCAGCTCTTGCGGACAACCTTGATAAAGGTCTTCGCCAGGGCTTCACCCTGCACAGCCTTCAGTTCCTTATGGATGGTGTAGAGTTCATCATCCCGGAAGATGCTGCGGATATGGCTCTCGCTGATATGATCGCTGGCGGAAGTCTGCCGGCCGTCGCCGATCAGGATCGCGCGGGCGATTTCCTCGTCCAGCATCATCCGCATTTCGCCCTTCATCCAGGCAACGACGTCGAAGTCGACGATGTCCAGCACGTCGTCACGGTCCAGCATCTGCTTTTTGTAGATGGTCTGCGGATCGGTCGTACGCTTGAGCAGCGTGAAGACTTCGTTCTCTTTCCGGTTACCCTTGATGTATCCCTTCGCCCGGGCTTCGTCAGCCGTGATGTCGGCAAAGGTGGTCTTGATCCGGCTGAAAGGAGTATGACGGGTCCCCTGCATCACCTTGGAAACCCACCCCATGTCACGGTGAATAAAATCCGGCGTGGTGGTCAGGTTCTTGGCGTCCGGGAACAGCCAGTCAATCTGCTGGATGCCGTAGTCTTCCGCGTGGGCCAGCACAGCCTTCTTCATGCTGCCCATTTCCTTGGCATCGCGAATAATGGTGTCAATTTCCGCATGGCTCAGGGTGTTCTGTTCAACAACTTCGTCCATGCTGCCGTCAAAAACATTCTTTTTCATAGGTCCGTATCCTCCAATTTCCGAGTGGGCCATCGCCACGTCCTCTTCGTATTCGTCTTCGTAATCCTCGTCGTCGAGTTCGTCTTCTTCGTCGAAGTCTTCGTCCTCATACTCGTCGTCATCGTCGTAGTCTTCGGGTTCGTCGTCTTCGTCGAAGTCGTCTTCCTCGTCGTCTTCGTACTCTTCATCCTCGTCTTCGAAGTCGTCGTCCTCTTCGAGTTCTTCCTCTTCCGACTCGTCCTCGTTATCGAGCTCTTCGAGCACGTCAAGCTGGCCCTGCTCGTAGAGGGCCTGAGCGACCGCGCGCTGTTCGTCGGTCATACTGTCCAGAATCGCCTGAACATCGATTCCGCTGTTTTTGCTCATGTCTTCTTCCTCCGTGTTTTCTTCCTCGTCCGAGTGGCAGAGAATGTCCTGTTTCTGTGTGTAAATCAGGGCCTCTTCGTCATCCAGATCTGTGGTACCGTCGCTGTGCGCGAAGTTCAGATTCTCAATCCTGGCTCCCTTGTTCGCGCCCGTCAGCACCAGGCTGACCTCTTTAATGGAGCCGTGAATGACATCGCTGCCGCGCTGCACAAGCTGATTCGCATAGATGGAGAACTGCTTGATATCGCCGTTCGCCACCGCGTTTTTGGCCGCCTGCGCCTTGTCATTTTTGTTAAACCAGCAATAGCAGTAGACGCCCTTATCGCGGTTCTCCAGCAGCGCGTGACCCAGAACATTTTCCGGATCTGTATGGCAATGCTGGTAAACCATCGGAACCTCTTCGCCATCGTTGTCAATGAAGGCATTCGGACGGATTACCCGGCCGTCGGTGCATTTGATGTTGCACATCGTTGCCCAGCCGGAAATGTCATAAGGTCTGTCCATCGACATCGTTCTTTCCTCCGAAATTTCTATTTTGATTTTAGTTAGCTTTGACTAACTCCAGGGTAAAAGAAAAAGCGCCGTGTGGCGCATCATCCCGCTCTCGGGACCGGAGAGGCTCTGGGCGGCGCTTGCCCTTCTTCCTCATCTTCTCCAAGCTCATCGTTCTTGTACCGTTCCGCAAGTTCCACGATCTCCGCGTCCGTCAGGTCCTTCAGATCGTCCTCGGTAAGACCCGCGTCCAGCAGTGTCTTCCTGGCGTCTTCCAGTTCCTCCGGATCCACTGGCTCCTCTTCAGGTGTCAGTCCGGAATCCTCTGACTGCGGCATATTGCTGTTCCGCAATTTATCCGCCTTCGGATCGTCGCTCGGCAGCATGCCGATGACACTTCGAATCTCGTTCGCCGTCATGATTTCGTTCCGTGTGAACTTGTCTGCGATATCCGCAATATTGTTAACAGGAACAAGTTTGAAATGATCCTGGAAGAACATAATGGATTGACCCTGCGTCCGTCCCGTTTTCGTCAGGAACTTCCGCTTCATCTCGTCGCAGAATCCGGCGAGAAGCGGTTCAATCACCCGGTTGTAGTAGTTCAGCATGGTCTTTTCATCCGCCGTACCGTTCATGATTTCCGGCGTCAGACCAAGCTGCCCGTACAACTGATTCGTCAGATCACGAATCTGCTCCAGAAGATTGTTCTCAATCGAACGGTTCAGCTGAATGACTTTCTCCGTCGCGTCGATATACGCAACACCGTACTTGCCTTCTGTCAGCTGCTCCTCGATCTTCTTCCTGCGTTTCTCGGCTTCCTGCATGCGCATTTCTGTCTTCACCGTGTAGGGAAGCTGGAAGATCAGATCAAGCCGGTTCGCCCCGCTTGTCTCGTCCACCATGTCCTTCAGAATCAGCTTGCGCAGCAGCCGCTGCAGTGTGGAGCTCGGTTCATTCATCACCGCGTAAAAAGGGTTCTCAACGATCGCCACCATTTTCTTGGGCAGTACGACCTCTTCCTTGATTCCTTTCCGCTCGTTATACAGCATCACCCGAACGGCATCCGGATACCATTGGGTGACCTTTCCGGTTCGCAGACTCAGTACATCATATCCGCCTTCAATCAGCGGATTCAGATCTGTGTCCGTAGGAACCAGGGCGACGCATCCCTCATCGAACAAACTCATCACAGCATCCTGGATGAATTGCCTTCCGGTTTGGTCAATGTTCGCGTCCAGCGTCAGACAGTTATTCAGCCCGGACTTCATGGTCTCTTTGTACCGTCCGTTCTTGTCCACCTTCACATGTTGAATCTGCACCTGGGCGGTATCCACAGCGATCCGGTTATACACTGCCGTAATAATAGACCGTTCTTTGCCCCTTGTAAGTCGTACACGGTCGGGCCGACTGCTGTTTGCAAACCCGACAGTCACGGGGTCCGGATGATTGTACACAGCGCCGATATCATCCGTGGGGTCTCTGTTGTTTCGAAAGGCATTCCAGGCGTGCTGGAGCCTTTGCATCATTGAGGCCATAGCATCACCTCATAATGTCGTTAATGTCAAAGCGGGACCTCCCCGCAAAGATACAATTTTCATTTTGATTGAAATTGGTAAGCAATCTGTGATACAATCTGACAAAGGAGTTGATTTCATGTTATCCATCCATTGCCCGAACTGCGGCGGAACCAGTGTCTTCGATGAAACAAAAGACATTCCGACTTACTGCACATTCTGCGGCACACATTTCCAGAACATGGATCATTTTGTTGAGGAGTCCCTGCGTCTCGGCCTGCATAAACAGGCACTGAATCTGGACCGGGAAGTCCTGAAGATTGACCACCAGCGCCATGAAATGGACATGGAAAGAATCAACAAGGAAATCAAGAAGGAGCGTGTTCATACTTTCACTGAAAAAGTTGAACTGCTCATCGGTCTGATCACGATCCTTCTTGTCTTTTACATTGTCCTTAAAAACACCTGATTACTTCCTGCGCTTCTTCTTGGAAGGCATCCCGTTGGCATACTTCGTTCCGGCGAAAGCCTTGTTCATTTCAGCCCGGAACTGCTGTGCCTGAGCGGCATGCTTCTTCGCCGTAGCGGCACGGTAAGTATTCCGCGCAGCAGCTACGCCAAGACCTGCGCCGATAGCGCCCGCACCGATCCGGGCAATCGTGTTATTGGAAACGCCGTTCAGTGCTCTCTTGGCATTGGACGTTCCGCGTCCTATCGTCGCGGACACCTGGTTGCCTACGCCAAGTGCTCTGTTTGCCACACCTGTAACAGCGCTGTTCGCCTTACCAAGTCCTACGCGGGCAGCATCGGAAAGCTGAGTGCCCTTGCCCCATCTTTTAACCGCTCCGCCGGCACCCTGCACCTTAATTCCTGCAGTACTTCCTTTAAGGAATATCTGCTCGCCGGCCTTACGTACACCCTGTGCAACTTTACTGTTTCCGCGAACATTCGCAAGCGCCCGACCAACGCCCTGAGAACCTCTGGCCATTCCTGCGCCAATGCCTTTCATAGCATTACCGACACCTTCGGTACCAGCCGCGGCAGCACCGCCCATAGCAGCTGCGCCAACACCATACCGTGCAGCACGTTTCGCATACTTCTTGCCATTCGCGCCCAGCTTCTCCAGCTTCGCCAATTTCTTGGAAGCTTTCTTATACTGACGGCGCAGGGCCCGATCGCTGCCGCGTTCAATTGCCTTCCGTACGCCCCACTTCATTCCTTTGACACCGTAGTGCGCAAGGAAATCCTCGGTGGGCGTGGAGGGAGCCCCATAATATTCATTATTCATTTTGATTTACCTCCGCTTTTTTCTCTGTTTTCGGGGAGCAACATACTGCCCCTCGTATTTCGTTCCCCTGAACGTCTCATCCATAGCATCCTTGAATTGATTTGCACGCTCCCGATATTCCGCATCATTTCTGGCCCGGTACAAATGCTGAGCAGCTTTTGCACCAAGACCAACCGCAGCAACACCGGCCCCAAGACGCAGCATCTGACCGTTTGTCAGTTTCTCTTTATCAAATTTCATGTAAGAAGGCATTCCATTTGCATCATACGTCACATTTGCAGTCGGATTCCCATTGATTTTAGGAACCACCGACGGCTTATTTGCCCATTCCTCATATTCGCCTAATTTTGATTTAATAGCATTGCTGCGTTCAATAATTCTCTTATTATTTACACGGTCTTTAGCCAATTCCTTCTGTACTTTCGTAAACGCATTCAAATCAGTATCAGGAGAATGCAACTGCCCGGTAATTTTCTTTTGTAAAGATCTTGATGCAGTAATAGCTGCGTTTGCATCACTGATTTTCTTGTCCAGACGGTTCGACAACACTTTTCGGATAGCCGACCCTCCGCCGAGAGCCAGTCCGCCCATCCCTGCAGCCGCAGCACCGTAGGCAGCTGCCTTTGCATAGGACTTATTGCTGTTCAACCCAATATCCTGTAGCTTTGCGAGCTTCTTCGCAGCCTTTCGGAAATGCTTATCCAGCTTCTTCTGATCCCCGCGTGCAATCGCTTTTCGTACGCCCCACTTCATTCCTTTAACGCCATAATGCGCCAGGTGATCCGTGGACCGTACAACCGCATAGTATTCACTCATATAGATCACCTGTTGATTCAGATTTTACGGCCATTCGCCCAGCGGCTTGGCCAGCTTCCCACTCGCTTCCGTGCAGTAGAAAATCCCGTGATCTCCGCCGAACACATCCCGAGCGATATCCTGATACAGCATGGACTTGTTGCCGTTGATGTCATCCATCTGGTCGTTGAAGAACTGCACGACCTTCTTCTCAAACACCGCGTAGTTCACAACCCCGAACGGAGAATCAAAGGAAAACACGCCGGAAAGCACCGGATTCCCGTCAAACGCCTTGGCAAAAACCTGATCGATTCCGTATTCATCCGCATTCGCCGGGATGATCTGGATCTTCAGCACAACGTTTCCGAACTCTTTCTGTTCAGGCATCAGCTTCGTCAGCGCCATGGCCTTATCACTGTCATCCACATACAGCTTCAGCACATACCCGTCGTCATCATAGACGATCTTAATCTCCTCATCCTCTTCAAACAAAGCTTTCACTTCATTCACAAAAGTAATCCACGGAGGAGAAAGTTTCATTTTTTCCATCGTAAAAACCTCACTTACATTTTGATTTAATCAAACGCTTCCCTGTTGATCTTGTAGGCCACCAGTGCGTCCATCATGGCGGCCACGCTGTCGATCTTCTGATCGTTACGCCGCTTCTGCAGCTTGCGGTTCCCGTTAGAGTCCACAATCGCAATACAGTTCCCCATCGTATACTTCATGATCTGCTGGTCGAAAATTAAAGCCCGCTTCTCCACGAGCTTCTTGATCTCACCCAGTGGCACCGATTCCGTTCTGGCACCCTGAATCACTTTCACGATACCAAACGGGCCGTTCTCCGTTCCCCACCGGGCGACGAAGTCTTTTGCGTTGTACGGGTCGTACCCAAGACAACGGACATCGTACTGGGCCTGTTGTATGTAATTATCCAGGTCGTCATACACGTCCATCATATCGAGAATCGTCCCGTCCATCACCATCAGACTGTCTTCCTCGATGAACTCGTCGTACTTTTCCCGTGTGGATTCCGGAAGATTCACATACGTCGCTGCGGAAATATAGCACCGCGTCTTCGCGCCGAAACTCCCATCCCCCAGCGGGAACAGGAACGTGAACGCGCAGAAGTCGTCGCCGCGCGAAAGGTCAACGCCCATCGCGCACGGCATCTGCCAGAAATCACGCTTCACTGCCGTCGGCAGCGTCTCGTCATACGTGAAGAAATATGTATAGCCTTCCAGCGGAATCCCGAACCGCTTTGCCAGAATATCATTTCGCTCCGACGGAACCTTCTCTGCCTTCTCCTTGGCCTGCTGGTATGTCTCGAAGCTGACGGTCCGCCCAAGATTCGGGTTCGCCTTCAGCCACATGGCCGGATTGTTAACTTCCTTAATATCGTCCAGCTTGTAATACCAGATACTCGTATAGGGATCCACGTACTCGCCCTTCAGGATACTCATCAGTTCTTTCTTGATGTCATCCCCGCAGGCGTTCCGAACCGTTCCCTCCGAGCTTGTCGCCAGGATAAAATAGTCATTGGATGCGTTCTCGGATTGCTCCTTCGCTGCACCCTGCTCTAAGCACTCGATGACGTTTTCGCGAATATCTCCCGACAGCCATTCGTCAACGGATGCCACTTTCACACGTAAACCCTGAAGCTTGTCGATCGACATCGGACGCGTCTCAATGATCGACCCGTTCAGGAAATTCTGTATCCCCAGTTTCGTGGAAGCCAGTTTCACGCGGTTTGCTTTTGATCCTGTCGTGTTTTGCAGACTTCCTTCAGTTAAGAACTTAAACAATGGACCTCTCGACCGTGTAATGGCGGTCCGGATCGGCGCCAGCGTTTCTTCTGCCTGCCGAATGGTAGGCGCCGTCACAATCTGATCCGAGGTCTCCGGATAGATGTTCAGGAAGAAACTTTGTATGCAGCTTGCGTAGATCGACTTGGCCGCGCCACGGCCGACGATCAGAAACTGCCGTTTGATCAGCCGCTTCTTGACCGTCCGTTTCTCATAACGAATTGTATGCCCCTCTTCGCTCAGGACAGGTACACTCTTCTCAACGAAGTAGTACCATCCGAATACCTGTTCTGCCCACAGCTTGAATGTGTCCAGCATCTTCAATGGGCTACCGTCTGTCAGACACATCTCCGCTTCACAGAACTTGATGAAGCATTCAACCGGTTGAGGATCATAATAAACGCCCGGATTATCCACCAATTCCTGAATCCGGTACATTTCCATGGAAATCTCTTTGCAAACCGGGATTTCGCCTCGGATCACCAGATCCCGAAACTGTGCAAAATACTTTGGCGTGGCTGTATTACTGAGATACAGCATTACGCCTTACGAAACAAATCTTCAAAAGCCGGCATTACAGGAGAATTTTTCCGAAGATTTCTCAAATGCGCGTTCATCTTTCTTAATTGCTTATCATATTTATCCGAATCCATCCGATCCCTGTTTTTCTTTAAATCCGCAATTGCAGTCTCCTGCTTTTTAACAGCTTTTTCATGCTCTTTTATTTTATCACGTTGCTCTTTCACATCCTGTTTAAGCTGTTCCATTTTGAATTGATATTCTTTTTCAGCACGCTGCTCAAGTGCCTTTCTCTGCGCCGTTACTGCACCGCGCCGTTCATCATTAAGGTACTTCTGCTCATCACGGTCTGCAAGCATCTGCTGATATGGCCTGTTATTATACCGATCCATCTCATCACTGATACTGGCATTAAGCCTGCGAACACGTTCCCGTTCAGCTTTTGCTTCAAGCATCTGCTGATATGCAGAATTATTCTCCAGATCCATTTCGTCCTGAATCCTGGACTGAAGCTTACGTACCCGATCATCTTCAAGCCGCTTCTGCTGAATCTGCTGCTGAATCCTGGAAGCGCCTTTAAACGTATTGTGACGATCCAGCCAGCCAACACCCTCGCGGATTTCTTCCTCACGGGCTTCCTGCTTGAAGTCCTGCTTGATCTCTCTGGTAGACTTCTTGTTCTTGATTCGGCTCGCTTCTTTCTGCCGTTTGGCTTCCTGCGCACTGTTCTTATCCAGCACATGCTTGTTTGCAAGCCGGTTCTGCACCTTCGCAACCGCGACTTCCTTCATACCGGCAGCCGTACCCTGAACGATACCCTGCAGCATACCTTCCTGAAGCGCTTCCTTCGCACGGACTCTGAACTTCGGTTTCTCTGTATTCCCAAGCACTCTGGCCTGACGTTCCAATGAAAGCCGGTCTGTAATCCGTCCGACCTGCTCCTCAGAAAGTTTTCCGTATTTCAGCCTGCCTTCCCTCGCAAGCTGTGTGTATTTATCCATCTTCCGCTCATTCTTCGCGTACTTGTGTTCACGCTTGATGGCGGCCTTATCAGCATTCCGCTGAGCCTTATAATCCGATTCCAGATGCTTCTCATACGTCCGCATCTTGTCGACATTGCTCAGATTTGAAACAATGTTAATCCGCTGCTGTGCTTTCGCAACGGCCTTATTGTATTTATCTTCCTGCTTCTGCTGTTTGTTGATCGCACGTTGCGTCGCACTCTTCTTCAGCGAAGCGCTGACACTCTTCACGGTCTTTGCCGTAGCCGTTTTTGCCGTTTTTGCCTTTTTCGCCGAATTCCGGAGTTTACCAAGCGCCCGCTTGTATCCGGCACTCTTCGGCCTCAGGTCATCTCCGAACAGATGTTGCCCCCACTTCATTCCCTTCACGCCGTAATGAAGCAATTCATTCGGATCATCCGTAACCGCATAATACTTCATACAAATTGCTCCTTACTCATTTTGATTTTCGTAGGGGTAACTGTCCATATGATCGATCCGATCCGATCCGCTGACCAGGATAGTTCCGGAACTATCCGTTTCTTCCTCTTCATCTTTCCAGTTGCGCTCGGCCTGTGCATTCAACCGGAACTCCAGCTCATGAATTCTCGAATTGAACGCATCCGCCACAACTGACGAAGCCGGCGGATCAAAGATCATCCGGACCTTCATGTATATGTAGGTCTTCACTGCATCCAGCAGTGTTTTGTCTTTGGAGAAATCTGTCCAGACCGTGTCAGCCTCGTGAATCGAAAATCCTTCATCAGGCCCGATCCCCAGCTGGTGCAAAGTCATAAACTCCGCATTGATAAGCATTCCGATATCCGTGTCAAAAGCCGTGTCATCTTCTTCAACATTAAGCAGTTTCTTGATACTCATCAGAATACTCTCATCATAAACCAAAGCCATTGGACGGTTCCTCCTTTCTGTAAATTAATCAACCGTAATGCTTTTTCCGCAGTTTTGCGTACTGCTTTTTGCTCAGGGAATCATAGTACCTGCAGTCGCAGCTGCAGAAGCTCTATTCGCTTCACGATAAGCTTTTGCCGTTTTTCCAAAGCCACGTTTTCCTAAAGCTGACAAATTATTGTAAGCTTCATCACGTCTCCTGCTGGCTTCCAAAGCTTCCGTCCTTAATCCGCGCTTTGACATCTTTCTGTCAGAAGTTCCTGGAGCAACCGCCTTATGATTGCTGGAACTCTTGCTCGAAACGGACTTCATTTCATTTCGATGCGTTGCCGCATACCCAAGGCCACCGAGTAATCCTCCGGCCATTGTGGCACGCTTCAACTTCTTCTCAGCATCCATATAGCCTTTACTGTGTGGCCGTCTGTTGCCGACTCGTTCAATCTGCTTCCGCACACCCCACTTCATTCCCTTAATACCATAATGCATCAAGAAATCTTCAGTGGGAGTGGAAGGTACTCCGTAATACTCGTTCATAATTCATCCTCCCATCAAAGTGGGTAATTTTTCTGAGACAAAGACGCAAGGCCTTGTTCCCGACTGCAAGAACACCGCACGATACATATCTGTGGAACTTTTTACTAACATCTGCATCCTTTTGTTTATGTCATGCGAATATCAGTTTAACTTCCATGGACACGTGTCATTCGGTGTTCTTTCTGTTGGCAACTGAGGTAATAAACTTGCATCTCCAAAATGTATAGCGTCATGCGTACGCTTGCTTACACATACTAAAAACTCCGGGTTCAGAATCCAGTCAGGTACGTCCACCAGATCCTTTGGCACCATCGGATTCATATGATGGACGAATATATTGCCCTGCAGCTCATATCCTTCCATCGCAAGATCCCGTCCCTCATCCCGGATAATCACATCTCTGCGGATGTTCCGCCATTCAGTCGAATGATAGAACTTCTGGTTCAGATATCGGTCGAACCCAAATGTGTCCTGCCCGACAACTCCGCCCAGCCGCAGATACTCATACCGTTCCTTAAACGTAGGCAACTGAATTAAGTCTATATAGCATCTTTCCATCAGTAAACCTCATCAATCCAGTGAAATCAAAGCCGTGATACAGAAAGTAAAGAAAGCGGCCAGAATGAACATCAGATAGAACATATACTCATCCAGGTCCATACGCATCTCTCCTTTCTGTAAAAACCATATATAAAGTTCCTGCAAACTAGGCGCTTCGGATGTCACCCCGTCGAACCATACAACCTCGGAACTTGCCTGAAGCCCGGGTAAGATCTGTTTTTGCCCAACCGTAACAACGCTGACAACGTCAGGTACTGGGCCGCCTCCCGAAGTGTGCTGTGCGGTTTCTTAGTCGAAATGATATAAATACGGGTAAGGATTTGCACCTTACATAAGTGCCTATTTTTGGCTGATGCTAATTTATTTTCCGATGTCGCAACTCATCGACAGCACGACACTCTTTGCCATATTGCGTCTACTTCATGGGTCGTTCAGGAACAGTCCAATACAGGTATCAGCTGCGACCTTACTCCTGCACCATTCACTGTGTTCTTACCTTGTTCCCAAATCGTTTTCCGCCACCGCATTTATTTTGAATTATTTTCCTGTGAGCGCTTCATTAAGAGCATCCTCACAAGTCCATGTAATACTCGAAGGTTCTTCCGTAGTACACCCACACGGGACAACTACGTTATCATAAGTCACTGTCGGACAACCAACCTTCTGTTCACGCTTACGAATCTTCTTGACAATCTTATGACATTCCGGACAAGAGCACACAAGATAGTCGTTCGTCATATAAGAGTATGTCCATGTAGTACTGATAACAGTATCTGTAGTGATGCTCGACTGATCAGCACCACCAAGATCTACATAATACTCATCTTCCTTTGCGACAAACTCACATTCACAATTCTCGCACGTAAACTTCTCAGTCTTATCCTTCGGTTCTTTCTCGTAAGTTTTGCCATGTTTCTTGATCTTCATTTTGATCTCCTCAAAACTCGTTTTCAGTATGCGGCGTGTAAGTCCGAATCGCGTCAATAACCTGTGAGTACAGTTCATTTCGCTCCTGCTCAGACTTGATCGCCTCGGTCTTGGCCTTCAGCAGCTTGATCTCTTCTTCAAGCTTCTGCCGTTCCTGCCGCTCTTTCTTTGAACCAACTTTCAGCCAGTAAACAATCTCCTGACTGGACGCGGTTCCGTTCCGCATGCGCTCTTCAGACAACTTTTGCGCATACGAAACCATTCTGTCTTCCTGCCCCTCCGAAGTTATTGCTGCAGCAATCTCCGGCAAAGGGGCTTCTGCAACTTTTGCCTTAGTTCTCATAAGGTTACAACTCCTTTGGGATCGGTTCGAATCTGTTGTTGAATAGTTCCAATTACTTTCGAGGCACTTCTACTAAAGATTCCGGGAGTTTTGGATACCCGAAATCGTAAAGGAACGCCAGAAGGAGTGACCACTACGATCATAGCCCAACCATACTAT
>JAEEGL016815252.1_pt1 | contig 14723 bp, 10 predicted proteins | sample 9134231 | NCBI WGS metagenome assembly JAEEGL01 (sample SAMN16246548, study PRJNA631951) | gut metagenome | biome: gut microbiome; feature: rumen; material: fiber-attached | host: Bos | place: Iran: Karaj | collected 2018-10 | reverse complement strand
GGAGATTTCGTATCCGCAAAAGATAGATTATCAAAGGCTCTTAAGATAGTGCGTGCCAACAGCAACAGATATGAGGAGGCGGTATCCCTTGCAAATATCGCCGGCACCTGCATGCAGCTTAATGAGCTGGATGAGGGATATGAGTATGCGCAAGGAGCCATAGAACTCTTCGAGGACCAGGGCGTTTTTGACGGCCATTATGCCGCCGCGCTTTCCGCCATGGGTAGTTATCATTATATCCGTGGAGAGTTCAGAGAAGGCGCGGAAGTGTATCTGAAAGCCATGGCGGTAATGGAAGAGGCTCTCGGAAAAAACGCATATTACAAGAGACTGGAAGAAAATTATAAGGCATGTGTTGATGCAATGAAGGCGGAAGGCGCTGAAGCCACCGCTTCAAAGGCCGCTGAAGAAGGCACGGAGACCGGCGCAGCAAAGCAGGGTGCAGCAAATGCGGATGAAAAAAAGCGTGATTGTAAGAAAGGCCTTGATATATGCCGTGAGTATTTCGAGAAGTTGGGACTCCCTATGTTAAAGGAAAAGTTCCCGGAATATTTGGACGAGATTGCCGCAGGTCTTGTGGGAGAAGGCTCCGACTGCTACGGCTTTGACGACGAGATTTCCCGTGATCACGATTGGGGTCCTGAGTTCTGCCTTTGGGTTACGGACGATGTTTACGAAAAGATAGGTGCCGAACTTCAGAAGGCATACGAAGAACTTCCTGCGGATTTTCTTGGATTCAAGAGGGCGCAGACTGTTTCCGGAGCGGGCCGTAGGGGAGTTATAAAGATCTCTGAATTCTGTAAAAGATTTCTTGGAGTGTGGGATGATAAATTCAACACACTAACCAATGGTGATAACGATGCAAAAGAGATCCGTGAGATGATAGACTGGACCACAGTCTCCGATGCATCTCTTTCCGCATTTATAAACGGAGAAGTATGGCTTGATAACAGGGGACTTATTTCAATGCTCCGCGATCAGATAGCCATCGGTTATCCGGAACCCATCCTGTACAGAAAACTGGCGCAGGGCTGCGCGGAGTATTCCCAGGCCGGTCAGTACAATATCATAAGATGCATTAAGCGGGAAGATGATGTGTCAGCAGAGATAATGAAAGCGGATGCCATGCGTGCGGCATGCAAACTTGCTTATTATATCGAAAACAGATTCCCTCCCCACGATAAGTGGCTCTTTAAGGGGCTGGATTCCCTTGTGGGCGGAAGTGCCGTGGCAGAAGGTCTTCGCACCGTGGTCATGTGCGGAAGCATTAGTTCAGCGGCGGCTCCCGGAGAATACAAAGAAAACGCAAAGAAATTGACGGACATATTGGAAAGGCTTGGAGCTTCCCTGGCAATGGAAATGTATGTCTGCGATTATATCAGTGATGTTGATCCGTATCTTGATCATCAGACGGAAGAACTCATGATGAAGAGCCTTTATTCTGCGGAGACCGACGAAGAACTTACCATGATGATCGCAAAGGCAGAGTTTGCGGCCTTTGATAAGGTACAGAATGAGGGCGGAAGAGCAAGCTGCCAGAATGATTGGCCCACCTTCGGTATTATGAGAAGAAGCCAGTATCTCACCTGGAACAGGCCCATGCTTCTTCAATATCTGTATGATTTTGAGCGTGAGACCAAGCTGGGACATAATCTAATCACGGAAAAGTACGGCAGGATGATGGAAAGCACCTCTCCCGAAAAGTACGAGGAGATAAAGCATAACTTCCCCGAACTGACTTCGGAGCAAAAGGCCATCATTGAGGAGATCTGTCGCATTCAGGTTGAATGGATGGAGGAATTTTCAAACGAACATCCTCTTCTTGCAGCCCAGGCCCGTACCGTTCACACATATGACGACAAGGCCTACGACACTTCCTACGAAACGTACCTTCGCGGGGAGATAAGCACCTATTCGGATAAGATGCTGCAACTCTACACAAAATTCATCGTGGATCTGACCCGGGAGGGGAAGAATCTTGCCAAGATGACCATGGAAAACAGTTGCAGGCTGTACGGATACAAAAGCCTGGAGGAAGCGGAGAACTTTCTTAAAGCATAAAAATACAAAAAGGATCGTAAACGCAAATGGCGGAGTTTGACAGAGTATCGGAAGAAAATAACAGCATGTTGGCAGGCAAAGGAAAGAAAGCTCTTGTGACAGGTGCTTCCCGTGGAATAGGGGAGGCCGTCGCAAGAAGTCTTGCTGCCAATGGTTACGATCTTGTTCTGACCTGTAGTGAGAATTTATCGGCGTTATCCGATATTGCGAAGGAACTGGAAGAAAAGTATAATATTAAATGTATAGGAAAAAGGGCTGATTCCGGAAACTATGAAGCGGTGAAGGCTGTATTTGAGGATACCTTTTTTGATGACGGACTGGATGTCCTTGTGAACAATTCGGGAATCTCATATGTGGGGCTTCTTCACGAAATGAGCGAGGAAGACTGGCACAGAGTGCTGGCCGTAAATCTTGACGGAGTTTTTTATTTCAGCAAAAACGCTATTCCTTTCATGTTAAAAAAGAGGGCGGGACATATTATCAATATCTCTTCCGTATGGGGAGAGGTTGGAGCGTCTGCGGAGGTTGCGTACTCTGCATCAAAGGGCGGTGTGAATACATTCACCAAAGCACTGGCCAAGGAACTTGCTCCAAACGGTATCACTGTTAATGCAATAGCCTGCGGACTCATCGATACAAAGATGAACGCATGCTTTTCTCCCGAGGATCTGGCGGGCGTTGTAGAAGAAATACCTGTCGACAGGATCGGAAAACCGGAGGAAATCGCAAAGGCGGTCCTGTCCGTGATATCAATGCCCGATTATATGACGGGCCAGGTTATCCGGGTGGACGGCGGATGGATCTGAAATGATACTTAAAATAGTATTTTCCATAATCTTAATAATTTCCATGGTGGAGCTGGGTATCCTGATGAAATACATCAGCAGGATACAGGAGAACTATGCCCTTTATCTGCTTCGTACCACCGGCACCGCTCTGGTGTGCATGCTTGCTAACATCGTTATTGCTTTCTCTGCATCGAAGGTGGTTTCGGAGGTTGCTTATTGTGTTTATTTTGCCGCCATCGACTGGATGATACTTGCACTTTCGGGTTTCTGTGCCATCTATACCGAGCACTACAGGATAGTAAAATATTTCAACGTACCCACCATCGTTCTTGCGGTACTGGATTCGGCTTCCATATTTGCAAATCTATTTTTCCATCATCAATTCGTTGTCTACGAAAATGTAAATCAATTCGGAACATTCCTTTTGACGGAGCCAAAGCCCTTTTTCAATATTCATTTGACACTGGATTATTTCGGTATCATCACCTGCGTCGTATATCTTGTGATAAAGATACTGAAATCAAAAGGTTTCTACAAATACAAATACAGAGTTATCATTATAGTTTTGGCGATGATCATAGCCCTCAATGTGCTTTATATGATCTTCTCGCTGCCCCTTGATTTTTCTGTTATTCTTTATGCTATTTCCACTGCCATGATCTATTTCTTCACGGAAAAGTTTGTGCCCAGGATACTCACGAACCAGGCCATGAAGATAGCGGTCAACGAGATGGGAGAAGGTCTTGTACTATTTGATATAGACGAGAAGTGCATTTATTCCAACGACTTTATCAGAAAACATTTTAAACTTGAGAGCTCGGACATCGTACCCAATGTTGATCCCTTTACGGTGGTTACCGAGGGCAAGCCCCTTAAAGATATTATTCCCGGGACCTATACCTACGTGAAGAAAGCAGTGAATCCCAAATACAGGGACAAGCATTACAGGCTTTCTTTCAACAAGATCACGGATTCCAAGGATAATTATCTGGGATCCTTTATCCTGACAGAGGATGTGACGGAAGAATATTATGTGATGCAGGAACTTGCGGCCGCCAAGGAAGAGGCGGACGGAGCAAATGCGGCAAAGAGTAATTTCCTGGCGAATATGTCCCACGAGATCAGGACACCCCTTAATTCACTCCTTGGCATGAACGAGATGATAATCCGCGAAGCCGATGACAAGAGGCTTATCGAGTACGCCGAGAATATAAAGGTAGCGGGGAATTCCCTGCTGTCTCTTTTGAATGATATACTGGATTTTTCCAAGATCGAGGCGGGCAGAATGTCCATCGTGGATGCGGATTACAGCATTCATAAGGTGCTTCGGGATTGCTACAATATCCTGGGCCCCACCGCCAAAGAAAAGGGGCTTAAGTTCACCATTGACTGTGATGAGAATATTCCCAAAACTCTGTACGGCGACGAGATGAGAGTAAGACAGATACTTTCAAATCTGGTATCAAACGCAATTAAGTACACGCCGGAAGGGCAAGTTCAGGTAACCGTCAGGTTCAAGGAAGAAAACACAAGACTTGTCAAGGTTTCTTTTGAGGTAAAAGATACGGGAATCGGAATCTCGGAGGAGAATCAGAAGATCCTGTTTGACGCTTTCCAAAGAGTTGATGAATCCAGAAACAGGAATATTGAGGGAACGGGTCTTGGGCTGACCATTACAAGAGAATTGTGTGCAATGATGCACGGGCGTGTTACCGTTGAAAGCACGCCGGGTGTTGGAAGTACCTTCACCGCATATATACCCCAAGCTGTTGTGGATGAGAAGCCCATAGGAAAGTTCAAGGTGGATCATATCGTTGAAACCGGAAAGTACAAGGAGAGCTTTACCGCGCCGGAGGCAAGGATACTGGTTGTTGATGATGTGGCCATGAACCTTAAGGTTGTAAAGGCGCTTCTTGGAAAAACATTGGTGGATGTTCAGACTGCAGAGGGCGGAAAAGAAGCCATCAGCAGATGCGAGGAAGAGAAATTCGATCTCATATTCATGGATCATATGATGCCCGCACCCGATGGTGTGGAGAGCTTTAAGATAATAAAAGAAAAGGGACTGAACACAGAGACTCCCGTGGTGGTACTTACCGCCAACGCCCTTCACGGTGTTGATGAAGAGTACCGCAGGATAGGATTTATAGATTATCTCTCAAAACCCGTTAAGGGCGGAGATTTGGAGCAGGCGCTTGTCAAGTACCTGCCTTCGGAGAAGGTTTCTTTGACCGAGTGATTATATAAATTATCACCAGGATAAAAAGCATGCCCGTGGCAGCACCTGCTGTGTCCAAAAGCACATCCGTAAAGGAACTGAATCTGCCGGGAACGTAGTATTGGTGTATCTCGTCCGTTGCTGCGAAGACAAAGCACCATAGAACGGTGGCTATCTTGGGAAGGATACTTTCAAGCCTTCCGTTGATACGCCTGACAATATATTTAAAAAACAATGTAACAGCATTGAAGGTTAGGACGCCCAGGGCTGCGTATTCGCAGAAATGGGCGCTTTTTCTTACGAAGTGATCCAGCATCTTTGCATATTCCAGCTGCTTGTCTGCGGACATATTGTCGTAGCCCCCGACTATCAGGTTACACAGGAATTTACCTACGCTTAGGGACTGCTCCTGGGAAACGTAGTCCGGCTGGTCCGAAAACCAGACGATCAGCGCCATCATTGCGATCCAAAGGGCGATGAGTGCTATTCTGAATGTCAAAAATCCGTTTTTCTTCTCTTTCATAGTTATACCCGAGAGGTTCTTTTTTTTCATCCTTACTTCGATTGTTCATTATAAAGTAGTCCCCCAAATTAGGCAATAGCAAGGGAAGTGGCCCGGGGCGGAAAGGATTTCTATACAATGAAAGGATTGTGTGATATAATGACTCTAACTGTGTAAAGTTAAGGATTGTTATCATGAAAAGGACATTATCACATTTATTATATTGCTTTGCGGCACTGATGGTTACAGTTTTTGCGGGGGCTTTCCTGCTTGGGACCGACTCATATGCGGCCGGCAGCGAAGTGACTCCCGACATCAGTTTTTCAAACGGAAGCGGCTCATCCTATGTTACGGACAGCGACTACGATACCGCAGTTACTATTTCATCCGGTGACAGTGTTACCATCAAAGCCTCTGACGGCGGAGCTTTGGAAGCACTTTATCTCATTTGGAATTCACCGGTTACGGAATACAATATCCATACCGACAACGATACCATCATCGGCGGAGCAAACGGATTTCTGCATGAGTACATTGAACTTGGGGAGGCAACCGGCACTATAGTCATTGATGGATGTAACGGACTCAAGCTTTCCAAGGTCAGAGTTTTCGCGGATAAAACCAATATTCCGGAAGATGTACAGAAGTGGCAGCCCCCCTGCGAGAAGGCAGATATCCTTGCATTCTCCAGCCATTCGGACGACGAGATCCTTTTCTTTGGATCCGCCATTGCAAAGTATATATACGAAAACAACGCCAAGGTACAGGTGGCATATCTTACCCAGTACTGGGATCTTCTTCCCGTGAGAGAGCACGAAAAGCTTGACGGACTGTGGTGCGACGGAGTGCGCAATTATCCTGTCTGCGCGGGATTGCCGGACCAGTGGGCGGACGGTATCCACCAGGCAAGAGAGATTTATAACGAGGCGGATATGGTGGCTTACGAGGCTGCCATGATCAGAAAATTCAAGCCGCTCATCGTTATAACCCACGATTTCGAAGGTGAGTACGGACATGGTTTCCACAGACTGGTTGCGGCATCTGTCGCAACTGCCCTGGAGGAAGCGGCAGATCCTGCCTATGAAGAGGGACTCTGTGCAGGGCTTGAAGCCTGGGATACTCCCAAGGCATATTTTCACAATTATGCAGAGAATGCCATATCCCTTGATCTTCGTCAGCCCATTGATGAAAGGGATGGACTTGCTCCCATAGAGATCGCCGCCCTGTCCTACAAGCAGCATGTATCACAGCAGTGGTGCTGGTTCTACGTTTCGGATGATCCGAATGACAAGCACCCCGAGATAAACAGCGCAGCATGGGGATTGTATCGCACTAATGTGGGCTACGATACGGACAACGACTTTTTCGAAAATCTTACGGATTTTTCATTCGAGGATACCAGGATCCATATCAGCACGCCGGAGCAGCTCCTTGCAATGCGCGAGGACCCTTCCGCAAGTTATATACTGGATGATGATATCGATATGAAGGGCGTGGAGTGGACTCCTTTTTCCTTCCACGGCGTACTTAACGGAAGTGGACATGCGATCTTGAATCTGCATGTATCCAACCTTGGAGATGCGGTATATACTACATACGACGGTAACTTCAAGGAGTACGATACAAAGTTTGCGGGAATGTTCGATGCAGCCACTGGAGCCACAATAAAGAATCTGACTCTGCTTGGAATGAGCGCTGATGTTGATGCTGACGAGAGCTGCTTTGTGGGCAGCATCGCAGGATATACGGAAAACACCAGGATCACTAACTGCACCATTGAGGAGGCAAGGATCTCTCTAAAGGTGAATGCACCCATGTTCGGTGTGGCAGGCCTTGTGGGCTACGGCTGCGGTAAGGTTAAAGACTGTACCATAAATACCACTCTTGTATGTGTTGATAAGAATGCGGCTGAGCGTGACGAGCAGTACATGGGCGGCGTCTTCGGCGCAGGATATCTGGATGTGGACGACTGTAAGGTTACGGTCCACGGATATGATTCGGATCACGGATATGTACACAACGGCGGCGTTGTGGGAATGTATATCTTTTATCCCAATCTGAACATCGGATACAAGGGATCCCTGACGGGAATTTCCGTAGACGGAAAGATCACTTTCTTTGAAGATAATACAAATAGAAGGGCATACTGTGAACCCATCTTCGGCGAGGTTATGATCTGGGAGTTCGATTATGCGGGAAACAGTGAGACCTTCACAAGGGATGAGGTTTTTGATTACAGCAGAGACCTTTATCCCGATATGTGCGAAAATCCCACCTACACCGCAGAGGTAACCGTTGGTGATTGCAATAATTTCGGATACACCACATACACCTGCGCAGAGTGCGGATATTCGTACAAAGCAGATTACACTCTTCATGTTCATGTTTTCGATGAGGGCATGGTTAAGACTGAACCCACCACGGAAAGCGAGGGCGTGAGAGTTTATACTTGTGAAAACTGCGGATACACCAGGGAAGAGAGCATTCCGAAACTGGAGCCGGAACCCGAGGAGCCCGAATGGGCAGAGTACGAGCAGGAGCCGGATCTTTTATATGAAAGAACGAAACCGGATTTCACTCCCGCAGACAAGAAATTTATCGTGGCTGCATGTGTGGGCGGAGCTGCCCTCATCACGTTGTCAGCTTTTATAGGCATAAAGGTTTCTTCAAGATACAGAAGAAACAAAAGGAACAGAAGGAACAGGCACTGATATTTTATGAACGTTACAGTTGTTTTACCGTCCCTTAACCCGGATGAAAAACTTAATATGGTTGTGGACGGACTTATCCAAAACGGCTTTACGGATATAGTTGTTGTAAATGATGGAAGCAATGAGGAGCATCTTGAGCCCTTTAAAAAGGCGGCGGAGCATCCCGAAGTCACTGTGCTCACTCACGAGGTGAACAAGGGTAAAGGCCGCGGACTGAAGACAGCTTTTGAATTTGTTTTGGAGAACAGACCGGATTCAAAGGGAGTTGTTACGGTGGACGGAGACGGACAGCACACCTCCCACGATATTTTAAAGTGTTCTCAGAGAATGCTTAAAGAGGGAAACAAAGTCGTGCTGGGATGCAGGGATTTCGACAGTCCCAATGTACCTCCCAAGAGCCGCTTCGGAAACAAGACCACCAGTAGAGTATTTTCCATGTTCTGCGGTATGAAGATCACGGACACCCAGACGGGACTCCGCGCGATTCCCAGAGAGTTCCTGCCCATCCTGGTAAAAACCAAGGGTGAGAGATTCGAGTATGAGACGGAGATGTTCTTCTCTCTCCACAAGCACAAGGTGTCATGGGTTGAGGAAACCATCGATACGGTTTATATCGACGACAATTCGGAGACCCATTTTAACCCCTTCCTTGACTCGATAAAAATATATCGTATAATATTAAAGTTCATATTTAAATACACCATGAGTTCGCTCATTTGCTGTGTGATAGATATCGGTCTTTTCAATCTTTTCAATTTTCTGCTGGCAGGTTCGGTTTTGCTTGAAAACATAAAGATCGATACGGCCATCGGAAAGTTCTTTGTGAAGATCTTTTCCGGCGGGAATGACGCCATCGCACTTAAAGTACTTATCGCGACGGTTGTTGCCCGTGTCATCTCGTCCATAGTCAATTATATTTTGAACAGAAATGCTGTATTTGAATCCAACACTTCCGTTAAGAAATCGGTTTGGAAGTATTATCTCCTGTGCTTTGTGCAGATGATACTTGCGGCAGCGGGAGTATTTGGATTTTCGGCTCTCTTCGGCGGCGGAGAGGCCCTTGAGGGATTGGTTTACAAGCCCATTGTAGATGTGTTGCTCTTCCTGGTGAGCTATCAGGTTCAGCAGAGATGGGTTTTCAGATAAAAAGAGGAGTCATTAGATTAAGTTATGAAGAGTAGGTTTAACAACTCAGACAACGGTCCTATCACTTACGACGAAGAGGGCGGATATTACGACGAGAACGGCTATTATCACGATGCCACCGGCGGATATTACGACGAAGAAGGATATTATTACGATACCGAGGGCGGTTACTACGATCCCGACGGAAATTATTATGACGCCGAGGGCGGATGCTACGACACTCAGGGAAATTATTATCCACCCGAAGGCTATGAGGAGACAGGCAGCGACGATCTTATATATGAAGATATGGATGCCGTAAAGGAAACTCAGACAAAAAAGAAAAATGATCAGTTGAGCAGATCAACTCATTACGGCAGTGAAACCGGAAAGAAGAAAAAGAGAAAGCCCAACAAACGCCTTATGATCATTTTTGGCATGGCAGGCGGACTTATCGGCGCAACCTTCGGTGCTCTGTTAGGTGCCGTTATAGGTGCCATGTTCCTGCTCAGCCCCGCACTTATGGGTGTTATCGGAGCTATAATCCTTGGAGCGCTTATGGGAGCTTCCGCAGCAGGCGCCGTTCATTACATACCCGGCAGGATAGCTTTGGTTGTGCTGACACTTCTTCTTATTAATGTTTCCGGTATTTATTTTGTACTTAAGAGCATTTATAGCGGTCCCGAGTCATCAAAGAACCTTATGGCTTCCACCATTCAGGAGACGGGTCAGCTTAAGTTTGTAAACAAGATCTTCCTTACAACAGAAGAGATAGAAGAGATCACGAACCGTAACAGTATGGGTACTCTGGATGCCGAAGTCGACACCGGTCTTATCAGTGTGGGCGGAGGAACTGCCGGCGAGGAACAGAGCGCTGAAGGAGAGGCTGTAGCGGACTTCGATATAGACGGGTTCGAGATCGTGGAGATTTCCGGACGTACTTATTTCGGAAAACTGATGATCATAAACGATCCTTCAAGAGTTAAACTTACCACTATTTATGACGGTTCCTGGAAAGAGTACGGAAAGACTCTGGACGAACTTGTTGACGGCGGTAACTTCTTAGCAGGTGTAAACGGCGGTGAGTATCAGTCCGATTCTAACAAGGGCGGATCTCCCAAGGGTATAGTTGTGTGTGACGGAGAGATCCAGTACAACAATCCCTATGCCGGAGACGTTATGGTTGGCTTTAATACCGACAATATCCTGATCATCAGAGATATCGGCGGCATGTCAAAGGAAGCTGTCAGAGATCTTGTGAACGAACTCAACATCAGAGATGCGGTAAGCTTCAAGGATATCGCGGACGGTGATGACAACCACTTCACAAAACTTATAATAAACGGTGAGTCCGTTTCCCTTAACGGAAGCGGAAGCGGTGCAAACCCCAGAACAGTCATCGGCCAGAAGGCGGACGGAACCGTTCTTCTGTTTGTAACCGACGGACGTGGTGCCGGCGGACACTTGGGTGCGACCGCAGCCGACATCATATCGGTAATGCAGGAATACGGTGCCGTTAATGCGGCAAACCTTGATGGCGGAAGCTCATCTTGTATGTATCATGACGGTGAGTGGGAAATGACATCGGTTACTCTGTATTATTCAAACGCATCATGGAGATTGCCTCTTGCGTTTGTGGTAGAAAGGAGGTAACCGAGAGATGAGTAATAGCAGAACTAAGAAAACTTCACTTGCGTTTTGGGCATTTTATGTCCTGATAGTAATCCTGTTTATCGGATTCTGGGCATTCGTCATAAACGGTGTCATCAAGAAGGATCTGGCGAAATACGAGGCTGCTCAGCCCGAGTATTTCATGGAAGATGTTGTGGCAAAGATTCAGGCCGGCGATATAAGCGACATGGATTTTGCCCAGAGCTCTTCAAGATTTGAATCCGGAGATATTTATAAAGAAACATATGCCAAGGGACTTGAGGGAAAGACCATAACATTTAAGGAGAATCCCACAAGTTACGATGCACAGGCACCCATCTTCGAACTCTATGCGGATGAGGAGCACATAGCCACTGTAAATCTTAAATCCGTTTCATCCGAACAGGTGATGTTCATCCTGTCTGTTCAGGAGTGGGCGGTTGATTCCGTTGTTCCCATTTATGAAAAGGGCGATGAGGGTATCACCATTTCCATTCCCGACAATTACACCGCATATGTAAACGGTGTGCAGCTTGACGAGAGAGAACTTGTGGGTGAGGCTGCTCCCTACAAAGAGTTTGAGATCGTGGCACAGTATATCGATGTTCCCAAGGAGATCAATTATGCCGTAAGTGGTCTCATGTCCGCACCTACCGTGGAGGTAAGGGATGCTGCAGGAAACACTGTACAGTGCAACGTTGAGGGCAATGCTTATTCCGTTGGATTTGTTGCGGGAGAGGTTCCCGAGGATATCGCAAAGACTGCCATAGAGGATGCAAAGAATATTTCGGAGATCTATGCCGGCGACAGAACCTTAAGTTCCATGAAGGTCAGATTCCCCGAGGATTCCTATCTCATTCCTCTCTTCCAGAACTATATAAACTTTGACCTCTGGATGTACAGCGGACACACTGCTCCCACATATTCGGATGAGACAACTTCAAATTATATAAGGTACAACGATAATTTCTATTCCGTAGAAGTATCCTTCTCAAAGACAATGTATCTGCCTAAAAGAAATATGACCGTAACCGACGATACTCATAATACATATTATTATGCATATATTAACGGCCAGTGGCTCATTGCGGATATGTACAACGAGAGTACCTAATAAAAGCATGATTGATAATATGTTGACAAGCTCTTAATACCTATGCTATATTATCTGTAATAAATTTAACAATTTTGTAATAATTACAGATCAGGTGTTATGAAGAAGCTTATCAACCATTGCAAACATAGTAATAAAAAGCGAATGATAAAGCTGTCACGGATCGGTATGGCAGCTTTATTTTTTATGTCTTCCCTGGCATCGGCGGCAACTGCATCGTTTGCGGCCACCGCATCGGATGTGCTTCCCAACGGCGGAGCGGGTCTTATTCTTTCGGGCAGTACGGATCTTAAGAGCGCTGTTTCCGGAAAGGTTACTTCCGATAAGATAGAGGACGCCATAGATTCTCAGGAAGAAATGAAGAAGCGCCTTGCACAGAACGCGCAGGAGGCATACGAGGAACTGATAAAGAACATCGCCGTAGCCGATACGGATGATTTCATTTATGTCAGGGAATCGGCGGACAAGTCCTCCGAGGTGCTTGGAAAAATGTATAACAACGGAGTCGGGGAGATTCTCGGGGAGGAGAACGGATGGTATCTTGTGGAGTCCGGAAGCCTCACGGGATATGTAAATGCCGAGAACTGTATCGTGGGAGAGGAAGCGGAAGAGCTTGCCCCCGAGATAGGATATGAATTGGCTGTCATTAATTCCCCTTCGCTCTATGTCAGAACGGAAGCGGATAAAAAGTCCGATGTTCTCTGTGTCGTTAAAAACGGAGAGGAATACCTTGTAAAGGGCAAGGAGAACGGATGGCTCCTGGTGGAGACCATCTCCGGAGACGGCTGGATCGCAGAGGAATATGCCGATGTAGAATGGCAGTTCTCCCAGGCCGAATCAAACGAAGAGGAAGCCATCAGACTCGCAGAGGAAAGCCTTGAAAAAGGTAAAGCTCTTGTGGAGTATGCACTTCAGTTCGTTGGCGGACCTTATGTAAGGGGCGGGTCGAGTTTAACCAACGGTTGCGATTGTTCCGGATTCACCATGGCTCTTTACGATCATTTCGGAATCAGTCTCTCCCACGCATCCGATGCGCAGAGATATGCGGGTGTTGCCGTAGACGGCATCGAGAACGCACAGCCCGGAGATATCATCATCTACTCCGGACACGTAGCCATCTATATGGGCAACGGACAGATCGTTCACGCCGCAAACTCCAGGCTCGGTATCATTGTTTCCGGCATCGACTTCATGACAATGCTTGGAATCAGAAGGATTTTCTGATAAAACTATCAACTGCATGGCCTATATATTGGGCCATGCAGTTTTTTTGTGGGCTTATTATGTGTCATATCAAATAACTATTACGGGTAATAAAATACTCAAAACAGCGTATATTCGTTGGTTACGTAACACTGAAACGATTAAGGACCCTAACCTATTTTATTGTGTAAATTACACAAAGAATGATGTAAGACAATTTAAGAACGATTTAAGAAAGACCAAAGTTATCCACATTGTTAAATAAAAAACAACGAAAAAACAACCTTATGCACGATTTTATACACATTATCCACCGTAATTCATGCATATCCGTAAAAAAATTATTGTAAACCATCGAACGAATGTTTTGTGCAATCTGCGCGATGTCAGTCAGTTTTAAGAATTTTCTGACAATTCTACAAAGGTCAAAATTTATAAAATAAACTTTTAAATTGTCAGATTATTGTTGTAAAAATCCTTTTATTGTGCTACGATATTCTTACGAAATCCATATGAAAGGTACTCGCTTTTCTGATAAGCGAGATTGGAGTATATGATCCGGAAATAACAGTGATCAAACTCCAATGCAAAAGGTGAAGCATATGAAATTTGTAATCATTGGCAGAAACATTGACGTTACACCCGGCCTTAAGAGTGCAGTCGAGGATAAGCTCGGCAAACTCGAAAAGTATTTCAACGAAGACACAGAAATCCATGTATCCCTGAGCGTAGAAAAGGAGCGCCAGAAAATCGAAGTTACAATCCCTGTAAAGGGCAGCATCATCCGTTCTGAGCAGGTTAGCAGTGATATGTATGTTTCAATCGATCTAGTGGAGGAGATCATCGAGCGTCAGCTCAAGAAGTACAAGAATAAGATAATCGAGAAGCAGCAGGATGCAGTAGCATTTTCCAAGGCATACGTCGAGAATGATGCATTCGATGATGAGGAGATCAAGATAATCCGTTCAAAGAGATTTGAGATCAAGCCGATGTATCCCGAAGATGCGTGCGTACAGATGGAACTTCTCGGACACAACTTTTATGTATTCATTAACGCGGAGACCGATCAGGTCAACGTGGTTTACAAGAGAAAGGGTGATACATACGGTCTCATCGAGCCGGAGATCTAAAAAGCGCTCGAAACAAATTGAATAACAGAAAATAGGGTAAAGGTGCAACGTTGTGTTGCACCTTTATTTTGCTTTATTTTTACACAAAAAAGTATTAAAAATTTGTTGCATATTTAGAGGTTTTGAAGTGGTTTTGCGATTGCAATTAGAGGGGGGCTATGATAAAATATTCGCAGAGTGTGTTAAAATTATAACAATCACACAAACTACTAATTTTTTTT
>JAEEGL015209584.1_pt1 | contig 14723 bp, 15 predicted proteins | sample 9134231 | NCBI WGS metagenome assembly JAEEGL01 (sample SAMN16246548, study PRJNA631951) | gut metagenome | biome: gut microbiome; feature: rumen; material: fiber-attached | host: Bos | place: Iran: Karaj | collected 2018-10 | reverse complement strand
CAAAGAAGTATTCATATGGTCTTGGATTTGTTGTAATTACCGGACCACCCGCAAATACTATAGGAGAATTTTCTTTTCTTTCTCTTGAATAAAAAGGAATTCTTAGTTTATCCAGTATTTCTAGTACACCAATATAATCGAAATCAAAAGACATTGAAAACGAAATTGCATCAAATCTGTTTAAATTTGTCATGCTGCTGTCTGTATAAAATCTGCTTGCTATTATGCCATCTGTAGTATCAGCAAGCATATATAACCACAAATATCCTAACGAAGAAAGTGCAAATGCTTCACAAGCAGGATATGCCATAATTAAATTATATTCTCCGGTTTTATTCGGCGTATATAGAAGTCTCTCACCCATTTATTCGTTTATACTCTTTATGTACAATTCTTCTATCAAAACACAAACAGTAGCTGCTATTGCTGGAGCAAATACAACACCAATAAAACCCAGATATTGGGCAGTTAAGAATAGAAAGAAATAAATTATTAAAGGATGAATATTCAGAAATTTGCTGAATATATATGGTCTAACCAAATTATTTTCTGCCCATTGAGCAAAAACGAATACTAGTATCACAAGTCCGACTGTAAGCGGACCGGATTTAAAGACTGTTAACATAATTATTATGAATGCAACAGCAGGGCCAACTACCGGTACAATATCAAATAATCCGGTAATTAGTCCTAAGATTAGTGCATAGTCAATTCTTAGAATCATTAGACCAAACATAACTATTAAACCGACAGTTGTCATAGTTGCAAGTTGGGCTACTAAATATCCTCCGATTTTTTGTGATATAGATTCTATTATATTTTGAGCACGTTCTTTCAAACTTTCAGGAAATAAGCTTAGATATGCCTTATTGATAGTATTTCGGTCTGCCATAAAGTAATAGATAATAATACATGCAGCTAAAAAATACACAAAAGCTGATGCAATATCTTTACTGAAATTAATTGATTTTGTAACAAAATCTGTTGTTACACCTGACGCGGAAGATACTATATCGCCCAGATCCATTTGGCTAATATTACTGGAAGCTAAGAATGGTAATCCCAGAATGAATGATTTAAAGGTATTAAAATGCTCAGGTAATACTGATAAGAATGATTTGATCTGCTGACCTCCCGTAACTATAATTGGGACTAAGAACAAAGTTAAGATAAGCAGAGAACCAACAAGTACTATACTGGAAGCAAGACCTCTTCCTGTTTTTTTTGATAGCTTGTCAACAAGAGGGTTAAGAGAACAAGAAATTACGTATGAGGCAAAAAACAAAATTGCAATATCTTTTATACGGCACAAAAATACTAAGAACAAAATCATTATTACAAAAAATATGACGTTTTTCCCAGAAAAATGTTTTTTAAAAATTTCCATAACGATCTCCCAATCTGTCAACATGAATTATTATAAAATAGTCTTTTTATATATTCAATTCCCTAATAAAAGATGATAGAATGTTACTATGGAAAATATACTTGAGGTTAAAAATCTTACTGTAGAATACAGGGGTATAAAAAATGAGCGGTCTAATACTGTCACGGCAGTAAATGATGTATCATTAAATATAAAAAAAGGTGAAATATACGCTCTTGCAGGAGAGTCTGGGTGCGGGAAGTCTACTTTATCAAAAACTATAACTAAGCTTGTTTTCCCGCACAGTGGCAGTATACTTTTTGATGGTAAAGATATATACAAACAATCAAAAGAGGAAGCAAGAAAGTACCATACTCAGGTTCAAATGGTATTTCAAAATCCATACTCAAGTTTAAACCCAAGATGCAAGATTGGCGAAATCCTAAAAGAACCGCTTGATATAAATACCCATTTTTCGGCTCACAGAAAGAATATATTAATTAAAACTATTCTAAAGGATGTTGGATTGAGTGAAGCAATCTTAAATTCATTTCCGCATGAATTTTCTGGCGGGCAAAGACAGAGAATTGCTATAGCCAGGGCGTTAATTCTAAATCCATCATTTCTAATTGCAGATGAACCTGTAAGTGCTCTTGATGCAAGCATTCAGGCACAAATAATTAATCTTCTAAAAGAATTAAAAGAGAAAAGAGAACTAACTATATTATTCATATCTCATGATTTAAGCGTCATAAGACATCTTGCTGACAGAGTTGGTATAATGTGTTATGGTAAACTTGTAGAAGAAAATAAAACGCAGACATTATTTAATATGCCCAAAAGTGAATATACTAAATTACTCCTAAATTCAGCTCCCAAGCTCAATGTTATTTAACTTTTTGTCTGGTCAAACGATTTTTGAGGTAATTTATAAGTCGCAACCAGAGTTTTATACTTATCGTCTTTATAAAGATAAATATCTAATGTATAAGATTCTAATTCTTTTCTTGTTAATGCTTTTTTGTGGAAACGTATTTCAATATCTTTTGTCTCATATCCGTTTGAATATAAGGGTTTACCTTTCTCAAGGCAATTTGTACTAATCGTTTCTTTAATATTATTTCCTTGTTTTAGTACAAAATCAGCTGATAATTTATGAATATCAGTATTTGATATGTTTTTAAATCTAAATTTAGTTTTTAAATTATACCGGAACATAAAGTGATTTATTGTAAATGACACCATTAATGGTTCTATATCTTTTTTATAAATAACCTTATTATTTACAAATAAATCTACAGAGTGTATTTTATAGCGGTAGTATTTTGCTCTAGCGGGCTGACCTTCCAAATCTGCAATGCTAGCAGCCTTCATGAGCGTTCTGTTATATGTTTCGTAGTCAATACTTTGAGGCATTTTTGATAAAAGATGCTCAAAATATTCAACAGCCAGTACCGGATCCAAATCAGAATAGATAATTGCTAATTTATATTTGATTATATGGTTATCAGGATCATATGTTTCCGCTTTTTTTAGAAATCTTACAGCATCTGTATTATATCCGTTTTTAACAATAATATCTGCAGCATCTATATATGATTTAACTAATCTAGTACGCAAAGATTCAACAACGCTTTTATCACGTTTGGAAAATCTTTCGTAGTAAAATTTAGCTTTTTCATAATTTTTAGCTGCACTTAAGAATTTACCATCAGAATAGTATTTGTCTCCCATATTTTTATATGCTTTAGTTTTAAAATTAATCAAACCTTTATTATTTTCGTCAGGAACGGAGTCTATAAGAGTCTCAGCTTCTTCATACTTCCCTTGAGCAATTAAAACACTCGCAAGTTTGTAATATGGCTCAAACATTCCCCTCTTTGCTTTTGATACAGCTAATTTGTAGGCATATTCCGCATTATGGTAGTCATGAGCGGTTTCGTATAAATTGCCGACCTGCAAACAAACTGAATATTTTTTATTTGCCAAGGTCTGAATCATATCTGATTGTGCAACGAGCTGTTTTGCTATAATTTCATCAATTTTCTTACGTTCATTTTCGTTCGAATAAAAATTCTTAATCATTTCATTTCTGGCATGAAGTGTTAATAGCGATGTAAATACAACAGCTGTCATAAAAGCAATCAAGATGGTTCTTGTATAAGCTTTTACTGATTTAAAAAATGCATTTATTATATTTGAAACTTCTTTATTCATTTAGTTCCTGTAGACTAAGAGCATCTGTATCCACCATATTGCTCAGGTTTTTATATATTTTATCAATTAATTTTTTGTTGCAAATCTCAAATGTAGATGTAATTTTGGATTTATTTGGGTTCTCAAGAAGCTTTTTTGATGAAAAATCGCGCATACAATCTACATTAGAAACCAAATAGTCATATATTTTTTTTGAATCATCAGCGTTACAGTATATAGAAACTTTGTAGCGTTTTGCCTGTTTTGCCCCAGAAGGTAAGAACTGGCGTTCAAAGATTCTTATAAGAGTTAGTACAGCAACGCTTAATATTGTTGAAAATATTGCGACTTCATACATTCCTGCGCCACACGCCATACCAATACTTGCAGCCACCCACAGTGTCGCCGCAGTAGTTAGTCCAATAACAATTGGACCGTTCCTAAGAACTGTGCCTGCGCCGATAAAACCGATACCTGTAACTATTTGTGCGGCAACCCTTGCTGTATCACGAATACCTGTTGCTTGAGTAATGTCAACATTATCACCAGGGGCAAAAGTCGGAAAACCGTATATTGATATTAATGTAAAAACACATGCTCCCATACAGACAAGGATATGCGTTCTAAGGCCGGCATATTTATTTGTTAACTCTCTCTCTAGCCCCAGAGCAAATCCTAAAGATAAAGCCAATACTAAGCTTATTACAAAATTTGTATCTATGTTCATTTAACACTCTCTCCAACGTACCTAAGTATTATATTACACTACATGCAAGGAAATTACAATATTTATAGTTGATAAGAACTCTTGTTTTTATGTATAATCTAGTTATGCATATATCATCAAAAACAATTAAAGAGCAGTTAGAAGATAGGGAATTTGAGGTTTTGAGCGAATATGCTACAAAATGCAAAAATTCCAAAGGCAGAAAAAAACCGCGCCATGAAGAGTTTGAGATAAGGACTGCTTTCCAACGAGACAGGGATAAGATTCTCCATTCAAAATCTTTTCGGAGGCTAAAGCACAAAACACAAGTGTTTTTATCACCTTATAATGACCATTTTCGGACTCGTTTGACACACACGTTAGAAGTTTCGCAGATAGGTCGTACAATGGCAAGAGCTCTCAGACTTAATGAAGACTTAGTTGAGGCTATAGCGCTAGGGCATGATCTTGGACATACTGCATTCGGGCATTGTGGTGAGTCAACTCTAAATTCGCTTCTTCCGAACGGATTCCATCACAATATACAAAGTGTACGAGTGGTAGAGATTCTGGAAGATATGAACTTGTGTCAAGAAACAATTGATGGTATTTTGACTCATACTTGGGGATATAAACCAATGACGCCTGAAGCGCAGGTTGTGCAGTATGCTGATAAAATTGCATATATAAATCATGATATAGAAGATTCTGTTCGAGCAGGCATAATTTCAGAAGATGACTTACCGAATGATTGTATTGAATATTTCTCTTCAAATCAATCTACAAGGCTTGGTAAAATGATAACGGATGTAATTACGAGTTCTATGGATAAGCCTGAAGTTACGATGTCAAAAGAAGCCTGGTATTATGTTACTAAGCTCAGGGATTGGATGTTTGATAATGTATACCTTGATCCTATTGCAAAAGCAGAGGAGAAAAAAGCAAAAAATATTATTACTTCGTTGTTTGAATACTACATAGAGTCATTAAAACCATATTATAATGCAGATGAGATTCCACAAATAGTTACTGATTATATATCCGGAATGACAGACCAGTATGCAATAAGAAGATATCTAGACCTCTTTATACCAAAACCGTTGGCGGAGCATACTAATGACGACGCTCTTATTAAAAGGGCAATTGAGAGTATATAATATATGAAACTGATTAGTTATAGCGTTCATTCAGGGACAGATAATATGCAAATTGATTCGGATTTGCTAAATGAGTCAATATCGCAAAGAGCTTCTGAGCCTTTGTTCAGATTATACGGGTGGTGTCCTATGTGTATTTCTTTGGGTAGAAATCAAAAAGGAGACTTTTATAAAGGTGATATTGATACAGTACGACGCCTTACCGGAGGCAGAGCACTTTTGCACGATAATGAAGTTACTTATAGCTGTGTACTACCGGTTAAATATATTCCAGAAGGTGAAAGTATTATTCAATCATATAAGTATATTTCAGGTATATTAATTAATTTCTTTCAAACATTGGGTGTAAAACTTGATTATGGAGAAAACAAAAGTGTCTCTACGCATTTTGACTACTGTATGCTTTTATCTACAGGAGCGGATGTGTGTTACCAAAACAAAAAAATAATCGGCTCAGCACAGTATAGAAAAAACGGGTATATATTGCAACATGGTTCAATCTTATTCGGATACAACAAGTCATTACTAGAGGATTTATTTAGTGAAAAGGTTGAAAATATTACGGCAGTAAAAGAAATATTGCCTGAAATATCAAAACAAGACTTTATAACCAAATTAGAACGGTATATAAAATTTTTATAAAAAAAAACAGGTTGTAAGACACACCAACCTGTACAGAGAGAAACAATGCAAACTCGATATTTTTTAATTTCGATGATTTGCACCTAACGGCAATATTATGCTGTTAGATTACTAATCAACCTAAATAATACTACCGGTTTTATAACTTTTCGTATTACAATTGATTATTGATTTATAAAGCTCTCAATTGATAAATACTAAAGACTACTCGTTGTCTTTACTTGGGGTAAATATCCAAGATTGACCAAAAATCTGTTCGTTGCCTTTTAGGGCCCCGACAAGTATTTCATTTTCTTTTTTTTGAACAATTACCTTGACATCATTTGGAAAGTCCATAACTTTTTGGTCTTCTATGACGCCGAAAGTTTTGTCAACAAAATCCAGAACATCATAATATTCAGTGATTGATTCCAATCTGTGTAGATCAACTAAGATTTTGTCATCACAGGCGGTTTTGAAATCTCCTGCTGCGTATGAGTACATACTGTACATGTTAAATTCTGTCATACTGTTTATTACCTTTCGTGTTTATTTAATGTATTGTAATATTCTTTAGTTAAACGTTTTAATCTATTGCAGGGGTATATTTTGTTAAACTCTTTTCTGCATTATTTATTAATGCGAAATTGTAATAAAATTTTGTGTCTTATACAATCATAAATTTTCTTACATCATGTATTACGGCATTTTTTTCTAAAACTTTAGGGATATTTACTATATTGTTACAAATATTTACAATCTTAAGTGCGTGAAAAAACTTATAAGTGAAGAGTCATTATTGATAAATTTTGCAAAGTCTAAGTTGATGATTGGATACAGAACTTAAATATTATGTAGTCCATACGTATGATTTATTTAAAAAATGCTAAAGATTTTTTTTTCTCAGACGACATTACAAATATGATTAATTTTTAATCAATACGTACATATTGTTGGAGAAAATATGACAAATACATCTATACTTACCCCGGGTGCACACTCAGTGTCTTTGCTTGGAGTTTCGGTATCAAATATACTTGAAGAAGCAAGAGTTGCTCATGAAAACTACTTAATAAAACAACAAGATACTGATCTTGAACATGCGATAGAATGCTATGTCGATGCTATAAAGGCAGATCCGTCTGTTTGTGAATCATATTACAGATTGGCTAGCCTACTCTTGATAAAAGGACAAATATCCGTTGACGGCGCACTTGAACAGTGCAAAACAGCAATAAGCTTAGAACCCAAAAATGTAAATGCACATATTTATTCTGGATATTTTCAGTGTTTGAATGGTGATTTTGAAGAAGCAGAGAAAGAATTTCAGCTAGCTATTAATGGTGCCGGAAAAAACTCTGCAAGACCTCGCTTATTCATGTCAAAAGTGCTGTTGTCTAAGATTAAAAATCACGATTCTACAGTGAAAGATGTTGTTAAGTGTTTATATTACTTACTTTCTGGCAGTATGATGATTATGTGGGATTGTCCGTCTATTAAAATGTTTTGTAAATTCCTTGCGAATGACTTTTCTGTATTTTCATATAAGACTCTCGGTGAAACATTTGAAAAAATGAGGTTATTCCCGTCAGCATTGGATGCTTATTCAAAAGGTTTAGAAAAGACTTCGCAAGGTAATTTATTTTACCAAAAGATGGGTGACTTATCTTTAGAATGCAATAATATAGATGCCAGTATGGAATTTTTCAAAAAGGCTCATGAAGTAAATCCAACTGACAGAGAAATTCTTATAAAATTGGCAACAATAAGTCAAACTTATTATCCTGAAAATATTGATGAAACAATTGATTATTATAATTCATTGTTGGAATTCGGTATAGACTTAGATAAGATATATTATGAATTAGGACATTTGTATTTAAACAAATCAGACAAAATTCATGCAGTAAGTGCGTTCAAACTTGCACAGGAAATGAACCCTGAAAATCCATACTATAACAACTCTCTAGCTTACGCATACATTAAAGCGGAATTGTATGACGATGCTATAGAATACTATCAATTAGCTATAAAATTAAACCCTGATGCAGAGTGGACATCTATTGTATGTCATGCCCTTGGTGCAATCTATTCTGAAGTCAAAGAAAACTACGAGGCTGCAGAAGCAACGTTTAATGCGGGAATGATACTTGATCCTAATAATGTAGATATTCAACTATCCTTAGGTGACATGTACATGGCTCAAAACGATATAGACAGAGCTATAAAAACGTATTGTGATGCTATAGCAGTAGATCCTGAAAACTATCTCACATATGCTAAAGCAGGTCTCGCTCTTTGGGAAAAGGATTATATTGAAGAATCTATTGTAGCCTTTCATAAGTCTATAGAAATTAACCCAAATTTTGAAGTAGCACAAAACAATCTCGGGGTTGTATATCTTGATGGTATAGGAGATACAAAAGCTTCTGTTGAATATTTTAAAAATGCGATTGAATTAAATCCGAATTATACATTAGCGTATTTTAATATTGCTCGTGCATATCAAGCAATGGGAGAAAAGGCATTAGCGGCGGAATATTATCAAATGACTCTAGATTTAAATAAAATAACTGAAGAACTATGCGAAAAAGATATTAGAAAAAGAATCTTTGAATTATTTGATTAGTTACAGTAAATCGTGAGCATCATTAACAACTTTTTCTATATTAACTTTTGTTTCTTCACCGGATGTTGATAGCCATATGAGGTATTCTATATTACCTGCAGGACCTTTAATTGATGAGTATGTGAGTCCTTTTATAATATAATTTAATGATTTAGAACAATTTATTACATTGCTAATAACTTGGATATGTACATTTCTATCCTTTATGACTCCGCCTTTTTCAACTAGCTCTTTCCCTGCCTCAAATTGAGGTTTTATAAGACAAATCATTTCATGAAAATTTGGATTCAAAAGAGTTTTTAAATTAGGAAGAACCTTTTCCAGTGAAATAAAAGACAAATCAGAAACTAGCAGGTCTGCAACGGGTTCATTATTATCATAGATATCACTAAAACAGCAGATTTTTAGGTTGGTTTTTTCTATCGTTTTTACTTTTTCCGAGCTCCGTATTTTCCAATCTAGCTGACCATAGCCTACATCAACTGCATATACAAATTGCGCACCGTGCTGGAGTAAGCAATCTGTAAATCCCCCGGTTGAAGCTCCGGCATCAATGCATATTCTGTCTTTAGGTGAAAACTCAAATACGTCAAGTGCTTTTTGAAGCTTAAAGCCTCCTCTTGATACATATGGCATAGATTTTATTTTGAAATCGTATTCTTTGCTTGGATCTATCTGGTATCCGGCTTTTGTAATTACTTCTGTTCCGATCATTACATTACCGGCTATAATGGCAGCTGATGCTTTGCTTTTATTTTCAAAATATCCTAAATCAACAAGAAATTTATCTAATCTTTCTTTTTTCAAATTTCAAAAAACCTTTCTGCGTTTTGCGTTGTGATATCTGTAAGTTCAGCAAAATCCATTTCTCTTATTTTGGCAATCTCTTCTGCTACATATTTGACATAAGCAGGTGTATTTGGTTTTCCGCGAAAAGGAACAGGGGTAAGATACGGGGAATCAGTTTCTAAAACCAGCTTTTCAAGCGGAACTTCTCTTGCAACATCTTTCATTTTTATAGCATTTTTAAATGTAACAACTCCGCCAAGAGCAATATACCAACCTTGTTTAACACATTCCCTCATAAATTCAACACTACCTGAAAAACAATGAAAAAGAACTCTGGAATTTTTATTTTCTGTTGTTAATATATCAAAACAGTCTTTATGCGCATCTCTATCGTGTACTACTATTGGTAAATCCATACGGTTTGCAAGTCTTATTTGCTTAATAAAGATTTCTTTTTGAAGTTCTACAAAAGATTTATCCCAATAGTAATCAAGTCCGATTTCACCGACGGCAACAATTTTTTTGTTATGTTTGGCAATATTTTCCATTTCTTTTTCGAAATTGTCGGTAAATGTTTTAGCTTCTGTAGGAAAAATTCCTACCATTCCGTATAGATTTTCGTTTTTATTAATAATATCAACGATTTTATCCAGCGTACCTATTTCCACAGATGGTATTACAGCTTTTTTAACTCCGTAGTCGGTCATTTTATCTAGTGCAGATTTTACCCCTTCTTCAAGCATATCTATATGAGCATGTGTATCAATTAAATATTTGTCCATAGCCAAATTATATCACTTTAAAAATCTAACATAAACGTAACGGGACCGTCATTTATAAGTTCAACATTCATCATAGCGCCGAATTTTCCAGTGTTAACCGTAATCCCTTGATTTTTAACAGCAGAAATAAACTCTTCATACAAGTTATTTGCAATATTCGGCGCAGCAGAATTGTCAAAGCTCGGACGTGTTCCTTTTTTGCAATCTCCGCAAAGAGTAAATTGTGATACAATAAGCATTTCTCCTTTAGTATCAACTAATGAACGATTCATTTTTCCATTCTCATCTTCAAATATTCGAAGATTTATAATTTTGTGAGCCGCTTTTTCTATTTGTTCGCCGGAGTCCCCTTTTTCTATCCCAACAAAAGCTAATATTCCGTTATTAATTGACGAAAATAACTGATTTTCTATTGTAACTGATGCCCGTTTAACTCGTTGTATAAGTACCTTCATTATATTTTTTACCTCTCAACTGCCCGCATGCGGCATCTATATCCGCGCCTCTTTCCAGTCTTACTGTTACTTTTTTCCCGGAATGTTCCAATATATATTTGAATTTCATAATATCTGTACTACAAGGCTTTTTATAATCGTTTTCTATTACAGAGTTATATGGAATAAGATTTATATTACATTTTAAATCCTTTAAAAATATTGCGAGTTCTTTTGCGATAGCGGAGTTATCATTAAATCCATGAATAAGAATATATTCTACGGTAATTCGTCTTCCTGTTTTATTAACATAATTTAAAAGAGCAGATTTAACTTGTTCAATTTTGTATTTGTTCTCAATCGGCATAATCTGTTGCCTGAGCTCATGATTTGGTGCGTGCAGTGATATGGCAAGTGTGGACTGCAAGCCTATATCTGCCAATTTTTCTATTCCAGGAATTATACCGCTTGTCGAAATTGTGATTCTTCTAGCTCCGATTTGAAAGTCTTCATTAAAAATTTCTAATGCTTTAAGTACATTATCCAGATTAAGAAGCGGCTCTCCTTGTCCCATAAACACTATGTTCGTGACTTTTAACCCTGTATCCCGTTGTATTGTTAAAACTTGTTCGATTATTTCTTTATAGTCAAGATTACGCTTAAAACCGCCTTTTCCGGTAGCACAGAAAGAACAATTGACAGCGCAACCAACTTGTGAACTTACGCATGCAGTCAGGTTTGCTCTGTTATCAAAACGCATAAGTACTGTTTCTACACATTCTCCGTCAGGATATTCCACCAGATACTTGATTGTTCCGTCTTTGCTTACCTGTTTTGTTTTGATTTTTGTTTCCGTAACGGATGCAATTTGTTTTAAATCATTCCTAAAATCCTTCGAAAGATTTGTCATTTCATCAATAGAAGATACAGATTTTGAATAAATCCAGTTATGAATTTGTTTAGCGCGGAATTTTGTCGCTTTCATTTGCGACATCAAATCTTCTAATTCTGATAATCTCATTCCGGCCAGTATCATTATTGCAGTTTTTCCTTATAGAAATTGATAATATCTGTCTTTGCTTTCAAAAGCATTGCTGAATGTGCAACATCGTTTTTCCAGGCATTAAAAGAACATTCCTTTGGTAGCAGCTTTAGCGGATTGTGCGGAAAATCTTTGCATATATCAGGTCGTTTTTCATATATCGTACAGAGGTTACACTCTAGATTCGGGCAATAGTAGTAATATACTTTTTCATCTGGCACGAGAACATTTAATAAATCAAAATACTCCGGATTAATTTCTCTAGCTTCATCTTCAGAACCAAAAGGTACAAAAACCGATACAAAATCTTCAGAGTATTTGTCTCCTTTCATTGCCCTTTGTTTTAATTGTTCATAAGAGTATTCACTTACATCAAGTTTACAGCAAGCACCGCACTTGTTGCATTCATATTCGGATTTTTTATCCATAATACTTTTGTAATCATTTTTTAATTTTTGTCTGTATTCGCCGGCAAGGTAAGTAAGAGCCTGTAATTGCCATTCTCTGTATTTGCATCCGGTTGGAGGATACGGAGCAAAAATGTCTTTTTTCTCAATTTTACAATCCTTATTAGAACAGCCGGAACATGCATCCTGAGGTTTAAATTCGTCTAATTCTTTTCTTATACTTTCCGCAGCTTCAAGAAATATTTCCTGATAGTTCATTTCAATTTTTTTGTATTGGGACTTTAGAGAATCTTCTTCTTTTGGTGATTCTGCATCGGTGCCTAAATCATTATTATCATTAAATAGATTTTGTTTATTATTCTCTGAAAAAAAATTACTCATAGTTAGGATGATACCATAAATTGCCATACTCGGCAATTAAACATACTTCTGTGTGATAAAAAATTATATCAGGGAGGAATGTTATGACATTAAAACTACAAATTTATAAATGCGAAATTTGCGGAAATATTGTTCAAGTCTTTCAGGAAGGTGATGGGAATCTTGTTTGTTGCGGTCAGGAAATGGAACTTCAAAATGTTCAATATGATACTACGGAACTTGGCGAGAAGCACACTCCGAAGGTTGTTCATAGTGACGGCGAAAAATTTGTTAATGTAATAGGTCATCCTATGAACGAAGAGCATTATATTCAATTTATTGAAACATATACTGATGACAAGAGTGAAGTTCATATAAAATTTTTTAAACCTAATGATGTTCCTCAAATGGATATATCATTCTTCGGAGATAATATAAACTCAATTGAATACTGCAATATACACAAACTCTGGGGTGAAAATAAGATGCTTTCGAATGAGAGCGGAAACTACTCTATTTAATAAAGGAGACAATATGGTTAGTGAGAAAATAAATGAAATTATAAATGAGCAAATTAATAAAGAGTTTTATGCAGGATATTTGTATCTCTCAATGTCAGCGAATCTTAAAGAGCTTGGACTTTTTGGCTTTGCCTCATGGCTTAGAGAACACGCAAAAGAGGAAGTGGAACACGGGCTAAAGCTTTTGGATTATTTGCTTGAGAGAAATAGTTTTGTAACTTTAAAACAAATCTCAATGCCGAGTTTTGAATTTAACGGCGTGCTCTCAGTATTCAATCTGTTGTATGAGCACGAGCGTTGTATAACAAAATCTGTAATGGAAATAGCCAAACTTGCAGAAGACGAGTGTGACAGAAAAACGCTTACATTTATTGATTGGTTTATAGAAGAGCAGGTTGAAGAAGAACAGAACGTAAAAAATATTATAAAAAGGCTCGAACTATTCGGTGATGAAAAATCATCATTGCTTTTGATGGATAATGAACTTGGAAATTCCACCAAAAAATAAGATTAATTTTACATTGCTTAATTTTGGCAAAAATGGCGAAACTCTTTTATAGTGCAGAGTGTTGCTATTTTTGCGGCAAAATATAATATTAAGTTTTGTAACAAAATTGCTAAAAATCGGCATTTTTTGTAATATTTCTTAACAAAAGTATTGAAATTTATATACAAAAGATATATCATAAGTATATAAGGATTATCTAATGTTATGTGTTTCGTTCCCTTATCCCTAATCCTTACCCCAAAGACTATTAGACTTGTAGTCACTAAATAAATCAAGTTACCCAGGTAAATCAAGTTAGTAGTCTCAATAAAAACTAATTTACATCCCCCACCCCCAAAAAAGACTATTATGCTTGTAGTCTCAAAATAAATCAAGTTACATTTACCCCAGGAGTTTAACAGTATGAAAGATTTAACAATGAAGAAAATTTCAACAACAAATCCGGCAAGAGAAGGCTACGTTGCGGTAACATCCGTATCAGACGACATGGGAGCTTATTTAAGAAAAGTCAATGGGTATAAATCATTGACAGCCGAAGAAGAAAAAGAAATTGCAAAAAGAGCAAAAAACGGAGATGCTAATGCACGGAGGATTTTAGTACAATCAAATCTGAAATTGGTTTTGACAATTGCAAGAAAAGCAATTCACGTGTCAAAGCTTCCTATGGTGGATTTGATTCAGGAAGGGAATTTGGGACTTATGGTTGCGGTTGAGAAATTCAACCCTGATTTAGGATACCGTTTCTCAACCTATGCAACCTGGTGGATTAAACAGGCAATGTTCAAGGCAATTTCTGAACAGTCTTATTGTATGAAGATACCTGTGTATGTGCAGGAAACTCTTTCTAAGTTCTCAAAAGTCAAAGCTGAAATGGAAAGAACTTATAACTGTCAAGTAAATAATAAAGATGTTGCGGAAAAAATGAATATTGAGCCTGAAAAAATTGACAGTTTTCTCTCTGCATATACTTCGACTGTTTCTATAGAGGGAAGTTTTGATGCAAATAACGGCAGTGAACTTTCTGTTGCGGATGTCTTGGAAGATGACAAGACTTCTGTTGAAGAAAATATCGAGTATGAAGAACTTAAAAAAGAAATCAACAACGTAATTTCTGTTTTGAAAGAGCGTGAACAAACTGTTATAAAAATGAGATTTGGTCTTGAAAATTTTGCAAAATCAACACTCGAAGATATAGGAAAACTGTT
>JAEEGL014596720.1_pt1 | contig 14723 bp, 9 predicted proteins | sample 9134231 | NCBI WGS metagenome assembly JAEEGL01 (sample SAMN16246548, study PRJNA631951) | gut metagenome | biome: gut microbiome; feature: rumen; material: fiber-attached | host: Bos | place: Iran: Karaj | collected 2018-10 | reverse complement strand
TTGTATAAGCGCAAAGATTTCGCCCGCTGCGGCGGGCGACCGTGGGCGCTGCCCCCGGACCTCGCCAGCCTTTCGAGAAAGGCTGGACCGAAAGCTTTTATTGTGAATCCCCCAAGTTTTCGTGAAGATCCAAAAAAAAGCCTTGCCCGGCGGCGGGCAAAAGTGGTAAAATCAAATCAATCGGATTTCTGACGTAAGCGGAGGTCATAAAAATGGGCAAAATCAATATCCGGCAAAACAAAACGGCGCAGGTGCTCCTGTGCGCGGCGCTCACCGCGCTGTTCGGCGTGTTTCTGCGGCTGTTCCACGATGAATACATCCCATGGGTCAACATGGTTCTGGTGGGGCTGTGGTTCGCGCTGGCCATGTTCACCGTCGGCGGCATGACGGCGCTGTGCCTGATCGCAAATCAAAATAAGGCGTATTCCAAAAAGGGCGTGCTCGTCCGCGTCCTGACCGTGATGGCGCTCTTCGCCGTGATCATCTTCGGCGTTTCCTACTATTTCAATCTGGTGGTGGAATTCGGCTCCCGGTTTACGCCCTACGCGGATAACGAATGCGCCATCCGCATCTCCTTCGGGCTTTGCCTTATCATGTACGGCGTGCTGCTGCTCCTGTTTTTCCGCGCGGTCAGCGGCAAAAAGGCGGTGCGGGCGCTGGGCGCGCTGGCGCTGGCCGCCTGCGTCGTTTCGGGCGTGTTCCTGTTCCGCAAAATGCTGCCCACGCAGTACCTGTACCCGGCCTACCGCATCTTCGTTTCGCCCGGCGGCGTCAAAACCGAAGATAAAGCCGTGCGCTACGATTTCGCCTATGCCACGGAAAAGCTCCAGCCCACCGCCAACCTCGGAAAGGACGCGGAGATCACGCTCCGGCTGGCCAAAAACGAGCGCGAGGGCGCGCAGCTGGTGTTCGCGTCCACTAAGAACGATAAAAAGATAAGGATCAGCATCCGCAGCTTCGTGAACGATCAGGGGGACGAGCTGCCCGTGCGCATCTATAAGGAGCGTTACGTGGCGGTGCCCGGGTGGGGGACCGCGTTCTCGGACGAATACCCGGACGCGCTGGAGCCCCTTGCCGACGACGCCGGGATCACCCTTGCCAAAAACCGCCTGCAGCCGATCTATATCGAGACCGTCAGCGGCCCGGAGACCCCCGCCGGGACCTATATCGCAAAATGCACCGTTACGGATACCGACGGCAACGTGCTCGCCACGCCCACCCTCACCGCGGAGGTCTGGGATTTCGCGCTGCCGGATACCCCCGCCACCCAGAGCGCCATGGGCATCTTCTCCTCCGAATTCTGGCGGCTGATGGGGCTGGACGCCACAAGCTACGGCCACAACGGCGATAACGGCAGCTATACGCTGGAGCAGGCGCAGGCGGACGTATATAAGCAGTATTACGATTATCTGTTAGCGCATCACATCACGCCCTACGAGCTCCCGTACGACATGCTGGACGAACGTGCGGACGCCTATATGAGCGACCCGCGCGTCACCTCCTTCCTCGTGCCCTATCCGGGGGATGACGACCTGCTGCGGCAGTATTACGAAAAGGTAAGCTCGAACCCGGAATGGGCTCAAAAGGCCTATTTCTACCCCATTGACGAGCCGAACGACGAGGCCGCCTACGCCGCGTACAAAGAGATCACGGACCGGCTCAGCCGCGTGTGCCCCGGCTACAACATGGTAACGCCTTTTTACAGCAACGATCCCGAAACCGAGGGCGGCCTCACCGCCGTGGAGCTGCAGCGGGGCAGGAGCTCCATTCTGTGCCCCGAAAGCGTGGTGCTGGATTCCCCCGGCGCAAAGGAGGCGCTTTACGCCGCCCGGGACGAGGCCGGCGCGCGCATCTGGTGGTACGTGTGCTGCGGGCCCACGGGCGATTACAACAACAATTTCGTCCGCCAGCAGGGCATCCGCCACCGCATCCTGTTCTGGCAGGAGAAGATGGAAAACGTGACAGGCTTTTTGTACTGGAACAGCATCTACTGCGATAAGGGCAACCCGTGGGAGACCTCCAAAACCTGGGACAGCTACGAATCCGGCGGCGACGGCGTGCTGATGTACCCCGGCCGCTATATGGGCTACGACGAGCCCGTGGGCACGCTGCGCCTGAAGAACCTGTGCGACGGCATCGAGGACTATACTTATCTCACTTTGGCGGAAGAAAAATTCGGCAGGAAATGGATCGACGAAAAGATCGCCCGCATCACCTCCACGCTGACGGATTACACTCTGGACGACGCCCTGCTGCAGCAGGTGCGAAACGAGATCGGCGCCTCGCTCGCCGGATAAACACGGAATGAAAGAAAGCGTAACGGATTTTACACAGGGCAGAATCCTGGGGCCGCTGATGCGTTTTATGCTGCCGGTGCTGCTCGCCATGCTGCTGCAGGACCTGTACGGCGCGGTGGATCTTTTCATCGTGGGCAGATTCGCGCAGACGGCGGACGTTTCGGGCGTCACCACCGGCGCGCAGATCATGTCCCTCATCATGAACCTCGCGGTCGGCTTTTCCATGGGCATCACCATCCTTCTGGGGCAGCAGATCGGCCGGGGCGAGCGTGAAGAAGGCGGCAAGGTGGTAGGCGCGGGCGTGGCGTTCTTTCTGATCGTCGGCGTTGCGGCGTCCGTGGCGATGTCGCTTTCCGCCCCCGTGATCGCGCGGGTGATGCAGGCCCCGGAAGAGGCCTTCGGGCAGACGGTGCAGTATATCCGCATCTGCGGGGGCGGCGCCGTGGTCGTGGTCGCCTTCAACCTGATCGGCAGCATCTTCCGCGGGCTGGGGGATTCCCGCACCCCGCTGATGACCGTTGCCATTGCCACCGTATTCAATATCATCGGCGATCTGGCGCTGGTGGCGGGGCTCGGCATGGGCGCCGCGGGCGCGGCAATCGCTACCGTGGCGGCGCAGCTCATCAGCGTGGCGCTCTCTCTTGCTGTCATCCGCCGCAGGCCCCTGCCCTTTGCGTTTTCGGTCAGAGATATCCGCCCCGTGCCCGTCATCGTGCGCGATATCACGCGGCTGGGCCTGCCCATCGCGGTGCAGTCCGTGCTGGTGAGCATCTCCTTTTTGTGGATCATGGCCATCATCAACTCCATCAGCGTGCAGGCCTCGGCGGGCATGGGCGTTGCCAACAAGATCATTGCCTTTATTCTGCTGGTGCCCTCCGCCTTCGGGCAGTCCATGGCGGCGGTGGTGGCGCAGAACGCCGGGGCGCGGTTCTACGGCAGAGCGACAAAAGCCCTGCGTTACGGCATCGCGGTCTCTCTGGCCTTCGGCGCGGTGATGAGCGTGCTTTCCTTTGCCTTCGGCGAGACCATGGCGTCGTTTTTTACAAAGGACGCGGCTGTGGCCGCCGGGGCGCACAGCTACCTGAAGGCCTACGCCATCGATTGCCTCCTTACGCCCTTCCTGTTCTGCTTTATCGGCTTCTTCAACGGGCTGGGCTATACCAAATTCGTGATGGCGCAGGGGATCACGGGCGCGTTTCTGGTGCGCGTGCCGGCTTCCTATCTGTTCAGCCGTCTGCAGCCCGTCACGCTGTTCAAGATCGGGCTGGCAACGCCGTTGTCCACGGTACTGCAGATCCTGCTGTGCTTCGGCTGCCTTCTTTACGTCAAAAAACGCGTCTGGAACGGGGACTTCGGCTTGCCCCTCGGAAACGGCGAAACGGAATGATAAGCGCATAAATCGGACGTCCCCCGGAGTTTCCGGAGGACGTCGTTTATTTATTATTCCCCGTAATGCAGGCCGTAGCCGAACGGGTACAAAATCTGATCGGAGTACGCGTACCCCGAGATCAGCTTCGGGATATCCAGCGGCAGGGTCCCCGTTGGGCTTTCGTCCGGCGAGAGCGCCAGATACACCGCGGCGGGAATATTCGGCCCGTACTGCGTCAGGTCGTCGCCGGCGGAGCGCGGGTCCTCGCTCATCCCCATATCCGACCAGCAGATGAGAATGGCGTCCGCCGCCCGGAACCGCGCGGCGTCGTAGGGCAGATGCGCGCTGAGCAGTACAAATCTGCCGCCGGAATTATGCGCCGTGCCGATCATCTCGTCAATGTATTTCCCGGTCGCCCCGGCTGCGGTGCGCGGGTCCAGCGCGGCAGCCTTGTAGAGCTCCGAGACCGCGATCACAACGTCCGCCGCGCGGATCTTTGAAAGGATGCTTTCGCGGGACGCGGTGGCGTAGCAGGCGGTCTCGATCACGGCGTTCGCAGGCAGTTTGCCCTCATCGAGCAGCCGTTCGGCGCCGTAGCGCAGAGAGAGCTCTTCGTTTGCGTAGGCCGCGAGCAGCAGGATCCGCTTGCCTGCCGTTTTCACCGGCAGCGTGGCATTGTCGTTTTTCACCAGCGTGACCGCGCGTTTGGCGAGCGCCCATTCCGTTTCGTGGTGCGCCTTGCTGCCCACCGTGCGCCCGGCGTTCTTTACGTACGTTTCCGTATCGCTCTTTTTATAGGCGGCAAACAGGCCGTTGTCGTATTTCAGCCGCAAGATCCGTTTCACTGCCGCGTTTACCGCGTCCATGGAGATCTCTCCGCTGCGGGCCATGGAACACAGGTTCTGCAAATACGTTTCCTGCGCGGCGATCCCCTTGTCCGAGCCGGTATCCACCGGCGCCAGCAGGATATCCGCGCCCGCGTTGACGGCCAGCTTCGAGGCCTCAAGGATCGTAAAATGGTCGGCAATGGCGTCCATATTCATCGCGTCCGTCATTACTACGCCTTCAAAGCCCAGTTCCCCGCGCAGCACGTCCGTGAGCAGGGTTTTGGATAAGGTGGCGGGCAGCGCGATCCGCTTGCCGGTGCTTTTGGAAACGGCGGTCTGTTTTTCGATATTGGGGTACTGGATATGCGCGGTCATCACGATCTCCGCGCCTTCGCCGACGGCGGCGGCAAAGGGAATGAGATCCGATTTTTTCAGTTCGCTCAGCGTCTTGTTGATCACCGGGAGCCCCGTGTGGCTGTCCGTGCCCGTGTCGCCGTGCCCCGGAAAATGCTTCAGCGTGGCGATCACGCCCGCATCCTGAAGCCCCTGCACGTAACCCTTGCCCAGTTTCGCGGTCAGCGCGGGCCGGTCCGAAAAGGAGCGCACGCCGATCACGGGGTTTGCGGGGTTGCTGTTCACGTCCAGCACGGGCGCCAGATCCACGTTGATCCCCACGGCCGCCAGTTCCGTGCCGATGACGCCCGCGGCCTCCCGCGCGGCCGCAGCCCCGCCGATGGCGCCCAGCGCCATATTGCCCGGCGTCTGCGTGCCGGTTTTCAGCCGTGTGATCGTGCCGCCCTCCTGATCCGCCGAGATCAGCAGCTGCGGCCTGCCCGCTCCGGCGTTTGCGCGCTGGATGGCGTCCGTCAGCCGCGCCGCCTGCTCCGCGGTCTGCAGGTTCTGCGCGAAAAGGATCACCCCGGCAAAGGGGTGTTTTGCAAGCATGTTTTTCACCGACGCGTTCAGCGCGGTAATGCCCGTATCGTTGAAATACCTTACGGCGGGCATGATCATCTGCGCAAGCTTATCCTCCGTGGTCATGGAACGCAGCATCGCGTTCACCGCGGTCTCCCGCTCGGTTTCGTAATCCGTTAAACCGACGGACATCCGCAGAATGATGCGCGCATCCGCCGTGGAAACCTCGGAACCGCCGCAGACCCGCGCGGCGGCCAGCTGCCGGGGCGAGAGATTTTCCAGCCCGATCGCCTGCCTGAGGGCAAGGCGGGCGTCCTCGGTGGTCGCGCCGCCGTTTCCGTCCACGTCGCCCTTCTGCACGGTTTCGGCTTTTGCGGTATATATAAAACCGAGTGCAAGTATCATGCAAATCAGTAATGCGGTAAGCCGCTGTATCGGTTTCATGGGTCCTCGTTCCTCCTTTGGCGTCCGCGCGCGGACGCTACGGTTTTATTTTATATCCGTTTTTCGTCCGCGTCAAGGGCGGGCTTATCTTCAAAAAACCTGCGCTGTACAAGCGGCGTCCGGCGTGTTATAATAATAAAAAAAGCGTCCGCCGCGTTTGTTTGCGCCCGGACCCGGAAGGAGACGGATTCTATGCCCCTGCTTGCCGCATTTGCGGTGCCGCACCCGCCGCTGATCGTTCCCGCGGTGGGAAAAGGCGGAGAAGGTCAGATCGCCGAAACCACGGCGGCATATACGCGCGTGGCCGAAGAGATCGCCGCCCTGCGGCCGGATACCATCGTTATTACAAGTCCGCACAGCGTGATGTACGCGGACTATTTCCATATTTCGCCGGGCGGCGGGGCTAAGGGCTCCTTTGCGCGGTTCGGCGCCCATGAGGTGCGGTTTGATGAAAAGTACGATACGGCCTTCGTGAAAAGGCTTTGCGCCCTTGTCCGGGAAGCGGGCCTGCCCGCGGGCACGGAAGGGGAGCGGGACGCTGCGCTGGATCACGGCGTCATGGTGCCGCTGTGGTTCATCCGGCGGAAATACGCGGGCGGCAGCCTTGTGCGGATCGGGCTTTCCGGCCTGCCGCTGACCGACCATTACCGCCTGGGGCAGCTCATTGCCAAAGCCGCCGCCGAAACGGAAAAGCGGGTCGTGCTGGCGGCCAGCGGCGATCTCTCGCACAAGCTGCGGGCGGATGGCCCCTACGGCATATCGCCCGAGGGGCCGGTATACGACCGCCGGATCATGGACGTCCTCGGCCGGGCGGCCTTCGGCGAGCTGCTGGAATTTGACGAAGGCTTCTGTGAAAAAGCCGCCGAATGCGGCCACCGCTCCTTTGTGATCATGGCGGGCGCCTTCGACGGGCTGCGCGTGAAAGCGTCGGCGCTCTCCCATCAGGACGTCACCGGCGTGGGCTACGGCGTATGCACCTTTTATCCGGAGGGCGCGGACGAAAACAGACGCTTTTTGGACGCGTATCTGGAACGGAAGAAAAAAGAATGCCGCGAAAAAGCGGAAGCCCGCGATCCTTACGTAAAGCTCGCCTGCGCCTCCGTGGAATCGTGGGTAAGAAACCGTACGCTGCTTCCCGTCCCGGCGGGCCTGCCCGAAGACCTGACGCAACGCCGCGCCGGCGCGTTCGTCTCCATCCATAAAAACGGGCAGCTGCGCGGCTGCATCGGCACCATCGCCCCCACAAGGGACAGCCTTGCCGAAGAGATCGTGATGAACGCCGTCAGCGCCTGCTCGCGGGATCCGCGCTTCCGCCCGGTCACGGCGGAGGAGCTCCCGCTGCTGGAGATCAGCGTGGACGTGCTCGGCGCCCCGGAGGATATCGCCTCCAAGGACGCACTGGACGTGAAGCGCTACGGCGTGATCGTCAGCTGCGGGCAGCGGCGCGGCCTGCTTCTGCCCGATCTGGACGGCGTGGATACGGTGGAGGACCAGATCCGCATCGCCCGGCAAAAGGGCGGTATCGGCGAGCACGAGCCTTACCGCCTGCAGCGCTTCGAAGTGGTAAGGCACTTCTGAACGCATAAAGAAAGGATAATAAACCATGGCACGCTGCCACGTCTGCTTCAGGCACTGCAATATAGCGGAAGGCGCCCTCGGCTTCTGCGGCGCAAGGACCGCCGAAAACGGCGTTACCCGGGCTTATAACTACGGGCGGGTCACCGCGCTGGCGCTGGACCCGATAGAGAAAAAGCCGCTCGCCCGGTTTTATCCGGGCGCGAAGATCCTCTCCATAGGCAGCTTCGGCTGCAATCTGCGCTGCCCCTTCTGCCAGAACCATGAGATCTCGTGGTCCGAACAGGCGAGGGAATACGCGCGTACGGCCGAAACCGTCGGCCCCGCCGAGCTGACGGAGATCGCCGTTAAGGCTAAAAGCCGGGGCAATATCGGCCTTGCGTTTACGTATAACGAGCCGCTGGTGGGGTACGAATACGTGCGCGACACAGCGAAGCTTGCAAAGGCGGAGGGGCTGAAAACCGTGATGGTGACCAACGGCACGGGGGAGCTTCCCGTGCTGGCGGAGCTTTCCCCCTTTATCGACGCGATGAATATCGACCTGAAGGGCTTTACGGACGGTTATTACGAAAAGGTGCTGGGCGGCAGCCGGAAGCAGGTAACGGCGTTTATCGAAGAAGCCGTAAAGCACTGCCACGTGGAGCTCACCACGCTGATCGTGCCCGGCGAAAACGACGGTGAAGCCGAGATGCGCGCGCTGTCCGCGTGGGTCGCCGGGCTGAAAAACCCGGACGGCGAGGGCGTCCCGCTGCATATCTCCCGCTTTTTCCCGCGGTTTCATATGACGGACCGTCCGCCCACGGACGTGGGGCTCGTGTACCGCCTGGCCGAGGTGGCTCGGGAACAGCTGGAATTCGTTTACACGGGCAACTGCTGATCCCCGCGGCAGTTTTCTCTTGACACCGCATTTTGTTTGTGCTATATTACCTCTGCCGGGTGCTTCCCGGCAAATTTCAGAAAAAAGGAGGGCGTTTTTTATGACGACGCTGATATACACCGGATGCCGTAATTGCCGCCCGACGCTGTTCTGATCGGACGATACGGTTTTATGCGCATCCGGTACCGGGTGCGCTTTTTATATTCCGGAAGCTTTCCGTGTATTTCCGCGCCCCAACGGGCGCTTTTTCTTTTGGATGCACCGCCCGGGTCCGCGTTCGTCTTCCATGAAAAAAAGGAGGAATGCGCATTGAAACGGCTAAAAAAGATTTTAAGCTCCATGCCGAACGACGCCGCAACTTACGCGGAGATGTACAACGGAAAGATCTCGTTCGGCCCGGGCGACGTGGATTACGATCCGCGCTATTTTTCCGGGAACGTGAGTTTCCGGATCACAGCCACCCACAAGCTGGCACAGGACGTGCCAACCGTAACGATCTGCGTGCCGACGGATACGCTCATCGGCAGAACGGAAGGAGGAATGCCTTTGAAGAGACTGAAATATTATCTGAGCAGGATGCAGAATGATACCGCTTCGTATCAGGAGATGTACGAGGGAGACGTGATCGTGACCCCGGCGTACGACTGCGAACGGGACGCGGAGTATCCGGACCGATATCCCGATTATTACCACGGCGACGTGATGCTGCATATCGAAGCTACAAGCAAAACGGCAAAGGACCGGCCCACGCTGACCTGGTGCGTGCCGGTCTCCCGGCTGGGGATGAACGGCGTGCCCGCGCATTTTATCGCCGCAGCGGATCACTGCCTGCGCGCGTTCGCCCCGTATATCGACGCGCTGAACGCGGAGCTTTACAACCGGAGCCGTCCGGATAACGAAAACGGCAAATATTATCTTTACCGCCCGGGCGGGGAGGTGCTTCTGCGAAATACCGCGTTTTTCGATCTCTGCCCGGAGCGCGATTACGAATACTGCGGCGGCATGGGCGTGCGCCTGCTGAACGACGGCGGAGAGCGCCGCCAAAATCCCTGCCTGTGCATCCGTATGCAGGTGCAGCTGCCGAAACGCAAGCTGAAAAAGACGATCCAGATGCTGTGCCGCGACCTGCCGGACGCCGTAGACCGCTTCATTGCGGATTTTGACGTGCCGGCGCTGGAGCGGGCCCTTGCCCTTGCCGAAAAGCAGAGCGCCGTCCGCGCGTTTCTGGCAAAAAGCGAATACTGCGCCTTTATTGCCGACGGCAGCATTCTGCCCCGCGCCAAAGGGGCCGCAGGCCCCATGGAAGGCGCCGTTCCGTTCCGCGCCGCGCCCGGGGACGCGATCGAGATCTGCGGCCTGCGCGGCATGGGGCTGAAGCGCGGCGTTACGGTGATCACCGGCGGCGGGTATTCCGGCAAATCCACGCTGCTGGACGCGATCTCCGCCGGGATCTGCGACCACGTTTCCGGCGACGGGCGCGAGCTTTGCATTACGGACGACAGTGCCGTCACCGTGAGCGCGGAGGATGGCAGAAGCGTAAAATGCGCCAATATTTCGCCGTTCATCGCGTGGCTGCCGGGCGGGAATACGGCGGATTTTTCCACCGACCACGCCTCGGGCTCCACCTCGCAGGCCGCGAACATCGCGGAGGCGGTGGACTGGGGCGCAAAGCTGCTGCTGATCGACGAGGACCGCAGCGCCACCAACTTTATGATCCGCGACCGCTCCATGAAAACGCTGATCCGGCGCGAGCCCATCACGCCGTTCACGGACCGTGTGCGGGAGCTCTTCAAAACGCAGGGCGTTTCCACCGTGCTCGTGATCGGCGGCAGCGGGGAATACCTCTCCGTGGCGGACCGCGTGTATCTGATGGAGGAATTCGCGATCAGCGACGTAACGGACGCGGCCGCGCGCATCGCCCGGGAAAACGGCGTGTCCTGCGAACCGCCCGCCCCCGCCCTCTGGCGGCAGGCGCGCAGGCTCTTTGCCGCGGGCTTTACCTCCTACCCGGCGGGCAGCGGCAGCGAGCGCCTCACCGTTCTGGACGCCGGTCTGATCGAGATCGGCGACGAGACCGTCGATGTGCGCGGCCTGCACGATATCGTGAGCACCGCCCAGCTGGATGCGCTCGGCTTTATGCTGCGGTATCTGATGGTATCCAACGCCTCAAACGAGATCGACCTGCCCGCCCGCGTGGACGCGCTCTACGCCCGCATCGCGGCGGAGGGGCTGGACGTTGTATTTTCGTCCTATTTCACCACTTGCCGCCGCTTTCTGGAGCTGCCGCGCAAAAGCGAGCTGCTGGCCGTGATCGCCCGGATGCGGAATACCACGGTGCAAAGCGCCCCGGAATCGGGCGGCAAATAACGGGTTGAGTATTTCATTCCGGTATGGTATGATAAACGAAGGAAGAACAGAAAAATAAGGAAACAAAACGTAAATGAAAAAACCAAACGCGGGTCCCGGTTTGTGGACGCGGGACTTTACCATTATCACGGTCGGCAGCGTGATCTCCATGTTCGGCAACGCCATGGCGGGCTTTGCCGTCAGCCTGTTCGTGCTGGACTACACGGACACGCCTTTTTATTACGCGCTGTACGTGTTTTTGTATACGCTGCCGCAGCTGGCGGCGCCGGTCATCGCCGGGCCGCTGATGGACCGCTTCAGCCGCCGCCGGACCGTATATTCGCTGGATTTTCTCTCCGCGGGCGTTTATCTGCTGATGGGGCTCACCGTCCGTTTCGGATTATTCCGGTTCTGGGTGCTGGCCGTGCTCACGCTGCTCATCGGCACCGTCAACAGTACCTATCAGGTGGCGTACGAGAGCTTTTACCCCATGCTGATCACCCGGGGCAATTTCTCCCGCGCGTATTCCATCGCCAGCACGCTGGAAACGATCTCCGCCGTGATGGTGCCCGTATCGCTGTTTCTGTATCAGCGCTTCGGGCTGGCGCCGCTACTGCTCATCAACGGGCTTTGCTTTTTGGGCGCGGCGCTGTGCGAGACCCGCATCCGGGACGTGGAAAAGGAGCGGGGCAACGCGCCGGAGGGCCGCTACTCCCTGTCCGTCTACTGGCAGGACGCAAAAGAGGGCGTACGCTATCTGTGGGGCGAAAAGGGCCTGATGTGCGTCACGCTGTATTTCATCTTTTCCTCCTTTGCCGGGGGCGGCAGCAGCGTCATCACGCTGCCGTACTTCAAGGACGCCTTTGAAAACGGCGAGTGGCTCTACATGACCACGTGGGGCTTTTCCGTGGCGGGCCGCGCCATCGGCGGCATGCTGCAGTACAAGATCAAATACCCGGCCGCCGTCAAATACGGCGTGGCGCTGGCCGTGTATATCATCATCAACACGCTGGAGGGCGGCTATCTGTTTCTGCCCGTAAACGGCATGCGCGCCGCCTGCTTCGCCATCGGTATTTTAAGCGTCACCTCCTACACCATCCGCGCCTCCGCCACCCAGTCCTACGTGCCGGACGAGAAAAAGGGACGCTTCAACGGGGCGTTCATTATGCTTACCACCGCCGGCTCGCTGCTGGGCGAGCTGCTTGCGGGCGGCCTGATGTCCGTAATCCCCATGCGCACGGCGCTGGCCGTCATTATGGGCGTGGCGCTGGCGGCCGCCGTGGTCGTCATCGGCGGCGGAAAGAAGCACGTTAAGCCGCTGTATAACCGCGAATCGTAAAAATACAACACAAAAACCACACATTCGCCCGGTATACTGGGCGGTGAGGTGATGAAAATGTTCAAACTTCTGATTGCCGACGACGAAGTGAAAATCAGAGAGACGGTCGGCGACTATTTTACCGCCAAGGGCTGGCGCGTGGTTACCGCCGCGGACGGGGAAGAAGCCGTCCGGGCCGCCGCTGCCGCCATGCCGGACCTGATGCTGCTGGACGTGATGATGCCCGGCATGGACGGCTATTCCGCCTGCCGGGAGATCCGCGCCTTCTGCGACGCGCCGGTGATCTTTTTAACGGCGCTGGGCGCGCAGGACGACTTTTTATCCGGCTACGGCGCCGGGGCGGACGACTATATCGTAAAGCCCTTCCCGCTGCCCGTGCTGCTCAAAAAATGCGAGGCGGCCGTGGCCCGGTACCGCGGCATGAACGGGGAGAAAAAGCTCACCGCGGGGCCCCTGACCCTCGATTTTGCCGCCCGCAAGGTGTTTGCGGACGGCGCGGAAAAGCCCGTCACGGGCAGGGATTTTGAACTGCTGGCGCTCATGATGCAGAACAAAGGCCGCACGCTGAGCAGAGAAACGCTGCTCAACCGCGTGTGGGGCTACGATTTTGACGGCGATATCCGCGTGGTGGATACCCATATCAAGACCCTGCGCAAGGCGCTGGGGCGGCACGCGGCCTGCATCCGCACCGTCACTGGCGTGGGCTACCGATTTGAGGAGGCGGGCGTATGAGCAAAAAAAAGATCACCGCCCTCATCGCGGTCTCGGTGCTGTTTTTCTATTGCGTCAGCGCCGTGCTCACGTTTTTGTTCTTGTATAACGAACGCACCGTATATCAAACCGAAGCGGATTACAAAACCACGGAAACCTACGCTTCCGTTTTGAGCGATTACGCAAAGTCCGTACAGAGAAATATGTTCGTTGAAAAGCTCTCGCTCGATTGCCCGCGCGCGATCGGCGCAGCCTATGATTCGCCCTATATCTACGCGGTGTTCAACAGCGAAGGCCGCCGGTTGGAAACGCGCGGGCTCACGCTGGATTGGTATGAAATGAACGCCGACGGCACGGGGATCAACACCCATTACCACGGCGATATCTCTGAATGGCTGACCGCCGACGCCCGCGCTTCTCTGGAGGCGTTCGTCAAAAAATGCAGATATCACGCCGTGGAAGTGCGCGCGGCGACCTTTTCGGATCAGCGCTCCGGCTTCGTTCCGACGCAGCTCTCGCTGTATTCCCTGTTCGAGCCCTCCGTAACGTTCGCGCTGCCGCTGGCGCCGTTTCAGCCCACCGTTTTCGTTGAAACCTATGAGAGCGCCATGCTGCATCTGGATCTTTTCGATCTCGCCGCGGGGCGGGACGCCAAGCGGTACGCGCGGCTGATCGGGATCGCGGACGAATTTGAAGCGCATATCCTCGAACAGGGCGGCTTTGCCAAAAACGCGGTGTTGGCGGAACATTTCGGCAAAAAGGGGTATGGGATCGCCTTTGCGGAGGAAGCTTCCTCGGACGCGCCTTTTGCATGGCTCCGGCGTATGCTTACGGAGGAGCATCTGAACTGGAACGTGCTGCCCGTGCAAATGCCGGAAGAAACACAGTATCTGTTTACCGCGCGGTTGGATAACGAAGCGCAGGACGTGCTCTTCTCCGCCGATTTCGGCATTATCGAGGGCGGGCTTTTCGTTCTGTTTGCTCTGGCGGGCACGGGGCTGATATTGCTCGTCCGGCGTATGCTGACCGCGCAGGAAAAGCAGCTCGCCGCCCGCAAGGCTCTCACGGACGCGGCCGCCCACGAGCTGAAAACGCCGCTGGCCGTGATCCGCAATCAGACCGAATGCATTATGGAAAACGTGGCCCCCGAAAAGAACGGGGATTATATCGCCTCCGTTTACGCCGAGGCCGGGCGCATGGACGGCATCGTGAACGCGCTGCTGCGGTACAACCGGCTGGCGGATATGAAAAAGACGGAAAAATCGCCGCTGGATCTCTGCGCCCTCGTGCGGGAGGAAGCCGCGCGGTATGGGACCTTTGCCGCCGACGCGGGCGTAGAGATCACGCTTTCGCTGCCGGAGACATACATGATCGAGGGTAACCCGGATATGCTGCGTCTGGCCGTGGATAACTACCTTTCCAACGCGGTAAAGTACGCGTCCGGCGAAAAGCGTGTTGCCGTTTCGCTGAAAACCAAGGGCAAACGCTTCGCGCTGGAAGTGTATAACGACTGTACGCCGCTCTCCGCAAAGGCGCAGAGGGACGTGTGGGAGATGTTCGCGCGCGGGGATAAGGCCCGCGTCCGGGACGGCGCTTCCACGGGGCTGGGTCTGCCCACCTGCGCCGCCATTTTCCGGCTCCACCGCCTGCGTTACGGCTGCCGCGCGCAGGAGCACGGGATGACGTTCCGGTTCGGCAATATGAGGGATAGGAGATAGGTGATAGGGGATAGGCGATAGGGGATAGGAGATAGGGGATAGGGGCTCTCTCGGGAGCCCCGATTTTTTTGCTTAAAATTAAAAATTAAAAATTAAAATTGGCGGGGCGGAGAGATTAATGATGAATGATTAACGATGAATGATTGGATTTCTGCCGAGCGCTGAATCAATTCCTCATTCCTCATTCCTCATTCCTCATTCCTCATTCCTCATTCCTCATTCCTCATTGCTATCCGCTATCACCTATCGCCTATCGCCCATCGCCTATCACCTATCACCTATCGCCTATCACCTATCACCTTTAA
>JAEEGL014424555.1_pt1 | contig 14723 bp, 10 predicted proteins | sample 9134231 | NCBI WGS metagenome assembly JAEEGL01 (sample SAMN16246548, study PRJNA631951) | gut metagenome | biome: gut microbiome; feature: rumen; material: fiber-attached | host: Bos | place: Iran: Karaj | collected 2018-10 | reverse complement strand
GTTGCTTTCGACCGTTCGCATGACGGCAAGTGGAACTTCGGTCCTGCTCTCTGGGTGCGTTATACTGCCATGGATCCGTCGGCTGACTATGTGCTCATCGTTGCAGGTCATAATGATGCGGATAAGATAAGGAGCAATGAGGACTCATTGAGGATGTTTGTCGATTCGCTCAATACGCTTATCGTGGGCATCAAGCGTCTTTGTCCAAAGGCAAAGATTGGTTACGTCACACCTTGGTACGTGGATAGACCAGGCTTTGTTCCTGTGTGCAAAGAGATAAAGAAGGTGTGCAAAAAGTACGGCATCCCTGTGCTTGACAACTGCAACAAACGCAGTATAATAAAGGTGCGTGATGCTGAGTTCCGTCGCAAGTATTTCCAGCGTCCAGACGACAAGGCTCATCTCAATGCCGCAGGTCACGACCTCTTCCTGCCTGTGGCAAGGAAGTGGTTTGAGGAAAAAGTGAAATAGCTCAAGCCCCCCAACCCCCGAAGGGGGCGGCCTTCGGGTTGGGGAAAGCACATTGGATAGCCTATAATTTCTTTTACATCTGTTTCAATAATAACGACAATAAATTTACCGAATCCGGAGGCCGCCCCCTTCGGGGGTTGGGGGGGCCTATGAATTATTCTTTACTCATAGACGTTCATACTCACACCGTTGTGAGTGGACACGCATTCAGTACCGTCAATGAGATGGTGGCTGAGGCACAGAACAAGGGACTCAAGGTTTATGGTATCACCGAGCATGGCCCGATGATACCGGGAACTTGTGACCCGCTATATTTCCGTAATCAGTATATAGTACCACGTCAGTATGGCGACATGCGTCTACTGATGGGGGCAGAACTTAATATCATCGACTATGACGGAACGCTTGACCTCATGGATGACATCTATTGGGGATGCTTTGACCATGTCATAGCAGGTCTTCATTCGTTGTGCTATACGGATGGCAACCGTCTGCAGAATACCTCTGCTCTCATAGGTGCAATAGAGAATCCGCACGTCAACATCATCTCACACCCTTGTGACGGTACGGCTTCCGACTTTGACATCGAGGCAGTGGTACTTGCAGCCAAGCGCACTGGCACACTCCTTGAGCTTAATAACTCATCGCTCAATCCTTACCGTCATAAGAAGTTGGCACGTCCGTACTTCATCAAGATGCTTGAACTGTCAAAGAAGTACGACAACCCAATCATCGTTAGTAGCGATGCCCACCACACTTGTCAGATTGCCGACTTCAACAATGCCCTCGAACTTCTGCGCGAGACGGCCTTCCCTCCAGAGCTTGTGGTCAATACCAATCCGGAACGATTCCTTGAAATAATTTAGAATTCATAATTCAAAATTCGGAATTATTTTCAGTTCATGGAGGATAAACAACGAAGGTGTCAAATTGGCACTCGAGTGTAGTAGGAGCGACACACGTGTGTCGTGCATCACGACACTTGACTGTCGTATAGTGTGACACTCGACTGTTGCCATCACCCACACTCGAGTGTCGCTCCGACTACCTTCCAAGGGGCTGTTTCTGCTTGGTATAGTACATTATGTGCAGACTAAAACCGCAGCTAAGAACCAATTCTGAATTTTGAATTCTTAATTCATAATTTTACCGACTATCCTAATACTTAATCAAAATATGAAATCAAAACTAATACCTGTTCTTGCAGTAATGCTTGGAACAATCCTGCCGACAAACCTATGGGCACAGGCAAATGATAGTCTCCTTATCTGTGCAACTGCCTATGATGACTTTACGCACGCTGGTATCAAGGATTCAAAGGCGTATCTCATGACGCGCGACAGCGTGGTGATTGACAGTTGTGTGGCTATCTTTGAACCGCTTTTCTATGACAAGAAAAGGATAGAGTATGGCGGTTTCCGCTTCCATATCAATAAAAATAAGTCGTTCCGTGAGTGCATAGTCAAGGTAGTGCACCCAAATTACCATCCTGTTAGTCGTAGTCAGTCTCTTCGCTATCTTGGTAAGGTTGTAAGGCTTACCATTCCTTCCATGTTCATGAAACGAAGGAACACGTTTCTCGAACGTAATCTTGATAATGTGACAGTAACTGCTACCAAGGTTAAGTTCTTCTACAATGGCGACACTCTCGTGTATAATGCCGATGCCTTCAATGTGGCTGATGGTAGTATGCTCGATGCTCTTATCAAGCAGCTTCCTGGAGTGGAACTTACAAGGGAAGGTGAGATATTCGTCAACGACAGGAAGGTGGAACATCTCCTGCTGAACGGCAAGAATTTCTTCAGCGGCAAGCGCAAGCTGATGCTGGAGAATCTTCCTTACTATACCGTTAAGGACATCAAGGTGTATGACAAGACGACGGACAAGGCAGCTGCGCTTCGTGATGACGATGAGGAGAAGGAATATGTGATGGACGTTAACCTAAAACGTGAATACAGCAAGGGATACATAGCTAATGTTGAGGTTGGTGCAGGTACTGAAGGCACCTACCTTGCTCGTCTATTCGGATTGCGCTTTACTGACCATACACGTATCTCTATCGTGGGTGGCCTGAATAATATCAATGAGTCAACTGGCGGAACCCAGTGGTCATGGTATAATGGATTGGGACGAAATGGCAGGACAGAGGCGAAGAGCGTGAATGTTGAATATCTTTTCGAGAACCAGAAAAAGAAGAATACACTCACGGTAAGTGGCTCTGACAATAAGTCGGAAAGCGGTGCTGATGCTTTCTATGAGACATTTCAGGGTAGTGGTGTGAGTACGTTCGGCATGATGAGCTCTAAGGACACACGCAGGAACAGAAATGTTTCTGCAAAGAATGAGTTCCGTCTCAAGATGCCGTTCTGGTTTGAGAGTGTCACGCAACTTAACTATGGTCATGAAAAAAGTACTGGTCATACAAACGAGTACGAGTCTATGACTGACACACGTCGTAATGGTTACGAAGTGCTCGACTCGCTGTTCAACCTTGGTGTGTCTGTCAACGATCCTCTCATGCAGAATGCACGTAGGCGACTCAACAGCAACAAGGACTATACGTATAAAGCCTCACAGGACGTTAATACCGCTTACACGGCGTTCAACTCTGACATCATTGACATCAAGGCTGGCGTCAACTATAGTAAGACGGATGACGATGCTGAGCGCAATGACCTATATTTTAAGTATCGCCCGTCATCATCTCGATCAGACGTGATGGAAACCATTGACCGTCCTTCCACCCTTCTTGGTGTAAAGGCAGACTTGTCGTATGACTTCAAGCACTTCTTCCTCAACTCCAACTTCAAGGTCTTTCTTAACTACCGTTACAATCGTGAGAGCAACAGCGAGACAATAACCGATATGCTCTCATCAAACATTGATGCTCAGAACAGCTTCCACCGTCGTATGAACGAGAATATCCTTACTGGAGGCTTCAACTACCGCTATAAGGCTAACGTGAAGGAGATTGACGAACTTGATGCCATTGTACATACATTCGACTTGTCCGTTCCATGTACATACATCCGACGTACCACGGACTATAGCCGTTTCACTCTTGACACATGTGTCACACAGTCACCATTCTATATCGAACCTACACTTACATTGAATCGTAAGAAAGAAAAGGGTGCAAGGAGCAGAGCGCCACGAATCGGGGTATCTACGGCAGGTAGCTGGGACGAGGGTGTATGGACGATAGGTATGTCAACATCGTTGCGTTACTCCATCACAGATCCTCTCAATCTCATCACGCTACCTTTGACGTCCGACCGCATCAATATCTATGAGGGTAATGAACATCTGAAGAACTCAAAGATATGGACAACAAGAGTGCACTGGAATGTGCCTCTTGGCAAGGAAACATTGCACCATGACATAGTAGGTATGGTTTATTTTGATCGTGTAATCAGTACATACCGTTACGACTCTGGCGTATATACTCACAAGCCTGAAAACATAAATGGAACATGGACACTCGAGTCGAAGCTCAACAGTCGCTTCGAACTGGGTGGCATACGTTTCACTTGGAAAGTGAACAATACCTACAGTCGTATGAAGAACTTCGTGGTTGATGGTACGTCGGGCAAATCTCAACAGGTGGACAACGACGAGTTGCACACCTATGTACCATTGTCAACTGGCTATATTAGTTTCGTAAAAAAGATATTCTATACAGCATTTTCTGCAAGCTTTGACTGGCGCAAAGCGTTGAGTAAGGACTCCGACATGGGTTATAGGGATGCAATGGAATATTGCCTCAATATCGACAATATGGTTCGTCTGCCACGCATCTTTGACATCGAAAGCGAGTTCGTGGCACGCAAGCGCATGGGCTACTCTAATGATGACATCAATCGTCTCTCATGTGAATGGAACGTGACCATGAGACGCTCTGTATTCAATAAAAAGATTGACCTCAAGCTCACCGCAGTTGACCTTCTTCGTCAGTATAAGGCAGTAACCTACGTCACCAATGAACGTGGAATACGTGAGACACGTGCTCTCTCTCTTCCAGCCTATGTGATGATGACCGCCACCTACAAGTTTAACAAGAATCCGAAGAAAAATTAAAAATTCAGTCTTAGGTCTTTTCATGCTACATAGGTAGGGAGTTTTTCTTTTAGTAACAAATCTTTTTATTGTTTTCTATATTTGTCCAAATTATATTTACTATCTTTGCAACGTAATATTAAGTAGAAAAGATGGATCAGAAAACAGCAGTTAAACCATATCTCATAGAGAAACTTAAGCAGGAATATTGCTTATGGAGCTATGATAAAGACTCTATCAATGACATGCCAGATGATATGCTGATAGAGTTGGTGATGCTGTATCTGGACATTGACGAGATTAACATGCTCTTCAGTATTTTCTCTTATAAGAAGATGAAAAGGGCATGGATTGAAAATGTGGTAGCCCAGGGTGAACGCTACTATAATCTAAACTATTTCTTTGCTTGGTACTACTTCCATGTCAAGCGCCCACGTAGCTATGTTAAATCTATGGCTACGCGTCAACTTAATAAAAGATTAGCAACATGAATCAATCACAATCACTTGCTCCGCAGACAGGTAAAATCATTGAAGATATTTCGCGATTGGAATGTATAAAGCCTTTTGTTTTGGTGGGAGGAACAGCTTTGTCTATTCAGTTGAAAACTCGCCAGAGTGAAGACTTGGATTTTATGCGTTGGAAAGAAGGAAAAGACGACACTCTTGATATTGGCTGGCCAAAGTTGCAGAAAGAACTGGAAACTGTTGGGACCGTTGAGAAAGTGGAGGTGACAGGCTTCGATCAAGTGCTGTTTATCGTAGAAGGTGTAAAGGTTTCCTTTTATGCAGCACCTCGCAAGCGGATACCTTCTATGCAAGAGATACCCTATATGAACAATATTCGTCTGGCAGATGTTGAGTCTATTGGTATTATGAAGATGGAAGCCATGATGCGTCGCAGTAAGTTTCGTGATTACTATGACATCTATTCCATATTGAAAAATGGAGCTGATATAAAAACATTGATACCACGAGCACTCGATCATTCAGGACATAAGCTAAAGAGCAAAGGGCTTATGGCAATGCTTTCGAATGGCGCATTATTCAGAAAGGATGAGCAGTTTGCTCAGCTTCATCCTATCTATGATGTTTGTTCTGCCGATATCGAAGCATATATAAAGAGCCTGTTAGTTTAAATAATACGTAGAATACAATGAGTTTGAATGATATAGTAACTGCATTTAAGGATCATCAACTTCAATATGGTTTAAATGGCGATTCAATGCAGCAAGAACTTTATAAATGGAAATTGGTGACAGAGCAAATTGGTCATCCAAATATCAATGCGGAAGACTTCGTCAAAGAGATAAATGCTCTTGTGTTTAAGAACCTTTGCTATCCTCCTCAGATAACAGCAATAAGACATTTTGCAGAATATGAACCAGATGACTATCGAAAAGCCTTAAAGAACTTATTTGATGAAAATGTAGATTTACAGCAACGCATAGACACTTTTACTTCTACGTGTAAAGCCTTATGGGACGGAAAGATTAAGAAGAACTTTGTTCAAGAAACAAGTGCAATGTGTGACGAGAGACTGATAAGCTGTTTCTTAACCTTTCAGAATCCGCAAAAATATACGTTCTACAAGAGTGATGTTTATGCCAGTTTATGTAGTGTTCTTAATGTGAAACCAAAGAAGCATGGGCAAAAACTGGTTCATTTTTATGAGTTGCTAAGACAGCATTTGGTTCCACTCGTTGAGCAAGATTCTGAACTGATGGATTCCATTAATAATGAAATTCAAAAATATGGTTACATTCAGAGTTCCATGCTTGTCGCCCAAACTGCAATGTGGAGATTTAAGGTGAATAATGCAAAAAATGAGGATGTGAAAGAGGACATGACACCAAAAGATAATAACATTCAGACTGTAGATACCATGATTGAATTAGATATACTTAAACAAAAGAAACAGATTATTCTTCAAGGTGCTCCTGGCACAGGTAAGACATATAAAACAGCTGCTATTGCTGTAGGTATGTGTAATCCTGCTTTTTCTGACTTTGAAGACCATCAAAAGGTCATGGCAGAGTATGAAAGGTTGCAGAATGAAGGGCAAATTGCCTTCTGTACATTCCATCAGTCTATGGACTATGAAGACTTTATCGAAGGCCTGAAGCCAGAGGTGAAAGGTAATGCAGTAGAGTACAATGTAGAAAATGGCATTTTCAAAACTATTTGTGAGTTAGCGCAGACAGGCGAGAATTCGAATATTGTTACTTGCATCGATAGATATCTCCAGTCTATCAAAGGATATGAAAATAGAAAAAAGATTCCGACTTTGACAGGAAAGTCTGAGTTGTATGTGTGGTGGACAGAAGGTAATGACACCATCAGTACACGTAGCGTATTGTCAAGGAGTGAAAGAGGTGAACAGCATTCTCCTTCACCTTTGAACATCGAGAAGGTTAAGATGCAAGCACTTGGCGAAGGGGTAGAGAATAATTGGCGACAATATGCTCAGGCATTCATCAATGCGGTGAAGAGAGAGTATGATTTGGAAAATCAAGTTTCTGATAAGCCATACGTGCTTATCATTGATGAAATAAACCGTGGCAATGTTTCAAAGATATTTGGAGAACTTATTACTTTGCTTGAAGCTGATAAGCGTAGTGGAGGTGGTGAACATCATATCAGCCTGAAGCTTCCGTATTCAAAGGAAGACTTCTCTGTTCCATCAAATTTGTACATCATTGGCACGATGAATACGACAGACCGTTCTACAGGAACCATTGATTATGCGGTGCGTCGTCGCTTTGCGTTTGTTACACTGGAATCAAAAGCAGATGTTATTGAAAACTGGTGCAACTCTCAATCTGTATCGTCAGATGTGAAGAAGGCTGCTCTTGACTTGTTTACCCAGATTAATGGCGTAGGCAGAAATGATCGCAATTCTTTCATTGCAAGGCACAAAGCTGCCGATATCGAATTGGAAGATTTGAAAGTCGGTCATAGCTATTTTATGGTGAAAGATATGACGAGTCTCAAACTGAAGATGCGATATGAGGTGATTCCACTCATTAAGGAGTATATTAAGGATGGCATTCTCAGGTGTATGTCAGATGATGACAAGTACTTTGAAATGTGGCAGAACGCCGAGTGTTATCATCCCACAATAACAGATTCTGTGGAAGAATAATGCAAGAACACGAAAAGATACCATACGATTCCTTTGCCTTTCAGAAGTATTGGGGGGAAGGATTACGTCTTCCAGGTCAAAGCAAAGGCCTGGACAGATGGTTCTTTCAATGGCAGTGGTGTAATAGAACCACAAAAGATGACGCACAAGATTCTGAAAAAACTTTTGTGGCAGAATCTGGATATTATGCTTCTTACGTTATCGGTGCTCAGTGGTTTGATGAAGCTAAAACCATGCCTCTTGTGATAACAACTAAGTATGGATGCGAGCGTATAGACTTCTTGAAGATGTTCAGTGTCTGTTTCAAAAGTGGCATTGAAGCTAAAGAGTTCTCAAAGATATATGCAGTGGATATAGAGGCTCCACGTATCAAAGCACCAGAACTTAAAAGCGTACTGAGTCCTCTTATTGTTGTCCATTTTCTTTCGATCGTCAAGGAAATTGTCAAACGAGGATTGAAGAAAGACTACGTTCAATGTGAAGGTAACCTCAAAAAAGTGAGAGGACGTATTGACATTCTTCATAATGAACGTATGAATGTTATGAAGAAGCGATATGATAAGATGTTTTGTCGTTACCAAGAATATTCAGAAGATACGTTAGAGAATCGGTTGATTAAAAAAGCTTTGGTGTTCTCTCTGCATATCTTGCAAAATGGGGAAATATCAGAAAGCCTACTTTCTTTGCGACATACTATACATGAGTGTTTGGCTGCTTTTTGTAGGGTTGATGATCATATTGAGGTTGGGGAAGTCAAGGCAATTAAGCATCATAAATTATTCAAGGAATATAATGATGCAATAAAGCTTGCACAGATGATACTCCATCGCTATGACTATAGTATTACCAATATAACTACAGCTGAGGAAGAGTACTGTCCTGTATTTTGGATTGACATGGCCATGCTTTATGAGCATTACGTGTTGGGGCTGCTTCGCGAAGCTTATGGGGAAAAGATACATTATCAGGTTCATGGTCATACTGGTTATCCAGATTTTGTTTGCTATTCTCCTAATATTGTACTGGACACCAAGTACATTCCAAGGCTTGAATATGGGAATATTGATATGTATATTGTCCGTCAGTTAAGTGGATATAGCCGTGATAAGTGGATATTTAAGGCAAAGCCTGAGTCAAATATACCTTGTGTGATTATCTATCCGATTGAAGGTGAAGTGGAAAATCCGTTTATGGACAAACCGTTGGAAGACTTTCTAAAAATAGAAGACCATTGTATTTGGAATTTTCATAGAGTAGCAGTACCATTGCCAATGTTAAATGAAAAATAATTAAGCTATGCATACTCGAAGAAGAATTAAGAATTCATAATTCAAAACGCCTTGCAGGTGTTATAGGGGAAACGCCGAGTCTCTGTATTTGTGTTTTTCACCTGTCTTTATCACACAGAATTAATAACTCGTTAGTTTAACATACCATACAAAGTAAATAATATGAAAAGAAAAATCTATGACATTTTGCAGATGATCGGCGCTTCCATTCTTGTCTGTTTGGGCTTTTTATGTATTCCTATTGAGATGGATAACCCAGTATTGTGGTCAGCTGTTATATGTGTTCTTACATTGATAGCCGCTGTTGTTTCTATGTGGTCAATAAACAAGCGCCTTGATTGGATTTCTGTTGTGACCTTAATCCTCAGTTTCTTAATGCCAGTATGGAACTTGACTAATTTTAGGTCTGGTGCAGATAGCGACGCTATCTTGTTTGGAACAATTCCTGTGGCTGTACTTGTAAATCACTATATAGCAAAGAACAAAAGGTGTCTTTTTGTGTTTCATTTAAGCACTTTGTTGTCTGTATGTGTTGCATTGAAGTTTTCAATGCTTATGTACTACAATAATGTAAGCCATGATGGTGAAACTCCAGGTGTAGGGGCGTTTGAACTTATCGCTTTCTCAATTTATTTCTTAATCTTTTCTATAATTTCAGTCTTGCTTAAGAAGGAAAAGTCTTTATCTCCCGAAACGGTTAGTGAAGTTTGATTTTAACATGCCGCTTGTTTTATGATGACGATGACGAAGGGCAAAGTGTTTTATGGGTTTGGGACAAAAAGTACTTTGAAATTTGTAAAAAAGTTCATAATTCCCTTTGCCCGTAAAATATTATCTTGTATATTTGCAACGTCTTTGGAAAACCTTTAGACACAAACGAACAAAGAAAACGATAAATTAAAAGCACGACTTCTATTATTGACAGCAAAAAACTCTTTTGATAATTTGTGGGAGTGCACCTTTTAGAATAATCCCTCGCTGTAGCCTCACATTTAATTCCCTATTGAGACCCAGCAAAGGAAAAACAAAATTAAACTTCAAATGAGATGCACAAAAGTGCATTATATTTATTAACTAATAAAAATTAACTAAAATGATTAAAAAACTGCTATCCATTTCAGTAGCATCATTAGCATTCGTAGCATGTAGTGACAATGGTGATGACTTTGCTTTGAACAGCTATGGTTCAGACGCAAATAGTCTTGAACTTCAGGACGCTTCTAATATTGCGTCATCTCGTGAGACTCTTGATCGTAATTTTGAGAGCCAATATGCCCTTACGGCTTTTTCATCGTCTAACACAAGTATTTATGGCTCTTTTAAGGGACCTGTATATACAACAGATGGTGAAGTGGATTTGGTTTTCAAAGGCAAGGTCATTGCCAGAAAGCCTATTTCTTCTTGTCCACTTATGATTCCATGCCCAGAGTCTGGAGAACTTCCTACATTCTTAAGAGGAAGCTATAACTTTAGTAGTTCTTCTTTTGCAGGTGGAACATATACGGTTAGATTCGTGTTGAATGGCATTTTGGTGAAGACTGCTACTGTAGATGTTGTAGTACCACCAACACCAAATCCTGGAGGTGGACATAAACCAGAACCATTCCGTCCTATAGACGATAGATTGGTTCCATGATTTGTAAGTCGTAATTTGTACTAACATAATAAAACGGAAAAGGGAGTAACGTCGTAGTGATGTTGCTCCCTTACTCGTGTTGAATCGGGCTTAAGTTTCAAACAAGGCGCTCGCTTGCTAATTTTTTGGCAAGGTCATGTATTCCGTCCTCTATTCGTTTCAGTTGATTAGTGGATATGTACGTACCACCACGCTTGTACTGACGAAGTAATGTAGGATTCAATCCTATACGCCTTGCAAATGTCGTTGCGTTAATTAGTCGTCCCTTAATTGAACATAGAACGATTCTAATAGAATCAATAAAACGATTTTAATAGAATCGTTGAAATGATTTTAATAGAATCGTTGTATATCGTATTAGGATAGGATTAGGAATAGCTATGAGAAATAGCTATTTCATTATCTTGTGTGACAGAAACCTCAGCTAAGAACCCATTCTGAATTTTGAATTCTGAATTCTTAATTTCTATAGAGTTATTGCCACTTGGACAGTTGATTTGAACTTTTGCGCTTGGTTGCAGAGAATGCTTCCTTGCGTGCCTTGAGTAATGTCCTGCGCCCCTCGGCATTTTTTGTATATACAACGTCGCATTCACCGATGTAGGTTTGCCACAGACGCTTGAAGAGTTCTGCACTTTTCTTGTTTGAGGACAGGACGGCAGGAATGGCGAAGTAATCCGTCTGGTTGAAAAAGTTCATGAAGGTATCATGCTTGATGAGAATGTATCGAGGATTCTCGACAGGGTCAAGGAACTCACGCATACAGCGGATGAAGAGGGTGTTCTCTTCGGCTGTCAGATTGGTGCATGTCACGAATAGCATACCTTCATTGTCGTCTTGAACGTCAATACTTACATTCTTTAGCGATGACTTTATCAGTCGTTCGTGTGCGAGTGATTCAAGTATGATAATGGCAATCTGTTTCATTACGTTGCCTGCTGTTCCTGTCTTGAGAAATGTTCTTCCTCTTTCTATCAATGTGACGATGCATGCTGCAATGTATATGAGAAACAATACAGGATACTTGATGAGTGCACTAGACAAAGTCAATCCGATTGTGGACAGAATGCCTAATGCTGTGTATAAGCTATATAAGCTACTTGTATATAAAAGACATCTTGTGGTGTAGCGTTGTACCTGCACACCAGTCTTCATGCCGATTTTCTTCTTTCCGCTATAGCCATTGTACAGACCATCGTTCCACCATTGGCGTGTCTTGTCACGATCAATGGCAAGTGCCTTTGTGTCCCTCTGATGCTTCATGAGCAGCATCTTCATGGCAATTTCTTTCTCTCTGTTATTTATGAACGGCTTGTCCCAGTTGAACGAGTTTATTCGTTCCAGTCCCGACATTATCTCGTGCTTGCCGTGGTATGACGGAGCTTCATATCCCTTGAACCTTGTGAAGAGCTGTTCGAGGTCGTAGGTGTAGCATCTGTAGTCGTCCAGTACGTCATCCGTGAGTGTCTCGGTATCGCTTATGTTGAAGATGTCGTACGATGCAAGATGCCAGATGTTTGATACCTTGTCGGGATTGTTTCTGTCAATGCGGATGGCACGTCCACGCATCTGGTTTGACAGCATGTATGAACTGACGGTGCTTGACAGTATAAGTGAATTGATAGACGGTGCATCCCAGCCTTCGCCGAGGAGTGCGTGCGTTCCGACGAGGACGGTGATGTCGCCTGCGTTGAACATCTCTGTCACGAGACTCACTATCTGGTTTCTTGCGTTCTCCTTCGGCGTTACCTTGACGAAACTCTCAAACTCGCCATATCGGGTGATGGCAACACTGTCGGCTGTTATGCCATTGTGCTCAAGCAACAGGCGTAGTCTGTCTGCTTTCCCAGCAGGCAGTACAATGAGCGAACCGCATAGTATGCCCGTCTGTATGGTGTTCTCGAAATTGTCGGTTAACTTCTTCCATATCGGTACTACGCCCATGCCAGTACAACCAAGGTCATCATGTCTTATACGGTCGGTGAGGATTACCATACGTAGCTTGTCGTGCAGTTCATCGTTCTCAAGATGTACGATGTCAATGATTGCGTCCAGTTTACCAAGGCTACCCGCTATCTGTCGTTTTACCTTTGTGTTGCCGCTCAATACGACCTTATTGTTCATCACCAGTCCGAGACGTTTAGCTGTCTTGAAGTAGTGCTCCTTTTGTGTCTCGAACGGAACGAAGTATTCTTCTTTGGATGTTATCAGTCCGTTGAGGAATGTGGCTGCCATCTTCACGTTGAACGTAGGTAGCTCTTTCTGTTTGGCATCGAATAGGTCAAGGAACGTTTGTGGCACCTTGTGTCCTGTGCTTGCAAGCAGTGATGCGATTGACACGTAGAAATCTGGTGCTTCGAATATACGTTCCACGTCCTCGTCATTTGCACGGAAGAATGTCAATTTACTGAGTTGTGATAGCAGTTCAGCATCGTTCCGCAACATCATGATTAGTGATTGTACATTCTCGTAGTACTGTTCAATGAAACGTAGCTCATTCTTCTTGAGCTGAGTGACGTACACGAAATCCTGATGTGGACACAGGTCACTATTCTTTACAAGTTCAGGTATAGAGATGACTTCGTCAATCTCTCCACACAGCTCCTGATATCTGTTCCACTCGTTCATGTCAGCATCGTACGGTGGAGTAGCAGTCAATGCAAGTGTCTGCTCTGGATGCAGATGCTCGTTAAGGTACGTCAACGCTTTCCACCATTCCTTACGCAGATGGTGGGCTTCGTCAAAACAGAGTAACTTTACTTTAGTTTTCTTTAGCGTACCGATTATCTCTTCTGCTTTCTCTTGCTTGAAACGTGCGGACGATGTGATGGAGTAAGCCTCTTCCTCTTGCAGGTCGTCATCTTCATCTTTTGGTTCGGTGTTCTCCTCCTCTTCGCCACAAAATGCAGCAAGGAGAGCCTGATATGTTATGATGGTGATGTACCCCGGCTTCCTCACATTGGTTGAGACGATGCCGTGTTGCTCCTCATCGAGGAACGAAGAACAGATGCGCTCCTTCCATTGTGTCTTGATGGTGTTTGTCGGGCACAGGATTAGTGCTGGCTGACCGATACGGGCAATGACCTCTATGCCAAGGGTAGTCTTTCCTGCCCCTGGTGCTGCCACCACATGAAGTTTGTTGTCACGAAGATGAAAGTCAAGGTCGTCCAGAATCCTCTGCTGGTAGCTCCTCCAGTTACCATTGAAGTGAAGCACGCTGTTTTCTGCCATTTGTCTGTTTTGTTATTAAGTATTCTGTTTTGATGAATATTCAAGGTGACTGCAAAGTTAGTTAAAATATACAATAAATCGCTTATGCTGCTATTTGAAAGTGCTTGCGAATATCCCTCTATGGCGTAAACCCAAAAAGTTACCATGCTTGCAATCGCAAACATGATAACTTTTTTATCTTTTAACTTTTAATTTTTAATTCTTAACTTTTAACTCCTGCGAAGCAGGCCGGTTACTCTCTCCTTTCCTTGTCTGTACCCATTGTGTTTCTGCCACCATACACGCTGAAGCGGAAGATGGCACTGAAGAGGGCATACTGATAGATGGAGTTGTTCTGTGAGTCGGTACGCTCAAATGCGGTTTCCTGACGGCTGATGTTGGTCTGGCGATGCAGGATGTCGAACATCTCGGCTTTCAGGGTCAGGGCCTTGCCCTGAAGGAAAGACTGGGAGATGGAAGCGTTCCACACAAGTTCATTGGTGTTCAGGTTTTCGTCAGAATAGCCTCGACGACTGTTCATCTTGATGTCGGTGGCAATCTGTGTGCCCCAAGGCATGTTCCATTGGAATGTTGCACCGTAAGAGAAACGGTAGATGTCCGGGTTGGTAACCTCGGTAATGTTGTTGCTTGTGTGGTTGAGACTGAAGTCTCCCTTCAATTCTGCATATACTATCTCGTTGCGGAATGATGTGCTGAGTCCTGTGTTGAGCCATGTGCTACCCGTGATGGACTTAAGGTCTTCGTCTGCATGATCCTTGTCATTGTAGAATCCTACTCTGTGGTTGTAGCCCATGCCGAAGTGACCGCCAGCATTAAACAGCTTCTTTGCACCGATACCCGTGTTGATTCCTGCTCCAGCACCTGTGTTCCAGTTTCCATCGATGTTCATCGGCATG
>JAEEGL011971954.1_pt1 | contig 14724 bp, 12 predicted proteins | sample 9134231 | NCBI WGS metagenome assembly JAEEGL01 (sample SAMN16246548, study PRJNA631951) | gut metagenome | biome: gut microbiome; feature: rumen; material: fiber-attached | host: Bos | place: Iran: Karaj | collected 2018-10 | reverse complement strand
CTAAAAGCTGTCCCTTTGCTCTGCCGTGTCCCTTTTTCGTGATCCGGCAGGATACAGTCTGTCCCGGAAGGACATTCTTTACATTGACCGGCCCTTCTTCTGTCTCTACCAGTCCCACATTCGGGAAGCTGATCTCTTTTACGGTTCCTTCTATGATCTGACCTTTTTTCATAATACTCCTAAAAAGAAAGGCAGGAAATCCCGCAGGATTCCTGCCCATCATTGAATTTCATTTTATCGCTCTCAGTCTTTTGCATCCTTGTCATCATCAAGATCATCAAAGAAGTCATCATCGAAATCATCATCAAAATCATCATCGAAGTCTTCCAGATAATCCGGTGTGAAGTACAGATATACTGCATAAGCAATGGCAGCAACAGCTGCAATAGCACCGATCACTGCAAGGATCCATACGATGGTACGGCTCGCTTTTTTCTCTTCCTCTTCGCGCTGCAGAAGGTTTCCTGCCTTGATCACTGAAAGCACATCATCAAATCTGTCTTTGCCCATTGGAAAAACCACCTTTCTTTTTATGATTTGCCGGTTCTTCTTTCACAAAATGCCCGGCTGTTTTCTGATCATCTAAACATCTATAGTTTATCACATTTCCAGTCAAATGACTACTAAATTTTAAAAAAACAAAGCTTATATCATTCCTCGACCTTCATCAGTTTAGCAAAAGCCGCATACATGATCTTCTGACCGGTTTTATCAAACTCTACCGTCACTTTGGTATCCCTGGGCCCCGGTTCCATAGCCCTGACAGTTCCGACGCCAAAGAGCTGGTGGCGCACTCTGTCCCCTACTTCATAACCGATCCTTGATGAGCTGCCTGCAGCTCCCCCCGCAGAAGATGCACCTCCTGAAGCTACGGATCCGCTCAAGTTTTTTCCAAAGCCTGTCAATACCGGTTTTTTCGAAGATGATCTGCCTGCTGCATCCGCCATAGCGATAAAAGGCTTAACATTCACCGGTGTCGGTTTCTTTTTCTTCAGTTTGGAAGGATCAGCCTTCGGCAGAGTTTTTCCGCCGGGAGTCTCATAAGGTATCTTAATGACATTGTTTTTCGGCTTCTGCTGTCCGTAAGACGTGCCGGATCCTGTAAATCCTCCGCCTGCAGTGCGGCCCCCGAACATACCGTTTCCATAACCGTCATTTTGAGAAGACCGGTCCGCGCCGCTCATATATCCGCCTGGTGCCTGATCCATCAGCGCAGCCGGGATTTCCATGACAAAACGGCTGACCGGGTTAAACTGCGTCTGCCCATGGATCATCCTGCCCCTTGCACAACAGATCGTCAGATCCTCCTTCGCCCTGGTGATCGCCACATAGCAAAGCCGTCTTTCTTCTTCAATATCTTCCGGATCTCCGGTGCTGGTAGACATGTAGCCGGGAAAAACACCATCTTCCATACCGGCCAGATAGACGTTCGTAAACTCAAGTCCTTTTGCGCCGTGAACGGTCATCAGCAGTACTCTGTCCGCATCCTCTTCCACGGAATCAATATCCGCCACAAGTGCCACTTCCTCCAAAAATGAGGACAGCGTCGCATCTTCATGTTCATCCGTAAAGGCCTGTAGTTTGCTGAAAAGCTCACCGATATTCTCCTGCCTGGAATCGTATTCTTCCTTATCGTCACATTCATCCTGCAGATAGGCATCATAGCCGATGGTCTCAATGATATCTGAAAGAAGGTCGGACAGGTCATACACCTGGGTTTTCGTCCGAAACGCCCGGATCATCAAAGCAAACCGTTCCACTTTTTCAGCCGCTTTCCCAAGTCCCGGCACTTTGTCCGCTTCCATAAGCGCATCCAAAAAACTGATCCCCTGAGCTTCTGCATAGGCTTCGATCTTTCCCTGGCTGGCAGCACCGATGCTCCGTTTCGGAACATTTAATATACGCTTCACCGCCAGATCATCCCTGCTGTTATCAATGGTCTTTAAATACGAAAGAAGATCCTTGATCTCTTTTCTGGCATAAAAGTTAATGCCGCCTACGATCTGATAGGGAATGCCTTCCATAACCAGACGTTCTTCTATCAGACGGGACTGCGCATTTGTCCGGTATAAAACAGCATGATCGGAAAAATTCTGTTTTCCCTTACGTACTGACCTGCCGATCTGATCCGCTATATATTCAGCCTCCTGTTTTCCGGTATCAAACTGCCGGAAATGGATCAGGTCACCGGCGCCGGCATCCGTCCACAGCGTTTTTTTCTTGCGCCCCTTGTTATGCGCGATCACATGGTTTGCCGCATCCAGGATATTCTGCGTCGATCTGTAGTTTTGCTCAAGGCGTATCACCTCTGCCTCCGGAAAAACCTTCTCAAAATCCAGGATGTTGCGGATATTGGCGCCGCGGAACCGGTAAATGGACTGATCGTCGTCACCCACAACACAAAGATTCCGATAGCCTCCGCTCATCAGCTCCACCAGCCGAAACTGTGCAGAGTTGGTATCCTGATACTCATCCACGCAAACATAACGGAATCGGTTTTGATAATCCCGCAGCACATCCGGCTGGGATTCGAACAACTCCACGGTATTCATGATCAGGTCATCAAAATCCATGGCATTGCGTTTACGTAAAAGCTCCTGGTATTCGGTATAGGCTGCGGAGATCTTCTGTTCCATGAAATCATAGGCACGGTCAGCATATTCCCGCTCATTGATCAGTTCATTCTTTGCATTCGAGATCGCATTCAGGATCGCTTTTTCTTTCAGCCGAGATGTATCGATCTGCAGTTTTTTGCAAACTTCCTTCATGACGGATTTGGAATCATCGGAATCATAGATCGTAAAATTATTGTCATAACCCAAACGGTCCGCAAAACGCCGCAGGATCCTGGCACAGCTGGAATGGAACGTTGCCACCCAGATACTCTCGGAGCCATAGCCAACCAGAGTATCGACTCTCTGCCGCATTTCGCCGGCGGCTTTATTGGTAAAGGTGATGGCGCAGATATTCCAGGGCTCCACCTTTTTCTCTGCGATCAGATAGGCGATCCTGTGGGTCAGCACCCTTGTTTTCCCTGAACCGGCACCCGCAAGTATCAAAAGCGGTCCTTCCGTACAGAAGACCGCTTCCCTTTGTTTGCCATTTAAAGATTCATAAATATTGCTCATTCTGTTCCTTTCCGTATCCTAATATCCCCTGATCTTATCATCATCTTCTCCGACATTTTTCTCAATGGCTTTTACCTGGACATAGTAGGAGAAACTGTCATTTACTTTGATCAAAACCCGGTCACCGACTTTTTTGCCGAGCAGTGCTTTTCCCAAAGGGGATTCAATGCTGATCAGTCCTTTCAGCGGATTGCTGCGTACCGTGGTCACGATCTTGCAGATATCTTCGCATTGCTGGTCTTCATCAAACAGAGTCACCTTCGTATCCATGCCGATCTCATCATCTGCGGATTCATCTTCCACGATCTGCGCGGTTTTGATCATATTCTGCAGATACCGGATCCTGCTGTCATTCCGGTTCTTGGCACGCTTTGCAGCATGATACTCGAAGTTTTCGCTCAGGTCCCCCTGCGCCCTGGTCTCTTTGACTTCTTCGATCAGACCGGGGCGAAGTTCCAACTCCCTGTATTCGATTTCTTTTTGCATCTTCTCGATGTCGCCTTTTGTCAGTTTATCACGCATAGTACATTTCCCTTTTTTTTATTCAACATTATGATATGAATTGATCTATTGGCGCCTGCAATTACCGGGTTTGCACCTTTTGAACATATCGTCATATCTAATATAGAATACAATTTGAGCAATCGCAATATATCATATTCAACTGAATAACAAATCCGATTCACAATCTCACACTCATCTCGCATTCTTTGTCACTTCGTGACGAATGCTCGATGTCACTCAAAGTACAGATCGATATCCACATTTCCTTCGATCCCGGGCACGCTTCCTGTCTCTGTAAACTGCCACATGGAAAAGGTATAAGGATAATCCGGCGTCGCCCTGTAATCCGCCAGCCATTTTGCATATCCTTCGAGTTCCTCGAGATGCAGCACGGTGCAGAACCGCTTCGCATTGGCATAGATCATGGGTTTCAGTCCTGCAGCCGCGATCCGATCACAGAAAGCCTTTGTCGCACTGGTCAGCTGATTCGGTGTCATATCCGCATTTCGTGCCTTATCATAGGTAATGATCTCCATATCAAATACTACAGGCATATCCACAGCATATCCCTGCAAAGACTTGATAACAAAATCTGCTTCTTCCACAGCTTCTTTATCATTCAGAGCTGTTGAGAAAAAGTAAACGCCGACTTTGATCCCGGCCAGAGAAGCACCCTCGATATTGTCAATAAATTTGTCGTCAATGATCAGGTCGCCGCTTCCGTAAGCACGGCTGCCGAGTCGGATGATCACGAATTTCACACCGGACGCTGCCACGGTGGGCCAGTCGATCTCACCCTGGAATTTGGATACATCGATACCGATGGTTGCCTTTTTTCCATCCGATGATACATAATTTTTTTGCAGGTTCTCGCCTGTAAAAGCGGAAAGATCATAGGGATTCTTTTCGATATCCAGCAGCGGAACCCGCATATAACCCTTTGCAATGTCATAGATGACCGTAGTTTCCTGCTCGGTTTTCGGCACATATTCCCCTTCAACAATGCCGGCATCTGTCATGATCAGTTCTTTGGCATCTTTTTCCTGCTGCGCCCGGATCTCATCATGTTTCTTATTGATCTCTTCAGCGTTTTTCCGGCTGGTCAGCGCTGCGTCCATTGCCGCATTTGCCTCTCCCGCCGCGTTTTCCAAAAGAGCTTTGGGCGCAAGGGCTCCTAAGAACAAAAAGATCGCCGCGCCGAGCCAGAGGATCGAAAGTCTTGCAAATCTCGCTTTTTTCCTGCGCCGTTCTCTTCTGGCTCGTTTTTCATCAAGCGCTGAAATATCATTTGTCAGAACATCTTTGATACTTCCTGAAGAAACAGCATCCGGCAGACTGCCGGCCAGCGCATCCTGTGCCTTTTTCTGACGTTCTCTTAATTGGTCCTGTTTATCCGTTTTTGCAAACCTTGCACCCTCAAAAACGGTCGCCACAAAACCGATGACGCACAGCGCTGTCAGTACCAGTCCGATATTGCTCCATTTCAAACTGTACCGGTAATACTTATTCATCAACTCATAGTTTTTCTGACTGCTTTCATAAGCAGCTGTCAAAGACGCAATATCCCTGTCTGCCTCGATGGGATCCACTGGCGGCGGGTCCTTGTAGGTGATGGTATTGCTGGTGCCGCTGACCGTATAGCCGTTATAAAGCCTTGCAACCACTTTATCTCCCGGCATAACACCGGGAATATCAATATCCATCTGTGTTTCGCCCTTTGCAAAAGGCATCAGGCCGGACCAGCTCTCTCCACCGTCCAAACTGTATTCATAATAAACAATATCTGTTTCCGGCTCATTTCCCTGAATATGGTATCGTTGTACATCCGTCGTCCTGACCCTGCCGTCCGGTGTTGTGGGAAGTTCCTGCTCTGCCGCCTGTTCAGTCGTCCCATCTGCGCCGCTTGCCGACGTCTGCGCTTCCGTCTCGCCCGGATGTGCCTGATCCTGCAGCCAGGAGATGGAAACCGCCTCCGGACCGGTCTTATCCGGCTTTGCTGTCTCTTCCGGCGCAAAATAGCCATTCTTGACAAACTGGGTAAAATCCTTTGTACCGTCAGAACTTTTCAGATGATAGTATTTCGCTACTGCTTCGGCATCCATTTTTCCGAAAGCCCTGAAATTATCATCATTCTGCATGTAAGCTTCGTCCTGGGCATGATCGGCATAACAGTGCTCTACCAGGATGGCCGGCATATCCAGCGCCACGGATTCACGCAAGATGCCGTAATAATCCGTTCCGCGGTCATTCAGCCTTACCTTTGTGCCGCGGATCGTCAGTCCGATATCAGAAAACTGTTCCAGGAAAATATCGCCGAGAGAACGCATATCCGCATGTTTCAGCCCTTTTGACGGAATCCAGACTTCCGAGCCGAACATGGTATGCTGTTCAGACATATTAAAGTGGAGGCTGACAAGTACATCAGCCCCCGCGTCTTTTGCGGTCTGTGCTCTTTCCTTCAAAGACATATCCACTTCTTCATCCGGATCGGTAATGATGGCCGTAACCCCTTCATAGGTTTCCAGCTCTTCCTTCATCGCCTGCGCCGTGATACGTGTGATATGTTTTTCTATAAGTCCGTTGTGCGTAAGACCCGAGTTGCCTCCGCCGTGCCCCGGATCGATCGCAATTGTGATTGCCATGTATCTCCTCTTTGTAATCGATCAGTCATTAAAAATTCAATCAGATGTTTTATCCTTCATTTTCTCTGCTGTTTCTTCCCGCATCTGATCCACCAGTTTTTCGATCAGCAGTTTTTTGGTGTAAACATCTACGCAGAGCATACAGATAAAAGCAAAATGCTGTAAAAACTCCCTGTCTTCTTCGGCCTCATCTTCAAACAGCTTTCTCGAGGTTTTGAAACTTGCTTCCACATCTTTCTTGAGGACCTCTACCTCTTCATCGCGAAGGCTGAAGATCTCATCATAGATCTCTGTCAGAGACGGATCGCCTTTTTCACCAAAATACCTGTCTGCCAGCGGTCCTAAGATCTGCTGAATATCCGTAATGGACATGACGCTCTTCATATAATAGATAAAAATGAGGATCAGCATGTGTTCCTTCGAATATTTCTTTTTCACCGGTGGCGGGATCAGATTATTCTTGGCATAATTGTTGATCATGGTCTTTGTCAGGATCTTATCTGTCTCCGGATGCCGGGTTGTCTGCTTCATCCTGCTGTCGATAAAGGTTGTGACCTGATCCATATACAGATCGATCTGCGGCAGCTCACCGGAATCAATATAGGCGATCCTGTCAAAGCTTTCTAAGATACTCTGAAGCAATGCCTCATTTTTATCAGAAATAGTCATGTTTGGCCTCGTGAGTTTCTACAGTGTATTGTGATAACACGAATTGCTTCGTGCTTCGCACGCTCGAGTTTGTACTTTTGAAGCTTATTATCACATTATATAGTATTCAAAACTATTTTGCAAGAAATCCCGTCGCGATTGCTTTTTTGCACAAGATATGGTACATTTGATTAGTAAATTACCGGTTCAGCCACAAAAGGAGTTTACCATTGAAAGTCATTGAAGAAACGCTTGATGCGAAAATGTGTACATATGATCTGAATCTGATCGCCGATCCGGAAAAAATCCTCTTCATGGATATCGAGACCACAGGATTTGCGGCAAGGTCTTCCGTTCTGTATCTGATCGGGTGTATCGTCTGCGAAGGAAGGCAGCTGAAACTGATCCAGTATTTCGCTGAAAAACCTGACGATGAAGATAATGTCTTATCTGCATTTTTAGAGCTTTGCAGGAAAAAACAGGTTCTCATTCATTATAACGGAAACAATTTCGATATTCCTTATCTGAAACACAAATGCTCATCCTACGGTCATGAGCAGCCATTCGATACCATGGAAGGCGTTGATATCTATAAAAGGATCATGCCCTATAAGCAGATCCTGCGGGTAGACAATCTCAAACAGAAAACCATGGAGCAGTTCCTGGATATCAACAGGGAAGACAGGTATAACGGCGGTGAGCTGATCAACGTTTACCGCGAATATGTTGCAGATGCCGTCCGCCTTGAAAAGCAAAACGCTCTTGGCGGTTTTGAAGAAACGGCCTTGCTGAAAAAACAGGCCGACCAGAAACTGAAACTTCTGCTTTTGCATAATGCGGATGATATGCGCGGCATGCTCTCTTTGATCTCACTTTTATCTTACGCCGATATCTTCCTGCAGCCGAATAAGATCACAAGGATCTCAGCCAAGAAAGTGACTGAGCCCACAGGTGCGGTCCATCTCTTTCTTTTGATGCGTCTGCGTCTGATCAGTGCGCCGCCGAAACCTCTCGTGGTAATGAAAAAGGGGATCCGTCTTGCTGTGGAAGGCACGGAACTGACGCTTGATATTCCCATTACTGAGGGTGAGCTGAAATACTTCTACGGGAACTTCAAGGAATACTATTATCTTCCGGATGAAGATACCGCACTGCACAAATCCGTGGCGTCTTTTGTATCGCCGGAGCACAGAGTGCAGGCGACAGCGCAAAACTGTTATACCAGAAAAGAAGGGCAATTCCTGCCTGAGTTTGATCTGATGTTTGAGCCGATCTTCCGGCAGTCTTATGATAAGCCGCAGCTCTATTTTGAACTGACAGATGAGTTGAAGCACTCACCGGAAATGCTGCATCAATATGCGATCCATAGCTGTGATTATATGTATCATAATGCGACAAAGAGTGGTGGAAACAAAAAAAGCAGCTCGCAAAAAATTGCGAGCCGTTTTTTTAAGTATCAGATCATTTGAAGAATGCCACATCATCAGCGAGATGTCCTGCCAATACTTTCAGGTCTTCAGCAGACTGGGCCAGGATGGCTACCGTTGACGCAAGTTCTTCCATGGAAGCGTTTGTCTCCTGTGTAGAAGCTGCATTCTCTTCCGAAATGGCTGAAAGGGATGACATCACGTCTACCACAACGTCTTTAGAAGACTGGCAGTCACGTGCGCTTGCGTCAATGCTGCCGACACCACTGACGGTTGTTTCAATGGCTGCGATCAGTTTGGAAATGCTGTCCACCGTATTACTGATCACTTCCTGCTGCGTGGTATTACTCTTTTGTACTTCATCTGCTGTCTGAACGGCAGCCTGGGACTCACTTACAAGGGCTTCCATCTGTTCGCGGATCTGTGCCGCACTGTTTGCCGAATCATCTGCTAATTTACCGATCTCTTCTGCCACAACCGCAAATCCTCTTCCTGCTTCTCCGGCTCTCGCTGCCTCTATGGAAGCGTTCAGTGCAAGGAGATTTGTCTGCGTAGCGATGCTTGTGATCGCTGCCACTTTTTCATTGATACTGTTAACGGCTGCGCTGGTTGCATTGATCCTGCTTGCGATCTCGCCGATCCGTTCGCTCATCTCACGGGAACTGGTTCCGAGTTTATCAAGTTCATCCGCAGCCTTCTTGCTATCTTCACTCATGCTGGAAGCCGTACCGTTAAGCTCCAATGTATGATCCATAACATCGACTACCGCCTCAGCGATCTTGTCTACATTCACGTTAGCATTTTGAATCTCCTCAGCCTGCTGTACAGCGCCCTGTGAGATACCATTTACTGCCTCTGAGATACCGTCCGTTGTGCTGGAGATCTGTTCAGCCGTATCGGCCAGTTCCGATGAAGAACGGTCCACCGTTTCAACAGCGGATTTGATATCACCAATGATATCGCTCAGTCTGCCGATGACGGAATTGGCTGCACGCCCCATATTTCCGATCTCATCGTGATGCAGCTCCTCTTCATTCAGCGGGATAAACCGCCCGTCTGCCAACGCACTGACAGAAGCATTGATCTTTTCAATCGAGAGCCTGATATAGCGAAGAATATAGATCGTCAGCAGTGTCAGGATGACGATCACAACCACCATGATCAAAATCGTAATGATCAAAGATGATTTAATATAATTCTGCAGCTGTTCATCCTGATAAACGGCATATTCTCCGAGTACATCCTCCATATCATTCAGACCGGCCCTGGCATTTGCAAACAGGTCAGCCGCTTCATCCATGTTTTCTCTGTCAGCTGCTTCTTTCCACTTTACATAGTTTTCCCTTGTCGAGGTGATCATGTCCTGACAGCTGTTTTCATTCCCTTCCATCCGGTAGGTTTTGTACAGATATTCATCCGTAAGCAATATGGCCTCGATCGCATCGATTCCGTCTACCACCTGTTGAGCGTTTTCTGCCAGGCTTTCTCTGTTCTTTTCAACAGCCGCCATATCTCCGCGTTTATTGTTGATGGCAATTTCTTCTAATGCAAGCATTGCCTGATAGAAATCACGGTCAGCGGTGATCAGTTTATCGGTCAGTGTTTTCAGCTCATCATAATAGGTGTTCTTTGCCTTATTCAGGACAAACATTTCCCCCGTCCCCATCAAAATGATCAAAATGAGGATCATCGAGGCTAAAGGCACCACATCCAATAACAGTTTTCCGCGAACACTCAACTTTTTCAACATAAGGCTCCCCCCCTATCAGGTTTTTCCGTAAAAGAAAGAATTTTTTCTGACAAATCCTATCTCTCTGTATGTTATGATCTGTTCGGTGCTTCCGATGAACAGATAACCGTCTTTCGTTAACGAATCCGAAAATTTCTTAAAGATATCGGCTTTTGCTTCTTCTGTAAAGTAGATCAAAACATTCCGGCATACGATCAGATGATAATCTTTCGGATATGGGTCCTTTAAAAGATTATGCTGCTGAAACTCCACCCGTGATTTGATCTCATTGGAAATCTGATAAGACGGACCGACTTTTGTAAAGTATTTTCGTTTCAGATCATCCGGTACCGCCGCTATGCTCTTCTCGTTATAAAGCCCGACCTTCGCTTTTTCGATCACCTGTTTATCGATATCCGTTGCATAGATCTTGATCTGGCTCAGCGGCATATGACGTGAAAATGCCATCACCAGGGAATAAGGCTCATCTCCGGTCGAACACGCAGCTGACCAGATGCGAAGGCCCCTTGAACCGAACCGTTTGATCAGCTCAGGGATCACGTCTTTATCCATAAATTGCCATTGCTCGGGATTTCTGTAGAACTCAGAAACATTGATGGTCAGATAATTGACAAATTCATCGAACTTTTCTTTATTGGATTTCAAAAGCTGTACATAATTATCGTAACCTGTGATACCATTTTTAGAGATCAATGTATCGATCCTTCGTTTCATCTGCTTTTCTTTATAAGCATTCAGATCGATCTTGGTCATTTCATAAACGGCTTTTTTGAACCATTCATAGTCAAACAGCGCCATATAACTCATACCCCTAATCCATTAAAAAAATATAACGAAAAAAGGCGACCTTGCATGGATATCACGCAAAGATCGCCTTTTCATTATTTCAGATTATTCGTCGTCGCCTTCATCTTCGCCTGCTGCGATCACTGCATCGATATCAACAGAAACCACATCAGCATCAGATTCTTCTACTGCTTCGGGTGCTTTTTCCGGTGCAAGAAGCGCCTTCATGGAAAGGCTGATCTTGTGATCATCAGCATTGAAGTCAACTACTTTTGCTTCTACTTCCTGACCAACCGAAAGCACATCTGACGGTTTGCCGATACGATCCTTGGAAATCTGGGAAACATGAAGCAGTGCGTCAACACCCGGCTCAAGCTCGATGAATGCGCCAAAGTCAGTCATGCGGGCAACCTTACCTTTTACAACGTTGCCGACTGCAAACTTATTTTCGGCATCCTTCCAGGGATTGGTGTCTGCAAACTTCAGGGAAAGTCCGATCTTGTTGTCGCCGATATTCTTGATCAGGACATTCAGCTTCTGGCCAACTTTGAATACTTTCTTGGGATTCTCAACATGACCCCAGCTCATCTCGGATATATGCAGAAGTCCGTCTGCTCCGCCGAGATCTACGAATGCGCCGAAATCTGTGATGTTCTTTACGGTACCTTCTACCACATCACCTTCGTGGATGCGCTCAAACAGTTCTTTCATAGCCTGAGCCTTCTGCTCAACCAGAACCTGCTTGCGATCGCCGATGCAGCGACGCTTCTTGGGATCGTACTCGATAACGCGGAACTCGATCTCAGTATCCGCATACTTGCTCAAATCTTTTTCAAACACGTTGGAAACAAGGCTTGCAGGAATAAATACGCGAACCTCGTCCACAACAACCGAAAGACCGCCGTTGAGTACCTGAGATACTTTAGCTTTGATGATCTCGCCGGTCTCGTTTGCTTCTTTCAGGCGTTTGCTGCCCTTTTCTGCAGCCAGTCTCTTGTAGGACAGGATGACCTGGCCTTCACTGTCGTTTACGCGGATCACCTTCACCTCGATCTTGTCGCCTTCATGCAGGAGTGTCGTCAGATCGGCGCTGTTGTCATTGGTGTATTCGCTGCGGCTCAGGATGCCGTCGGACTTGTATCCGATGTTCAGTACGGCTTCTTCGGGTTTCACATCGATGACTGTACCTTCAACTACCTCTCCATTATGAATTGTCTTAAAAGATTCGTCCAATAATTGTTCAAAAGATTGTTCTGACATGATTTTGAACCTCCTCAATAATATTGTTTGGGGTGGACGCCCCGGCGGTAATTCCCACCGATCTCACTGATTTAGGTAAGTCTAAATGCAAGTCACCTGGTGTCTGGATAAAGTAAGTGTTCTCACATTCCCTGCCGCAAATCTCGAAGAGTTTTCGCGAATTGGAAGAATGAGTACCGCCTATCACGATCATACAATCCACCTGCTGCGCTATGCTCCGCGCCTCCTGCTGACGCTCGCTGGTCGCATGACAGATTGTATTCACACAAGATATATCATACGCTTTTTTTGTCAAAATTTCAACTAATTCTTGAAATTTATTGTAATTGTATGTCGTTTGGGATACAATTGCGATCTTTGTTCCATTTCCGGGCGGCATTTCTTCTGCCGATTCCCTGTTCCCGATGACGATCGGCGCCTGTTTACTGTAGCTGATAATGCCCTGTACCTCGGGATGATCCGCATCTCCGATCACCACAACCTGCCTGCCGTTTTCGCTTTCTTCTTTCACAATCCTGTGGATCTTTTTGACAAAGGGACAAGTGGCGTCCGCTATTTCAGCTCCTGTGCTTTGGAGCTTTTCAAAAGTTTCCTTCGTGATGCCATGGGAACGGATGATGATGATGCAGTCCGCCAGTTCCGTCTCCGGGATACGGATCCGCTCTGTTTCACCACCGGGCGATCTTTGCTGTACATAAAAACCATCCGGCTGTTCATCCAGCACACACACGCCTTTATCTTCCAGTTCCGAAACTACGGTCTCGTTATGGATGATAGGCCCTAAAGTAAAAATGCGCTTTTTCGTGCCCGTCGCAGCAAAGGCCTTTTCCTGCTCTTCAATTTTCTCATAAACCAGATCGACGGCACGTTTTACGCCAAAGCAGAATCCGGCGGTTTTGGCAAGAATGACTTCCATGGATATAATAACTCCGAATCGTTTTGTTTATGCGGGTAATAATGACAGGATCTTATCAGCCACTTCTTCGATGGTCATATCCGAAGAATCCACTAATACTGCGTCATCGGCCTGTCTGAGGGGCGATGTTTCTCTCGTCATATCCTGATGATCGCGCTGCTCGATATCTGCTTTGATCTCCTCAATATCGACATCCAGACCTTTTGCTTTCTGTTCTTCATAGCGGCGGCGCGCCCGTTCCTCCACCGATGCAGTCAGGTAAACCTTAACCTGCGCATCCGGCAATACCACCGTTCCTATATCGCGGCCGTCCATGACCACGTCTGTTTCCGCAGCGAGTTTTTGCTGCAGCGCCACAAGCCGCTTTCTCACATCCGGATTTGCAGAAGAAAGTGACGCCATGCGGCTGACTTCTTCGGTTCTGATGAGCCCGTTAACATTTTCGCCGTCCAGCAGGACAACCTGCGTGCCATCCTCATAACGGATAGAGATATCCGGTTTCCCGCATGCCGCACTGATTGCAGCCTGATCAGTCGGCTCGATCCCCTGTCTGTGAAGATATAACGCCATGGCGCGGTACATGGCACCCGTATCCACATAGATATAACCCTGCTTTTTTGCAACCAGTTTTGCGATGGTGCTTTTCCCTGCGCCTGCAGGTCCGTCAATGGCAATATTCATACTCATGGTATTCCTCCTGAATGTTTCGTCGTTTATCGACTCCGTATTCTCATTTTTCACTTTAACCTATCCGCATCAAAACGCTCATAATTCAAGTTCACGCAGTTTCATGATCAGCTCCCGGATCCGCTCGGATTTCATCTTCATGCTCACCTGATTGACGATCATGCGGGCCGACAGCGGACAGACTTCCTCGAGGACCTCAAGCCCGTTTTCATGCAGGGTGCTGCCGGTCTCCACGATATCCACGATCACGTCTGCCAGACCAACAATGGGACCAAGCTCCACAGAACCGGAAAGCTTGATGATATCCACGGTCTGGAATTTTTTATTGTAAAAATAATCCTTCGCGATATTCGGATATTTGCTGGCAACCCGGATCCTCTCATGGTGCTGCAGCAGTTCCTTCGCTTCCTTCGGGCCGCAGACACACATCCTGCATTTGCCAAAGCCCAGATCAAGCACTTCGTATGCTCTTCTCTGCTCTTCCAAAATGGTATCCTTGCCCACAACGCCGATATCTGCAACGCCGTATTCCACATAAGTGGGTACATCCGGACCTTTGGCCAGGAAAAAACGCATCTTCTGTTCTTCGTTCACAAAGATGAGTTTCCGGCTGCTCTTGTCCTTCATCTCCTCGCAGGTGATACCGATCTGCTCGAGCATTTCCAGTGTTTTGTTTGCCAGCCTGCCCTTTCCGAGGGCAAAGGTTAAGTATTCCGATTCATGGCTCATGATAAAAACTCCCTTACATCCAAATTGTCAACCGGCAGTCCGTCCGGTGAATCATCCGCAAGATCATAAACAAGGATCTTCTCATCCGTTGTCAGATGATAGAGATTCTGGATCCTGTTCCGATATCCGTATTCCACATAAAAATCAAGGCTCTTCCCTGTTCTGTAAGGGCTGCACATCACCTTGTTTCCGCGGCCTCTAAGCACATCTGCCACCTTCATCGCCTCATCCGCCATCTTCGCATCAT
>JAEEGL011811772.1_pt1 | contig 14724 bp, 12 predicted proteins | sample 9134231 | NCBI WGS metagenome assembly JAEEGL01 (sample SAMN16246548, study PRJNA631951) | gut metagenome | biome: gut microbiome; feature: rumen; material: fiber-attached | host: Bos | place: Iran: Karaj | collected 2018-10 | reverse complement strand
CAATAACGCTGTATTTGCAGAAATGGCACCAGCAGTTGATACTGCAGTAGCTACTCAACCATCATATCAATTAGATGGAATTGATCATAAAGTTACTGCATATTTTGGTGAAAATATTGATGAATTAAGAGTTAACATGAGTGGAGATAAAACTCAACATGAAGTATTAAGAGAATATGCTCAATATTTCAAACCATATTCTGAAGCACAAGATATGTGCAATAGTGCATTTAGAAAATATTATGATAGACATGCATTAAAAATAGCTACTGAAGAACTTCCAGTTCAACAAGCTAGAATTATTCAAAACAATGTTGATCTATTTATTAAAGGACAAGAAGTATTTGGAGAAAATGGACAATTTATCGATTCTAGAGTAGATACTATCTTTGATAGAATGGGAATTGACCAAGTAAACAAAGTAGTTGGAATTTTACATGATAGTTCAGATGATGGAGTTAATGTACAAGGTGAAAGATTATTTGCTGAAGTTGTTACATACATGGTAGACAACGGAATCAAAGTTGAAAAAGATGCTGATGTACTTGAAGAAACATTAGATGATCTTCATAACAATCTTAAAAATCATGAAGATTGGAATGAAGAATATCAATCTCTACTTTCTCAAGAAAGAAAATATTTATATGCTTTAAATAGAATTGAACAATATGAAACTGAACAAAGAATTTCAGAATTTGAAGAGAAATTAAACGATATTGAATCAGTTTAATTTGTATCTTATCATAAGAGGTTAATATAGAATAAGGATTCGCTTGAATCCTTATTTTTTTGCCTAAAAATAAGTGCTTAAAACCAGTTGAAAATTGTAACTTCTTATGATATAATGGTGAAGTAACTAACGAAACAAAAACAAAATAAAATAACAAAGGAGAGAAGAATATGAAATGTATTTTATTATGCGCTGGTTATGCAACAAGATTATTCCCATTAACTGAGAATTTTCCTAAAGCATTACTAGAGGTTGGTGGAAAACCAATAATTAATTATGTTATTGATGAGGTAAACTCATTAGAGGAAGTTGATGAAATTTATTTAGTTACAAATAACAAATATACTCCTCATTTTCAAGAATGGGCGGATAAACTTAATAATGTAAAACCTATTACAGTTTATAATGATATGACTACAACAAACGAAAATAGATTAGGTGCTATTGGAGATATTCAATTCACAATCGAACAAGCTAAAGTAGATGATGATGTTTTAATCATTGCTACAGATAACTTATTCACATTTAAATTAAGAGATTTTGTAGATTTCCAAAAACAACATGGAACTTCTGCAATCTGTGTAAAAACAGAAGAATATGAAAACCTAAAGAGATTAGGTGTTGTTGAAACAGACGAAGAAATGAAAATCGTTGGTTTTGAAGAAAAACCAGAAGAGCCAAAAGGAAAATATGCTGCAACAGCTGTATATTTATATCCAAGAAGTGTTGTTCCTGTATTCAAACAATATATAGATGAAGGAAACAAGCCTGACGCTCCAGGAAACTTTGTTGCATACTTATACAAAAAACTACCAGTATATGGATATGCATTCGAAGGAGAATGGTTTGACGTTGGAACACATGAAGCTTTAGCTCAAGTAAACGAACTATATTCAAATAAATAATAAAAAAGAGTGGTATTAATATGAGTAAAATTTCACGTAGTATAGTAGTAGCAATATTTGTAGCATTAATTGCATTTTTAGGAATATCAGATATTGTATATATAAATAAATATGGTGTTGAAGCTAATACTGGAAGTAATTGGCTTAAGTTACTATACGTAGTTTTAATAATTGTGCTTGTTTCGTTATATACATATGTTAGAGAAAAATTATCTAAATTAAAACTACAAAAAACAATAGCTAATGCGTATAAATATGTTTATATCACGCTAGTAATGATAGCAGCAACATTCTTTAAAATATACAATGTTTTAGATACTTATCCAAAACGTACCTTGATTTTATATTTTGTTTTAATATATTTAATCGGTTTATTTACGCAAAAGATAATATTTAATGTATCAAAGAGTGAAGTGCTTTCAGTATTAAGTATGTTTGTGGTATTTACATTACCTAATGCTATTAGTGATAAAACTATAGATTTAAATGCTAAGTTTATTTCACTATTAATGATTACTTCAATTTTTGTTTTACAAATATTACTTGATGAATTAAAACAATTAAATTTAAAAAATAGAAAATACTTGGTACAAGCTATTATACTTGGTGTATTAGTAGGAATTAGTACACTAGTTGGCGTAAACTATTTAGTATGGTATGCGGTTGCTTTAGTATCACTATTTATTACATCAAATCTAGATTCTACAAGTCTAAATTTATCTAACAGACAAAATAAAACAATTAAGAAAAGAAAAAACAATTACTTTATATATAAAATAGAAAGAATTAAAATTTCTAAATTGTTAATTTCTCTAGCAATAATTTTTGCTATTTCATTAGTTATATATTTTGGTGGTAGAGGAATTATTAGAGTACTTGCAAATAATGGAAATGGTGTATGTCAAAATATAGTTAATGATTTAACTGTAGGAATACATACCCAAAAGAGTTTTTCTGTTTCATCTTTAAAAGATGTAGTTAGAGACTTTTCTAGTATGTCAACAAGATATTATATGTTTTGTTATGTATATATAATTTTGATGGAGATATTATCCGTAGTACTTCATAGAAAATATGATACAAAATCTACAGTTATAAAATTAATATTTATACTGTTAATCGGACTAGCTACAATGTTTAGATTAAATATAGTATATTTCCAACCTGTATTAACAATGCTATTAAATATAATATGTATAGTTAATACAACAAATATTTATTACAACAGAGAAGAAAGAATAAAAATGATAGAAGCATAAGAAAGAAGGTGTGAGAAGGTGCCATATTATTCAAGTGATTTGATAGAGGAGGTAATATCTCAAAATGACATAGTAGATACTGTATCTGAATATGTCACTCTAAAAAAGAGCGGTAGGAATTATATGGGACTATGTCCTTTCCATAAGGAAAAGTCACCTTCTTTTTGTGTTTCTTTAGATAAACAAATATTTAAGTGTTTTGGATGCTCAGAAGGAGGAAATGTAATCTCATTTTTAATGAAAATTGAAAACTTAGATTTTTGGGATGCAGTAGAAGTCCTTGCTGAGCGTGCAAACATTGATACATCTAGATACATTGTAAATAATAATTATAATAAAGGAGAGGCGGCAAAGAAGGACTTAAAAGATAGGTTACTAGCTTTAAATAAAGATGTTGCTCTTTTTTATCATAATAATTTAATTGAGTTACTAAAAGAAGAAAAAAATGATGTAAAGGATTATATAATGCAAAGAAAGTTTGATTCTAAAACAATTAATACTTTTGGAATTGGATATGCAACAGGTAAGATTCCTTTATATGATTATTTAAAAGAAAAAGGTTATACCAAAGAAGAAATGCTTGCTTCTGGTATAATACTTGAAAATAGTTCTCAAAGAATGTATGATAGATATTATCAAAGAGTAATTTTTCCTATTTTTGATATCAGAGATAGAGTAATAGGATTTGGTGGACGTGCTTTGCCTAAGAACTTACAAGACAAGCGTACTCCAAAGTATGTTAACTCGCCAGAAAATGATATTTATCATAAGGGAAGAACATTATACTTAATGAATTTTGCTAAGAGAGAAAAACTAGATAACATTATAATAGTTGAAGGATATATGGATGCAATATCACTTCAAAAGTTTGGTTTTCCTAATGCAGTTGCTTCTTTAGGTACTGCTCTTACTGAAAACCAAGCAAGATTAATAAAAAAATATACAGATAATGTAATTATAGGTTATGACCAAGATGAAGCTGGACAAGAAGCTATAATGAGAGGATTAGATATACTTGCTCATCATGGCTTAAATGTTAAAGTATTAAAATTAGATAGACCAGATGCAAAAGATCCGGATGAATACTTAAATAAATATGGTCCAGAAAGACTTAGAAAATGTATAGATAATGCTATATCTTTAGTAGAATTTAAAGTAGAAAAATTAGAAAAGAACTATGATCCAGATAATTTTGATTCTAAGGTTAGATTCTTAACTGGAATATCTAGTATATTATCTAAGATAGATAACAATATAGAAAGAGACTTATATATAGATAAAATTTCAAAAAAATATGGTATGAGTCCAGGACCTATTCTACAAGAAGTAGAAAAAGGTATGAAAAATAAAAGAGAAAATGACGTTCAAATAGATATGAATGCTTTAAATAAAAAAATGCAGCTAATAACTAGTGTTAGAAAAAGACAAGAGCAGTATATTATTGCACTTCTTATGTGTAAGAAAAAGAAAATAGTTGAAGCTGTATTTGAAAACATTAAATCTCATGATATTGATGATGAAAATGTTAGAAAAATTTATGATTTCATCTCATCTTTAAAAGATGAGTATGATATAAACAAAATTGATATCTTATCTAAAATACAAGACGAAGATATGATAAAGGAAATCACCGATATAATGTATATCGACATTTCAGGGTATGAAGAGAGTTTACTTCAAGATGTATTAAAGAATAAGAAAAAAGAAAAACTATTTACTAGAAGAGATGAGATTATTGCTAGATTAAATGAAGACATCTCAAGCGATGAAAGCGAAATTTTAAAAGTTGAGCTAAATCAAATAATAATTGAACTTTCTAGATTAAAGTAAAAAGGAGATTGTGTTAATGAAAAAAGAAGAAAAAAAGGCTACAGAAGAACTAGAAAAAAAATCTAAAAAAGCTACAGCCAAAAAAACAGAAGAAAAAGCTGTAAAAGAAACTAAAACTAAAGCAACTAAAAAAACTAAAGCAGAAAAAGTAGTTGAAGAAGCTCCAAAAGCTACTAAAAAGACTACAAAAAAAGCTGATGAAAAAGTAGTTGAAAAAAAGACAACTAAAAAAGCAGAGAAAAAGGTTGAAGAAAAAGCTACTAAATCTAAAAAAGAGGAAGTTGTAAAAGAAACTCCTAAAAAAGCTGCTAAAAAGGCAACTAAAAAAGTTGAAGAAAAAGTAGAAGAAAAGAAAACTACTAAAAAAACAACAAAGAAAAAAGAAGAACCTGAAGTAGAACAAATTAAAATAGAGGAGATTATAGCTGAAGAACCTAAAGCTAAAGAAGAGAAAAAAGCTGAAGTTTCTCAAAAAGAAAAAGTAAAAAAATTCATAGATGATGCTGTAAAAGCTAAAAAAGTAATGATGAAGGATGTTATTGAATTTATAAGTAAGGAAGACATCGATTCAGAATATGTTACTAAAATTTATGATGAGTTAGACAAGCAAAAAGTTAAATTAGTTTTAGATGATGAAGATGAAGAAAAAGATTTAATTCTAGATGGAAAAATCAAAGAAGAAATCGAAGGCAACATGGATAAGAAGGATGATGATTCATCTTCAATTGCTGAGTTAGATATTGAGCCGGATCTTGATGATATGGATGAAGCTGAAAAAGATCTTCTATTCCAAGATATGCAAGATATGTCTTTTGTAGATAATCTTAATGTAGATGATCCTGTTAAGATGTTCTTAAAAGAAATTGGTAAAATTAGATTATTAACATTCGAAGAAGAAAACATTCTTGCTGAGAGAATGGTAAATGGAGATAAACTTGCTAAACAACAATTAATTGAATCTAACTTACGTCTTGTTGTAAGTATTGCTAAAAAATATATTGGTAGAGGAATGAACTTCTTAGATTTAATTCAAGAAGGTAACCTTGGACTAATAAAAGCAGTAGATAAATTTGATCAAACAAAAGGATATAAATTTTCAACATACGCTACTTGGTGGATTAGACAAGCAATAACAAGAGCTATAGCTGACCAAGCTAGAACAATAAGAATTCCAGTACATATGGTTGAAACAATTAATAAATTAATTAAGACTTCTAGACACTTATTACAAACTTTAGGAAGAGAACCAACACCAGAAGAGATTGCTGCTGAACTTGAAATGCCAGTTGAAAAAGTTAGAGATATACTTAAAGTTTCTCAAGAACCAATATCTCTAGAAACTCCAGTTGGTGAAGAAGATGAATCAAACCTTGGAAACTTTATTCCAGATGATGAAGCTCCATCTCCATCTGAACAAGCTGCAGACACATTACTAAGAGAACATATTGAAGAAGTAATGCAAACTTTAACACCAAGGGAAGCTAAAGTTTTAAAATTAAGATTTGGTTTAGAGGATGGAAGAATGAGAACTCTTGAAGAAGTTGGTAAAGAATTTGATGTTACTCGTGAGAGAATAAGACAAATTGAAGCAAAAGCTTTAAGAAAATTAAGACATCCATCAAGAAGTAAAAAATTAAAAGATTTCATGAATAGTGATATATAATGAGGGGGATATAATATAGTGCAAACACAAGCTGTTATTTTAGGTGGTATTGTATTAACATTTTTAATATATTTTATGGCAGGAGTTTTATCTTATGCTTTTATTTCAATAGGACTTTTTGAAATAGCAAGAAAAGAAAAGATAAAAAATGGATTTCTTGCTTGGATTCCGTACTTAAATAATTATGTATTAGGAAGAATTGCTTTTAAAAATAAAATACATTCTATTTTATTAACAATACTTTCAGTATGCGTATTTGTTTTTAGTTCTATAATGATATTTATTAAAAGTGATGCTACATATACGTTTGCGATTATATCATTTATACTTTCAATTATACTTTCTGTATATTCATATTTTGCACATTATAAAGTATTTAAAAAGTATAGTAAGAGTACAATTCTAATGACAGTGTTAGATGTAATCTCTTGCGGAATACTTGGACCATTCTTTATATTTGCAATTAGAGATAATGACCTTAAGGAAGAGCAGTAATGCTCTTCTTTTTTTGTGCTTTTTTAGACAATGAAAAAATTTATAAAAAAAGTTTGACCTTTCTTGACAAATAAAAAAAAGAGGTATATAATATATTTAGTCAAAGAAAGTCAAAGTTTAAAAAGGAGATGATTGTTAAACATGAATTTATCTGATTTAATTGAACAATATATTATGAACGAGATAGGAGATTTAAACGAAATTGAACTAAAGAGAAATGATATTGCACATGAATTTAATTGTGTACCTTCTCAAGTTAACTATGTTATTTCTACAAGATTTATTCCAGAACTAGGATTTTATGTAGAAAGTAAAAGAGGTGGAAATGGATATATTAGAATAATGAGAACAAACTTAAGTGAAGCGGCATACATAAAAGACCTAATAGGAAAAATTGGGGATAAAATGTCACAAAGAGTCGTTGCTGTTTACTTAAGGGAACTACTTAGATATAATTTCATAGATGAGAAGCAGGCAGATATTATTAATGCTGCATTATCTGATAAAAGTTTAGCTCAAGTTGATCAATTGAAAAGAGATAGCGTTAGAGCTGACAGTTTTAAAAACATACTAATTAATTTAATTTAAAGGGGGAATAATTATGAAATGTTCAAACTGTGGAAAAAATAATGCAAATGTAAGTTTTCAACAAAATATTAATGGTGAAGTAACAAGTCTTCACCTATGTGAAGAATGTGCACACAAACTTGGTATATTTAATTCTTTTGATGATATTTTTTCACCAATGACTTTGGACTTTGATTTCATGTTACCAGAAGAAATTAAATGTAAAAATTGTGGATATACATTATCTAAATATAAATCTACTGGTCTTTTTGGTTGTGATAATTGTTATTCAACTTTTAAAAACGAGGTAGATAGAATATTGAAAACAATACAAGGAAGTAATCGCCATGTAGGAAGATTAAATGCTGCAAAAACTAAAACTACTAAAGCTAAAGAAAAAGTTGAAAAAGTGGATAACAAACTAGATTCTTTAAAGGCTAGATTACAAGAAGAGATAAAAGCAGAAGAATTTGAAAAAGCTGCTATTACTCGTGATGAGATAAAAAAATTAGAAAAGGAGGGCAATAAATAATGGAAGAGTATAAAGATGTTGTCCTAACAACTAGAATAAGACTTGCTAGAAATGTAAAGGGATATAAATTCCCATATAATATGAAAGATAAAGAAAGAAAAGAAGTATTAAACTATATTAAAGAAAAACTTGATGGGAAATATAGTGTACTTGAATTAGATAATATGGATGATATTACTAAAAAATCTTTAGTAGAGCAGCACACAATATCTAAAGAACTGCTAGATGGAAGTAATACTGCTGTTATTATGGACGAGAAAAAAGGTCTTGTTTGTATGCTAAATGAAGAAGATCATTTTAGAATTCAAGCTTTCCAATTAGGTTTTGATATAGACCAAGCATATGATAATATTTTAGAAATGGATGAAGAAATAGCAAAAAGAGTAGAATACTCAACTAGTCCAGATTATGGATATATCACTGCTTGTCCAACATGTATAGGTACAGGAATGAGAGTTTCTGTTATGCTTCATTTACCAGGACTTGAAAAAGTTGGATTAATAAATAAAATATTTAATGAAATTAGTAATCTTGGTATTTCTATTCGTGGAATATATGGAGAAAATACTAAAGGTGAAGGCTCAATATACCAAATATCTAACCAAAAAACTTTAGGCGTTAGCGAAGAACAAATTATTGAACAAGTTAAACAAGTAACAAAATACATTGTAAAACAAGAAAGAAAAGCTAGAGAATTACTTAAAGCGAGAGATAATGTAAAAGATGAAATTATGCGTTCTTTAGGTATTGCAAAATATGCAACATTATTATCTAAAAAAGAAGCAATGCAAATTTTATCTAATATTAAACTAGGCATAGACATAGGATATATTGAAAATATAAATAGAGAAAAAATAGATAAATTAATAAATAGCATTGGAATTAATACTTTAAGAAAAAATTTAAAAGATAATTTTGCTAAAGAAGATGAAAATGCAAAACGTGCAGAATATGTAAAGAATAATATTTAGTAAGAAGGGAGGAGATAAATATGTATGAATTTACAGAAAGTGCAAAAAATGTTATAGCACTTGCTAAAGATTTTTCTGCTGAACATAATTATTCATATATTGGAACAGAGCAAATATTATATGGATTAATTGCAGAAGATGAAGGGCTTGCTGCTAGCATATTAAAAAAACAAGACTTAACAAAAGAATATATAGAAGATGAAATAGTAAAAATAGATGGAGTAATGAATACTATTGTAGATGAAGATGAAATAGATTTTACTCCTCGTGCAAAAAGAATAATTGCTAATTCACAAAAAGAAGCTGTAAGAATGGGACAAAATTATGTGGGTTCTGAACATATACTATTATCTTTAATGAGAGAGATAGATAGTGTTGCTGTAAAGATTTTAATTGATGCGGATGTTGACCCACAAGAAATATTTACAGAGTTATTAAGAGTACTTAGTGAAGATTCACCTATTTCTAAAAACTATTATGATCCAGCAAATTTAGACAGTAAAGGAAGTAGTTCTACTCCAACACTAAATCAATTTGGTAAGGATTTATCTGAACTTGCTAAACAAGGAAAACTAGATCCAGTAATTGGAAGAGAAAACGAGATAGAAAGAGTAATTGAAATACTAAGTAGAAGAACTAAGAATAATCCAGTGCTAATTGGTGAACCGGGTGTAGGTAAAACTGCAGTTGTAGAGGGACTCGCTCAAATGATAGTTGAAGGAAATGTTCCTGAAATACTTAAAGGTAGAAGAGTTGTATCTTTAGATATGGCTTCAATGATAGCTGGTGCAAAATACAGAGGTGAATTTGAAGAAAGATTAAAGAAAGCATTAAATGAAATTAAGAATGCAAAAAATGTAATATTATTTATAGATGAGATACATACAATAGTTGGTGCTGGTAGTGCAGAAGGTGCAATGGATGCTGCAAATATACTTAAACCATTACTTTCTCGTGGAGAAATACAAGTAATTGGTGCAACAACTTTAAATGAGTATAGAAAATATATAGAAAAAGATAGTGCTTTAGAGAGAAGATTTCAAAGTGTTATAGTTGAAGAGCCTTCTGTTGAAGATACTGTTAAAATTCTTAAAGGACTTAAAGATAAATATGAAGCACATCATAAAGTTAAGATTACAGATGAAGCAATAGAAGAAGCAACTGTTTTATCTGAAAGATATATAACAGACAGATTTTTACCAGATAAAGCTATAGATTTAATAGATGAAGCATGTTCTAAGGCAAAAATTAAAAGTTTAACTAAACCAGATAGCTTTAAAAAGTTAGAGAAAAAACTAGAGGATATTGCAAAAGAGAAAGAAGAAGCAATTGTTTCTCAAAACTTTGAAAAAGCAGCTAAAATTCGTGACCAAGAAAAAGAATTAAAAGATAAGATTAAGGCTGAGGATGAAAAGTGGAAAAAACAAGAAAAAGAATCTCAAGTTTCTATAGGAAGAGAAGACATATGTGCAGTTGTATCTAATTGGACAAAAATTCCTGCTACAAAACTTACTGAAACAGAGACTGAAAAGTTAAAAAATCTAGATAAAGACTTAAAATCTAGAGTAATTGGACAGGAAGAAGCTATAGAAGTTCTAGCAAAAGCTATTAAAAGAGCAAGGGTAGGACTTAAAGATAAAAATAGACCAATAGGTTCATTTATGTTCTTAGGACCAACTGGTGTTGGTAAAACTGAACTTACTAAAGCTTTAGCTAGAAATATGTTTGGTAGTGAAAATAATATGATAAGACTAGATATGTCTGAATATATGGAGCCACATAGTGTTTCTAAGTTAATAGGATCACCTCCAGGATATGTTGGATATGATGATGGAGGACAATTAACAGAACAAGTTAGACGTAAACCATATTCTATTGTACTTTTTGATGAAATAGAAAAAGCTCATCCGGATGTATTTAATATGTTACTACAAATTCTAGATGATGGTAGACTTACAGATTCAAACGGAAGAACAGTAAACTTTAAAAATACTATTATAATTATGACTTCAAATGCTGGAGCAAGAAATATAACAGAAAATAAAACAATAGGATTTGCAAGTAAAGAAGATAAAGAGGCAAATTATGAAAAGACAAAATCTGAAGTAATGTCTGAATTAAAAAGAACATTTAGACCAGAATTCTTGAATAGACTTGATGAAATTATAGTGTTCAAAAAGCTAGATCATGATTCAGTTAAAAAGATAGCAAAAATTATGATTGATGAATCTGTGGATAAATTAAAAGAGAGAAATATTAAAATTTCAGTAGAGGATAGCATTGTAGAATATATAGCTAAAGTTGGTTTTGATGATGTGTATGGTGCAAGACCATTAAAAAGAGCAGTTCAATCTAAGATTGAAGATGAGTTTGCAGAACAAATTCTAGACGGAAAAATTAAAGATGGAGATGAAGTAGTACTTAAAGCTCAAGAAGATAAAGTAATTATAACTACTAAATAGTTGAATTTATTTATTCTTTATGATATATTTTAAGTATATTTAAGGAGGAATCGTTATGGGATTTAAGGAAAAAGTAGAAGAAATAGGTAAAAAAGTTGGAGATACAGCAACAAGTGCATATAACACAGTTGCAGATAGATCTGGAAAACTAATTGAAGAAACTAAAATGAAAGTATCTATTTCAGACAAAGAAACAGACATAGATGAAATCTACGAAGAAATGGGTAAAGCTGTTTACAACTCATACAAAAATGGAGATGAAGTTAGTAAAGAATTTGCCAAAGAATGCAAAAAAATCGATAAATTAAACGATGAAATTGCTGAACTTAACAAAAGGATTCTTTTCAACAAAGGTTTTAGAAAATGTGAAAAATGTGGAGAAACAATTTCAACAGAAGCTAAATTCTGTACAGAATGTGGAACTAAACAAAAACCAGTAAAAATTAAAGAAGAGAAAAAAGTTGTTAAGAAAGAAGAAGTAGAAGTTGAAAAAGTTTGTCCAGAATGCGGAGAAGTATGTACTCCAGAAACAAAATTCTGTGCAAAATGTGGACACAAATTCTAATAATGTAAAATAAAGGCTAGTTATGTATTTAACTAGCTTTTTTTGTTGCAATAATTTAAGTTGTAGTTTTTAGTGATAATATAGTCGTGGTGGTTATATGAATAAAATAAAAATATTAGTTATTGTTATAATTTCTACGTTTATTTTTGGAGTGTTATTTTCCCTAAATACTATAAGCAAAGCTACTAATATGGATATATTGACTAAAAACACAATTTTTGATATTATAAATAATGTAGAAGATGTAATAATAACGTGTATTTCAACTGATGGACAAAAAAATTTAGACTCAGAGAATAAATTTGATTCTACTGTACTATATATAATAAAGCATAAGGATAATTTTAATATTGTAGATGAAAATCCAGATTTGGATTTAAATTCTCAAATGTCTATTATAGGCAAAGTTAACTTAAAAGACTTTGAAAATGAATTTAAAAACATTTTTGAGAATTTTAGACATAAAATATCTGAGTATAAGTATTGTGATGGCAAATATATTACTTTAGTATATGAACCATGTGAACCTTTTATATATGATTATAAAGAATTATTGTATTCTAGGAATATGGGTAATGGCTATGAAGTCGTATATAAATATGTAAGAAAGTTAAATGAAGTTGAAAATACTATTAATGTAAAGTATATTTTTAACAGCAGAATGAAAATTAAAGATGTTATTATTTTATCCTCTAATATTAGATAATGGAGATAAAATTATGAAGAAAGAAAAAGCAAATAATACTTCTAAAGTTAACAAGAAAGTTACTAAAATAGTAATTGTGGCTTCTTGCGTTGTTGGAGCTGCTGTATGTGGCGTTCTAGGATTTGTTATTGGTAATAACGTTAGAACAAGTAAAATTAATAAGCAAGCTATGAATTATATTAATTTAGAAGAGAAAACATCAACTATTTTTTGTAGTGGAAAAAACATAGCTTTAAGTAATGAAGCATATACTATGATTAAGGATGAAGGATTAGACTTAGTTGTTTGTACAGGAAAATACTATGAAACTATAGCCAATGAAAATGTTGAACAAAAATTTGATACTAATATAGAAGTTGTACAAAATGGAAATTATGAACATGCTTTTGATGTTAATATTAATGATGAAGGAGTTAAGGCTTTAAAAGTTAAACTAAATTCTGATAAAGAATATTTTAGTGAGTTTGTAGGTGAAGAGTTTGTATCTAATAACCAAGCGGTTGTTGATGGTATGATTACTGTTAAAATGGTAGATGATACAAAAGTATATACTTTAGCCTATATTGTTCCTAGTGAAATTACTTTAGAAGATATGAATGTAAATAAAGGTGCAAGCAAAGATGTTAAACTTGGACTAGATAAAAAGGATTATACTTTTGGAAGTATAAAACTTGTTAGTGACACTGAAACTGGAATTGAAATAGACGGATTTAAGATAACAGGAAAAGAGGTAGGTGAGTATACTTTGACTGCAGTTATGCCAAATGGAAATAAAGAGGCAAAAGTAAAAGTTGAGCCTTCGGTTGAAACTATAGAATTAGATAAATTCACATTAGAATTATTTGTAAATGATAGTACTACAATTAATGCTTCATTTACGCCTGAAGATGCTGTTAATAAAGATTTAGAATGGGCATCTAATAATGAAGGAATAGCTAAAGTAGATGAAGCAGGTAAAATTACAGGTGTTGCTGAAGGCACATGTGAGGTTACTTGTACAACTAAGGATGAGCCTAAGGTGTCAGCTACTGTACAAGTAGAAGTTAAAGCGAGACCATATGTATCTCAAGTATATAATGCACCACAAGTAACAGGTATTACATATGTTAATGGAATTATGCTTGTTAATAAAACACATCCTGTTCCACGTGATTATGCACCAGGACTTCAACCTGTAGCATATAATGCATTTTTACAATTAAGAGCAGATGCAGCTAAAGCTGGATATGATATTCAATTGTTATCTGGTTATAGATCATATGATTTACAATCTCAATTATATACAAACTACTGTAATACATATGGTCAAGCAGCTGCTGATACATTTTCAGCAAGACCAGGTACATCTGAGCATCAAACAGGACTTGCAATGGATGTCGGCTGGATAGATGATGCTTATGGTGATACACCATCAGGACAATGGCTTGCAGCTAACTGCTATAAGTATGGATTCATATTAAGATACATGAAGGGAAAAGAATCAATCACAGGATATAAATATGAACCTTGGCATATCAGATATGTTGGAGATGTTGCAGGTGATATTTATAGAAGTGGATTGTGTCTAGAAGAATATTTAGGAGTTTTAAATTAGTACATAGAAAGCGCCAAAAATGGCGCTTTTTTTGAGCTTTGAAACATTTTTGAAAAAAAGTTTATTTTTTTTGAAAAAAACTGTTGACAAACGTTATCAAAAGTAGTATCATTAATATCGTCGCAAGGAGATAACGACAAACATAATTCTACAAAATAAAATATTTAAAATATTTTAAAAATGTTACAGAAATATGTTGACAAGAGTTCTTCTCCTATGCTATAATATAATTGCTTTAAGAAATTAAAGCACAGCACATTGAAAAATAAACAATGCAAGATACAAACCATATTTAGGTTGTACGAGAGTGCAACCGTCAATTAAATTTATGTAAGTAAATTCGCGAATTAAAGCGTGAATCGAGAAAGTTTCAAACGAGAGTTTGATCCTGGCTCAGGATGAACGCTGGCGGCGCATTTAAGACATGCAAGTCGAACGAAGAATT
>JAEEGL011705510.1_pt1 | contig 14724 bp, 9 predicted proteins | sample 9134231 | NCBI WGS metagenome assembly JAEEGL01 (sample SAMN16246548, study PRJNA631951) | gut metagenome | biome: gut microbiome; feature: rumen; material: fiber-attached | host: Bos | place: Iran: Karaj | collected 2018-10 | reverse complement strand
GACATAGCAGGCATTACCATCATACCATTGTTCATATACCAGCCACCATTGGCAACGTACCAGCTGTCAGGGATAATCTGGAAGCCGAAGAGACTGCCGAAGCCAAACAACTCGCGAACAAAGCCAACAATAACCAGAATCAAGGCATAACCCAAACCGTTACCTACACCATCCAAGAAAGAAGGCCAGGGACTGTTCTGCATAGCAAAAGCCTCCAGACGTCCCATCAGGATACAGTTGGTGATGATAAGACCTACATATACAGAAAGCTGAACGCTTACGTCGTATACGTATGCCTTTAATATCTGACTTACAATAGTTACAAGAGCTGCTACGACTACCAACTGTACGATGATACGTATACGGTTGGGGATAGTCTTGCGCAGCAAAGAGATAATTACGTTAGAAAAAGCGGTGATAACCGTTACGCTGAGACCCATTACAATAGCGGGAGCCAGCTGACTGGTAACAGCCAAAGCCGAACAAATACCCAAGACCTGTACAGCAACAGGATTGTTCAGGTTTATAGGACTTGAGAATGCGGCCTTATTCTCATCTGAAAACAATTTACTCATATTCTTTCCTCCTAATTTTACTGTTCAACTTCTTGATTATTACTAACAGAGAGCAGGAAGTCCTTATAAGCCGTCAGGCCATCGTTTACCATTGCGGCTACGCCTTTACTTGTAAGGGTTGCACCTGTAACACCATCCACCTCGTTCTCGTTCTGGGCAGCTCCTGCCTTAACAACGGTCAGAACAACATTGTTATTGTCATCAAAGATGGGTTTACCAATGAACTGATCCTGGAACCACTTCTCACTGATGCGGGCACCAAGACCTGCAGTCTCACTTTCGTGATAGAAGTAAGTGCCCAGTACCTTATCCTTTGTCTCATTTACTGCAACATAGCCCCAAAGGCCGCCCCAAAGGCCGCGACCTACGACAGGAATTACGTATGCATACTCTCCATTAGCTGTAGTTCCAGTGAATACATGCAGTTCACCATTCTTGATAAGTGAACCATAGGTGGTGTTGAACTTACCTTCGTAGGGCTTCAACTCACCTGCCTCAACAAGATTATCCTGCACCTTCTCGTCATAGACTTTAGCCACATCAACAGTAGCCTTGTCATAGCCGAGAGCAGAAAGAATCTGTCCCTTAGTATCGTTTGCCACGTTAGCATCCTGTGTCTCCTTCAAAGCAGAAGCCACAAAAGCCAGTAAGAATGCAACGATAATAACCATTACTGCCGCATAGCAGACAGTATATACATTGCTGTTTGTGTTCAGTTTCATATCGTCGTCCTCCTTACTTTTTAATGGCGCGCTTAGCACGCATATTGATATTACTCTGTACGAAACAGTAGTCGATCAGCGGAGCAAAGAGGTTCATAAGCAGGATGGCCAGCATCATACCTTCGGGATAACCGGGGTTGAGAACGCGAACCAAAACAGCAATGAAACCAATCAGCAATCCATAGATGTACTTACCACACTCTGTACGGCTGCTGGTAACAGGATCTGTTGCCATAAACACAGCACCGAAGGCAAAACCGCCCAGTACCAAATGCTCGTACCACTGGATAGCTGTCAAGCCAGCAGCTTGCATCAGATAACCGGTAGCAGCACCACCTACGAATACGCTCAGCATAATCTTCCAACTGGCAACGCCTGTCCAAAGAAGCAGAATAGCACCAAGGGCAATAGCAATTACACTGGTCTCGCCAATACATCCGGGAATAAGACCTGTGATGGCATTCTGGATAGTACCGCAATCAAAGCCTGCAAAGCCTTCTGTAACAGCCTGACCCAAAGGAGTAGCTGCTGTATATGCTTCAGGAGCGGCAAAACCAGTACCGAAGATAGTATCCTGAGCTACCCAAACGGTAGCATCACCTGTCATTGCGCTGGGATAGCTGAAGAACAGGAATGCACGAGTGATAAGAGCAGGGTTGAAGATATTCATACCTGTACCGCCAAAAATCTCCTTTGCCAGGATTACGCTGAACGCAACGGCAATAGCAAGAATCCAGAGCGGACAAGTAACAGGAACAATCATAGGAATAAGGATACCTGATACCAGGAAGCCTTCCTGAATCTCCTCGTTCTTCCACTGTGCTACGACAAACTCAATGCCCAGACCAACTACGTAGCTGACAATAATCTTTGGCAGAACTGCCAGGGCACCATACAAAAACATACCCCAGAATGTTGCATTCTCCAGTTGACCGGCAGCCAGAGCATTCTGGTAACCCACATTATACATACCGAAGAACAGCGCAGGCAGCAGTGCAATCACTACCAAGCTCATAATACGCTTGCTATCGATAGCATCGTGGATATTCACACTTCCTACACGTGAGGTGGTATTGGGAACGAAGGCAAAAGTCTCGAAACCATCTACCAAAGAACGGAAGGCATGAAATTTACCTCCCTCCTCTACATAGGGGTGTATATTATCAAAAAGTTTCTTTAACGCTTTCATATAAATAATAATGTATTAAGCATTTTCTTTACGAAGGATATCCAGACCCTCGCGGACAATACGCTGCAATTCCAGTTTACTGCTATCAACGAATTCTGCAACAGCAAAATCCTCTGGAGCTACCTCATAGATGCCAAGTGCTTCCTGACGGTCTATATCTCCTGCGATGATAGCCTTTACCAGATAACCTGCATAGATATCCATAGGGAACACTTTGTCGTACTCGCCACTCATAATCATGTGACGCTCGCCACCCTTGATACGTGCATCCAGCACATATTCCTTCTTCTTGCCAAACAGCCAAGAGAAGTAGCTGCGATGGGTACTGAAAGTGTTGAAGCGAGGCATAATCCAACCCAGCATCTCATCGGCATTGTCTCCCTCGGGGATAACATTCACCTCTGTTGCATGAGCTGCAAGGAAACCGTCCTGTGTGGTCTTTACACCAGTCATAACGTTACCGTTAATGATTCGGCTGCCTTCCACCTTTACGTTTCCTTCAATCAGAGTAGTAAGTTTCTGGCCTACAAGCATCTTGTAGTACTTGGGGGCGTTCACCTCACTACCTGCAAGAGCAATAGTACGTGTAAAATCAACTGTACCGTTGTTTACCAGACGACCTACAAAGATTACCTCTTCAGCGCCGAGTGTCCAAACAACCTCACCCTTGTTGACGGGAGAAACATGATTGATCTGTACACCCACATTACCAGCAGGTGCAGGACCGTCAAATACATTTACCTCGCAGTCTTTGGCTGCTGTCAGAGCAGCATTAGTCTGCTTAACACTGATGCCCAGATAAACCTTAGCCAGTTTGCTCAAAGCAGTGATACCTGCCTGGAAGTCAGCCTCCTGACCAGCCAGAACATACTCAAAGTCCTGACTCAAGGGCATACTGTTGAAAGCACTCACGAAGATTGCCTTTGGAGCATCGTCAGGATTAGCCACAACGTCATAAGGACGCTGACGGAAGAATCCGAACAAACCGCTTTCCAACAGCAAAGACTTCACGTCGCCCTTTACATCGAACTGACGAGCCTCCTGTTTACCATCGGCTTTAACGCGAATGCTCATAAGCTTACGTCTGTCACCACGCTCCACCAGAGAGACGGTACCGCTGACAGGGCTTACGAACTTCACTTCAGGATGCTGCTTGTCAACAAACAACGCATCCCCGACCTTTACAGCATCACCTTCCTTGACAACCACCTTGGGCTTCAGACCGCAAAAGTCGTCTGGTACGAGTGCATACTCTCCAGGGCAACTGATGCTGGCTGTTTCCTTAGTGGCTTTGCCTTTCAGGTTGATGTCCAGGCCTTTACGTAATTTGATTACTTTTGCCATATCTTTGGATTAAAAATATATAGTTACTTTTTAGCCGTGCAAAATTATAAAATTTCAACCGAATAAGGAGCTTTTCCAAAATATTTTTTGTACTTTTGTTCTCGATTATAACAAACAGGTACAACAAACAAGACATTAAAGAAGCATAAAAGCATTAAAATTCATAATAAGATGCTTTGTGGGGCTTGTTTTTATCATCTATTTGATAGGACTTTCCCTTTCCAAGATTCCAGCCGTTCAAAGTTGGACTGCAGATGTTTTGTCCCAATCACTAACAGACTACTTAGGAACAACAGTTCGTATTGGAGATGTTCGCCCAGGACTTTTCAATAGACTGATTATAGATAATGTCAAGGTTTACGACCAAAGGGATTCACTTATGCTGAACGCAGCACGTGTAGCAGCAAAGATAAGGATTCTACCATTGTTGGAAAAGAGAGTGCACATAGATAACGCTCAAATCATTGGAGCTGATATCACACTCTACAAAACAGATACTGACACTCCACTGAACTGCCAGTTCCTAATAGACAAATTCAGTAAGAAAGATGACACAAAGTCAAAGACAAGCATTCAGATAGGAACATTGCTAACAAGGAGAAGTTCTTTACATTACGACATATACAACACGCCAGAGACACCACAAAAGATTAACCTTAAGCACCTATCTCTCAACAAAATAGACATAAATGCTAAAGTACTTGTCAACATACCTGACACTCTCTGCATAAATCTCAAAAAACTGAGTTTTGCAGAAAAAAGCGGATTAATTGTCAAGCACCTCTCCTTTTTAATACAAGCAAATGAGAACCATGCCGACCTGTCTGATTTCCTTCTTCAAACAAGCAAATCAAAGATGAGGATTACTCAATTGCAAGCAAGCTATCAGAGTCTTCCCACAAAGGACAACGTCAAACAGTGGTTACAAAATGCAGACATAAAAGGCAAGATTGACGGCCATGTGACACTCTCGGATTTCAATTGTTTCACAGACAAACTTAAATACTTTAACGACCAGATTTTTTTTGAGAGTGAATACATGGCTCAAGGGGGAGACCTGTATTTACCTACAGTCCTCTTTTATAATGCAGGACAAGACATACGACTTGAGGCAAATGCTAAGGTTCGCAACTTTGCCACCACCCCATCGGCTAACCTAAAAATACAACAACTGAAAGCGGGCCAGAACGTTCAACAATTTATAACAAGAAATCTAACTGGCAACGAACGAGAACTGAGTTCCTACCTCTCAAATGCCGGCAACATATTCACAGAGGGCGATATAAGCTACCAGAATAACACTCTGGAAACAAATCTGAACACGAAAACCCAACAGGGTACAATAAGTCTGCAAGGTAAGCTTATCGACAAAGATAAGATTCAGACCAAGATATCATCGACAAGATTCAATCTGGGACAACTTCTTGGCGGTAGCAAACCAAATGACTTTGGATATATCACATTCTCTGCAGAAACAAACGGACGCCTGCATGGTCAAGGAAACAGACCAGAACTCACGTTTGAGAGTCTTATTAACAATCTGGATTTCCGCAATCACGAATACAAAGGCATTACCCTCAGCGGAGTCACAAAAAACAACACTTACAGCGCAAATATCGATATTGCAGACTTTAATAGCTCCGTTCAATTAAGGGCAATAGCAGATTTGCAGCAAGAAAAGAAAAACATCCAATGCTCTGGCATACTCTCCAACTTGTCTCCCAACCGGTTGAATCTAACAAAATCACAAGAAGGAATAAGTTATAGCGGTAAGATAAATGCAAACTTGGACTTTGCCGATTTCGACCACATATCAGGAGATATTGATATAACCGATGTCATTGTCTTCTCTGAACAAAATGCCCCTACAAGAATTGACAGCATCAGTATCAGAAACCGTTACAACGAGGATGAACAACGTATGACGATTACCAGTCCTATTATTAATGCCACAACCGTTGGTCATTATAAATGGAAAAATCTGGTACCATCCTTCCTGAACCTTACTCATCAGATTCTTCCCAGTATATTCCCAGAGCCCCACAGCAAAACAACTTGCGAAGACGATATCACCTTTTTTGTTTCTGCAAAAGACACCACGTTAATCAGTTCTTTGACAGGAAAAGAAATAAAGATACCACAGACAGCTGTCATTCAGGGAGAAATGAACAACATCGGCCAGAGAATATTTATCAATGCAGACATTCCACAATTATACTTTGCAGGCAACGACCTAAGGCACACAGAACTTCACCTTGAAAGCTATAGGAATATCATTCAGACCAGTCTAAAAACAGAACGCATACTTAAGGAGAAAGCTACAGAGCTAAACCTAAATGCATACGCCAATCAGGATAAATTAATTACCCGATTCGAATGGGACAATCACCAGAGTCCTACCATGAGTGGCAGTATTAACCTTATTGGCTATTTCCACCGTGATTTCTCCAACAAGCAGGCTATCGAAGGAGTTATCAACAAATCCAATATCGTCATCAATGATACCACATGGACGCTTCTGCCTGCTCACATAAACTTTCACGATAATGTTGTAGATGTGGAAAATGTCAAACTTGAATGTGAGAACCGTCACATTGCGATAAGTGGAAGAATGTCAGAAGAAAGTACGGATACCCTTATCGCCGACCTAAACCAGATAGACCTTGCCTATATCTTTGATATGGTTAATTTCCATTCTGTCCAATTTGATGGCAAGGCGACCGGACTTGTCTATGCAACATCCGTTATAAAGAAACCTAACATCGACGGGTATCTGCATATACAAGACTTCACCCTAAACGGTGCTCCTATGGGCGAAACCGATGCATACTGCAACTGGGGGAGCAAGGGTAAGACCATAACCCTCGACGCACACATGAGAGACCTTGCCACCAAACAGCAGACAAGCGTAAGTGGCACCATAACACCTGGAAAGGAGGAAGGAAGCGGCCTTGATTTATACATCCGAGCAAACAGAACCAACATTGCATTTCTGGATAAATGGACAAAAGACATCTTCAGTAATCTACAAGGCAGCGTTAGCGGATGGACACGTCTGTATGGTCCCTTTAAGACCTTCGCTATGGAAGGCGACCTTATGATTAACGAGGCGTCCATGCACGTCATTTCCCTTGGTGTAGATTATCATGCTGCAGGAGACAGCGTTATCATGCGTCCAGGAAACATTTGGCTAAAAAACATCACCATCCATGATTCATACAGCAACAATGCCGATGCTGAACATACGGCCATCGTTGACGGCCATTTGCTTTACGACCGTTTCAGCAATATGCGATACGAGTTCAATGCCACAGCAAACAATATCATGGGATACGACTTCCACGATTTCGGTGATGCCAATTTCTATGGAACAGTTTTTGCAGACGGACAACTAAAACTTACGGGGCAACCTGGCATACTGAATGTTGATGTTAACGTCACACCACGCGAGAAGAGCTATATAGTATATAAGGTAGCTTCCCCCGAGACCCTTACAGAAGCTGGCTTTATCACCTATGTATCTCATAAGGATTCTACATCTGCCCAACAACCAGAAGTCATTACGACAAAGAAACCCAAAACAGATGTACACATCAACTTTGACATAGATGCCAATCCCAAAGCAACACTCAAACTCATCATGGACCAAAAGTCGGGCGATTATATTAACCTTGCTGGTAGCGGACACATAATAGCCAATTTCTATAACAAGGGAAAATTCCAGATGTATGGTACATATAGGGTAGATAATGGTATCTACAAGATGTCCATACAAGATGTTATACGCAAAGATTTTCAATTCCAACGTAATGGAAGTATCATTTTCGGAGGAAACCCAATGCAGGCATCTCTGAATCTCAAGGCAAACTACACGGTACCCAATGTCTCTTTGGACGACCTGTCTGCGACCGGCTTGGGACTGGCAAACACCAGAGTAGATTGCATCATGAACATCGGAGGTATAGCAGGGCAACCTGAAGTAACCTTTGATTTCGACCTCCCCAATGCCAATGAGGACGAGAAGAAGATGGTACGTTCTATGGTTAACACCGAAGAAGAACGTAACATGCAGGTTATCTATCTGTTAGGAATAGGACGCTTTTACAGCTATGGTGCTCAATACCAGGAGAAAGGAAGCGGCGGACAAAGCAGCATGGCCATCAATTCCTTCCTGAGCAGTACCCTAAGCAGCCAGTTCAACCAGATTCTCTCTAATGCCGTAGGTTCCAACAACTGGACTTTTGGCACTAACCTTCGCACGGGAGAGACAGGCTGGGACAAACTGGACGTAGAAGGAATGTTAAGTGGAAGAATACTCAACAACAGGCTACTGCTGAACGGAAACTTCGGCTATCGCGAAAGTTACTATAGCACAAACAATTTTATTGGCGATTTTGACATCCAATACATTCTTACGCGTAACGGAGACGTCTCACTGAAAGCTTACAATCAGACGAACGACAGGTATTTTGTCCAGTCGTCTCTCACCACCCAAGGCTTGGGTATCCAATTTAAGAGAGATTTCAACAACTGGAAGGAAGCCTTCCGTCGCCAAAATAAAACAAAAACAAAAAAAAGAAATAAATCTCGAAATAACGAAAAACCATAAACTTTACCAACATGTATATAATAGGAATTGCAGGAGGAACAGGATCTGGCAAGACCACTGTTGTAAAAAAGATTATCGAAGCATTACCCACAGACAAGGTGGCAGTAATACCATTGGATTCATACTATAATGACACCTCGCATCTTAGCATGGACGAACGCAAGAAGATAAACTTCGACCATCCGAACGCCTTTGACTGGAAGTTGCTTACCCAACAGATTCAGGCCCTGCGCGAGCACAAAAGCATCGAACAGCCCACTTACAGCTACCTAATCAGTAACCGACTTCCCGAGACCATACACATAGAGCCCTGCGAGGTGATTATCATAGAAGGTATCATGGCTCTGTGGAAGAAAGAACTACGTGATCTTATGGACCTTAAGATTTTTGTTGATGCCGATCCAGACGAGCGTCTTATCCGCGTTATCCAACGCGATATCATAGAACGCGGTCGGACTGCCCAGATGGTAATAGACCGTTATCGCGAAGTACTGAAACCCATGCACGAAGAATTTATTGAGCCTACCAAACGACACGCAGACCTTATCATTCCTTTAGGGGGAACCAACAAGAATGCCATCCACATTATGCGTTCATACATTCTCCATCACGTCGCCAGTATTCAGGCACTCAAAAAAAAGAATAACAATTAAAGAAGTTAAAAAAACGAGCAAAAAGAGTAAATAACATTTTGTCTTTCAAGAGAGAATTTGTAATATTGCAGTCGTAAAACAAAAAAAACGAAGAGATATGAAGCATTTTACACTCGCATTGGTAGCTGTTGCTGCCTTCTGTTCACAGGCTTTTGCTCAGAATAGAGTTAAGAATCTATACACATCCGGTACAACCCTTAATGTAAGTATACTTAACAATGATAAGCAACCCGTGCAGATTAATCGTACATTATTTGCCGGTTACAATAGCATCTGTCTTCCCATGAGCTTATCTGCCGAGCAGTTACAGGCAGCAGCCAAGGGAGTTCAAGTAGAGCGTCTAATCTCTATCAATCAGGAAGGAAGCACCGTTAATCTGTACTTTATAGATTGCACAAGCGAAGGTATTGAGGCAGGTGTCCCCTACCTCATCTATTCTCCTACCTTGCAAACATTGCGTGCCAACAATACAGATGCTCAGGCTGTTGACACAGCACTTAAGTGCGTGACCAAGACTGATGCTGCAGGCAACCAGATAAGTTTTGGCAGCAGTTGGGAAAGTGTTCAGGTTGAGGGGCGCTATGGAATTCCTGCTTCACAAGAGTCTGATGAATTGCAGAGTATCCTTATCTGTACCAATGGTGATAAGACGTTCCTGCCCACACGCTGCGGATTTACATGGGATGCAAAGAATACCTCAGCGCAAACATTGGAGATTAAGCACATTACCGACTTAGCAGGCACAGAAACTTGCATTAAAGAATTGCAGAAAGAAAACGCTGTAGTTGACATCTACAACGCTCAGGGTGCAATGGTACAGGCTAAAGCAAATATCAACAAGGCACTGCAGACCCTACCCAATGGCATCTATGTCATCAAGGGCATGAAGGTTGCCGTAAACAAATAAAACTGATTCCTACGAAAAACTATAATATCATATTGGCAAGCAACTCACCCAGACGGCGCGAGTTGCTTGCTGGTTTAGGCGTTCCGTATGAAGTTCGTGTCATAGATGGCATAGACGAGTCATACCCCAGTAATCTCCCTGTTGAGGAGATTCCTTTGTTCATAAGCCAGAAAAAGGCAGATGCCTATACGCTTACAGATTCAGAACTACTAATCACGGCAGACACCATCGTCTGTATTGACAATCATGTATTGGGCAAGCCAAAAGATAACGCAGAAGCCCATCAGATGCTCACAATGCTCTCAGGACGCATCCATCAGGTTATAACTGGCGTAACGATAAAAACCACAGAATGGACGCACTCCTTTTCGTGTACCAGTAATGTAACCTTTGCTTCACTCACAACAGAAGAGATTGACCATTATATAAAAACCTACCATCCCCTTGATAAAGCTGGCGCCTATGGTATTCAGGAATGGATAGGCTATATTGGTGTAACACGGCTTGAGGGTTCTTACTTTAATGTAATGGGCCTCCCCGTACAACGGTTGTATTCCGAACTAAAAAAATTAAATATAAAGATATGAGACATTATTCATTATTCATTGCCGCTACATGCTTATTAGTATCCTTAACATCCTGCGAGAAGAAAGATTATTCTTCATTTCCACCCAGTTTTGAAGGATTTAAGTTTTCACGCAACGATCAACCAATCAACAAGACTGACATATATGCAGGAGACAGAATAACTGTCACAGCAGCACAGATGAAGAAAGGTCAGCTAATCAACGCAACTACTTATAACTGGGAAGTTATCATTCCCGTTGAACAAGCAGATGGTTCATGGAAAAATGACACCATTAAATCAGGAGCCATTCATAAAGTTTATGATATGGAAAACGAGGATCCCTCTTTCACATTTAATATTAACAGTAAAGCCGCAGGAACATCTATTGTCAAGTTTAACGCCACATATTCTTTCAGCGGTAACGGTATTCAAGTAGATGACGGCAGCAACTATGGAAGTTCAGGTACTGCATCAGGTAGTATCGTTTCAAGTTCCAGCGCCATGTACGGAAAAGCCAATGGTTCTGTACGCTTTACAGTCAAAGAAAAATAACAGATATTGTTAGGATACCACTAAGTCTCATCGAGTTTATCTCCCTGAGACTTTCCCTCTTATCTGCACAACTCATTCGGTCAATCCCTCCCACATTGGGATTATCCGAATGAGTTGTTTTGTATTTACAGAATCTTAAATTTCGTTAAATGTTTTATTATAATAGCATAACGATATAGAGTAAATACTAATTTTGCAATGCATTGAATTATTTCAATTGCAGAAGTTTAACTATTTATTTTAACCTTATGCTAAAACATTATTACTTTTTACTGGCTTTGTTGCTGGTAACGTCGAGTGTTTGCGCAGCGCCTATTACCAAGGAACAGGCACAAAAGAAGGCAGCAGCCTTTGCCGTTCAGAAGGGTATGACGCTCAGTTCTAAACAAAGTTCTGTTCACAGAGCTCCCAAGGTGAAGGGGCAGGACGACTCTCCCTACTATGTCTTCGATATGGATGCAAACGGCGGCTTTGTTATCGTATCGGGTGACGACCGCACAAGCAGCATTATCGGTTACACAGAGAATGGCAACTACGACGAGGAGACTCTGCCCGAGAACATGAAGTCATGGCTGAAGATGATTGCAGATCGTATCCGCACGCTAGGTGATGCACCAGCTATGCCTGCGGCAGCCAAAACAACACCGGTACAGCGTCGTGCCCAAGGTTCTACATCGGCTATCAGTCCGATGCTGACCAGTACGTGGAATCAGGGAACACCCTATTGGGACAACTGTCCCAAGCGTAACGGAAGTCGCTGCTACACGGGTTGTACGGCAACGGCCTTTGCACAGGTGATGTACTTCTACCGCTGGCCTCAGGATGCCACGACAAGCATCCCCGGCTATACGGACGAGGGGCTGAGCTACAGCACGCTGTCGAGCACAACATTCAACTGGAGTGCCATGAAGAACAGCTATAGCGACAGCGACAGCGGCACCAGCAGCGGCAATGCGGTAGCTAAGTTGATGCACTATGTGGGCAAGGGCGCCCTGATGCACTATACACCGCAGGGTTCGGGAGCCGCCTTCTCGAACGCTATCTATGCCCTAAAAAACTACTTCGGCTACCCCGATGATATATACGAAATCCATAAGGACGGCTACAGCAGCAGTGACTGGGTGGATGCTGTCTATGGCGAACTGTCCAGCGGCCGACCTGTTCTGATAGAGGGTTACTCTGACATTGAATGGGGCGGCGGACACGCCTTTGTCTGCGACGGCTACCGTACGGACGGTTGCTTCCACATCAACTGGGGTTGGGGTGGATGGTGCGACGGTTACTTCAACCTGGACATTCTGAACCCTGACGACCACAGCGGTATGGGTGCTTCGCCCAACGGCGACGGCTATTACTGGCACGAGGGTGCTGTGCTGAACGTACGTCGCCCCGGCAGTCCCAGCGGCCTGACATCAACAGACCGTGGCGTGGTAACGCTGTATCAGGATGCCAGCTACGGTGGCTATGGCTTTGCCCTTCCTGAGGGTACGTTCACCCTATCACAACTCAGGGCCTATGGTATCCAGAACAACGATGTATCGTCGCTGAAGGTGTTGCCTGGCTATAAGGTTACGCTCTTTGATGATGATAACTTCGGCGGCTCATCGGTTGTCTATACATCGGATGTGGACTTCGTGGGCAACTGGAACGACAGGGCAACCTCTGTCAAGATAGAACCTAACGGTGTGACAGGAAAGGCTGGATTCTACAAGATTCAGAACCGCAACAGCGATAAGTTCATGGATCTGGACGGCAACAACACATCGAACAACACGGCTATCGTGCAGTGGGACGACGAGGGTACGGAGGTCTACCAGAAGTGGCAGCTTATAGAGGTGCAGCCTGGCGTCTATTCTATAAGGTCAGCAGCCAACAACGGCAAGGGCTTGGATGTTGCCTATGCCTATGTGGAGAGCGGCTCAGAGGTGATACTGTTTACCTACAACAGTGACGCTCATCAGCAGTTCATTCTGGTGGACAAGGGCAACGACTATTACCAGTTGGTAGCTCGCCATTGTGGTAAGGTGATTGAGATACCTAGCTCTTCGTATGTTTCGGGCACTTGGATCGAGATAGCCGCCAACACGGGTGCAAGCTGTCAGCAGTGGAAGCTGATTGCCGTATCAGGCCAAGATGAGGGGCTGGCCGCAGCCACCTTCTACGAGGATATCTACTATGGCGGCTATGCTGTCGACCTGCCTGAGGGTACCTATACGCAGTCGCAACTAGAGGCTCGCGGCATCGAAAATGACGACATATCATCACTGAAGGTGCTGCCCGGCTACAGGGTAACAGTTTATGACGGCTCTTCATTGAGCGGCGACAGCAGGGTGTTTACGGCCGACTGCGACTGGATCGGCGGCGAGTGGAACGACCGCATCAGCTCTATTAAGATTGAGGCTTATGGCGTGGCCGTCGACCTGACGGACAATGGCGGTACGTACGAGGTATCTCACACGCCTGTGAACAGCAGCGAGTCGGGTGCCAAGTTGTTCGACAACAGCTCGAGCACGAAGTACTGCACCTTTATCAATGCTTCTGATGCTGTTACGATGACCTATCACTCCACACAGAGTGCCCGTCTGACCAGCTATACCATCACATCGGCCAACGACTACGACGGTCGCGATCCCAAGAACTGGCGTCTGGAAGGTTCTAACAACGGCACAAGTTGGGAGACGATAGATACACGCAGCGACCAGTCGTTCAGCGCTCGCTTCCAGAAGAAGACATACGATGTGACGACTTCCAAGGTATTCAGCCACTATCGCCTGGTTGTGACAGACCGCAAGACGGCTTCTTCAACGGTATTCCAGATTGCCGAGATGGAACTCTTTGGCTTCGCTGCTCAGACTCCGACAGCTCCCTTCGACAATAACGCAACGGCTATTGAAAACGTTAACGGAAACGGGAACGGGAGCAATAACGCGATATACAATTTGAGCGGTCAGAAACTGAACAAGCCGCAGAAGGGAATAAATATTGTTAATGGCCGCAAGGTGCTGTTTTGAAAGTTGATAGTGTAGAGTTTAGAGACAGTTGAAATAGTTGAAAGAAGCGAGTTTGAAGTAATAAACTGATTAAACTCTGAACTTACCACTGACTCTAAACTCTAAGCACTAAACTCTAAACTAAAATAAACGGTAAACAGTAAACGAAATTAGATTCTAGTATAAAAAGGGCAGGCTTGATTTGTAAGCGTGCCTTTTTTTGTAAAAAAACCGCACTTTTTTTACACCCAATTGCAGTCCATGTACAATATGCAATGTTTTTGTACCAATTTTAATGTAGCGTTTTGTGGATTTTTTTTATTTTTGCATCGACTTTTAGGTAAATTAGTTAAATGAAAATACATAAAATGAACACAAAAAAGAAAACTTTTCCTATGAGGACGACCTTGTTGTTGCTCCTTATGATGCTCACGAGCTTGAGTGTGTGGGCAAATGAGACATTCACAGTTGGCGACTTGACGTATATAGTTGCAAGCGAGAGCTCAAAAACGGTTAATGTATGGCACTATTCTGGCACAATGCCGGAGAAATACAATATGGTGATTCCCGCCAGCGTGACGAACCCTAACAACAGCACGTTGTATACCGTGATTG
>JAEEGL015728585.1_pt1 | contig 14725 bp, 14 predicted proteins | sample 9134231 | NCBI WGS metagenome assembly JAEEGL01 (sample SAMN16246548, study PRJNA631951) | gut metagenome | biome: gut microbiome; feature: rumen; material: fiber-attached | host: Bos | place: Iran: Karaj | collected 2018-10 | reverse complement strand
CGGACATGTTATGAATTTTATCAGCACAGGCCACAACAAGCGGCCGCATATCGCTCAGTTCAGCAAGATGATCAATATAACCTTGCTTGCGTGCTAGCCAAGCCTCCTTGGTTGGCTCGTTAATGTCTGGTTCAGTAACGCCCTCAACAATTCTAACAATTTCAACGCCGAAATCTCGCTTCATATCTGAGCGAGAGTAGATTCTTTCAGGAACATCTTCTAATACATCATGCAAGAGTGCAGCAACAAAAGTATCCTCATCGTCTAGGTATTTTTGAGTGATAAGTGCGACTGCAACGGGATGAGAAATAAATGGCGTCGATGATCCTTTACGATACTGCCCCTCATGAGCAATAGCAGACGTCCTAATTGCGTCATTAATTTTGTCAGAATATACCATTAATTTCATTATAGCGTGTTTTATGTGTTTTTGCTTATGGTAAGCTTTTATCTCTGTTTGTGGTATACTCAAAGCAAATGAAGATATCTTTTGTAATACCGATTTATAACGAAGAGAAAGGTTTTTTAAAGTTCTATAATTCCCTATTCTTGCCCGAGCTTGAAAAAATCAAATATGATTACGAAATAATCCTTGTGGATGACGGGAGTAAGGACAAAAGCCTCGAGCTAATCCAAAATCTCGCCGAAAGCGACAAGCATATTAAAGTGCTCGCTTTCTCGCGCAATTTCGGCAAAGAAGTCGCATTAACAGCGGGAATCCGCGAAGCTGAAGGTGATGCAATCATTACAATGGATGCCGATGGCCAGCAGCCACCGAAGTTGATTCACGAGTTTATTGAAAAATGGGAAGCCGGTGGCGAAATTGTAATTGGCGTACGTGGTAAATACGAAAAACATGGCCTAATTGCAAAAATGGGCTCAAAGTTGTTTTATGCAATGCTGCGCGGAATGGGTGTTAAAGACACAGTCCCTGGAAGTACCGATTTTCGTTTGATAGATCGTTGCGTAGCGGATGAATACAATAAATTGACCGAACATGGTCGCATTACACGTGGACTGATGGACTGGATGGGCTTTAAGAAAGTCTATATTGACTATATTTACGGGAACCGCCTGGCCGGGAAACCAAGCTATAACTTTAGTAAACTATTCCACTTGGCAATTGATAGCTTCATCTCTCTATCCACTACACCGTTGGTTATCTTTGGTTGGATTGGCGGTTTTATTACGATAGCCTCGTTTATTCTCGGTGTCTTTGTAATAATCGAAGAGTTTATATTAGGCGACCCACTTCAACTAAAATGGACAGGGACTACCTGTCTTAGCATCTTCATCTCTTTCTTGGTTGGCCTAGTCCTAGTGTCACAAGCTATTACGGCACTATACATCTCCCACATCCATGCGGAAACTCAATCGCGACCGCTATATATTGTCGATAAGAAAAACTCCCGTAATTTGAAAAAATAAACCTCTGATACTATACGGCTTATGCTAAAATAGTATTATATGGAGGCGGTAGATAGAAATTTCAAAAAGATTCTTTTCTTTTTGATTGCACTGATTGCAGTGTCAGTAATAACAATCTTATTATTCTTAATAATTCCAGGCATTAAAGGGGCCAAAAAGACGACGCTACTAAGCGTAAATCTTGCACCTGGCGATGCAACATTAACGATAGATGGAATCGATTATCATACAGGAGTTCACGAATTGGCTCCTGGCAAATATTTTGGGTCTATCCATAAAGAAGGTTTTGACACGAAAGATATCGAATTCGAGCTCAAGGCAAACGAAACAACAGCGATTTATGATTATATCCTGAGCGAAAGTGAGGGTTTCAGCTACTTTGAGAAGAGTAAAATCGACATCAGTGTTCTCGAAAACATTGAAGACGACAAAGAAGTTTCTAAATTCTTAGCCAATTACGCCAAAAAGACAGATATCATTAAGAGCCTCCCTATTCTTCTAAACTATTACGATTCAGAAACAGCCTCCCTTATAACTGGTCAAATAACAGATGGAAGCAATGATCCACGTTGCGACTATGCATTTTGTTTGAAAGTTGATAAAAACAAGAATTACGAATGGCGCGCAAGAGAAGTAGTCAAAGATGCGGGCTATAAATATGATGACTACAGGGTGTTGTATGAAAACTAAGATTGGTTTTATAAAAAGAGTCGCACTTTTTGCTATCGCAATAATACTAGCCGTACCAGCACAATCTATTTATGCACTTTCTGAAAGTCAACTTGATTTGTTTGCCGCAAACAATATTATGTTTTATGATCCAGAAGATTGTAAAAACGATGGTGGTGGCGCCATTGTCGGCGGCGAGGCTGTAGTTAGCGGCTCAACAGCTGCAGAAAAAGTGTGGTCTGGCCTAAAATCTATGGGCCTCTCTGATGAAGTAACGGCTGGCATCATGGGCAACATGACTCATGAGAGTAATGCCTTTAACCCAGCACAGCACGAAGGTAGTTTTAAGAGCCGTTGGGAAAACTTTGATTTAGGAAATGATACCAGTACATCTTATGGTATCGGCTTAATCCAGTGGTCATATGGCCGTCGCACTAAAGTTTACAACTACGTTAAGGAAAAGAGTCCTGGATTAATAAAATATCTCGACAAACCTTTCACCTACAGCTATGAAAATGGCAGTGCCTATGGCTGTAACGGCGACTGTTTTATTAAGAAAGCGGCTAGCGAGAATGAGGCAAATGCGCTCTTCTCACTTGAGTTGACCTACTTGATCAATAATGAGCTTAAGGTAGTTAAATCATATTCGCCAGTGCTCGAAAAAACTACTGTTTATGAAGCTGCAAAATATTTCTTGGAGCACGTAGAAATTCCAAAGAACCCATATATTGAATATCACCAAAACCGTGCAACTGATGCGCAAAAATTCTATGATCAATTCCATGGCCAGACTTCATTTGGCGCAGGCAACAATGGTGGTGCTTCGACCTCTGGAATTGAGGGATCAAAAATTACCATCATAGGTGACTCCATTACGGATGGCGCTAAGTCTGAATTCGAGAGTGAAATTCCTGGCGTAGATATTCATTCACAAGTTAGTAAGATGTTTTCGGGAACTAACTCCTCCAATAAAACCGGTACGCAGATTCTTGAAGAATTATCTTCTTCTGGCCAATTACGCGAAGTTTTAGTGTTCGCATTGGGTACTAACCAAAATTATGTAAAGCAGACCGATATTGATAAGGTATTAAGCTTAGCAAGTTCGGCATCAAAGATAGTATTCGTAACGAATCACACTACTACGGATAACTACGATAACAATAATACGCTATTTAAGAAAGCAGCGAGTGACAACCCTAGTAAAGTCGTGATAGCCGACTGGCAGGCGGTGGTAAGAGGAAATGAAAGCCAATATCTCTATAGTGATGGTACTCATCCTAATGCCGAAGGTAATAAAAAATTTGTTGAGACTATTAAGAATGCAATCGGTGGCGCTGTTGTCGGAACGTCAGTAGACCAATGCTGCGATCCGGCAGATGGTTCAGATGGTACAGCTGCATCATTTACAGCGCAAAAGTACCAGTTGTCAGAGGGGCAAATGGCCGGCTTGCTGAAGATTATTAAGAATGAGAATGGTGGCTCTATCAATGCGGTCAAATTTGAGGCGTCGATTATGGCTAACTTGTTCGAGTACAAGAAGCCGAGCGCAACGCATGACGCGGATGGATTAGTAAACTATGTCCGAACAAGCGGTTGGTTCTCGACTTCTGGTCTATATGACGAAAGTTATACTGGCTATTCAGCCTCTGAAATGGAAGCCGTCAAGGATGTTTGGCTAAATGGTAATCGTTCGATTCCGCCAGAGATTGTCGAGCATGACGATATCGGCGATATTGGTTCAATTGAGCTTGATGGTAAAACCGTCGATAAGATGGATATAAAGAACTGGGTAAAAGGTAAAACTGTCGTTAAGCAGGATCTAAACCATAACGGAACCGTAAGTGCGACTTGGATTTTCTATGAATGGGCTAACCCAGATGGCACAAAGATTAGTAGCTCTAGCGGTGGTGGCGGTACTGGTGATCCATTTGGGTATTATCCTAATAACCCACCTAAAGGCAATAGTGTATCTGGCGCAAAATCGAGTGCATGTTGTGACTATACGATTGGCGGCGTATCATACAAGACTATTGGTGGCGTAAAGTATGCCTTCCCTATCGCTGGCGCAACTCAGGCAAACTATTTGAATTCTAGTACCTTCCCTGGCGAATCAGTTCTTTCTAGAATTCCATGTAATAACTACTCCGCTGGTGCATGTCACCATGATTACCACGCTGTGGATATGGGTATTATGATGGAAATGCTCACCGGAAAAGATCCGACAGCAGAAGATTATGGTGGCGAAGCTGGATTCAGCAATATGTACTACAACTCTGCCGGCGCTCAAGTAGTCGCAATCACGGCTGGCACAGTTAAATATGTTAGCGAATATCAAAATGGCGTGCCGGCAGACTGGCACAGCAAGTGTGCTCAAATCGGTTTAATGGGCGACGATGGAAATTACTACTGGATGGGCCACCTTGATTTGGCTTCAGCATCCGTAAAAGGCGGCGAGCATGTCGATGCCGGTACTCCGTTAGCTAAAATTGGTGCGCCACAATGTGCACAAAATACACAATCTCACTTGCATATCGATGTTCACAATGGCGCGAGAGCCGCCGGTAAAGGTGAAGAGTGGATTGTGCAGCTTATGGATGAATTGTGGGATGCATTACCAGGAGATGGCAGCACGGATACGAACGCTTCAAGCTGTAGCGAAGGTGGAAACGGCGAACTTAAAGAAGGCGGCATGACCGAGGATGAAGCGAAGGACCTTATGAAGAAATACAAGGAATTGGTGCTTGAGTATAAGGGTAAATCTTCCTTCTCTATGACGGCAAAGAATGGCGAAACAAAGAGCTGGACGAATCACTGTACTGCAGATGGTTACGATGGCGTATTGAAGAACTGCGTTTCGTTTACGAAGTGGTTTGTATATACGTATGTTGATATACCTAAAGGATTCACGATTAAGGGTGATGGCGCCCAAGTCGTCGGAAACATGAAGAAAGATGGGTTCGAGACCGGTACTCAGCCGAGACCTTACGCAGTCTTTAGCTGGTCTAATGCTGGTTATGGACATACCGGTATAGTTTTGAAGGTCAATGATGATGGTACATTTATCGTTGGTGAATCATCGTGTTCAGCTAGCTGGAATAGTGAAGCAATTGCGCGCGCTAAGAAATACAAGCTAAGCGACCACGACTGGACCTTTGCTTATACGGATGGAAAAATAAGCTTTTAAGGAGGAGCAATGGACGAAGAAAGAGTGGATGTAACTAGAAATCGCGCCATTATATTAGTAGTAGGAGCATTAGCCTTTATTGCTGTAGTGGCAGCCATTAGTATTGCGGTAATTACTTTAAGTGAAGATGATTCTGGCGTAACTATCGCTAATGAAAATAATGTTACTAAATCAGAAGAAACCTCTATTAAAAAACATGATTATGAGCTGATCAAGAGACAGCTCCGTGGAGTCCTAAAAGATAGATATTCTATCCCTGAGGATGAGGAAATTAAGGCAATCATTCGGGAATCTACTTATAAAGAGACTGGTGACGATGACGAAAAAACTATTACTTTTACGATTGATGTCGAGAATGCAAAGGTAACTTATTATGTTTGGATGATACAGTCTTCGGACGATGCATCTGAAGTATCGCTTAGCTGTGCTCCGACAAATGATTCGAAGTGGCCAGAATCATTCTGCATCGGTACCGAAGGCCATTCGTCTATAGATGCAAATATGAATCCACAATTGCCATATCGTTACGTCGTAGATGGCGTAGAAAAGTGGCGTCTTACGCATGAAGCGTATGATCCAACCTTAATGCTGCACGTTCGCGCATATTGCGACGATAACGAAGCCGTTAATGCGGCCAAGAATGGCGCAAGGGAGTGGGTAAAAAGCTTCGGCCTAGACCCAGATAAAGTGCCAATCGAAGAAGAAAAGACGGCATGCCAAGCTTATGAAGACGAGATGATTGAAGGCCAGCACGGCACTCATAATCATCACGATATGAATAGCCACTTATAGATTATTTGGCGCCATCACGGCGAAGGATACTAGTAATAGTACGGAAGAAAATCTGGACATCCAATGCGGGTGTCCAGTTTTGGACATAATAGATGTCTAGAGCGCGACGCTCATTGAAGGAAATATTACGGCGACCAGAAACTTGCGCTAAGCCAGATACGCCGGATTTGACGGATAAGATTAGACCACGGTCACCATAGTTTTTAAGTTCTGCCGGCTGCAAGGCGCGTGGACCAATTAAAGAAATGTCACCCTTTAATACGTTGAAGATCTGTGGAAGCTCATCTAGCGAAGTATTACGAAGGAATTTGCCAAACTTCGTATAACGAGGGTCATTTTTAATGTAATCACCCTGTTTGCGATATTTTTCGGACAATTCTGGCTTCCCCATTTTCTCGAAAGCTTGCTCTGGAGTAAGACCGCAAAATTCTTGTTTCATGCTGCGGAACTTTAAGAGTGGAAACTCATTATTAAAACGGGTGAGACGAATATCTTTATAGATTGCCGGAGCTTTTGGATCAATTATTTTCTGAATAATAAAGATAATAAACATCGGTATTGCTGCAAAAACTAAAAGAATTAAACTTAGGACAAGATCCATGATTCGTTTGTAAACGCGTGCTGCGCCATTAAGTGGTGTCGTGCGTACGAGAATAATTGGGGTGGCAGCAATAAATTCAACATTTCCACTAAGGGTAATGATTGAGCTTTCGGATGGAGAATAGTAATAAAGTGCATGATGAGCGATAGCAGCTTTATTAGTCTCCTCTATTTCATGGGAGTCTGTGTGAATAATTGCGTCAGGACGAAGATTTTTAAGCGCTATGTCGAGGTTAGGATATTTATGTTTGCGCCACTCGCGTGGAATATATTGGTTATTTGCTACTACGCCAACAACATTAAACCCACTCTCTGGAGAAATGCCCATAAGAAGCTGTGTGGTGTTGTCACTATTACCGACGATAACCGTACGGATTAGACCCATATTTCGGCGCTGGAGAGCGCGCCTAACAGTAAAAATGACTAACCGCTCAAGTACGAGAGTAATAAAGCTAAAGATAAGGGCATATAGCGCAATCGTGCGGACCGGAAATAGAGAGCCGTGAGCAATCGAACTAGAAGCGAAGAAGTCATAAGAAATAATAGCCATTATACCAAGGATGGAGCCGATAAAAAGACGCCAGGCTTGAAGACCGCGGCGGGCAAGCACTTTCTTCGAATAAAGGCCAAGACTAGATAGAATGATAAGCCAGATAGGAAGCAAAAACACGATAGAGACCACAAAATCGCCAATAGCGGCGTCAAAATAAAATGCGCGGGAATCAATATTAATGCGGTAATAATAAGCAAACGCAAAAGAAATGACGATAGCCAAGGCGTCGCCAATCAAGAGTGCTACTCGATATCCAAATCCTGGTTCTTTTCTCATTGGCTATATCATAACACATTTTACAACATAAATAAAGTTATAGGTCAAGGTCAAGTATCTTAGCGGCAGCCTTTAGTGTAATGATGTCATCATTAATAGATTGGGCTTTTTCTTCCGATAATTCTTCCCTATTCTCTAATTTATGATTAAGATCAGCGATTTTTTGCCTAATAAGCTGCGTCGTCTCTTTATGTGATTCATAAGGTATTACTTCTAGAGAGCGAGCGGAGCCAGGTGTTTTCTTAAGAAAACCGGCCGCGACGCAGTTATCTATGTGCTGAGCCACCGTAGCAACCGACCCTAGACCAAGTGCAGTCTGTATCTCGCGATACGATGGAGAGTGACCGTCATGATTAACCGTAAAATCATCAATGAACTTTAAGATAGCTGACTGCTTTTTAGTTGGTTTATTCATATTATTATTGTATCAAAAAAGTTGCACCCCTTACGGAGTGCAACTTATCAATCTATATCCGAAAAGCTATTATTTTTTGCGGGATACGGTTAAGAAACCATTGCGTGGATTTTCGTTAACCTCGCGATCTGCTGGGAGGTCGCATGGGGTACCCTTAGCATTCTTCGCAGTCTTTGTGAAGAAGTAAATAGTCTGTGGCTTGCCACCACGAAGAGTTACTTCGGACTTGTGAAGATAATACTTTACACCTTTTGAATTGGTATGTTCGTAAGCCATTTTAAAGCTTTCCTCCGTTAGTTGATACTTTTATCTTATGACCTCTATATATCGTTGTCAAGAGATTTTAAGGGGTATTTTTAAAAATGTATTAGGTATGGTTCACGAAGAAAATGGCTATCTGGATGAATAGCCAGACAATGAAGCGAACAACCAAGATTAGTATAAGAATTATACAGATCAAAATGATGATACCAGAGGCGCAAGGATACCAGATTGGCGAGGCGTAGTCGTACCTAAAGAGGTCAGTTGAAGGGAGTTTTGCCTGAGCAGCAACAGTAAGTTGATCTGCTTCCGGATATTTTGCCAACTCATTTACGAAACAGTTTATGTAATTTATGTTTGGATAACGCCAGCCATACTTAATAGCTTGGGCATCGCAGATTTCGGCCACTTTCTTATGGACATTATATTCATTCATATTGGCACCCTGTTTATTTATCTCCTCTTGAGCGAGCCTAAGCGCCTCGTTGGCTTTGCGATTATACTGATTCTCTAGATAAAATGCGCCGGTTCCGAAGATTATTTTCTGTTCCCCATTTTCATCGAAATAATTAAAGATAATGTGAGTACGTGTAAACTTTTGCAGTTCGTCGAGAGCTTCGGCAATCTTTTCGTCGTCATCACCCGCGTCAGCCTCCATGACAGCCTGTTTTAACTCAGTCATACGGATATGGTCAATGCGTAAAAGTGTCGCCGCAACGAAAGATAACAAAATTAAGACCAGGAGGACCTTCCAGGCGCTGAAATGGAATATCTTCGACAAAGCTTGCTTAAGCTTGCTCTTCTTAGCGACTCCACCCATATACTATGTTAATTATAGCATATAAGAGGGCGCCTTCAGAGAATGGATAAGGTATAATAGACACATGAAGGTTTATTTTTCTGGAATTGGCGGTACCGGGATTGGTCCGTTGGCAGAATTTGCTCAAGACGCCGGCATTGAAGTCTGTGGTTCAGACTTAAGAGAAGGCGCCATCAGTAATGAGTTGGCCGATCGCAGTATCGATGTTTATTACGGAGTTCAAGATGGCAGCTTTTTGCAGAAAAAAGTCAGTGAAGGTGGCGTTGACTGGTTCGTTTACACTTCAGCTTTGCCTTCCGACCATGCAGAATTAAGACTTGCTAAAGAACTCGGTATTAAGTGTAGTAAAAGAGATGAGTTTTTGGCTGAACTTATTGAGCAAAAACAGTTGAAGATGATCGCAGTAGCTGGAACACACGGAAAAACTACTACAACTTCAATTCTGATATGGACAATGTTGCAAATTGGAATCCCAGTGAGCTATCTTGTTGGCTCGACTTTAGGTTGGGCAAAAAGTGGTATTTTTGATCCAAATTCACAGTATTTCATTTACGAGGCCGATGAATATGATAAAAACTTTTTAGCCTATCATCCGTACATTGCGGCCGTTACCGTAGTAGATTATGATCATCCAGATATTTATCCGACCGTAGAAGAATACCATGCGGCATTTGAAAAATTTGAAAGCCAAAGCAAGATTGTTGTAAAAACTACAACAATTGATTCAAGAATCACTCTTCTTGGAGAATTAAGGCGACAAGATGCCAGTATTGCCCTTGATGTGATAAGGAAAATCTCGGATATTGACGAGCAGACAATTATAGACGCAATTAATCGCTTCCCTGGCGTGGGACGACGCTTTGAAAAAATAACTGATGGCGCTTACTCTGATTATGGCCACCACCCAGAAGAGATAAAAGCTACCGTAAAGATGGCGCGCGAATTGCGAGATAGAGATAATTATACTGGCGTTGCAATAGTATATCAGCCACATCAAAATACGAGACAACATGAGATTAGACATTTATACAAAGATGCTTTTGTCGGCGCAGATAAAGTGTTTTGGCTTCCTACATATCTTACGCGTGAAAATCCAGATTTAGAAGTATTGTCGCCAGAAACGCTGATTTCCGAGTTAGAAAATGCTGAAATAGCAGAGTCTGCCGAAATGAATGATGTGCTCGCCGAAAAAATAAAGCGATTGCTTGCAGAAAAATGGTTAGTCGTTTTAGTTACGGCTGGACCAGCAGATACTTGGTTTAGAACAATTCTTCAGTAAGTTGATAGATACCGAGAGCATCGTCGGATAGTTGATCTTCAGAAAAATTATCTTCATGGGCATTGAGACGACCATTAATTGAATCCATCTCTTTTAGATATTCGTTGAGGGTATTTTTGTCGACTTCGCCCTCATTAGAAAAATCTTCATCACCTTCATCTTCGTCGCCATGTTTTTCACCTTCGGCTATAAAGCCCGGACGAGAGCGGTCGAGATAAATATCACCAGTACTACGATAGATGAACAGACTAATTGAGGTCGTGATTAATGCTATCACGATGGCGCCGATGCCGAGAATCATGAGATTACGACCACCGTGAATTACGCGTGGTTTTTCTTCTTCTGGAGCTACCGGCTCTACGACTGGTTTATTCTCTTCTGGCATTAGAGACTATCCCTTAAATCTATAATGGTTTGATAATGGAGCGAAATAATACTTTTTAGACGTTGCATACTATAGTTTACGTCTGCACGCTTAGAACGAACGATTTCTAGCTGACGATAAAACTTAATTGGCTCGTCTTTGCAATTCATATTGAGAAGATTTTCAAACTCTTGAGAGTAGCCAATAAAGTCGTTTTTGAAACGATCGCGCTCGCTCATAAAAGTAGTTTGCTGTTCTGCTAAAGAAGCACTAGCCATACCATTCTTAACAAGACGTAAATTTAGATTAAGCATCAGCTTCGATGCGATGGTCTCGTATTGAGTGCCAAGAAAAACACGGTTGCGAGCATCGTCTTTTTGTACGCGCTGAAGGCGAACCTTAATGCTAGAACAGTTTTGGGAAATACTGCCGATTTCCTCTTCGGATAATTCGCGATGGTCGACTGCTGAAGCTGATGGAGAAAAAACGAGAATAATTGCGAGGACGAAACTGACGATTTTTATTCCCTTTTGCATATCTATTATATTAGCACAAAAAGCAGCCGCTTTGGGCGGCTGCAGTTGATTATTTTTCTTCTGGTTCGACGATTGCAAGGTGACAATCGGAGATTTGGTATTCGTCTACTGGTGAAGGTGAATTCATCATTAAATCAACGCCAGAACCATTCTTTGGGAAGGCAATGATATCGCGGATGTTTTCAGTGTTCTCGAGAACCATGAAGATACGGTCAATGCCGAAAGCACAACCAGCGTGTGGCGGAGCACCAAACTTAAATGCGCTAAGCATGCCGCCAAAGCGAGCTTCAACATATTTCTCATCATAGCCGAGAATACCGAAGACTTTGTACATGATTTCTGGGTTGTAGTTACGGACAGCTCCAGAGCAAATCTCATATCCGTTCATGACCATGTCATATTGATCGGCGACGATGGCTAATTTCTCCTCGGTAGTTTTAGCTTTGTCGAGAGCTTCGATACCACCTTTTGGCATCGAGAATGGGTTGTGGCCAAAGTCTAGTTTGTTGGCGCCATCATCCCACTCGTAAAACGGAAAATCAACAATCCAACATAATGCAACTTCATCAGGATTCTTAAGGTTGAAATGGTCGGCAAATGCAATACGGAGTTGACCGAGAACTTTGTTAACTTTGTCGCGCTTGTCGGCGCCAAAGAAAACAGCATCACCAGCTTCTGCGCCAGTTTTTTCAGTAATAGCCTTTAATTCATCTTCGCTTAGAAACTTAGCGATTGGAGACTTAATTCCTTCTGGAGTATAAGTTAGATATGCGAGACCACCAGCACCAAGTTTGCGTGCTTTCTCGGTAAAGTTATCGATTTGTGAGCGAGTAAGATCGGCGCCGCCCTTGACGCAAATAGCTTTGACACATTCAGCCTTAGAAAAGACGGAAAATTCCGTATTCTTCATTTCATCAGTAAGATCGATGAGTTCCATACCATAACGGAGATCTGGCTTATCGACGCCGTATTTTTCCATAGATTCTACATATGGGATGCGGCGAATTTCTGGAGTAACAATCTTTTTGCCGGCAAATTCAGTTGCAAGTTTGACAAGGAGTGGTTCCATCATTTGGCGAACTTCTTCACCACTTTCGACGAAAGACATTTCGAGATCGAGTTGATAAAAATCACCATAAAGACGATCGGCACGTGGATCCTCATCACGGAAACATGGTGCGATTTGATAATAGCGTGGCACACCACCGACCATCAGCAACTGCTTGAATTGCTGAGGAGCTTGTGGAAGTGCATAGAATTGGCCAGGATGGAGACGAGATGGAACGAGGAAATCGCGGGCACCTTCTGGAGATGAGTTGGCAAGAATTGGAGTAGTAACCTCAATAAAATCGTGTTCTTCCATATAATCGCGCATGAATTTATAGAATTTAGCGCGGCGGGCAAGACGATGTTGCATGCTTGGACGACGCAAGTCGAGATAACGGTATTTAAGACGTAGTTCTTCACTGCTCTCTTGACCTTCATCGTGGGTATTGGTTGGAAGTGGATTGCAACGATTGAGGAGCTTCATATCATCGACGACAACTTCTATATCACCAGTTGGAATATTTGGGTTTTCGAGACCTTTGCCACGTTTGCGAACAGTACCAGAAGCGCGGATAACGAACTCGTCACGAAGAGATTCGGCGAGTTTGAAAGCGTCAATAGTATTTGGGTCGACAACGAGCTGAATAATGCCAGTATGGTCGCGTAAATCAATGAAAATTAATCCGCCATGATCACGACGGGAATTTACCCAACCAGCAAGCTCGACTTTACCAGATTTGACAGTGAGATCTTTCGCAAATGCTCTCATATAGGTTGCTCCATTATTTTTGATTAATAATGGCCCGCGCATAGCGAGCCATACTTTTCTTAATTATACCATAATTACAGATTAATAGCGAATTTAGTAACGCACACGTTCGCGATTAAGATCACGCGTCTTAATAGTTTGGCGTTTGTCATATTTTTTCTTACCTTCACCAACTGCAATAGTGAGTTTAATGTGACGTTTTCCGGGATGAAGCTCAACTGGAACAATTGTGGATCCATCAACTTTAGCGCGTTCTAGCGCCATTATTTGTTTACGCGTAGCAAGAAGCTTGATGTCTTCAACGGTCTCAGAGCCAAGCGTCATATTTAAGAGATACAATTCATGATTACGAATCGTAACATAAGTTCCCTTTAATTGCGCATGATGGTCGCGAATAAGGCGAACTTGTGGGCCAGTCAAAACCAGACCGACATCGAGCTTGTCGGACAAATTATAGTCATAATGCGCACGGCGATTTACAACAGGTGCTGGTTTTTTGACTTTTTTCATATTTATTATTTTATCACTTTTTGGTGACTTTTTTGTAGTCGCGACGGATTTTAGCAGTGAGGATTTTATGGTAAGAGAATTCACAAATACTGAACAATTTTGGACCCATTAATTTTACCCAAAATACGCCAATATTTTGCATGGTTTTTTCAAATTTGCTGTGCCAAGTGGAAGCATAGTGATGAATAGCGCGAGTGTTTTCAGTTTGATGCATCTCACCAGTACTATAATGCTTCGGATTAAAGACTTCTGGAGCAAAAACAATAAATTTTCCATCATCATAAGTATGAGTTTTACCATCAAGTTTGAGGCCATAAATATCTTCGGCAAATACCGATGGACTATGTACCGTACACATAAAAGTACTATTCGTAATCTTTTTTGGAAGAAGCCCTTGATAACGACGAAGAACTTTCTTAATCCACGGCGAATGCTTTTTTGCACCGAAAAATGAAGTCGTAAACCAATATTTTGACTCCCAACAAGCTACGCCGTCGTATTTTAATAAATCATGTAGTGGCGCCAGCAATTCTACATCGGTGTCCATATAAAAACCGCCTTCGTTATAGATGGCATACATACGAATAATATCTGCTGCAAGCGCCCAACGATGCTCGCGAATAGCTTTAGCGACAAGTGGATATTGTTCTAAATCAATATCCTTTTCGGTCCAGTGGCGAATTTCAAAATCTGGATGTAATTTATGCCAGTCTTTAATGTATTTTTGATCGCTTTCTGGGATAGGTGCGGTCCCGACCCAAACGTAGTGTATTTTTTTAGGGATAGCCATACCCTTAATTATACCTTATAGATGGTATAATGTAGGTGTATGAAAATAGTTATCTCGACCGATGTTTTTTATCCGATGATAAATGGTGTGGCTGTTTTTTCAAGGAATCTGGCAACGGGGCTTAAAAAACGTGGCCATCAAGTTTTAGTTTTAGCGCCAAGCACTACGGGCGAATTTGCCGTTGAGAAAGACGAAGAAGGTGGTTTTACAATTGTGCGTCTTAGCTCAACGAAAATGCATTTATACCCGGATCAAATTAATAAAATTCCAGACAAAAAAGGAATTTTGGGAGTTAAAATTCCACGGATTGTTTATAAGAATGGTTTGAATGTTAGCTATACGCCATACCCGGAAATTAAAAAAGTATTGGATGATTTTAAACCGGACATCATTCATAACCAAACACCTGGTCCAATTGCATTGGCAGTTTTT
>JAEEGL015682140.1_pt1 | contig 14725 bp, 15 predicted proteins | sample 9134231 | NCBI WGS metagenome assembly JAEEGL01 (sample SAMN16246548, study PRJNA631951) | gut metagenome | biome: gut microbiome; feature: rumen; material: fiber-attached | host: Bos | place: Iran: Karaj | collected 2018-10 | reverse complement strand
ACCATCACAATTGCATTTTGCGGATCAAGCCAAATATGTGGATCATATTCATGATGATGATGTTCCTCGTGTTCCTCATGCTCTTCTTCGTCATGATCATCATCTTCACTATGAATTAAATTAATATTTCTTGATGCATCTAAAATCTTTGTATCAGAATCAATACCAGAAACAATTCTTTCCGACCAAGGCTCCATATACTTTCCTGTATAGATAAATAAATTTGCATTACTAATTGTTATTATATCTTGTGGTGTTGGTTCATAAGTATGTGTTTCTGTACCTGGTGGTAATAAAAGTGATACATTTACTTTATCTCCACCAATTTGTCTGGCAAAATCATATTGCGGAAATAATGTAGCTACAATCTCAATCTTACCACTCTCTTCTTTCTTGTTATTCTTTGGTATCACAATCGCAATTAAGACACCAAAAACCAAAATTGATATAATTATAAAAATTAATCCTTTTTTCATTAAAAACCCCTTCTATTTATTATTCATACACTTTTCACATGTACCATATAATATTGTTTTACATATATCTAACTTAAACTTATGCTCTTTAAAAATGTGCTCTGCAAGCTCTTCCATATCATGACAATCTAAATGAATAAGCTCACCACATTTAGAGCATTTCATATGAAAATGTGTATGACATTCATGTCCATTCTCAATATATTGAAAACATGCAGCCTCTCCTCTTTCAGAGCCAGAGTATTTTCTAATAATATTTTCTTTAACTAAACTATCTAAATATCTATAAACCGTTGATTTTCCAATTGGATTACCAGTTGTTTTAAAATACTCAATTATATTATCCGCTGTAATATGGTTATCTACGTTATTTTTTAAGTATTCCAATATTGCAAATCTTTGTTTAGTTTTATAAGATTTTTCCATCTTACGCCTCCCAATTTGAAACTGAGTTTCATTTTATCATTCTATAGTAATTTTGTCAACATCATTACAAAAATAAAAAAAGAAAAGCACTTAATGTTCAAGTGCTTTTCTATATATTAATTATTCATATTCTTATTTAGTTTTCTTTCTAAAAATAAACATTGCTATTACACATGTTATAACTCCAAGAACTAATAATAATTCTGTTGATGCCTCACCTGTTGAAGGAACTTCTGTATTTGACTCTGAATCTGGGTCTGGAACTTCACCATTTGCATCTCTAACTCTTACTTTTACTTGACCAACTGAACCATCTGAAGCAACTGCTGTAATTATTGTTGTTCCTGCTGAGTTAGCTGTAACTTTACCATTATTATCTACAGAGGCAACCGCTGGTTTAGATGATTTCCATGAACTAGCTGTTCCTTTTGTAACTTTAATTTGAAGTGTATCACCTACATTTAATGTTTGTGTCTTTGTTGGTGATATAGCAAATGTACTTGTTGTTTCAGCTCCTTGATCAGGATTTATATTTTCATCTGGATTAACTCCATTATTTCCACCGTTATTTTCTGATGTTTGTACTACTGTTATTGTAACTGATGAAGTTTTACCACTTGCATTTTTAGCTGTAATTCTTGTTTCACCTACACCTTTAGCAACAACTGCTCCATCACTGCTCACTGTAGCAACTGATTCATTTCCTGATGACCATGTTACACCTTGATTAGCTGATAAGAATAAACTCTTTCCAACTTCCATTTTAATATTTCCTGATGGGAATATTGTTGGTGCTGCTTGTTCGTTTCTATTAACTGTAACATTTACTGTAGCTGGTTTTCCACCGTCTATTGCTGTAGCTGTAATTGTAGCTCTTCCTGAAGTATTTGAAATAATTGTCGCTGTTGTATCAGAGCTACTTGCTGCTATAGCAACTTTACTTGTATCACTAGATGACCATACAACCGGCACATCAGATGAAATTGTTGCTGTTTCTCCACCTGCATTCAACGTAATAGATGTTGGTGTTAATACTGGTGTTGGAGTTTCTGGTCCAGGTCCAGGTGGTACTTCACCTTCAACATGAACAGATATTGTAGCTGTTGCATCGCTACCAGATTTTCCAACTGTTATTGTTGCATCGCCTGCTCCTTCGGCATGTACAATAAGTATGTTTTCACCATATGGCATAAAAGTAGCAACACTTGAATTACTTGTTGTTATTCTATTATAATCTAATGTTCCACCAGATATAGCAACATTTACGTTTGAACCAACTGATGTAGATATTGTACTAGGATTTACTGTAAAATCATCTACTGGAGGAACAACTTCACCTCTAACAGATACCATTTGTGTAGCTGTTGCTCCACTACCAGTTGTAGCAGTTATAGTTGCTGTACCCTCACCGATAGCTACTATATTTCCCTCATTATCTATTGCAGCAACTGCCTCATTATCTGAGCTATATGTAACTGAATCATTTTCTGGATAAATTGATGTAACATGTATTTTGGCTGTTCCACCAACTAATAATGATGAATGATCGATTCCAATTGAAATACTTGGATCTTGTACTGGTTCTTCACCACCTGTTATATTAATACTTGCACTCGCCGTAACTCCGGAATCTTCAGTTCCATCAGCATATACTACTGTTCCAAAATCTATAGATACATCAGTCTGACCAGCTTCAGTTGCAACAAGAGAGAATGTAGCTGTTGATGCTCCATCTGCATTTTGGAACATTAATAGTTTACCTCCACCTGCAACATTTAAATCACCACCAGAGCATGAAAACGTTCCACTACATGATGTAATTGGCTGATCAAATATTACCGCTAAAGTAACTGTTCCGTCTTTTTCAACTGAACCTTCTGAAAAGCTAGCACTTGCTGATGCTGCCCTTGCGCCATTTTTTAATACCATTATAGCTATCAAAGCAGCTATTAGTAATAGACACAAAAATTTTAATACTTTTTTCATTAGTTTGTCCCCCTTATATACTATATACTAATTGTATTTTATATTTTTTTATTTATATTTTCAATAATTATATATATATGTAATATAAATGTAATCTTTATGTAATCTTATTGTAATAATGTTCCTAAATGCATAAAAAGAGCCTATTGGCCCTTTTTTACTTTACTGTTTCAATTATCTTTGTACATGTTCCATTTGTATTAAATGTAACAGTACATGTAGAAATCTCACTTGTTTCTCCATCAGGAGCGCTCTTATCTTTATGTGAATCAACAACATCTTCTATTTTTTTATTTGAATTGTTTCCATTTTTAACGCTGACAAAAGTTGTTCCCTCTGCCACTACTAATTTATAATTCTTTCCAGTTGCTTTATATACAATATCATCTGTCTCATTATCTTTTAGAATATATTTTTTGCTTGTAACATTGTAATTAATATAATAGTTTGTATTTCCAGTTTCAGCTGATTTAACAACTAGATTATTAGATCTTATTTGATATTTTTTATATGATTCTCCTAAGATATCAATACTTTGCCCATTTCTTAATGAAGTATAATCATCCTTGTCTATCTCATATGGAACATATGATGAGCCTGTAATTTTATAACCCTCATTTGTTTTTTCAATATTTTTTATAAATAAAACTTCGTCATCAGCAAGTGATGAACTTGTAAGCTCTTCTATATTGTCATCTTCTTCAACGTATGTATCTTCAGGCTCTCCCTCACTTGTTTCTAATACATATTGTTTTCCACTTAATTTATACTTCCATAATCCATAAAAATCTATTGCTAAAATTGCTACTATCACTAATATAATTATTATTTTTATTACTTTTTTCATTTCTATACCTTCCTGTCATTAAACTGCTTTATTATTATAACATTATAAATTTATTAAATACAATCCCTTTTTAAAATCTTATGAATATCTTTGCTAAAACATATGATAATATCAAGCATACGGGAAATGTCAGAATCCATGCTTTAATTATTCCGATAACTGCTTTTTTACCAACAGTTTGCTTATCACTCTTTCCAACGCCTAAAATTGACATCGTCTTTACGTGAGAAGTACTTACTGGTAGTCCATTTAAGCTTGCTAAAAATAATGTAATTGACGATGCAATATCACTGCTAAGTGCTTGCTTCTTTGAAAGTTGTGTGACATTATTTCCTATATTTTCTGCAATCTTTTCTCCTCCAATTGCTACTCCAACAAACATAACAAAAGCAACAAACATAATAATAAATGCAAAATCTGTTGGAACTACATATGCAGGAACAGTTAATCCTTTAACAATAAATGTATATATTATTAGTATGCCAATAAACTTTTGTCCATCTTGTGCCCCATGCATAAATGACATCGCACACATACTAAATATTTGAAACTTGCTGACAACATTATCGCTAACATTCTTTAATGCTCTTTTTAACAATTTTTCAATAAAGAATCCAATAATAAATGTACCCAAAATTGACCATATAAGTCCTATACCAACACTTAACCATTGTGCTCCATTTACCGCACTAATACCATACACAGCAATAGCACTTCCTGTTAATCCGGCAACCAATCCATGTGTTTCACTAGTTGGAATACCAAATTTCATTGCAACAAGTGCAAATACGATTACTGAAAGCATTGCAGTTATTAGTACAAGAATTCCATTCAATCCCCCATGAACATCAACCATAGTGCTTATACAATCAGCAACAGAAATATTAACAAAACTCATAGCAGCTATTCCTATAAAATTAAATATAGCACTTATCATTGACGCTTTTCTAAAACTCATAACTTTAGATCCAATAATTGTTGCTATAGCATTTGGCGCATCTGTTAAACCATTAGTAAATATTAGTAATACTGTTATTATTACAGCCAGTGTTTGAATTATCATTTTGTACTCCTTCAAATCTTTTGTTTACTCAATTATATTATTATAAATTTTTAAATGCAATTTTTTAGATACAATTTATTAATTTTTTTATTTATTACTTATGTGAATGTTTTCAATATCAATGTTTAGCTCTCTTTGTATAATACTTTGAATTTGAGCAACCTCTGCTGTTTCAATACTGTCAGCTCTAACTACAGCACTTACACTTTGATTGTTCACAAAGATAATTATATCTTTAAAACCTTTATTTTTAATTAGATTCTCTGCTATCATTATTGAATTTCTCTGCATGTTTATTTTATTAATTTCCTGTTGGGCATTGTTCTTTTGATCTTGAGAAATATCAGAATTCCCCATAATAGATTGATAAGATTCAAGCATTTCAGAATACATTTTTTCTCTATCTAATCTAGACTGATTAAAATAATCATCATTTTCTTTTTCTATAGAAACTACTTCTTGACTTGAGCTCTTGTCAGAAATATCATTTGATTCACTTTCGATATTATTCATACTTGCCTCTTCTTCATCAGTTATAACATTATTATTACTTACAAGCCTTGCCTCACCAATCCCCGCAACTTGATTCACTTCTTCTATAGCTGAAGTTTCCGCAACTTGCTCTATATTTAATGAATAACTCATATAACCAATAGCAACCAACATTATGGCAATACCAAAAATAATAATTTGATTTCTTTTAATCACTTTACTCATAAACATTTCCTTTCTTTAATTCATTTCAAAAACTTGAATTTTATAAGTAGATAGTCCTGTCGCAGCTGCAACAGCCTGAATAATATCAGCTTTAACTCTCGTATTATTTGCACCTCTTGCAATAATAACAGCACCTTGTATTTGTGGACTACTTACACTTTCAGTTACGACATTATTATTGGAATACACAACCTCTCTTTTATTATTTACAGAGCTAATCGTTCTTTTTCCACCTTCTGTATCCGTTTCTTCTGTCGTACTTGTCTGCTGATCCTCATTATACACAGGGTTTATTTTGTTAGATTCCGCATATGTTATAAGAACTCTAACCTCACCTACACCATTTATATGCGATAATATTTCAGATAAGCGTACTTCTAGATTATTATCATAATCTGTATTACTACTATATTCCACATGTTCTATATTGTTGTCTAATGTATTACTAATATTTTGTGTATTATTTTTCTTATCATCTTTTAATACATAATTCACAGCAATTAACGTGATTACCAAAACTATTGCAATCATTATTAAATTTTCTATTGATTTTTTGCTATTACCTTTTTCAACTTTTACAAGAGCATTTCTAATACTATTCACTTTTTCCTTTAACAATTTGTTCACCTCCTGCTATGTTGTAATAAGTATACAATTATCATTCACACCAAAATTATCCTTCAGGGTCTTTCTTATTCTTGATTTATCGCTCTCGCTAATTATTGTATCTTTGCTCTCTTTTTTGCTCTTCTTATCAATATCAATTACAATTTGCTTAACAGTTTGAACTAAGCTCTGAGCTTGTCTATTTTTATCTTTATCGTCTACCTTTTTTTCTTTTATGTTTACTGTAATTCTATTTATACTATACGTACCATCATCTGCAATATCTATATCTATCTTATCTGATATATAACCATCATTTAAAAGTACTTTATTAATTTCTGTTTGTAAACTTTGAGAGTAAATATTTCTAATAGAGCTTTCTTTATTAGCCTCTATCTGATCATTATTATTGTAATAATTTATATTTGTACTACTTGCTTCTATAACCATTTCTCCTTTACCTGCTATATTTTCAACACTGCTATTTGAAATAAACTCAAATATTGGAGATATTATTGAATAAACAATGAATATTCCTAGAACAATTTTTATATATTTTTTTGAGTTATTTTCTGGCAATATCATCTCTATAACAACTGTAACAATAACAGAAATAACTATTCCTCTAGACCATAATCTAAAACTATCCATTATATCTCCTTATTAAAATCCATTAATATCTGATATCCTTATAGTTAATGTTATTCCAATAATAATCATTACAGACATACTACATAAAATAGCCAATAGAATTTTAAATGTATCTCCCATCTGATCTAGTAGACTTACAATTTTTTTATCAGCAATTGGTTCACAAACAGCAGCACCTAAATAGTAAATTCCCATCAAAAATGTAAGCTTTACTATCGGAGCTAATGAAATCGCAATGATTACAATAGTACCAATAGATCCAACGGCTCCTTTTAGAAGGCTTCCACAACTAAGAACAGAATCCATTGCATCACCTAGAATCTTCCCGACAAAAGGAACAAGATTTGAAACTGCTGTTTGAGTCGTCTTCGAAGCTACTGCATCCACTCTTCCACTTAAACTACCATTAACAGAAACCACTGTCACAAATACTGTCATAATCAGTGCAATAATCCAAAGTGCAGTTGACTTTAGCCTTTTTGCTAACCTACTTATTTGTACTTTATCAGATATTTTAGAGATTATTCCTAGAGCAGTTGATACAAGTATAATTGGAATTGCAACATTATTAATAAAGTTTGAAATTAAAGAAATCATAAATACTATTATTGGTTGAATAATACTGGCTGTAGTAATACTTCCTGTGCTAATTATCAAAGTCATCATTATTGGAATTAGCATATTACAAAAATCTGTCATGTTATTAACTGATTCCTTCACGGAATCTATGATATTTGAAAAATTGGTTAAAATTATTGTTACGATTAAAATATATTGAACAAAAAAAGCAATTTGAGAAATGCTCTTATTCTCTAATCCCTCTGTAATACAGTTTAAAATACTATTTATCACTATAATTAGAATGATACTAGCAAATATTGTAATAGTATTCTTAATTTCCTTACCAAATATTTGAAAAAAATACTTACTAATTACTCGGTTATCAACTTTTCCTTTTATGGCATCTTTAAATAACCTTTGCATATCCATATCAGGTAATATATCTTCCGTGTACTTATTTGACTCTTGAATAAAATCAGTTATCCCCAGTGAATCTTCCTGTGTTTTTATAATCTCATCTAAATCTGTTGCATACACAATATTAAAGCTAGATAAAACAATTATTATTAAAACAATAATTTTTCTTTTCATTTACTAACTCCTATTTACGGCAAAACCTTTAACACAATTTCTAATAAACTAGATATTATGGGTATAGATATTGTTACTATAATTACTTTACTTGCAATTTCAATCTTGGAGGCAATTGCCTTCTCTCCTGCATCAATACAAATACTTGTTGCAAATTCAGCTAGAATAGCCACTCCTGTAATTTTAAGCATTATTCCAATAAATCTATTGCTAAGCTTTATTTTGCTTGATATTTCGTACACATAATTTACTACAGCTGTTATCTTATCAAAGCACAAAGATAAAATGATTACTCCTGCTATTAACTCAACATAAATAACAAATTCTGGTTTATTTTGTTTTAGAGTCATTATAATAACAAGAGCTATAAGACCAACACCGACTACTTGTACAATATCCATTTATCCTCCATGTTATAAATTAAATAAGCTACGTACTGTTGTAAATAATGTACTTATTTCTTTAATCACTATTGTAAGAACAATTATAACTCCTGCTAGAGTTGTCATCATTGCTTGATCTTCCCTTCCGGCCCTAACCAGTACTTGATGCAACACTGCAACAAGTATTCCTATTGCTGCAATTTTGAACAGCAAATCAACATTCATACGCACTCCTTTCTACATAAGAACAATTGTAATTCCTAAACCAACAATAACCCCGAGTTTTCTATACATTGCGGTATTTTTTTCTTTCAGTACTGTAGCCTCTTTTATCTGCTCATCTAAAAAGCAGTTAACAAGATTAATTTGATTTAATTGACCACTCATGTCCGTACTTCCTAGCAGCTTACCAAGTGATTTTAAAGCCTCTTTATCTTCCTTTGTAAAAAAATCACATTCATCTATAGTATTTTCCCAAGCTTCTCCTGCAAATTCGACATCCATTCTATATCCCGTCTTTTTGAAAATAAGTCCCACTGGTCCTTTTACTTTATCTGCTATATCAAAAAATAAATCTTGAAGCATATCATATGTATATGTGATTTTAGCTTCCAATATTTTTAATGATTTTTTCATCTGTTTGAGATTATTTGCCCTAACTACATACTTATTTGCAATCTTTAAACCTATTCTCGTGCATGTCCAAAAAATCAATATAAGAATAATAAATTTAATAACAATCATAAAAACTCCTCTAGGTATATGTATGCTGAATCTCTAATTGTAGAACAGTATTTATTATAAATTTATTATTTGTTTTACTTTTCCTTTTTGAAATTCGTCTAAAAAAATAATCTTGTTAAATAATTTCAAATTAATAAGTTTAGATAGCTCTTTATTCTTCATTAAATCATCAAAGTTACTTCCATGTGCAGTGAATATACATCTAACACCAGAGCACACAGCATAATTAACCGCATCGGCATCATCGTTATTTCCAATCTCATCCGAAATAATAACTTTTGGAGCCATTGCTCTTACTGACATTCTGATACCAATGTTTTTAGAAATTCCTTCCAGTATATCAGCTCTTGCCCCTACATCGTTATATGTAATTCCTTTACTTAATGCAGCTATTTCACTTCTTTCATCAATTATGCTTACATCAACTCCTCTAAAATTAATCTCCGGTATGCCGTTGCTTAGTTTTTTAGCAATATCTCTTATTATAGTAGTCTTACCACATCCTGGCGGAGAAACAATCAAAGTATTGAAAACAGAATTTTTCTTTGTATCTAAAATATAACTTATAACCTCCTTACTAGCATCGTCTATCTCATTAGCAATTCTTATATTTAAGGAATAGATATGACTTATGTTTGAAACTTTGTTATCATTACAAACTACATTGCCACATATACCAACTCTATTTCCTCCCGGAAGTGTAATAAATCCATTAACAATCTGGCTCTGATACGCATAGATAGAATTATTACACATATTTTGGAAAATTCTTATAATATCATTTTGACTAATAGTGTACTTAAGTACTACTTCAATATTCCCCATATTCATAATAACTTGTTTGCCACATCTAATTCTTATTTCTTCTATTCTTTTAGAGTTATGTTTTATTATTAGATTAACAAGCTCCTGCGGCAAACATCTTAATATAAAATCCATATTTCCTCCTAAAAATAAAAAAATAGAGCAAAAAAACATACTATATTTCTATAGTATGTTTTACTTTTATTATTTATGACTAATTATTCAGCCCAGTTATGATATACATTTAATACATCATCTAAATCATCTAGATTATCTAATAATCTTTGCATTTTTTCTGCGTCAGCATCACTTAATTCAACAGTAGTTGTTGGAACCATCTTAACTTCGGCTTCTAAAAACTCAAGTCCTTCAGCTTCAAGTTTTTCTCTTACTGCAGAGAAATCTGATGGGTCAGTTGTGATTTCATATATTTCTTCATCAGCTTGGAAATCTTCAGCTCCAGCATCTAATGCAATCATCATTAAATCATCTTCTGATAAATCAGTAGTTGTTTTATCTATAACGATAACACCTTTCTTATTGAACATATATGAAACACATCCTGTTGTACCTAAGTTACCTCCAGCTTTATCAAATACGTGACGAACATCTGCTGCTGTTCTATTTTTATTATCAGTACTTGCTTCAACAATTACAGCAACACCGTTTGTTCCATATCCTTCATATATCATCTCTTCGTAGTTAGCAGAATCTGTTGATCCAGCTGCTTTCTTTATAGCATTGTTAATTGTATCGTTAGGCATATTAGCTGCTTTACATTTAGCTATAACGTCTTTCAATTTTGAATTACCAGCAGGATCAGGTCCACCTGCTTTTACGGCTATTAATAATTCTCTTCCTAATTTTGTAAATATTTTACCTCTTGCTGCATCGGCTTTTCCTTTTTTGGCTTGAATGTTATGCCATTTTGAATGTCCTGACATGATAATTTCCTCCTTCTTTCTAAAACTTTGTATATTATAGCACATTTCGGGTTTTATTGTAAAGTGTTAACTATTGCTTCCGCTACATTTCTACCAGCCCTTGCAGCATATGCTACTGTTCCCATATTTTCAGCTATATCTCCACCTGCATAAATATTTTCTTTTGATGTTCTACCATTTTCATCTACAACAATTCGACCTTTTCTATCAAGTTCAACACCTAAGCTTTTCACTACTTTATCCTCTGGTTTTGATCCAATAGCCATTATTACATAATCACACTCTAGTTCATAGTTTGATCCATCAATATTTACAGGAGATAATCTAGTTTCTCCTTCTTTTTGAACAAGCTCTGTTTTAATACATTCAATAGATTTAACTTTACCTTCATTGTTTCCATTAACCTTTAGAATATTGTTTTGGAATAAAAATTCAACACCATCTTCTTTTGCTTCATCAATTTCTTTTTGTTCAGCAGGCATTTCTTTTTCGCTTCTACGGTACACAACGTATACATGCTCAGCTCCGCTTCTTTTAATTGTTCTAGAAACATCCATAGCAACGTTTCCACCACCACTTACAACAATAGTCTTACCTCTTAAATCTATTATAGGTGTACTTTCTAGGTATTCATTTCCACCATAAACTCCATTTAAGTCTTCTCCTGGTATTCCCATCTTAGTTGATACATTAGCACCAAAACTTAAGAATATACTATCAAAGTTTTTCTCTAACTCTTCCATAGATAGATTATTTCCAAGCTCTTTTCCATATTCAACTTTAATACCTGATTCTATAATCTTATCAATCCACTTATTAAGTTTGTCTTTATCTAATCTAAAGTCTGGAATACCGTGTTTTAGAATTCCACCTAAATAATCATACTTTTCAAAAATTGTGACTTGAATTCCGGCTCTTCTCAAGAATTGTGCGCAAGTAAGTCCAGCAGGACCACCTCCTACTATAGCAACTTTACAATCTTTCTCGTCTTCTTTTTTAGCAACTGGAAACTTCCAATCATTTTCTATAGCTAAATCGCCAATAAAAGCTTCCATCTGTCCTATCTCTACTGCATCAGATTTAATGGCTCTAATACATTTACCCTGACATTGTTTTGTATGTGGACAAACCCTACCACATATCGGCATTAGAACTGTTGTATTTGAAAGTAATTCAAATGCCTCTTTATATTTTTGTTCCTTAACCAAGCTAATAAATCCTGTTGTATCATTTCCAAGAGGACATCCTTTTTGACATGGTTTTATTGGACATCCAAAACATTCATTAGCAAGCTCTATTATTTTGTTTTCATCTAATTCATTCATATGTTAAATTCCTTTTCTAGTATTAATATTTTTGTCTTATCTATTCTTTTTATTATATATTATATTTATATAAATAAAAAGTTATAGTACGTTTAAATTATACTATAACTTTTTAAATTTTAAAATTATTTTATTAGTTTTTATTATTTATTCTATCGTAATTATATCGCCTGTTGCCAAGCTCTTTGGTACATCTATTACTCTTTGGTTAGATGAACCTCTCCACTTTAATTTTGGATTACGAAGTTCATCAACATATTGGCCATCAACTAATACATCTATGTATTTAGATACTTCTTTGTCTTTTAAATATTTATCAAATAAGAATCCTGACCATGCCCATATAGATTTGTTAGGATATTTTTCTTTAAAAGCTTTTGCAAGCTTTGTTGTTGCTTCAATATTTCTTGGATGCATAGGCTCCCCTCCAAGAATTGATAATCCTTTAACGTAATCTTGACCGCAAAGATCTAAGATTTTATCTATTGTTTCTTCAGTAAAGTCTGTTCCATCTTCAAAGCTCCATGTATTTGAATTAAAACAATTCTTACAATGAAATTCACATCCCTGCATAAATACTGAAACTCTAACACCAGGACCATTTGAGATGTCCATCTTTCTAATTAAATTGTATTTCATATTAATTCGCCACCTTGTTATCAACGTGTAGAACTCTTTCTTTTATCTCTTGTGTTCTACCATTATTCCAGAAGTTTGTTCCAATATATCCGCAAGTTCTTCTTGCTACGTTTAGTGTATTATGATCTCTATTACCGCAATTTGGACAATACCATTCTAACTTATCATCAATTAAGATTTCACCTGTATATCCACATTCTTGGCAATAATCAAATTTAGTATTAAGCTCAGCGTACATAATGTTGTCGTATATAAACTTAATAATTTCTATTATAGCCTCTAGATTGTTCTCTAGATTTGGTGTTTCTACATATGAAATAGCTCCACCAGGACTTAATTGTTGGAATTCGCTCTCAAGTTTAAGTTTTGTAAATGCGTCAATTTCTTCGAAAACAGGAACATGATATGAGTTTGTGATATATCCTCTATCTGTGATTCCTTCTATTGTTCCAAAACGCTCTTTTAAGCATTTAGCAAACTTATATGTTGTAGATTCAATTGGAGTACCATATACAGAATAATCGATATCCTCATCAGCTTTCCACTTTTTACATGCATCATTTAAATGTTGCATAATCTTAAGTCCAAGCTCTTTTCCTTCACCATTATCTGTATGCGATTTTCCAGTCATGTATTTAACGCATTCATATAAACCAGCATAACCAAGTGAAATTGTTGAATAGCCATGATGTAATAGCTCATGAATGCTTTCTCCTGGTTTAAGTCTTGCTAACGCACCATCTTGCCATAGAATTGGAGCAACATCACTAGTAACATTACTTAATCTCTTGTGTCTTAATTGTAATGCCTTATGGCAAAGCTCTAATCTTTCGTCAAATATCTTCCAGAATTTATCCATATCTTGTTCAGATGATAAAGCAATATCAGGTAAGTTGATTGTAACAACGCCTTGATTAAATCTACCATAATATTTACCTTTACCTTCAACATAATTCCCTGCGTTAGATATGTTTCCTAAAGACATGAATCTATCTGGTGTTAGGAAGCTTCTGCATCCCATACAAGGATAACATTCTCCATCTCCCATTTCATTTATCTTTAGTTTCTTCATCATTTTTTCAGAAATATAATCAGGAACCATTCTCTTAGCTGTACATTCTGCTGCAAGTTTTGTTAAGTTGTAGTATTTTCCTTTTTCATTAATGTTATCTTCTTCAAGAACATATAATAATTTAGGGAAAGCTGGTGTAATATAAACTCCTTTTCTATTTTTGAATCCAAGAATTCTTTCTTTTAGAAATTCTTCAATGATTAATGCAAGTTCATCTTTATATTCTTCTGTTTCTCCAAGATACATACAAACACTTAAGAAAGGTGCTTGACCATTTGTATTAGTCATTGAGTTTACTTGATAATTGAATGTTTGAACACCATCAGCAACTTCCTTTTTAGTATCTTCCCATGCGTATTTCTCACAGTCAGCTTTTGAAAACTTTCTTCCTTCGTATTTTTTATAATATCTTTCGTAGCTACTTCTAACAAAAGGTGCTAAGTGTGTAAGTGTGATTGTTGCACCTCCGTAGCTTGAAGATGTTACTGCTAAAATAATTTGTGTTGCAATAGTTGCAGCAGTGATAAATCTATGTGGTTTTTCTATCATAACTCCGTTAATTACTGTTCCATTTTGAAGCATATCGTCTAAGTTGATTAATTCACAATTGTGAAGTGCATTTTGAGCAAAATAATCAGCATCGTGGAAATGGATTATTCCTTCATCATGTGCTTTAACAACATCCTCTGGTAATAAGAATCTTCTTGTTATATCAGTACTTGTAATACCAGCTAAATAATCTCTTTGAGTTGTAACAACCTCTGCATTCTTGTTAGAGTTTTCATTGTTCCAGTATTCACTTTCTCCTTCAATTAGTTCTTTAATTGATTGATCTGTAGTGTTAGCTTTTCTAACAAGCTCTCTTGTATAACGGTATGTTATGTATTTTT